>Ga0098048_1001125_pt1 | contig 11960 bp, 24 predicted proteins | sample 13_taG_FD_75052 | JGI IMG/M metagenome (GOLD analysis project Ga0098048, IMG submission 75052) | Marine viral communities from the Subarctic Pacific Ocean - 13_ETSP_OMZ_AT15268 metaG | ecosystem: Environmental > Aquatic > Marine > Oceanic | place: Pacific Ocean | collected 2015-01-16 | reverse complement strand
TCAAACTGCAATTCTCTTAACTGCTGCAGTTCTCTTTCAAGTTTCATAACTTCTAATTTCTTTTTTCTTAACTCAAGTTCATAAAGGTCATTACAGTTTATTCTTTCTTTAGGTCCACCAATAGGTATAACTATTCTGCCATATACACCAACATCTCCAGCTCTACCAGTACCATAGTCTTGACTAAAGGGATCATCTTCTCTTTGTATAATACCCGTAACACCAAACTCAAATGAAGAAGCAGATCCTATTGAATTAGTACAATCCAAATCACCAGCTTTAATTCTATCATTACCATAACCTTGAGATGCATTAGGTATAGCTAGATTCAAAGAAGAGGAATCAGCATAAGCAACTCCACTTAAAAATAATAATATAATAAAAAATAATCTCACATTTAATCTCTCTTTATTCTGGAACATATCCTAGAAGACACCCCAGTAGATTTCACTTCGCCTTTCACGAGTTTAGATTCAGTACAAATAAACTCAATTTTTATTTTATCTCTGTTTCTTACATAAATATCTATAGTTTTAGTTTCAAGATAATTTACAATAACTAATTGATTCTCAGTTGCAAACTGTACTTTATTCCACTCTTTATCATAAACATCTATTTTATAAAACCTAACATCATTACGGCGGTTAAATAGTTTAACACTAGTTTTAGATAAACCTGAAACATATGATTGATCAAAAACTGGATATGTTGGAGTCATCTCATGTGAATAAACTGGGCTTACAAATAATATAAGAAATAATATAATGTATTTCATAATAAACTTTTCTAATCAATTATTGAGCTATGCACTCTGCAACTACGATTGCAGTATATTCGCCTTGTGGCATAGATGTATCAACACCATATGTTGCAGTTGAAGACACATTAATCCAAACAGAACCAGCTACTGTTAAATCATAGTCAGTTGTATTGCCATAAGTTACTTTTGCTGCTTCATAGCCAGACATACCAGTATCGCTCATAGATTCTACTGAAGTTGAACCAGTCCATTCGACAGTATCACTTAAACTCGGACTTGAAGAAAAACTTGTTGGTGTAGTAATTCTTGCTAGATAGTAACCAGCTTGTGAAGTATCAAATCTAATCTTAGGTAGAACACCACCATCAGAAGTTGCTGTACTTAGTTTATATGGCTGAGGTGTGCCATATACACCATCAACTTCAGTTGATACCGAACACTTGGATTCTACAGTACCCGTAATTGGGACATTTTCAGCAAGGACGGCACTTGTCATACCCAAAACAGCACTTAAAGTTAAAATTATTCTGAACATTTTTTTTGTTCCTATTTATTATTTTCTATTACTATTTATTCATATTGTGATCTAACTATTCTACGATGTAGTGTATCAGATGCAAAATTTCTTAGTGCTCTATTATTATCAGCTAATTGGTTAGGTTCTAATTTTATTGTTTCTTCATATATTCCGCCTGGTATATTCACAATGTAATATTGATTTAACCCCTGCTCTTGTACACTATATGCTTCCATCAAATCTAACTGTCCGGCATATTTATCAAGCATTTCACTATTAGTGTCTAAACTGTTTTCTTCTTCACTTTCAGCATTTTCGGTTGTTTTAAATTCTTCTTTAATTTCTACTTCACTGTCTAATATATTTTGAACTTCTTTATTATTATATGGATTTTCTATTTCCGTTTCAATCGGATTTAAAAGCGCCTGCTCTGCTAATAGTGCAGCTAAAGCTTCTGCATACCCAGGACAACTTGGATCACTTAAGACTACAGCACATGGATCAAATTGATAACTGTATATCACTGTAGGATCTTTTACGCTACCATTGCCTTCGATTGCTATTTCTCCATCACCAAATCGTGTTCCAGAAATTCTATCTATAGGTACAACTTTATTTATTGTGCCTCCAGGCCCTCCACTCCAGTCATCAGTATTAGAAAAAATATATCCGTTAGACAGAGTGTCTTCATTACGAATATGTACTTTCATATCATCTTCTTTTACTTTTTCTGCAGTATATCTATAGATCATCCCGTTTATAACAAGACCCGTTTCACTCGGTAATATGCCACTCATACTCCAATTTAAACCATTGGCTGCAGCATTATTTGTAGTACCGGATACTATACTATTAGAGTAGGAGCAGGAGCAGGAGACCACCCAAACCACCAATGCCCCAAAGAGTCTTCTTATCTGCATCATCCATTTCTTTCTTAAAATTACTTCCTGGCTGCATATCTTTATTTTCTTGCCAAGCAGCCTTTGCTGATTCACCTATCATTCCATCAAATGGACATGGCGTACCAGCTTGCATCATAGCATCAAAGACACGCTTATCTTGACACATTACAGATACCGCAGCAACTTTCATTCCCATATCATATAAAGTTTTTGCATTCTTTAATTTTTCACAATTCATATCTCTGACTGTACTACCAGCTGAAATACCAAGTATTTGTGTTTGTACGGCACCAGCAACACCTACAGTACATAAATCAGAATTAGTTGCACTAATAGATGGTGATACTGCAGTTGGTGGTGGTGAATATACGGTTGTTGTAGAATCTATGTTTGAGTCAACTGTACTGTTACTTGTAGATTCTGTTACAATAGGTTCTGCAAAAACAGTAGATCCCATCATTAATAAAATAAATAATATTACATAATGTTTCACAATGTTACACTCCAAATCATTAAATACTTTTCTATTTATCTGTGTAAATACATAAAGCTTGTTGACCAGATGGAAAATACCCATCTTTTCCGCCTACTTCAAAAGCAAGCAATTCACGTTGACCAAAACAATCATACATAGATTCATAAGTATCATATTTTACAGCAAAAGGTTCTGTATTATACAAATATATAAAAACTAATGTCCACATCACAATTCATCTTTCTCTTCATCCCAAGGCTGTTTACCACTATATGGCGTAAAGTTTTTTCCGGGCATAATTAGACAACTAGTACCATCACCAAAAGATGCTATAACAGACCAATTCCCAGTTTCTTGATTTACAAATACCATGGTTGCTGTCGGATACACTTGTCGTGTGCTTGATTCAGCTATTAAACCGCCACCAGAAAAAAGTAATCCTTCTTTTGCTTCCTCTAATATATTAAATACATTTTGTGTTTTATCACAAGGCACGCCCATTGTCAAAATTTTAGCACTACTTTCTTGAGAAATAAGTGGTGTTGCAAAGCATAATAAAATGCTTACAATTAAATTTTTCATAGTATATCCTTTCTTAATAGAAAAAGGGGAGCTAACCATGACTCCCCACGCACCTATTAAGCAGTGAACCTTTTATTGTCATAGACAATAGTATTTAGCTTAGAAGTTAAAGCTAGCACCTACGGCTGGAGACCATTCTTCTGCATCAAGATTATATGATGTTTCAGCAAAAAGATTTAGTCCACCAAATTCAGCAGCAACTTGTCCGCCTACATTTTGAGCCATTTCTTCATCGTCGCCATTAATAAATGCGGTAAGACCAGAGTAAGAAGCAGATGCTTCATAAGCAAATTCTTCATTTGCATAAGTTACTACTGCACCAACGCCGGCACCCTGAACTTCAGCACCTACATCGGCACCATAAGCCATTTCTTCGGTATCCATATTATAATCGAGTGCTACACCAACATCAATAGCACTTACTTCAGCAGAATAACCGAGCTGAACATTTTCTAACTCTGTCATATCTGTTTTATAATCTGTTAATGCTGCCATAAAAGAAGCATTACCGATTGATACGATAATACTTTCAGATGATGCTGGATCTGCAAGTGTATCATCACCTACAACTTCAAGACCTGCTCCCGGAAACAAATCTCCTTGATCACCAACAGAAACTGAAATACCGTTTACTGCAGTACCTAGAGACCATGCATCAAGAGCAACTGTTCCACCATCTACCATTTCAAGACCGACTGATCCAAATGCACCAACATCAGGCTCATTGGCGCCGAAACTTAATGCTACTGTATTTTTTCCGACCCAATCGTCAGATGCGTTTTGCGTTGCTTCTAGTTTTACGGAACCAGAAACATCCGCAGCATATGCGCTACCTGCTAAAGCAAACACTGCACAAGAAGTAAGAAGAAAATTCTTCATTTTTTATTTCCCTATTTTTAGTATTAATTTATATGCCACATTTTCTGTTGCTAGGTAAGTGGCCAACCCCCTGTGTTAGGCAGCTAGTGCGTAACCAGATGGTGCAAAATTATCGTTTGCATTTAGTTTGTTTGACCTAATATCGTCAGTCACCACGGTAAACTCCACTTCACTTTCACACCTGTCGATCCTAGTTCGCTCCCAGCATAAGCACACTATATTCTTGTATCTTCTGATACTACATATACAGTCATATATGGTTTCTTTTTAGTTAAAGCAATTGCTCTATTTTCCAAGTGTTCTTTATTTTTACTTCTTGCCTTAACAAAGATTTTATCACCCGTTTTAACAACCATTTTATACTTCATAAATTCCTCAATGCGCTTATGGTGGAAGCGTTGGGTACTGCCCCCAAGTCCAGTATGTGTCTACGTCGCTTCAACGTTTACAGATTATATAGTATCATATAATGAGTAATAAGTAAACCATTTATTAATCATTAATACAATGTAGTAAATATGTTACAGTTTAATATGGTCAGAATCAATATTAAACTGTAAAGATGTTTCTTCAGTTTTAAGTAAGAATGTTCCAGATTTTCTCTGATATTCTTCTTTCCGTTTCTTTCTAATAAGTTCATTTCTTCTTTTATTACGAAGAAAATTTGTACTATTATGTTTAAAAATTTCTTGTTTCATCTTAGAAAAAATCTTCCAATGTCACTTCTTTTCTTTTAATTTTAGTTTTAGGATCAACCTTTCTCAATTCTCTTAAAGAGTCTGGTATTCTACTAGGATATTTACCTAAAAAGCTACCAGCAACTAACTCATCCTTGGTAATATATTCTTTATGAAAATGAGTAATACTATCCCAGTTTTCTAGGAGTTTTTTACCCATATCATCAAATAGTGCATCACTTAATATAGGGACATCTTCTTTATAGTAAGCATATGATGCCATGAGATACCAAGGTACCATCATGTTTTTATTATCATCAAATATCTGAGTTGCGTAATTATCCAAGTTCATTGTCATGCACATATAGTTGTAATAAAGCGTAGTGTAATACTTTCATAAGGTCCTTACGAGCATCTGCTGCAGTACCTTTCTTACCATATCTATTGGAATATTTATCTACATTTCCCATACAGAAACCAGTACCATGACCACGATCCATAATTACTTCAGTTGATTGGAATTTATTTTGAGAATAGTGCTGATTATAGGTAGCATCTACATACTCTTTAAATTCCGTAATATATTTTTCTTCGTCAAAACGATAGTCAATTTTATTTTTCATTCTTTCCTCATTTATAAAAAATATGGTCATCAACCTTAGTTACAAGATCATATGCAGTTCTCCAATAAGGAGATACTTTAATTGAGTGGTACATTATAGAACCATATGTAGGATCTTTAAATATATATCCAGCCATTCTATCCATTAATACAACTTGAGCAACAATGCCAGCTTGTTTCCAGGCTGCTTGTGATATTTTATTAGTAGGTATACGATCAGACTTTCCGTCACAGTACCAGCTAAAATGGCACATATTACGAATAACTTTACCAGAAGAATCACGTTTAGCTTGCTTTACAACACCACAAATCGTATCAGGGTAGATATCATTATCAAGACGGTTAAGTGTAACCCAAGCTACCGCAACTTGGCCCTCAACGGTTTGGTTTCTTGCTTCAAAGAAAATATTTTGTTGAAGACAATAAACATCATTATGAGTAATTCTAACAATTTCTTTACGGCTCCAACTATTTTCGGTAGCATATAGTTGAGTGGCCGCAACGGCAATAATAGCCGTTGCAGTAATACCATTAAGAACACCTGATATAAAATTACGAAGTTTCATTATACAGTTTCCAAATTCATTTCAACTTCTTCAAAGCTCCGCTTTTTGCGAGGAGTATATGTATCGGTATAAAACCACGCTTCTCCATCAAACAAGTAAAGGTAATCTGCACCTGCGTGCTTATCACCACACTCCAGAAAAGTTTTTACTGAGTTATAAACTTTTGGTTCGTCGTTATGAACCGCAGCTCTTAAATCGTGATCAAGATCAGCTGTTAAGCCTGAAATATAGCCTGCATTTGCAACTGCTTTTGCAGTTTCAGGTGTGTTGTATGACTGTACTAAAAGTTGACCATTATAAGAAAGGTAGCCATCATAGTGGCAGTATGTCGCTGTTACCGAACCGTCGTCATTGTAAATTCCGATCATTGATGCAGTACCCATAATATATCTCCTATCCGATTCTCTTTATACTACTAATATAGTATATTTCGGATGAAATGTAAACCCCTAAAATGCATTTTTTTTAAAATTTATTATCAACCCAAAATATTTGATTAGGTGGTAAAAAGCCATGTACAAACCATGCAACTCCAAAATGTGGATTATCACCACCAGTAAAATCGACTCTGTGATTATAAACTATTGCGGACATACCGTGCTCTATGAACTGTTTACCCCTTCTTACACCTTGAAAGGATGATACGGGAAGGAGTAAAGCAAATGGTTTTTTAAGATTATAACAGTGTTTTATAAATTTATCTTTTTTACTATACGGTGGATTGGTTACTATGCCATCATACACATCATCTGCAGTACACTCAAAAAAATCTTTGCCGTTGCTGGACTTCATATCATATCCATTTTCTGTAAATGCTTTTACTATATTGGATGATATTCCAGAGGTTGGCTCATAATATGTTTTACTATTATCAAGATATTGTAATAAAGGTTTAACTTGATTAATTGGAGTATAGCATTCGTCACTTTCTTCATTACGACCTATAGTCTTTAAAACATTAAGTATTGCCATTTTTATCACATGGTGTAATTTCTGGATGACAATGCATTTCATAGAAGCAGTCTATAAATTCCCAACCTAAATCTTCCACTCCATCTTCATAATCTTCATCATATGCTGCTGTAGCATCTTCTATCCATTGTTCTTGCTGTTCTTCATCTATTTCATGAAGTTCGGCTCCAACAAGAGACCAGTCTTCCCAACAACCGTCCCAAGTTTCTAACATTTCAGCATCTTCATAATCTTCACTAATGTCAATAAAGTCCTCATCTATTTTAGGAAGCAAGTAATCTTCTAATTTAGTTTCTTCTGTAATGATATCATCTTCACCATAATAGTCTACAAGATATTCCTGAAATGATTCATACTCGCCTTTATCCGAAAGGTATTCTTTAATTTCTTCATCTGTCTCTGGTACACTAATTAACCATGCACCATATCTCCATCCTAATTCTTTACGAAGAAAAATTGTATTACCGTCGGCATCTTTTCTCTTAAATGTATGCCATTCAATAACAGATTTTTTAACTGATGGTTCTAATCTATAATATTTCATAATATATTTCCTATTCCCAAATGGACCCGTGTCTGCCTTTATCTGGCATAGTGAATAGAGCCTTTACTTTGCCTATTGTGGGTTGTCTTGCAAATACACACCATTGTATAGTTGCAACATCTGAATATGAAGCTTGTACAAATTCTTTAAAGCTTGTTCCTGTAGTATATACATCATCTGCAATAAGAATAGGATCGTTGGGGTCTCCAGTAGAATATTTATCAAGTGCATTGCCTAAAGCCCAACCACCAGTAGGAATGCCTACTGCTTTTTGCCATGGCTGTTGTTCATATTCTTTAATCATCTTAGCCAGTACATGCCACTCTTCGGGTTTAATTGCATCACATTCAAGTTTCCAATTAAGTTTTAAACCTGCATGACTTATAAATTCTCCGGATTCAAATAAGTTTGCGCTAGTTCTATATGCCACTGGTAAACCTCCTGTAAAAGCATCATTTGTTAAATGATATTTATTCACTAAACTTTCAAGATATTCTATATATTCAGCAGCTTGATATTCTACACTATCTAACATACCAGATATTTTATATTTTTCACCAGCCATATTTTTAAGAGTAGCAACCCATTTACTGGGTTGCTTTCTTGGTTTTATATCACTATACACTTTGTCTATAACATCGTGTTCATTTTCTTCTTTTTCAAAACCATGTGTGTTATGCATATTAATCGCTTTTTATTATCTTTACGCCTTGCTTTTTTCCACATCCTGGGCAGTGTAACTGACCCCTATCAATCATATATTTTTCTTCCATAGTAGGAAGAGTAAAGTAAAATTTGCAACTAGAACAAGTTATATGCCAAATAATTTCTTTACTTGATTGGAATGCCATAAGAGTCAATGATATTCTGATTCAAGTAGTTTAAACCCAAGAGCCCAATTTTCTGCGGCATCTTCTATGTATCGCATTGATTTGCCCTTATAATCTTCAGTAAAAAATAACTTCTCATTATTATCAAAATATTTTATGTACCCATATTCTTCTTTAAAATCAAAATGGATTTCACAGTAACCCTTCCCGTGATCCGAATAATAAGTTGAAAGTTTTCTTCCCATTGGTCTACTCCTCTTGAATAAAGTTTTCTACTGAAGGATAAATCTGAGCAATTGCTTTTGCAGTTTCTATTGCTAGATCCATATGTTCTTGTTGAGTTCCGTTTGCTGAACGTAGCTCAATATAATGAATCCATGATCTAATAGTACCATTCGCATATAAACGAGAAACCGTATTACCTTCTGGTAAAATGGCTCTTGCTTGTTCTTTTGCAATACCCCTTTCTCTTGCTTCTTTATAGATTCTTTTAGTATGATCAATCATAAACTGCTGTTGTGCATGCCACCAAGCTTCAAGTGCAGTATCATCATTCTTTATACTATTCTGCCGATTCTTTTCGTCTTGAAGTCTGGCTTCACGAATAACAAATGCTTCTCCCATATCATTTGGATCAGCATATCTCTGTGAAAACTCTTGGAAAGAAAATGATCTATGCCGAAGAAACTGTCGAGCAATATCTCTTGTAGTTTCAATCTCCATTGTAGCTGAAGCCATTTCAAATGGTGACCAATGCTTATGTTTAATTAAATAGGATAAAAGCTTTGGTGTTGTTTTAGTATTAGCTTGATTACCAGGATTTGATACTCTAGCACAATATGCAATCAAATCTTGAATATTATCTAAACCCATAATCCCTGGTTCTCCAGAGTGCACATGTTTCATCGGTTGGCTATATGCAAGTAATCTAACTTTCAATTTAAATATCCTCTATATTGGTGTTCATTAATATCATCTTTATATTCGACCATAACTTCTAACATTTTATCATAATCGTTTTCATCTAATAAAGATTTATATAGACTTAATCCAGTGGTTGTAAGAACTGCTGCAATCATTAATGGTTCACTATTATTTTCGGATAAACTGTTAACGGCTTCTATAATTTTTTTATAGCAAGCTTTAAAATCATTATCATCATAATTAGTCATAGGCTAATACCAAAACAAGGTAACCAACTTACATTACAATAACGAGCATAATCTTCAAGTCCGACCATAGCCATAAGCATAAGAATTGGAATTCCAACAATAATAAAAACTATAATTAGAAAGGCTGGTAACAAGCCTTTCATTGTGCAGTAGTAAGTATTTTCACTCATTGTACTTCTTTCATAACATAGGTTTTATTTTTCATATAATCGACATATGATTTACCAGAAATTCTCTGACGAATAAAAGGTTTATTTGTTTCTGCTTTATTTGGATTTTCAATTGTCATAACAATATCTTTACCTTGACGTAAAGCCTTTTGTTGATTTAATACTCGCATCTGTGAATTAAGGTAATCTCTTCGCATTTCTTTACGAATAGTTTTACTTACATTTGAATGAATGCCCTGAGAAACATTTCCACTTGATTTTCCGCCTTTGCCTTTAGCCATAATTTAATTCCTTATAATTTAAAATCTTCAAATTTCTTTACATTTATTCCATTATTTGTTTTATCAAATACTGGAGTATCATCTATTAGAGTTTGTTCGCCTTCATGGGCATCAAATAATCTCATCTTTGATCTATCTATACCAATAACAAACCGCTTCTTATATGTAGGATCATTATATCTATTTTTTAATTGCTTGACTGCGAGTTGTCCCATTCCCTCAAGTTCTTCTGTAGAGATAAGGGCGAACATGAGGTCTGCGGTAGCGGGTAATCCAAAAGACTCGGACGTATCTTCAAGCCCAATATCCGAGTTACTATAACCAGACCTAGTCGTCTGCGTTGCAGTAACGATCGGTAAGTCAAACTCCACCGCAAGGCCTCGTAGTTCTTCAGCAATTGCTTTAATGTAGTTGTATGAGTTAATTGCACCACCCATTCCTTTCATTCTACTTGAAGAACAGATATTCAAATAATCAATATAAATGATATCAGGTTCAAATGATTTCTTTAATTTTAACTCATTTAATAAAGCACGAAAGTGACCAGCGTGAGCTGATCCAGTCGGATATTCTTTAATAATAAGTTTACCATTTGTTTTAGATGAAAGACCCCTGACTCGTTCTGCAAACATCTCTTTACTAAGATGTTCTAGCTGATCAATTGGTATATCAAGTAAGTTTGCATCGATCCGTTCTGCTATTCTTTCTTCTGCCATTTCCATAGTAAGATATAAAACATTCTTACCTTGATTTAGATTAGCAGCAGCACAGTGACACATAAATAAAGATTTACCAACACCAGTACCAGCAAGACAGACATTAAGACTTTTGTTTGGAATACCTCCCTTTGTAATCTTGTTAAAGTAGTCAAGATCGAAAGGTAATCTTTCTTCGTCACGGTGGTAGAATTCAAATCGCTCTTCAAAGTTTTCAATATAGTCGTGACCGATGTTGGGGTCGAACGAGACGCCGAGCGCTTTCGTGAGAATATCCGGTAAAGCATTTTTTGTTAAACTCTGATGTTTGCCATCAATGATGGAGATTGATTCCATAACAGCATTATATAAAGCACGGTCTTGACACCATTTTTCTGTAGTATCATTCAACCAAGTTTCATCAGACGCTTCTTCTTCAAATAAACTAGGAATAATTTCAACAGCATGTCTATACTGTTCATCATTATAATTATCAGCCTGATCAATTTCAATTTTAAATGCTTCCGCTGTTGGAAGTTTATTATACTTTGCAACAAACATACCTGCTTGTTTAAATAGCATCTTATAGACGCCTTCAAAGTAATCGGGTTTTACGAAGGGAAGAACCTTTCGCATATATTTTTCGTTAGTAAGAATATTTTTAAGAACAACTTGTTCTATGTTAGTATTCAAATTTATACCTCTTTTAAATGAATTTCTTCTTTATTTTCTATGGAAGATTCTAATATACTATATAATAAATCACCCGCAGTCAATTGTAAACCAATATCTTCGGCTGTAAGGTCTTCATCTGGTGCTGAGATAACCTCAAAGTCAAAATGTAAGTCCAATTCTTCGTCTTTTTCTGGAGTCTTACCATCAACACGAATAGAGCCATAACGAATTACAACCTCGTTAAACTCTCCTTCAAGTATTCTAACATTCCATACTTCATTAATATTTTCATCTGATATTAATTCGTAATCTTTATTTTCTACATACTTTCCCATTACTCTTCAACCACAATTTCATCCATTTCAACAAGAGACTGATGACCGATGCTATATTGTTTCTTTAGGAAATCTTTAAAATCCGTTTCAGCAAAGATCGGATCCCAGAAGGACTTATCAAGAGTTCCATCGTACCGAACTTTAGGTCCAACTTCTCCAGTAGATTGATCAACAGCAGCATACCAGCCATTGGAAGGCTTAACAGCATAACCGCCAGCAAGAGCGCAATCGAGCAAGCCAGAATAAGACTTGACACCACCTTCCCAAGACACAGTAATAGGAATTTTTGACTTTTCTTTAACATAT
>Ga0098048_1001114_pt1 | contig 11996 bp, 8 predicted proteins | sample 13_taG_FD_75052 | JGI IMG/M metagenome (GOLD analysis project Ga0098048, IMG submission 75052) | Marine viral communities from the Subarctic Pacific Ocean - 13_ETSP_OMZ_AT15268 metaG | ecosystem: Environmental > Aquatic > Marine > Oceanic | place: Pacific Ocean | collected 2015-01-16 | reverse complement strand
ATGCCAGCAACGGTTTCGATGAAAATGCTCAACTTAGGATCATGTCATCATCTCCTGGAGTTAATGCTAGGTTCTCCACTGATGGAACTAAACTTTTAGTTCAAGGTGATGGGGATGTAACAATCAAATATGATTGGGATGACAATCCAGGTACTTCTGGATCTGTTTTGAGGTCCCTCGAAATTGCCGGAAAAACTTGGAGACAAAGTGGTGGATCGGGTGAGCAAACTGAAACGATAAGAGTATCTGGTCCAACTGGTCCAACAAGAAGTAGAACTCCTGGCAACAATAACTCAAATATTAAACTTAGAAATGCTGGTGAGAAAGTTGTTCAGATGGAAGACCATACTGATAATGATTGGAGTGATCTTGTTATTAGTGCATCTGTTGGTAGATTTTATGATTTTAACGGTAACAGATGTAAGTTTGCGCTTGCGCCAACCAGTCCTGTAAAAGATGTAAGAATAACTAAGGGTGGTGTTACTTATGTGGGACCCCCATTGTTTGTTATTAAGTCTGGAGCAGCAGTTAAATTTTGGAGTAAATATATGCTGAGAAACTCTGTTTCTCCTTTTATTCCCCCAATAGATGTAGATAGTACCAATCATCTTGGAGACAAAACATATATTTGGAAGAATGTTGATTTCTTTGAGTCTGGACAGTACAAATTCTTATTCCAATCTGATGATGGAGCAACTCTTTACATTAACGGTAATAAAGTTGTAGAGTCTAAATCTAATTTTAGAGGAGAAGCTAGTCCTACATATGCGGAACTTTCTCCAGGAAAATATGAGATAAAGGTTGTTTGTAACAATATAAGGTTTGATAGAAATGTTTTGACAGGCAATAATCCAACTGGATTTGCTCTAAAAATCATGAAGGATGTTGTTATCTCTGAAAAATCATTCCCATGGACAACCAATCCTGTTGGAATATCTGCAATGCTGATCCCGCCACCATGTCCTAAAGTTGTTAAAGGAAAGGGGGTAGTCACTGATATTATTGTAAAAGACCCTGGAAATGGGCATGAACCAGATAAAGGACCAGGAACTCCCACGATAGTTACGATTAAAGATATTGAACCAACTCTTCCTGGCATTAACTATAGTTCAGGTGACATAGGAATCATTAATGATATCCCTGTCACTCTTGAAGTTGATAATTTTGGTAGAATTACTAAAATCAATGTTCCTACAGGTAGTGGTGACGGTGATGGTAGTGGTACAGCAATTAGAGTTACAGATACTCCTGTAATTGATGTACCATCTTTGACTGGAGTTGGATTTAGAGGAACTCCTATCTTAGAAACAACTATTGTTCCAGAGGAAGTATTTGCGCCCGAAGACATAATCCAAGTTACAGATTTGGTTGGTCTTACACAAAACGGTTATGTCAATGGCAAACCTTACTATGGCAGTGTATTCTCCAGAGATGGTAGATTGTTTGCTGGAATCTATGAAACAACTGGAGAATTAGTTCCTGTTTATGCAACTCTTCAAGAGAGTATTGCTAATAGAGTTACCACTAGACCTTCTGCAATCCTCAGACAGGGTACAAGTGCCAACAGTAACAATCCTAACCTTAATATTCCAGGAACTCCTCAAAATCTCATCTAGATAGTAAGTAAATTATAATATAAAAATGCCAACTAATCCCACCACTAGTAATGATAGATTGCCGAGTAAATCTGGGGGTGGCAATAACTTAAAGCAGAACTTTACTGCTATTAAGTATGGAAACGACCACGGATCGATTGCTTTTGGTAAGATTCATAAGAAAGCAGATGTGACATCTGATATCATGCTTGCTGCGTCTGATGGTGAGCATTTTATGTCCATGGATAAAGATGGGCAGAGAACTGGTTGGACAACCATCATGAGTCCTGGAAACTTTCAGGTCGAGTGTGGAAGTAACAGAGAGGAAAGCGATGATGCTTGCATGATCAATGCCAAGAATGGTAACATTGACATTATCGCCACAAATGGTAAAATAAGATTGCAGGCAACCGATATTGAACTCATTGCTGTAGGAGGTTCAGTTGATAAAGGTAACATTAGAGTTAGTGCAACTGAAAATTTTTCTGTAGATGCAAAGAAAGTTCTTCTTTCATCAAAGGTTAACACTAAAATTATGTCAGCAGGAATTACTGAAGTGATTGGTAATAGTTGCCTCAAAATCTATGGTTCTGTTATTCGTGGAGTTAGTGATGCATGTGCCGTTAAAGACACTAAAGTCGGTGGTCAAAGATATCAACAACAACAAAATCAAGTATAAACATGTCATTTAATTTAGACGATGCCAATGTAGGCGGACAATTAAAATGTGGTACGGGCATCTTCCCTGCCATTGGTGAAGGTATTACTAGAGTAAATGGATCAGCAGGTATCGAAGGTCCAGTTGTTGTTGGATCACCATTACATTTTCCATTCCCATTTGCAGGAACAAATATTGGTCCTTTGACCAACAGTGATTCGATTCCAGCATTTGCACCAGGAGCATTACCACTTGGATTGAGTAATCCATATTCATTGATGGTGTCTCCTAATGCAGGTGTATTGGGTAACCTTGATGTTAATTTTAGAATTCAGGCAGGCGGAACTGTTTCTGGAATATCTGTCTTTGATTATGCTGGAAACATTCTAGCAGCAAAGAAAGACTTTGATATCCCCCACCCAACTAAAAAAGATTGGCGACTGAGACATGTTGCACCTGAGGCACCAACAGCAGACGTATATATTAGGGGGAGAGTAACAAATAAAACTGAAATTTTCTTTCCAGAATATTGGAAAGGATTAGTTGATTGGACCACAATTACGGTCAATCTAACTCCGATTGGTGCTCATCAGAATGTTATCGTAAAGAGAATTGATGAGGAGAAAGTATATCTTCAAGCACATGGAGGTATGCCAATCAACTGTTTCTATCACATCTATGGTGAGAGACAGGACTGCGAAAGAAACATCGCAGAATATGAAGGTACGTCACCTGAGGATTATCCAGGAGACAATAGTGAATACTTACAATCAGGAAAAGTTTAAGGAGATTTAATCATGTCAGAACCAGCAAAGGAATTTGTACCCTCACCAAAAACAAAGGATTGCGATAAAAAAGCAGGTGGTTGGGGTAGACCAATGACCGACCCAGAGTTTATTTGGTATGGAAATAAAGGTGAGGATGATTATCCAAAAGATGCATGTGTTCCGTGGTATCATAGGAATGCACAGATTGACAATTTTCAAGTAAACCTAACACTCACTGGTAATCTTGCTACTTTTTCAACCAGTGTTACTGCACCAGTTTTTAATGGAAGTGCTACTTCAGCAAAAACTATTGGCGGTGCATTTGATATTCCTCATGTTAAAGATGAGAAGAAAAGAATTCGCCATGTCATCGCAGAAGGACCAGAGGCAGGTATTTACGTTCGCGGAACTCTGAAGGATGCCAATCAAATTAATTTACCAGAGTATTGGGATGGTCTTGTTGATCCAAAAACTATTACCGTGACTCTTACTCAAATTGGGTATTCTCAAGACCTAATTGTAGAAGGTATTGAATGGGGTAAGGTTGTTAAGATTAAGTCTGGTACTGGGGCAAACATTAACTGTTATTATGAAATTTGGGCAGCACGTTACATTAACCCAATGGATCCTAGTGAAAAACTCCATGTTGTATATGAAGGAGATAGTCCTGAAGATTATCCAGGAAACAATGAGCACTACCTAATCGGAGGATGGGACTACGACAGGCGAGAGACCAAGTGGAGGCGTCCAACAGATGAAATGGACTCTGTAAACCTTGACAAAGACGCCTGAGTGTCCTATAATACCTAGGTAAGCAAGACACCCCCCATGCAAGACGACTACCTCACACGCTGCGTCGTGGACCCCGTGAAGCGTAAGTTCTATCTGTACTCTGAGCAGGGTGACGAAAAGGTTCTTGATTGTGAAACCGTGGACCAGTTCATGAGTGTGCTGGAACTGTGTCGTGCTGTGCTTGATGAAGACACACTTGCGTATGCTAGCCCTCTCTGACTAAAATCAACTTTTAATTCCAAAAAAGGGCGAAAAAAAATCCCAGTAAAAAATCGCTCTATTACTTTTTTATGCATAGGTACAGTCCAGACTTTTATCAAGAAATCCTGATTTGTTACGATTATGAGACCAGAAACCCGACAATCTATGGAAATGTTATTTTTGGCAAAATGGAATATCCCAAAAGCAGCAAGAAACGCAGGTCTGACTGATAAAGAGATGAAAATTACTTTTAACGAATATTGTAATTTGAATCCAACGACTTACGTGTTACCTAGTCAAATCGAAACAAATGGAATACCTTTAGAACCTAAACCTGTATATCCACCTAAAAACTAATTGTGAAACAGAACAATCTGAAAATCTACTGTCAAACTGAAGAAGACCAAATAAATGTTGTTGAGTATATTTTCTCTCAATATGATGATGTGAAAGTATGTACTTGGGAACCTGACGGTGATGACGAGAATCCTGGAACTTGGGGAATGTTCGTCGATGATTTCCCATCTGAATTATGGGATAAGATGATCAATTTCTTAGAGAGTGAAGATTCTTGGGTTCTCGAAGAAACAGTGGAAATGTCATTAGATGATGAAGATAATAATATCTACAAAGATTATTGTCCTTAATTTTTGGGAGCGTGGCGGAATCGGTAGACGCACCAGACTTAAAATCTGTTAACCTTTTGGTTGTGGGGGTTCAAGTCCCCCCGCTCCTATCATAAATACCAGTGTGGTACGTTGTGGGTAGATGAAGTACCAACTCAGTACGGAATATGCTTGGTACGATACAAGAGAAGGAAGTAAAGTCATTTTGGTGTACTTTATCCAAAATGTTCCATTTACATTTGATGAACTTCCTGAAATTGCAAGAAATTTACCCGAAGTAGAACAAGCCGCAAATCAAAACAAAAGATGGTCTTCTGAACAGATGTACCAATCATCAATGTATTTGATGGCAGAAGAATGCCATCCTATGATGTATGATATCGAAGTTGACAAACCAGAACTCCTCCCAGTAGACTAAAACTATGGTAATTAATCTTTGGCATAACAATGCAATGAATCAATGGAGATGGACTCTATCCAATCCAAAAACCTTAGATCAACATTCTGGCACTCAAGAAAAATTGAGAGACGCCATGAATGACGTTGCAAACACCGTAGAGTATTTGATGGAAGAAAAAAATCTTAATTTGGACATTGAAATTTCAGAATGCTTAGAAGGTAATGTCTAAAATCTTGCGGAATCGTGAAAAATATGATATAATATGATAGTCCGTGTGAAGGAAGTGTCAAAAGGGTAGCCCTATATAGGGTTACCCTTTTTTCGTTTAATAAATAACCATACCGGAACTATAAGTACTAATAAGATGGGTCTTTCTAGATTAGATAATTTCCTGAAGTCCTCGCGTGGAACTATAATTTATGTTGATCCTAGTAGTCTGGATGCTACTGACAGCATTGAAAATAGAGGCAACTCGCTGACTCGTCCTTTCAAAACTATTCAGCGTGCTCTGATTGAATCTGCAAGATTTTCTTATCAGAGAGGATTGAGTAATGATAGGTTTGGAAAAACTACGATTTTACTATATCCTGGTGAACACTTGGTGGACAATAGACCAGGATTTATACCAGATGGGTTGAATAATTTTAGATTAAGGAATGGTTCAACGTCTAATGATCTTCCTCCCTTTGATTTAACCTCTAATTTTGATTTATCTACTGCTGATAATGAACTGTTTAAGTTAAACAGTGTCCATGGTGGCGTAATTCTTCCCCGTGGTACATCTTTAGTTGGTTTAGACCTTCGTAAAACTAAAATTAGACCCAAATACGTTCCAGACCCAGAAAACGATAATATTGAAAGAAGTGCTATTTTCCGGGTAACTGGCGCATGTTACTTGTGGCAGTTCAGTATTTTTGATGGTTCTCCAAATGGAACAGTTTATAAAGACTATAATACTACCACATTTGTTCCTAATTTTTCTCACCACAAACTCACCGTATTTGAATATGCTGATGGTGTAAATGGTGTTAATATTAACGATACGTTCCAAAACTTTTCTACTTCCAGAACTGATCTGGACATGTATTATGAAAAGGTAGGTTTAGTTTATGGTCAGTCTTCTGGTCGTGCTATTGAACCAGACTACCCATCAACTGGACTTGATATTCAACCTAAAATTGATGAGTTCCGCATCGTTGGTTCTACGGGAGAAGAAGTAGGAATCAGTAGTATTAAGGCAGGAGATGGTGTTACTCCAACATCTACAATCACTGTCACTACAACTACAGCAGCAAATGGTCTTGATGTAGATACTCCGTTTAGAATTACAGGTATAACTGCCACAGGATATAGTGGTCAGTTTGTTGTATCTGAAAAAGTAAATAGTACTAATATTAAATATCAAATACAAAATGCCCCTAGTGTTGCTCTACCAACTGTAACTGGAGCTAAATTAGCATTATCTTCTGATACTGTTACCTCTGCATCGCCATATATCTTTAACATCTCTCTGAGATCTGTATTTGGTATGTGTGGTATGCTTGCTGACGGCGCAAAGGCAACTGGATTCCGATCCATGGTTGTTGCTCAGTATACTGGTATTGGACTACAAAAAGATGATAATGCCTTTGTAAAGTATAATGAAAATACTCCGCCAACAGGGCAGTATGATGATAAGACTGTTGCTGGCAATGAAGCAATCAGTACAGACTCAAGAGCGAGATATAAACCAGAATATAGAAACTTCCACGTCAAGGTAACTAATAACTCCTTTATTCAGGCAGTTTCTATCTTTGCTATTGGATTCTCTGAGCACTTTGTAACTGAAAATGGTGGCGATATTTCACTGACCAACTCCAACTCTAACTTTGGTGCTAATGCACTGACTTCTGTTGGATTTAGAACCGATGCATTCTCTCAGGATGATGTTGGTTATCTTACGCATGTCCTTCCACCAAAGGAAGTCTCTCTTACAGAATCCTCAATTGAATTTGATGCTATCGACGTATTAAAAACCGATTCTGCAGTTGGAGTTGGTTCAACCGGTAATCTATACCTCCTTAGTAAAACCAATGCGGATTTACCCCCAGAAAATGTAATTGAAGGTTTTAGATTTGGTGCAAGGACAAATGATGAACTTAATGTTCTAATAACTCAATCAGGAGTTACTACTGAATATAGTGCTCGTATTGTCATGCCTGACAATAGTGATACTCCAACTAAGAGTTCTGAGAAATCATTTACTGTTAATAGAAGTCTTGCTGGAATCAATAGTATTGGTTCTTATAGTGATGGAGGAAATGCTAATGTAATTACTCTTACCGAAGCACATAAATTTATAAATGGAGAATCTGTTCGTGTTGTTGGTGATACGGGTCAAATCCCTGATGGACTTGAGTCAAATACAGTTTATTTTGCTATCACAACTGGTTCAGGTATTACTAAAAATACTAACCTCAAACTTGCAAAAACACTTAATGATGCAATTAATGACACATCACTTACTATTAATGAAAAGGGTGGTGTATTAAAAGTTGTTAGTAGAGTTTCAGACAAAAATTCTGGAGATCTTGGACACCCAATTCAATTTGATAATACAAATTCTCAGTGGTACGTCAAAGTATCAACAGCAGCTACAGAGAACTCAATTTATTCTACTATCGTTGGTCTTGGAACTACTTCACTTGGAAATGCAACATCTAGAACATTCTTTAAGAGGAGATCTGATGTAAGATCTGCAGTCGATAAGACATATCGTATGAGATATGTTATTCCGGCAAATGCGGGCGGTAAAGTTGGTAGACCACCAACAGAAGGATTTATTATTCAAGAATCAAACACTTCTATTGGTGCCACAGACGGAGAAATCCAAACCTACTTTGGTTCTGGTTCTATCAGTAATGTTAACCAACAGAGAAACTTTAGATTCATTGCTGGTGCAAACTGGAGTGGATCTACCGCCAATATTGATACTGAACTTCCACATGATCTCAAAGTTGGATCTAGTGTAGAGATTAATAATATTATTAGTACTGGAAATAACACTGGAGTTGGTAACTCTGGATTTAATGGTCAGTATGTTGTTACTGGAATTTCCAGCACCAAGCAGTTTAGTATCGGATTAAGCACTGATCCTGGTACTTTTAACACCAATGTCTCCAATAGAACCACTGCTCTACCATTCTTTAGACGTAAGAGATATACTGATACGTACTATCTTTACAGATTATCTGAGGCACAAACCTATGTTTCTGGAGAACAAGATGGTGTATATTATCTAAGTGTTCTTAATGCATCAATCTCACCCACGGTCGCACCATTTACAGGTGAGAAGTTCTCTCAACCTGTAAAAGAACTTTTCCCCAAGGTCAGTAGAGATAATATTGTATCTGATCCAGATGCATCTGAGTGTTTTGCTTCCTCTAAGTTAATTGGTAAAGTTGATGTCAATGATAGGAAGAATAGTGTAACACGACAAGCTGCTGAAAAAATTCGTATCGATAATGCAACCGGTATTGGTATCACGGATATTTTCTCCCTTACGGGAACGGCACATACGATTCATACTGATTATGATCATGGACTTAATCGTCTTTCAAAAGTTCAAGTTAACAGTGTAGGTGCTGGATATAGTGATGGAACTTACTATAATGTAAGATTAGTTTCCATTGGTACTTCTGAAACAGGGCAACATGCTACTGCAAAAGTTGTTATTGCATCTAACGCTATCGATAGTGTCACTGTCATGGATGGCGGTTCTGCTTACGGCATTGGTAACACGCTCTCGGTTACTGGAGTTACAACCACTGGATCAGGAACTCACACCGAAGGAGTTGTTGAGGTAACTAAGATTTATGATAACGTTGGTGATGTAATTAAAATTGTTGGTGTTAAGTCTGATACTTTCAAACCATATAACCAACTTTATAGAATTACTGATGTTGGTATTGGAATTACTGCAACTAAAACTGTTAAAGTTGCTGCAGCAAGTTCTCTATCTAGCAGTATTATAACCACTGAAACTCTTGGTGTTGGATCGACTCTCACTAGCGGAGCATACTTCTATCTGACAGGAGAATCTAAGTCCATCAGTGCATTTGATTATACTATTGCCGGGATCGCAACAATTACTACGGTTGGATCACATGGTTTTGCTGTTGACAATAAAGTATCAATTACTGGTGCAGAACAAACTCAATATAATGGTTCATTTGTTGTCACTAAGGTCAATTCTATAAGTCAATTTGAAGCAAACTTAGGAGTTGGAACTTTAGCACCAACGGCATCAGGAACTATTTTTGCTCTGCCCGAGGGACTTACTGCTCACGATGGTAATGTTACTGTTGAGAATGAAAACCTTGCTGGTAGAATGATTCCTACTTATGCAGGAATTACGACAACAGTTTCCTCTGCTATTGCAAACGCATCTACTGATCAAGTTTTTGTCTCTAACATCGGAGATCTTGATATTCTGATTGGTGATTATCTTGCAATTGGCGGTGAGTTGATGAGAGTTAAGACAACGGTCACTGGTTCAAATCCTATCCGTGTCTTCCGTGGTGTGCTTGGTTCAAAAGCAACTGCACACTCTTTAAATGCTGCAATTAAGAGAGTTAGAATCGAACCAATTGAGTTTAGAAGACATTCCATTATTCGTGCTTCTGGTCATACATTTGAATATGTTGGATTTGGACCTGGTAATTACTCAACAGCATTCCCAGACAAGCAGGATAGAGCAATCTCTGTTGATGAAGAACTTTTGGCACAATCCGCCAAGAGAGAAGGTGGAATTAACTTCTATACTGGAATGAATGACAAGGGTATTTCATACTCTGGTAACAAACGACTTAGTACAATTACTGGTAGAGAAGAAATCTTTGACACTCCTGTTCAAAGTTTTGAGGGAGAAGATGTTAGTAAGGTTCCTAATCTAAACGTTATTGAACCAGTTGAAGTTATCGCAAGTCGTTCTATTAGTGTCGATGGTGGACCAGATAATAAAGTTATTTCTAAGTTTAATGGTCCTCTGATTGTAAATAACAAACTTACGGTCAACTCACCTAAGGGTCTTGAAACTAATAATATCTTTATTCAAGGCGATGCAACAGTTTCTAGAAAGTATACTGTTGGTATCGCAACACCATCTTTAGCAGGTAACCCTGGTGATGTAGTCTATAATGCAAATCCGTCTTCTGGTGGATATGTTGGTTGGATCTACACCACTGATAATGCATGGAGAAGATTTGGTAGCGTAAGAATTAATGAAGGTTCTGATGATGTTGTATTTGATACCATCGGTATTGGAACTACTGGACCTGGTGATTGCACTCTGAAAGTTGGTTCAGGAACATCTGTATTCTGCGTTGATGCAGACGGAGTTGGTATTGGATCAACTGCCAATGGATTTAAACTTCGTGTTATTGGCGAGTCTAGATTTAGTGGTTCTGTTGTTGCAACAGCATTCACTGGCGATGGTTCTGGACTAACAAATCTGCAAAATGATTCATTATTCAGTACTGCTGGTGTTGGAACAGGAATCTTCCCTGTTAGTAACTTGCAGGTTGGTATTGGAACAACTAGACCTGATCAAAACTCTGATCTGACTGTTGGTGCTGTTGGTGCTTCCGGTACAACGTTGATTGTAAGATCTGAAGCAAGATTCTCTGGAATTATCACTGCTAACGATGTTACGGTTACTGGATTTAGTACAGTGGTCGGTGCCTATGATATCAACAATACCTCTGGTAGAATTACTGCTGGTATTGTAACAACGACAGATCTTCTGGTTGGTGCTGCTGGTACTATTATTACTACGCAGGTTGGATTTGGTTCAGTTGGTATTGGTTCTACCAATCCTGTTACTGGTCTTGATATTAATGTTGCCGCAAGATTTAAGTCTTACTCTGAGCAAGTTAATGCTCCCTCTATATCAGCCAGTCAAATTACACTTGATCTTTCTGCCGCACAGACGTTTACTGTAACTGCTGATGCTGACATCACAGAGTTCATCGTAACTAATCCGCCAACAGGTTCAACTAACTTTACGATTAAAATTATGCAAGATTCTACAGGCAATCGTTCCGTTGGAATTGATACGTTTAAAGACTCTCAAAGTAATCCCATTCCAATATATTGGCCAGGTGGAGTTGTTCCGGTGGTCACTGTGGGTGCAGGAAAGTCTGATATCTATTCCTTTAAGACATTTGACGGTAGTAATCTTACATCTGGTCTATACGGTGTTGTTGGAGGACAGAACTTCTCATGAGTCAAGGTTTATTTCCCAAAATCGGAACCGAATTGGACCTCAATGGTCCAATTCTCTCATTCACTAATAATCCAGTCGGAGTTGCTACCACTAGTGGAGCATCAGTTACACTTTCGGGATTTGCTACTGCCACTTTTGGTAGCACTGCCACTCCCGATAACGCAGGAACTATTTCTTACCAGTGGTATGAAGTTGGAGTTGGCGTATTGAGTGATACTACTGAGGTTACTGGAACTGGTACTACCCAACTTACAATATCAAACTTAGTAACACCAACAGATAATGATAGAAAGTTTTTCTTACAGGCAGATTATAATCCATCACAAGGTCAAACTGGTAATGCTATCAACGAACCTTTACAGTCTGGTATAGGAACAATTACAGTTATTCCAAATGTAGAAATTGTTGCACAACCACCTAATGTTCAGACAACTCGCAATACAGAAGTAACATTTACCATCGACGCAAGTCTTACTGACAGTTCTTATGGTGGAGTTACATATCAGTGGGTGGTTGATGGTGATACTGTAAATGATGGGTCAGTCTCTAAAGTAATTTCATCCTCCACTACTGTCTCCTCAAACGTTGATAGAACATTCACGTCTGATGGAGAGATGAGATTGATTGGTGCAACAAATGTGGTTTTAGTTGTTGCTGGTGCTGCTGGTGGTAGGGGAGGTGATGATGCAGGT
>Ga0098048_1001108_pt1 | contig 12039 bp, 16 predicted proteins | sample 13_taG_FD_75052 | JGI IMG/M metagenome (GOLD analysis project Ga0098048, IMG submission 75052) | Marine viral communities from the Subarctic Pacific Ocean - 13_ETSP_OMZ_AT15268 metaG | ecosystem: Environmental > Aquatic > Marine > Oceanic | place: Pacific Ocean | collected 2015-01-16 | reverse complement strand
CTTAGCGCGAGGATTATCTGGCCAACAAACAGCCTTAGCGGCGCAACAGGCAGATTTAGCCAGAGCGCTTTCTGGCCAACAGGCTGCTGCCGGGTTGCAACAAGCAGACCTAGCTAGAGCGCTGACAGGCGCAACTTCTGCTGCTGGTATTGAACGGTCAAACCTAGCTCAAGCGCTGCAAGGGCAAACCTCTGCTGCACAGCTTGGTCAGGCTGATTTGGCCAGACAGTTAAGCGGTCAGGGGCAGCTTGTAGATGCGGCTAACACAGGCATTGCGCGGGATGCACAGATTGCTGGGCTTTTGACAGATGCAAGTCGAGCGGGCATAGGCCAGCAGGCGAGCATTGCGCAGTCTTTGCTTGGCGCACAGCAATCCGATTTGGCAAGACAGCAGCAAGGGCAGTCGGCTTTGGCGGGAATTGCCACAAGCGATGCTGGAAGAGCGCTGCAAGCGGGTCAAACGGATGCGCAGATTAATGCAACTTTGGCTAACCAATTAGCCCAAGCTTCGGAAGCTAATGCTAGAACCCAGCTTTCTGGTGTTGGCCTTGCTCCCGGCTTACTTTCAGCAGAGCAGTCGCTTGCCAATCAGGCTGCGCGTTTGGGTGCGCTTGAGCGCGGCATTGGTCAAGCTGGCAATGAAGCAACGTTTAACCAATTAGCGCAGCAAAACCTGCTTGACCAAAACAGGCTGAGCGCATTGCAGGCAGCAGCAGGTATGGGAAGCGGTTTGTTTGGCACCACGCAAACGACAAGCACTCCCGGCCCGTCAGCGCTGCAAAGCACCTTGGGCGGCGGGCTGCAAGGCGTTGCTGGCGCTGGCTTAGCGGCAGACGCTTTGGGCATGACCTTAGGGCCATACGGGGCATTGGCTGGCGCTGCTGTTGGTGCGCTGGCCGGTGGCATTCCAGACGTTGATTTGCTTGGTGGCTTGCCTGAGGTTGATTTGCTTGGTGGTCTACCTGAGGTTGATCTGCTTGGCGGCGGTGGTGGCGGCGGCATAGATTTTATCGGCGGCTTAGGCAGCTTGTTTTAGGAGTTTAAAATGCAAGGATTATTAAGCACGTTTGCCAACAAGATAGGCGGCTTATCTACACCGCAAAAGCTTGGGCTTTTTTCAGCAGGTTCAGCGTTTAGCAGTGGTCAAAGCCCAGCGCAGGCAATGCAAACCGGGCTTGGCACTTTCCAAAACTTTCAGAATGTTGCTGAGTCTCGTAAGCGCAAAGAAATGCTGAGTAAGCTTGTTTCAGAAGGCGGCTTTACAGAGCAAGAGCAAGCGTTGATTTTGGCAAGCCAAAACCCGGCGGCAGTAGCAGCACAAGTTCGTGCTGCAAAGCAAAGCAGGGCTGATGCAGCAGCGGCAAGGGCGGCGGCAGCGGCGAAGCCGACCCAAGCTCAGCAAAGGGCAACGCTTGCAGATCAGTATGGTTTGACGGGCGCAGAAAAGCGCAACTATGTGCTGACTGGAAACTTGCCAAAAGTAGACGAGCCGAAAACCTTGAAAGCGGCTGATGGGTTCACATATTTTATTACTGGCCCTAATGCTGGCGAGAGGGTTTTGCCAGATGTAACTGTTAAGCCTGAAAATATTGACCCTCAGTCAAATTTGGGGAAATTAAATTCAGACTATAAAAATGGCTTGATTAGTCTTGATGATTACAATTCTGGTGTCAAAAAATTAACATTTATAGCGCCCTCAAAAGAAACCGGAGCGGCCTCAACTGTTGGCAAAATTGAGCAAGACTTTAAAGATGGCCTAATAGATGAGGCAACAAGAAATGCGGCGATTGCGAAAGTAACGCAGTCCAAACGGGGCGAATCTTTTACAGTAACAACTGCTGATGGCACTCAAATCACCTACGGGTCAGGTCAGGGCGCAAATCAAAAACTTACTGAGCAGCAAAGCAAAGACTTGGGTTTCGCTGCCAGATTGCCGATAGAGCTTTTAAATGAGCTTGATAAGGTTGATACTGAGCTTACTAATTATGGGGATGTTTTGCTTGACAGTGATCCGACTGGATTTTTACGCGGCCCCTTGCAAGACCCAGATTACCAAATAGCAAGAACACTAGCGCAAGAGTTTTTAACACCGCTTATTCGTAAGGACACAGGCGCCGCTATTCAGGCGTGGGAAACGTCTTTGTACGATGCGATGTATTTCCCTAAGCCCGGTGATAGCGAGCAGGTTATTGAAAGGAAAAGAAAGGCAAGGCGTATTGCTAGAGATGGCTTAATAATGGGCTTGCCGCCACTTCTTAGAGTTCAGGTTGATGAGGAATTTGCGAAGGAATTTAAGCAGCTTCAACAAGATGTTTTACCTAAAGGTTCTGAGCTTTTAAAAATCAATGAAGATTGGGCAAAAGCCACACAAACCGCACCTCTACCAGAGCAACAGCAAGACACAGGCGTACAGCTAGAGTCAGGGCCGAGTTCGAGCATTGCAGCAATGCCTTTCAGCGATTTGATTAATGTGGACATAAGTAAGCTGTCTGGCGCAGAGCTAGACGTCATAATGAAGCGTTTTAGCGAGGGCAAATAATGACCCGTGAAGAAAAACTTAAACGCGCACTTGCGCTCCAAGCCCAGCAGAAAGCAAAAATCCTGTCACAAGCAGGCGCAGCTCAACGATCAGCTTTTGCCCAGCAAAACATGCTGCCCAGCCCGGATAATGACACAACGCCTAGCCCAACCAAGCCCAATCGCTTTGGTGATACTGCTGCTGAGTTTTCAGCGCCGGGTCGGGAAGCTATGCGGGCATATGCAAGCCGTATGATGGCGGCAGATCGCACACCTCTGCAAAGGGTTGGCGATGCTGGCATGACAGGCTTATCGGCTTTGGGTGCGGCTTATGGCGGCACTGCTGGTTTGCTTGGTGACATAGTTGGCGGCGATAGAACGCAAGAGCGCAAAGCTGCGCGTGACTTCATGATGCTTGGCGAGGTCGCTGTACCAGAGCTTGCTGGTGTACCTTCTGCCGTTAGTCGAATTGCAAGGCAGGGTGCCGAGCTTCCTGCAAAGCAAGCGGCAGCACAGGCAGCGCAAAACATAGGCGTGACGCCTACTTTGGGTATGCAGGGGCCGGGCTTGGGCATGATCGAGGCCGGGCTTGATAAAGTTCCGTTTTCCACAGGCGCAATCAGAAACGCTACGCAAAGAGCAGAAGGCCAGATGGAAGCTGCGCTTGATCGTGCTGTTGATAGGGTTGGCGTGTCCACCACAAACACAGGCGCAGGCGAGGCGGCACAGTCTGGAACTGAGGCCTTTGTTAGAACCTTTGAGGACAAGGCGGGTGAACTTTATGGCGCTGTTGATCGCAAGATTGGGCCTAACACATTTGTAACAGCTCCAAAGACAATCGGCGTTTTGGAAGACCTTACATCATATTCCAGCAAATACCCAAATATCGGCAAGTTTCTCAATAGGCCAAAGTTTACCAGATTGCTGCAAGACCTTGAGGTAAACGGTGCGCTAAACGCATTGCCCTATGATGTACTAAAGGACTTACGCTCTAGTATTGGTGCAAGCATGGGTAAGATAAACGGGCCTATGTCCAGCTTACCGCAAGCTGAACTCAAGCGCCTTTACGGATCGCTGAGCGAAGACATGAGGGCAGTCGCTACGGCAACTGGTGAAGATGCGTTGCGTTCGTTTGAAAGGGCTAACAAGTTTTACGCTGCTGGCATGAAGCGCATTGACGGTGCCTTAAAGAAAATCACCAAAGCAGACACGCCAGAAAAAGCTTACCAAAACATACTTGCGCTAACGACTGCTGATAGCCCACGAGGCAGCACTGCACAGCTCAACCAAATTAAGAAAAGCTTGCCAAAGGAAGAATGGTCAACTGTATCGGCCACCATTTTGCGCAAATTGGGCGAGGCTAGGGCTGCTCAAAGGGGTGCGCCAGATGGTTCCGATTTTGCTGAGTTTTCACCAGCCACGTTTTTGACCAACTGGAACAAGATGGACAAGGGCGCAAGAACTGTGCTGACCAGCGGGAACATTCCGCAATCAGCCCGGCGAGAGCTGGACAACCTAGCAACTGTAGCCCAGCGCTATAAGGAAAAACCTGTGTCCACGGGAAGCGCGGCAACTAACTCACTGCTTACTTTTTTTGCGGGGGCATTAACCCCCGGCGTAGGCCCCGTGAAAACTGCGGCTATAGCTGGTGGTACATTTATCTCAGCGGCGGCAATGACAAGTACGCCATTCCTAAAAGCAGTAAATGCTGCTGCTGCTGGAAACTTAACAAAACTTAGACGCCTTGCCCAAGATGGCAGTGCGATAGGCTCAGAGGCCGCAACCCTGTTGCGCTTGGTTGGCGCAGATCAAGCAAGAGAAGAGGAACTTAACTAATGGCTAAGACAAAGATCAGTCAGTATGACGCAACAGCGGCCAATAACACTGACATAGACAGCATTAACATTGCTGAGGGTATGGCCCCGTCAAACGTAAACAATGCCATTCGTGAGCTTATGGCGCACCTCAAGGATATGGACGCTGGCACACAGGCTTTGACCAGCCCACAGCTTACCTCTGCTGATATAAACGGTGGCACGCTGGACGGCGTAACGATTGGCGGCGCTTCTGCCGGGGCGGGTACTTTTACCAACCTAACAGCCACAGGCACGACAACCTTAGCTGGCGCAAGTACATCAGCGGATATTACGTTTGGCGACAACGACAAAGCCATCTTCGGTGCTGGGTCTGATTTGCAGATTTTTAGCGAAGGAAGCGGTGGTAATAGCTTTATTAACGAAACAGGCAATGGAAGTTTGTTTATTAATGCTTCTAACTTGTACTTGCGAAAAGGCGAAGCTGCCTTTGAAAACTTTATAGCTTGTACTGCTAATGGAGACGTGAAACTTTACCACGACAACGCCCCCAAACTCGCCACCACCAGCACAGGTGTAGACATCACTGGGACTTTGACCAGCGATGGGCTGACTGTGGATAGTGTTGATATTAATGGTACAACCGTTGCTTGGCAAAATAGTGGCACTAATCAAACGTATTTCGCTACATCTGGATCAAGTGAACAGGCACTAATCTTACGATTAGACAATCAGGACTTGTCAGCTACAGGTTATTTTGAGGTGCAAGACGGTTCGGCTGGTCGTAAACTTCTTACTGTGGAAGACGGCGGCGACATCAGCTTCTACGAGGACACAGGCACCACTGCAAAGTTCTTCTGGGATGCGAGTGCGGAGAGCTTGGGGATTGGGACGAGTTCGCCAGCTAACTTACTGCATATTCGTGGGGGTGCAGCAACTTTAGAGATTGATAGCTCAACGAACACAGCCAATCTTGACTTTGATAATAGCACCCAAACGGCACGAATACAGCTAGCAAACAACGATCTTACTACTTTAGTTGGCGGCTCAGAACGCATGCGCATCTTATCAGACGGCTCGTGCCGCTGGACGCCTGACGGTACAAATCCTGATATGACACTGGATGCGAGCGGTAACTTGCTGGTGGGTAAGACGAGTAGCAGTATTCTTACAGCGGGATTAACTATTGATGCAAATGGCATATTAAAGCCAACATCAGACGGCACTATTGGCATGTTAATGAACCGTAAAAACAGTGATGGCAACATCATTGAGTTCCGCAAAGACAACACCACTGTGGGGAATATTCGGAGTGTTGCTGGTGCTTACATGGCACTGGGCAAAGGCAACACAGGTTTGTTATTTCAAGATGGCCTAAACGAGATCACACCATATGATATTAGCGATGGTGCAAACGAAGATGCGGCAATTAACTTGGGAAAATCTAATGCCCGCTTCAAAGACCTCTTTCTGTCTGGCGGTGTATACCTTGGCGGCACTGGGTCGGCTAATAAGCTGGATGACTATGAGGAGGGGAATTTTGGAGCAGTAATTACGCCATCCACTTCTGGATCGGTAACACTAAACTCTTCCTTTAATTCATTGTCTTATGTAAAAATTGGCAATTTGGTAACCGTTAGCGGTCTTATGATTATTAGCTCTGTTAGCTCCCCTACAGGTTATTTCAAGATAGACATGCCATTTACCTCAGTCAGTACAACTGATAGAGGATCTGATGCTAGTGGCTCTATTATTGTCCACAGTGTCGTTTCGGCAAATGTTGCTGACTTTGTAGCCTACATTACCTCCAATCAAAGTCATCTTGCTGTATATTTAGGAGACTCATCAGTCTACGCTAGTGACTCTGCTCAACAACTAGGCTCAGGAACGCAGATCACATTTTCAGTAACATATAGAACATCATAACCACCCCTGTTGGATTACAGGGTAGTCAGTCCAAGCATAGGAGATAAAAATGCTTACAGAAGAAACAGTACAAGACAAAATAGAGGTACAAGGCTACGAGGGTCTGTATTCTGTTACGTCTGATGGTAGGGTTTGGAGCCACCCTAAAGGCACAAACACAAAGAATGGTAGATGGCTGTCTTTAGACAATTCAGGCCGCTATTCTGTTGTTGGCCTAATGAAGGATGGCAAAAAGAAACGTCATTTAGTCCATCGTCTGGTTGCTCAGGCTTATGTGTCAAACCCAAACAACTTACCGCAGGTAAATCACATCAACGGCAATCGCACCGACAATCGTGCAGAAAACCTTGAGTGGGTTACATCAAGTGAAAACCGCATTCACGCATGGAACACAGGCTTGCAAGTAGCAACAGAAGATCACAAAGCATCTGCTCGTAAAGCTGGTTATGGTCGCCGCTTATTTAGCATGGAGCAAGCAGAAGATATTCGTGCAGCATACGCATCTGGCAACATGAACCAGTATGAACTTGCAGCGCAGTACAATACATCTCAGGCTGTCATCAATGGCATTGTCTTGAATAAAACTTACACAGAGGAGGCCGCATAATGGCTTTGACCGAAGAAACCGTACAGGATAAGATAGAAATTGTTGGTGTCCACAAGCACATCCAAGTGCGTACAGCCACGGTCATTAAGCGTGATGGTGCAGAGATCAGCCGTTCATTTCACCGCCATGTGGTTGCACCAGATGCAGACATCACAGGTGAAAGCACAGAGGTGCAAGCCATCTGTGCAGCAGTTCACACCCAAGCGATTAAGGATGCTTACGCCGCACACTTAGCAGCACAGGAGGTATAAGCTATGATTACTTACACTTGGACTATCCCAACTCTTGAGCGTCACACATCAGATGGTGGCGTATACATTGCACATTGGCGCTGCACTGGCGTTGATGACGATGGCAACTCAGCAAGCTCATATGGCACTTGTGGCTTAGAATATGATGCCTCTGCTGCTGACTTTACACCGTATGCAGATATTACTGAGGCTCAAGCACAAGGCTGGGTCTGGGGTCATGTATCCCAAGAGGATACTGAAGCTGCCATAGCGTCAAAAATCGACGCAATGGTAAATCCAACGTCTGCCTCTGGAACACCTTGGGCAGCATAACTTAAACAGGAGCAGTATTGATGGCAGATAAACAAGCAAAAACCATCACGATTAACGATCAGGATTACACGGAAGACCAGCTTACCGACCAGCAGAAGATCATCATAAACCATGTGCAAGACTTGGAGCGCAAAATTCGCTCAGCACAGTTTAGCCTTGATCAGATGACAGTCGGGCGTGAGGCTTTTGTAAACATGCTGACGGGTTCACTAGAGGCTGAGCCTCAGGATGCAGAAGTGGTAAACTAAATATGGAAATGGGCGCTTTGTGGTCAGCAGGTTTAACTGCGGCAATAGGATTGGTTGGCTATGTATTACACAGCGCTTACGCAGAGGTGCAAAGACTTAACATCTTGCTGAACAAAACCCGCGAGGAAATGGCTCGTGAGTATGTCACCAAGGTAGACAGCTCTGCCGTGATGGGCCAAATCGTTGCCCGCTTTGACCGTATAGAGGAAAAGATAGACCGCTTAATGGAGCGCTAGTTGCTCTGCAAATTGACCGCCATTTTGGTGGGGGTCTACACAGGTGGCGAGCTTTACACAGCTTGTCAGTACCGCTGCCCAAGGGAGCGGTCTTTTTTTTACTATCACTATCCCAAAACAATCAGGGTGCCTTACGGGGCGCTCTGTCCAAGCTATGCGAGGGTAAAATGATTGACCCGGCAACAGCAATTATGGCGGCGTCTACTGCATTCAATGCAATTAAGAAGGGCTGTCAGATTGGCCGTGATCTTGAAGGTATGGCTGGCGACTTGGGCCGTTGGTCTAAGGCTATTGCCGACTTCGACTTTGCAGCTAAGCGCGTAGAAAACCCAAAGTGGTATCAGGCTATGGGCGGTTCTGTTGAAGCTATGGCTATGGAGCTTTTCGTACAGAAAAAGCAAAAGGAAAACATGCGCGACGAGCTGCTCCAGTGGATTAGCGGGACGCTTGGCCCTAGCGCTTGGCAAGAGTTAATCCGCATGGAAAACGAAATACGGCAAAAGCAGAAAGAACAGGAATACAAGCGCATTGAGCGCAAGGAAGCCATCATAGCTTGGTCTGCCGGGTTTTTCCTATTTTTGCTGGCGACAGGCGCTTTGTTTGGCTTTGTTTATCTTGCGGTGAATTACTAATGGCTGACGGTTTGTCTGGCGTTGGCTCAGCGCCGTTTAACGTGCAGTCAGACATACATCAGCAAACGCAAAGCCGGGAGCGCATCGAGGCTCATATGGAAGCCCAGCGCTTAGACAAGGAGCATCGCCAGACGCATCTGCGTGAGGCTGATCTTCGGGCAATACAAGAAAAGCAACGCGCTGCGACTTACACCAGCAATGGGCAGATTTTACCGAGCAAGCTTCCGCAAGGCTTGGTGATCGACAAGGAGATTTAGCATGGCAAGCACCATCATTGATGACTACAAGATATTCCCCCGGCTTATGATGCTGGTGGTCACGATCTTAACCTATCAGTCTGTGCATTGGTACATGGGTTTACCCGACCCATCAAACGGTCAGGCTGGCCTTGTAAGCGTGTGTATGGGCGCTTTGACTGGTTGTTTTGGCATTTGGATGAACAAGGAAGCTAAGACTGATCGGGGCAGCAAATGATACAAGCATTGCTGGGGCCAATCACACAGCTTGCGGGGTCATGGCTGGATGCCAAAACCACCAAGCAAACAGCAGATGCAAAGCTCAAGCTGACTGAGGCCGAAGCCAAGGCCAAAATCATGCTGAGTGAAAAGACAAGCGTAGCCGATTGGGAACGCATTATGGCGCAGGGTACGCAGTCCAGCATTAAGGACGAAGTGGTGACTTTTGCCGTTCTGGTGCCAGTAATACTTTGCTTTGTGCCGGGCATGGAAGACACGGTGAAAAACGGCTTTGATCGTTTGGCTGAGCTGCCTGAGTGGTACACTTGGCTGGTGTTTACTGTCTGCACGGCTGCTGTTGGCATTCGTGGCGGCAAGCAATTCTTCGGGAAAAAATAATGGAACTTTGGCAATGGATAGCTCTGTTCAGCGCTGTGAGTTTGAACACCATCGTCAACTGTTGGCGTCTTTATGTGGAGATAAAGCGAAATGAAAAATAACTTTGACCAAGCCTTAGAATGGCTGCTGCATCACGAAGGTGGCTTTGTTAATCACCCTCAAGACCCCGGCGGCATGACCAACCTGGGCGTTACCAAAAAGGTGTACGAGCAATGGCTTGGGCGTGACGTTACAGAAAGCGAAATGCGTGACTTAAAGCCCAGCGATGTTGCGCCGCTTTACAAGAAGAAATACTGGAACCGCATTAAGTGTGACCAGCTTCCACAAGGCGTTGACGTTTTTTGCTTTGACTGGTGCGTAAACTCCGGGCCAAAACGCCCAGCGCAGGCCTTGCAGCGCATTATTGGTGCAACAGCAGATGGCGTGATTGGCCCCAAGTCTTTGCAGGCTGTTGCTAATTTTGACGAGCATGAAGTGCTGGAAAAGATGCACGACAGCAGGCAGAAGTTTTACGAAAGCTTGGGGCATTTCAAAACGTTTGGCCGAGGCTGGACGCGGCGTAACGATGAAATGCTAGAGCAGGCGCAAAGTCTTTTGTAAGGCATTGTCTAACAACACCTGCGCCAAGGGCCGCGCTGGTGAGTTCTTCGTAGCGTTTATTTTATCCAAGCACTTTCACATTGAGAGCTTTCTGGTGGATAAGACCGAAGATGACCTATGGGTGCGTCACCCTGATGGAAGTATCAAGCGCGTACAAGTCAAGTCAGCATTGCCAAAAAAAGCGAGGGGAAATCGTGGTGCTTATACTTATTTGCAGCGCCGTGAGCCTGACTGTGATTACCATGCTTTTGTGGCGCTTGATCTTGATTTGGCGATTTTGGAGCCTTCTAGCTTTTTACGCCAGCGAAAGCACCTCACGTTCTACCCGGAAGACTTCACCTTCGAGAACATGATTCTGAGCTTCCAGCAAACCTTGGATGTGCAAGCTCTTGCTTATTGAAATTACACAAACGAAAAATTGTGCAAAACCTGTTGACAGGCCCAGCAAGTAAAATTAACGTAGGACACTGTTATTACTTGGAAATAATGGTGACCCCGGCAGGATTCGAACCTGCAACCTGCCCCTTAGGAGAATGTTTTATTCTTTTATAGGCATAAAGGCTTCCCCAAAACTTTCCTAGTAATAACAACGAGTAAAAGGCGTTTTGCGTCTTTTTTTATGTAAGAAGCCATGCGTGTTTGCATAAAATAGTTACACATTGGGTTACACAGGTTGACTAAAACAATCTAATTTGACTAGATGTGAATATTGAGGATTGAGAGAGTGAAAACTATTAAAATCACAGTACACGGGGAAAACCTTTTACAAAAGCTTGCGGATATGCGTAAAAAATTTACCGACAGCGAGCATGTGGAAATACAAGAAGCTTATCTGCAAGCCATGTTTCCCCTTGAGACTGAAATCATCGAGGAGATATGCGATGCCAACGATTTTGAAGCTGAGCAACCTGAGACTATACCAGTCCAGTGATCGCGGCTTTCAGCTAGTCTGGAAAGACAAAAAGACCAACAACCTCGTTAGGCGGCAAGTACCGCCTGACATCATTGACCCGCAAGCCTATGCTATAAAGATGAACCCTCTCGTCGGGCGTGGCTTGCTGGACATTGACAAGCGAAACTTCACCCTTGCCCGGCTTACGCCAGAATATCATGCCTTGCTGGATGAGCAGGTGCATAACTTTGTGCAGGGCCATAAGTATGCCGACAAGATTCGCCCAGCGCGGCGAGACTGCGTTATGTCGCACATTAGGTTGCACATATTGCCCGCCCTGGGTGATCAGCCTATTGATCGAATAGAGCCAATCGACATAGCCAACCTGCAAGATGATCTTCGGCAAATCATGCTGCCGCAAACGGTCAACCCGGTGATTGGCACGTTGTCTCGCATGATGAAGTTCTTTGTGCGGCGCGGGTATATCGACAGCAATCCATGCAGAGACATAGACCCGCTTCGGGCTGTAAAGTCTGACCCGCGTTATACTCCCAGCAAAGAGGAAGTGGAGCGTGTGATTGCGCAATGCTCAGGCTGGAAGAAAACTATGGTTATGCTGGCTGCTGGCACTGGTATGCGGATTAGCGAAATCTTGGCCTTGGAGTGGGGCAATATATCTGGCGATACGATTAGCATTGAGGCGGGCGTAGTTAAGGGCAACATAGGTGCGCCTAAGACGCGAGAAAGCCGCCGTAAGCTGCGCGTGGATGCCCGGCTAAAGGTTAGGCTGTCAGAAATGCGATTGCAAAGCACGGGTGCGTTTTTGTTCACCAATAGGAATGGCAGATTGTTTAGCTCAGTGGATGTTCTGAACAGGGTGCTATACCCGGCGGTGGCCAAGGCTGGTGTGCCGAAATTTGGCTTTCATGGATTGCGCAGGTTTTACGAAAATGAGCTGGAAGCGCAGGGCGTCAGGAAAGACCATATACAGCGCTTGATGGGCCATGAGATTGGCAGCAAGGTGACTGACAAGCATTACCGTGTGGTGCGTCAGGAAGATGTGCTGCGGGATGACTATGTGATAGAGGTGGGGGGTTAGCCCCCCGACCTGCTGCGCTGACTACCGACAACAACGTGGATGCCGTTTAGG
>Ga0098048_1001107_pt1 | contig 12057 bp, 1 predicted proteins | sample 13_taG_FD_75052 | JGI IMG/M metagenome (GOLD analysis project Ga0098048, IMG submission 75052) | Marine viral communities from the Subarctic Pacific Ocean - 13_ETSP_OMZ_AT15268 metaG | ecosystem: Environmental > Aquatic > Marine > Oceanic | place: Pacific Ocean | collected 2015-01-16 | reverse complement strand
TTTCTTTTTAGAACCACCAAAATTACTTGGGCCTCCAGCCTTTGTGCACTGAACTCCCCATCCAGATGCATACGCACTTGGCCACACCTTAAACTTACTCTTAGCGGCTCTTTTACACGCAGCCGATATAGCGTTTATGCCGTTACCTTTAAACCTCTTAGAGCTCATCTTAGGGCCGCCTCGTAGGGCCTTAAAGTCTGATGCCTCAATAACACCGTCATTGTCTACATCTAATTTCTTTTGCTTTTCAGTTAGTTGTTTCATAGCTACTTTTTGTTTTTTTTTAGTTAATTTATTCCCATTTTTTTCTTCCATATTCTCATCTTCTCATCCATCTCTTTCTTTTCTATTTTGTTTTCTGCTTCGTAATCTTTCATTATGTTAGTAAGTCTAAGAATCCTATCAAAGTAATCTAACCTTGAATCAAATGCATCAGTTATGTCCCATAGTCTTGACAATGGAACACTTGTTGCGCCCTCACCTATTTTAGCCAACCCTTGAAAATATTTTCCATCATTCATGGCAGACATCCCACCATAAATCTTTCTAGCCTTTACCCCAAGCGATGGGGATGCGGTGCCTAAAGCATCAAATAAAATTCCAAGTTCAGTTCTGAAGTTAGTCTTGCTAAAATCCATGTCAATTGTATCCTCAAGTAGCTTCATTGTTTCTTTGTCAAACTGTCCTCCACGACCAAGGTACTCAGTAATGTCATAAATTAATTGCTTTAGAACAACAACTCCAACGCCATAAACACCAAACCCAACTAAAAATCCATCAATTGTTCTGTTGAGTGTTGTCTTTGAGATAAGCTTAAGGTCTTCCTCCTCATCGTCTCCTAAAGCTGAAAGAAGAGCTTTAACCCCATTAAAAAGCATCCCCTGAAGGAATCCATAGTAGGCTATAGCTGCAAGGTTTTTACGAATATCTCCACGACCATTTTTTATATCAGAAGATTTCTCAAAAATTATTCTATTGTACTGCATTGATGTGGTTTTAAATCCAAGAAGCGTTCTTGCTCCTGCATTTTTTTGATCCCCACTTACCCTGTTCATGCTTGAAGCCTGCTGAGATTTATTTGAGGCAAAGTACGTCAGCTTCATGGCCTTCTCTTTTGCCTCTGATATAGACAGCCCCTTGGGTAACTTACCTGAAGAGTTATACAGGATTATTGATGAGTCTATCATGTTCTTCAAATCCTCCTTGCTAAGCGAGTCTTTGTTTTTCTCCGTTAAAAAACTTTCAATTTCCTTCCTTACTAGCTCATCTTTTTTTGTTTTATAGAATGCAGTACCACCAATTGCGATAGCAAATGAATCAAACTTTGTTGTTAAAAAGTATCCCTTTTGTAGTAGCCAATCTATGTTATTATAAAACCAGTCAACGTTTGACCCCTTATCAGAAAACTCAGACCTTCTTATTGCCTGCATTTCTATACTGTTTAAGTTTTTCTCTAATCTTTGCCTAAATGCTGGGTCAGATATAAGTTCCTTAAATGCAGACTTCATTTCATCAGACCTAAACCTTGATACATTTGCCATGTAATCAGATGAGTCTATGTTTCCTTCTAACATGTAGTTTGAAACTGAAAGCATTTGAGTGACAGCTGACGTCACATTAAAAAACATTATGGATGCGTTCCCTAAATTAACCCACTTGCTTAACTTGGGGTTGCCAGACTCTGAACTTGTTGTTGATTGAGGCCTTCCATATATTATGTCGTTCAACGTGTTCTCTAATTGTGTCTTAAACTCTGAACCATATTCTTGCTCCAAAAGTCTCATGTTACCTACCGAAAACAAACCGCTGTATGACTCTAAAATCTTTATGGCTCCAACCATATTTGTCATGCCATCAACATAATTTTCAAAAACTACCTCGTTATTTCTTATGTTTAAGGTACCTCCGGTTGTTTTTTCTATTGCGTTCTTAGCAAATGCACTAGCAGAAAACTTTTCATCAAAAACACTGAGGTTTTGCATCTTGTTTGTCTCGCTGCTAAGGGCAGAAGTTGGAGAGTAGTTTTCTATTAGTGGAACATTTCCAACACCATATATCTTGTCAAGAATTTTTGTATAGTCTTCTCCAAAATTATCCCTTCTTCCCTCACGATTCATTTTAGATAGCTCTTCCTTGGTTTTGCTTCTAGTAGATCCTAACTCCTCGTAACCTTGTAGATTTAATGCTTCATTTACCTTTGGTAAATACTCCTTATATATCTCAACCATTCCATCTGCATAGGCTTTAACTTCTGGATTCTTGTTGACATAATCAACAATAAAGTTCATGTCCTTCATTGAGAACCCAGAGTCTATAAACTTAACAGCAGTGTCACTCATTTTAAATGCATTGTATAAATACACTACGTTTGATATTGAAAGCTGTGGAGTCTTTTTGTTTGTTGATTTATTTACTAGAATTATCCCAGTCTTTTCTTGTAGTTTATCCTTTAAAAAATTTTTAACTTTTCCTTTAACGCCTTTAGGTTTTGGAAATGATTTTTTAAGTAACTCAACTCTCTTTTTGTTTAAGATGTTTGTGTCTGAGTCTACATAATATTGCTTATCACTTGCAGGCATTACAACGTTGTCCATAATCCATGACTGTGATTCTTCTGTGTCAGCAATTACCGTCATAAAGCTCTCAAGGTCAAAGAAACTCTTAGACAGAATGTTTAACACTCTCTTTCTTCTGCCGCCTGACTTATATTGTTGATTTGGAATAAATATAATTGTTCCATCAACAATCTCTCCCTCAACAAATATATCCTCAAACATTTTACTGCTTGAGTATATTTGGCCCATAACCTTTACAAGGTTTCCGTCTTTAAGTGCGTTTATTGCTTCATCCCTTCCGCTAAAACGAACATTCAAATTGTTTTTATTAGCAATAATTGTGGTTAAATGATTCCTGCTGTCTCTTATTTTTCTCTTCCTTACCTTTTCATTAAAACTTATCTCAGACTTACCTTTATCCATTATCTCGGTAATCATAGCGTTAAGCTCACCAAGGTCTTTATCTGAGTAAGTCTTTAATACATCTACCGAATAAAGAAATCTCATTTCCTTTAACTCTTCAATTGTAGATTGTGGGAGCTTTCGCTTCCTTGGAACACCAGAATCTGTCTTAGGATTTCTCCAATTTTTTGGATTAAGTAAATCATTTATTTTTTTAATTTCAACCTTTTGTTCCCTTGACAATGGAGCCTTTTTTGCTTTTTGAAAACTAGACTTTGAATCAATATTTGCATATGCATTAGATGTTTCATCATCTACTATCTGAAACCTTTCAACAACCTCACCCGTACTTTTATTTACTTTTTCTAGTGGACCTTTGGCGGTAACTGCTCCCTTTGCTAACACTAAAGGACCTACCTGGATTACTTCATCTGCGGACACCAGCCTATTGTCAGTCTTTCTATCGTAAAAATATGCATGTCTATATGGGTTAAATCCTACTTGAATCCATTCTTCGCTTTTTAAAGCCTTTTTTGCCCTGCTAAAAGCACTTTCTGTTGACTCATTTAGGTAAGACCCCTCCATCACAGCAAATGGGGACTTGTTTGTTTTGTACTGTTCTCCTGCAACCCTTTTACTTTTATCTGAAGGTCTTTGTTTAAGGTCTACAGTTGACGCAACTTTTAATGCCAATGTTACATTGCTCTTAAATACAACGTCGGTTAACACTGCAGTTTGTCCATATCCTAAAACCTCATTCTTTTTTGGACCATGTATTGTGTCTATGTATATTCCAAAGGATAAGTAAGCCGGTATGTCTAAACGAGATGCAACCCTTGTGCCGTCATCTATTCCACTTGTCAACCCTATTATACCTTTTTCTACTTTAGATTTATCTAACGCCAACACAATTTCTCTTATAGTTGCCGGGGTAGGGACAGAGTTATATAATGTTGATGGGAAGAACTTGTCAAGGACCTTAGTTCTTTCCTCTAGAGTTATTTCTCCCTTCACATATTTCTTGGTTGCATCCAACACCTCTTTTGGATAAGGCATTGTAATACCCTTCTTGTTGTTGTCCTTCCACTCCTGAACTTCAACAGGAGTCATGTCAATCATCTCGTATACTTCATCGGTAGATTTCTGCTCACGTGATTGAGTGCTTAGCTCTTGCTCTTTTGCTTTACGAACCTCAGAAAATGGTTTATAACCTTTTTTTCTCCACCCTTGGATTGTTTGTTTAAGGTTTCTTTTTTCAACTTGTTTTTCAAAATATTTCTCATAACTATCTGGCTTACCACCTGTTCTTAATATATTTAACGCCCAAAGTGCGGCTTGAATCTCTCTTGGAGCTAAATTCATTTCATCTGCTAATAAATTAACAAATTCTTTAGCTTTTTCAAATTGTTTTTTGTTTGAAGGGTTTGCTTGTTTTTTGTTAGGGTCTCTACCCATTATTATTGAGTAAACATGCATATCTACAGCCACAGCATTTTTATCACCAGATAAAGCCTTAAAGAAATTATACATCTTGTCTGACTTAATTCCCCTGCCTTCTAAAAAATCAGTAACGTATCCATAATACTCTGCAACCCCCTTAGGCTTTTCTCCCTTGTAAATTCTTTCTGCATTATTAATAGCCATACCTACCGTTGCAGAACTATTTGCAGCCATAGAGGCTAAGGGAAGCATTGATAAAACGTCCTCTCCATACTCTGAAAATAACTCATTAACATAAGAAGATAAGCCATCATACCAACTAGTCCAATCATAAACCTCTCTAACCATTTCTTTGGCTTCAGATATTGTTAATGGTACATTGTCTCTATCAAACAACTTAGTTAGTTTCTCTGAAGCCTCTTCTATTCTTTGCTCACGTGACTGTGGGGTTGTTGTAACATTAGATGAGTTTATCTGTATTGGGGATGTAGTTACCCCTAAACTTGGACCCATTATCTGTGTCCACCTCTCAACCTTAATCCCCTTTTTAGCTTTTTCAGGGTCTGTACTCAAAACCTTTCCAGACTTAGAAACAAAGTCATTGGTGTCTGGGTCAATGGTGACAGTCCTCCAATCCACTCTATCCGTCAACAAATGCAACTTCATCTTGTTTTTAACCGTTGACTTAATAGCAAATGGGTATGATTGATGGTCGTCTTTCCCTCTAGCCTCAACCGGCTCTACTTTGCCATTAATTTCAAGTACGGCATAAATTAAACCGCTCTTACTTTCTCTCTGCTCATTCCTTAAAATAGGCTCAGCAAGAACTTGACCAACAGCTCTTTGAAGAGAGGTTGCACTGACATTAAATCCAGCCTTTTGTTTTACAATAAAAGACTTGCTATCTGACGCTATGTTTAGAATAGACCCAAGCTTGTTATGACCATCTTGATTTTCTTTGTTAGTACCCATTGACAACAAAAAGCCTTTAAGTATTGACTCAGAGAATTTTTTTCTGTCACCAAATATACTTTCATCTGGACGAAGCTTTTTCTTGACTTCCTTAATTATAGACCCAAGAGATTGACTCTCGTTTAAATCGCTAACTTCTTTTAATCTCTTTACTTTCTTATCATCAACTTCTACTATTTCAAAATCAAGAGTTTTTCTATAACTTTCAAATATTATAGACTTAATGTCATCTACATTAAAAACTTTATTTTTTGATAAGTTAACAAACATGTCAAGAACCCCGTTTGCTCCGTTTGTGCTAGACAGAACTTTATCTATTGGCGCACTAGTTAATGCCATAAATATCTTTCCACCATTTTTATCCATTACATCGTTCATAAACTTAGCCATATCTTTAGCAGCCTTAGATGTACTTGCCCAGAAATAACCTTTATCATGAAACTTTATGGGGTAGTACACTCCACCCTTTCCCTCAACCAATATAGTTTTACCCTTCTTGATTTGCCCTGAGAACGCAGCATCTGGCTGATGGAGTACCATAAACACTTCATTAAAGTCAGCAATTGATCTGTCTCTTGTTATATAATCTTCCTCAATCTTCTTAAAGGCAGCAGAGTTTTTGTCATACATATAATGAAACCCAGACACTTTATCAAAAAAGTCATTCTGAAACCTCTCGTTTTGCTCCTTTATTGACTCCTGTTTCTTTCTCTTAGGTCTAATTATCTTTATGTCAGACTGTGTTATTGCCTCCCCTGTTTGGATTTTTTGTGACAGTACATTTAACAAGTCTAACACCTCTTCGTCTGTAAATGGCTTTAATCCAAATAATTTGGCAAGCTTATCAAGCCACCTTTTTATTAGGCCCTTATTCCTCTTTTCTATTAAAGAGTAGTTAGATGCTAATATACCAACAAGTTCTGCAATACTTTCCTCACTTTGAAGTGAGTCCTCATACTTTTTGCCAAACTTTTCTATTTCGTCCAACATCTCCTGCTCCTCTGCAGTTACACCCCCCTTTTCATAATTTCTCTTTACGGCCTTAATCATCCTGTCCGTTATAGCCTGAGCTTCTTCGTTACTCATTCCATCAGTCAGGAGTGCAACATGAAATATTTCGTGTGGGACACTTGTTTTAACAAACTTATTTGGGTTTATATATATATTTCCCTTGTGGTATTTTGCTCTACTTGTAGAAGCTCCAGGTTTCTTTTCTGTAAGCCTGTTGTATTCTGCCTCGTCTTTTGCAATTATAATTTTTGTCTTGGGGGCAATAGTACTTATCGCAACTTTTGCTTTCTCTACTTGTTCTTCTAGTGCAGAAATTTGCTGTTTAGTTCTACTTGTCTGTTCTTCTTCCGCAGGTGCAGTTCTTTTTTGAAATGCTTCCTTTGCTTCCTTGCCCGTCAATGTATATCTAAACCCTCCGTCTACCTCACGAATCTCCTCTTTGCCGTAAGGAATCCCTAAAATTGTCTTTCTTGTAGAAAACTTACCCCTCACTTTTTCAGCCCTACTTCTAAATTCTTCGGGAATTTCATCTAAAGTTTTAGTTGTCTGCAAAATAACCTCATCATCTTTTAAGGACATTATAGCATCTCGCTCCTCGTTATTAACTTCCTCTACCTCAGGCTCTGCTTCAGGTGTGGCTTGTGTTTCTGTCTCTTGAGACACAGGCTCTGCCTTCTTTTCCTTTAGTTGCTCGTACTCTTCTATTGTTTCCTCAAAGACAACGTTGTCTATAACGCCCATCTCAGCCTTAGTCTTTTCTATTGCTAAGTCTAAAGCCACATCTTGGTCATTAATAGAGAACACCTCGGAGCTATTGTTTTTGTTTCTTAAGACAGCTCCAACAACATTGTTGTTTTCGTCTTTTATTGTTTCAACCAACTCAAAATCTTCTATACTCTTAGCATCTAAAACTCTCCTTGTTGTTTTATTCCCATCTTTGTCAAATGATTGGAGTGACAATGTTCCATCATCAGCTCTCTCCATAACAACAGTATCACCAACCCCTTGTTTGGCTTTACGTTTGCCTCCTTGTTTTTCACGTTCAGCCTTTATTAAAGGAGAAATTATTTTGTCATACTTGTTAAGTATTTTATCAAACTTAGCCTTACCTGATTGGCTTTTTATTTTTGATCTGTCAACCTTCCCGTCCGTTATAGCTTGTTCAGCGTTAGGTATTTCGGCTAACATCTCAGCTTGTTCTTTCTTTCTTAACTCTTCAATCTTTGGAGTTGTTACGTCTTGTGTAGATTCAACTTCAATTGTTTCTTCTTGTGATTGATCCTCTACCTTGCGACCTATTATTCTTTCTTTAGGGGTTTTCTTGCCCTCTCTTTCATCTTTAATAACACGTCTAGTTGGTCTTGTTTTGGTAGTTTTCTTAGTCTTAGTCTCTGTAACAAATTCATAATTATCTAATTTATTTGCAAGCTCATAAAGCTCATCTATTATTCTATCTTTATCTTCCCTTGAAATGTCAAGAGCCTCAACCTTATCTATCTCATCAAGTGCTGAGTTAATATAAGAATCTATTTCTGATTCGTTTATGGGCTCAGACTTGTCCATCCTAGACTCAGCAGTAGACATAACTCCTCTAGATATAAGGCTCTTTACGTAGTCTCCACCGTCAGAAGACATATCTTCTATAGCCTTATTAACCTCAACAGAGGCCTCTTCTTGTGTTTGTCCTGGAACAAATGGTGCTGGAGCTTCAACTTTCCGGGACTTCATTTCGTCTCTCATGGCTTCAAACTTTTCAGTTAAGCTATTAGAAAAACTAATTTTAACTCCAGGAACGCTCTTTGTTAATAGCACTGGATTATTATTAAATAACTCAGTTGCCTTTTCCTCCTCAAGAATTAAAAATTTACCGTCTGTATTAATCAAAACATAGTCACCTGCTGTAGATGGATTTTTTAAAAACTCATCTGCCTTAGATTGTAAATCTTCTGCTTCTTTTCTTAAGTCAGATAACACCCCCTTACCCAAGGACTCTTTGGAGGATTCTTCTATATTATCAAAAGCTTCGTTTGCTTTATTTAACAAATTGTTGTAAATCATGAACTGTTCGTTGCTCATGTTTCCAATAAGTTTCCTGCTATCAATCCTTTCCTGTGCCAGGTCAACCTGTCTTGATAGATTGCTAAACTTGTCTGAGTCTATGTATTGAGCATTAAGTAGAGAGTTTAGCCATGTGTTTGTAAAATTCTTTCCATACTGTAACACAGATGAAAATATTTTTTGTTTTATAAGTTGACTCTTGAGTTTGCCTTCAAAGTCAATCTTCCCAATCTCCCTATTTAACTTTATTAAGTTATTTATTTCTGCTGTAAGACCTGATACTATTTTACTTTGTTTGTCCTTTAATGATATTTCAGTAAGGAACCTGCTTCCACCGCTCATAAAAAAAGAACCTGGAGCCACCTCTAGTGCCGTTGACTTTATAAGTTTTGGAGTAATCTTTTCAAAAAACCCCTCCTCAGTTATTTTTCCTCCAGACCTAACGGAAGCCATTATTTGCTCCTCTTGTGCTGTCTGAAAGGTTTCCTGTACTGTCTCAGTTACTGACTCAATCCCTCCAGATAATAACACCCTACCAAGTGGTCCACCAAGTCTTGAAGTCCTCCCGATAAATGGTATACCATCTAAAGCATATGTCCATATATTTTTTATTTGTCCACTCCACGCCGCATTAGCCCCCTCGGAAGCCTTTAATGGACTTCCTGTTTCCTCAAGTATTCTTCTCTCTACATTTCCTGCTATTGAAGCTGACTCAGAAATCCACCCAGTTGTAGCTACTACCGCAAGCGTTGGAGTCACACCAAGGCCACCAGTTGTTGCTCCAGCTGCTGTTGCTGCTATCAATCCTGGGGCAGCAGAGCCCATTAACCTACCCACACTCTTTGCAACTTTTGTTGGGTCAAGTAAGTCCTCGTAGTCTTCAATTGGGCTATATTCTGGGGACCAAAGGGACTTAAATTCATTACCAAGCTCTGTAACAGCTGGCATATCCAGACTAGTTCCCATGTTGGACACCATGTCAAAAAACATGTGGTTAAAATCTTTTACCATCCCAATAATAGGCCCTGTATGGGGACCTACAATAGATTCCATTAACTCTCTAGATTCAGCCCTTTTTTGGTTTTTAGACTTAAAAACATCAGAGTAAATTTTATTAAGTATTCCATTGAGTTTAAGCTCTTGTTCAGGAGTTAAATTATATTCGTACTTTTCACTCTCAGATGAAATAACTTCATTGTATTCGGATAGTAATTTGTTTTGATTTATGTTATAAATAGATATTAAATCCTGCTCTTCTTTTTGTATCCTATTAAATGTTTTATCGTTTAATTTTTTTAATTCATAATTTGCAGATTCTTTTGACCTAAATTCCCCTAGGTTAAACTTAGCTTGAATAGAATCTCTATTTAACTTATACTCATTTTTTAGTACCCGGTTAAGAGAGTCCTGTTTAGACGATAGGTTTTGTGATGAAAGAGACATATTAAAGTCATAGTTTTCCCTTGCTTTTTGAGCCTCAGGACTAACGCCTAATAAATGTTCAACTGCATCCACCCCTACTTCTTCTTGAAACTTTTTTAACTCAGGACTTGATGCTGCAGTTTCTTTTACTTCCCGAGTTTGATCGTAGTTTGAGGCCCTAGCTCTAAGCCTTGTTTTAAATATCTGTCTTGCTTTTACATTATCACCTGATCCTTCCCCAAATTGCTTTATGGCTTCATCAGAAATCTTCTTATCGTCTGCAACAATGTCTTTAATAAGGTCTAAAGTTTCTTCGGTGTAATCCTCAATGTTAAGAGTATCAATAATTTTGTCAATTTGCTGCACAGCTTGTGACTCAAGCTCAAGATATAATGGACGAATTTTTTTAGCCTTATTTGGATTGTATAGTTCTAATTTGTTAAAAGCTTCTAATGTTTCATCAAGTTTATTGACATTAAAGTCACCTGACTTGTAGTTCTTTAGTATAAGTGCCTCATTTTTTATGTTCTCAGTTTTTTGCTTTTCTTTTGAGTATACCTCATAAGTGTTAAAATTGTCTGAAGACATATTATTTAACTTGCTTACTGATTCATTATACACTGTATTGTAGTCCTCAAGTGTTGCATTTTCAACAGCATTAAAATAGTCATCCTCACCTTTTTGTAGCTCTTTCGCAAAACTAATTCCTTTTTCAGCTTGCTCAGCATATTTAAGTCTAGCCCTCGCTATTGTTTCAGGTTCAAACACAGGTTGGTCCATGGATATACCACCCACCAGATTGCTTTCTGATTCCTCTGCTTCCTTTGACCCTTTTATCCATTCATTTATTTTAGACGCATACTCAACATCTCCATCGTCTGTAAATGCATCAATAAAAAATGTTTCTGAATCAGGCTTTCCGTCAATCCCTGTTTTGTTTTTATTTGTTATTTTTATTCCATCAACAAACGGGAACGTCTCGTCAACCTCAAACTGAGTACCCTTAAATCTTTCATTGAGCAGTTTAGACAATTCTTCCTCATCTAATCCAACCTCTTTAGGAGTTACAAATAACTCCGATAAACCACTTTCCAATTGTGATTCCGTATCTGCTTCCGTTTCGTCCACAACTGTCGCATCCGCAGATTCCTGGACAGTTTCTTGCTTTCCCAAGTCTTGTGGTTGTTTATTGGACACTAGAGAATAAAAATCTTCATATTTACCAAACTTAGACTCTCCGCCTAAGTTGTCGTAAAATCCTTTAGTATAAGCTTCATCGGTAGAAATAACGCTTACGAAATCATCGTAACTTCCAAATTTACCTTCTCCTCCAAGATTAGTGTAAAGACCTTTAATATATTCTTCGTTCATTATATTTTATTATTTATTTTCTTTGACTGTTGTAGCATTAAATTGAAAGTTATTTGATGTACCCATAGCTTGACTACTACCTTTGTCTGGGTCAAAACCAATGATTCTACTTATTAAGTGCCTGTAAATTTTGTCGGTTTCATTTATGCTGAAAGAAACATCTTCTTCTTCTATTTCTTTATAAAATGGCTCTTGATATTTTTCGCCATCAGGTGCTTCTATTGTTTTATATAAAATTTCATATGGTATATTTATAACAAGTTTGTCGCCTTTAATTCGTACCTTAGACTTTGGCATTACAGATCTCATTGTGTTATATATATCTGTTGATAGCTGTTTAATTTCCTTTGAATCAAATTCAGGAGGGAATTGGGTCATACCTCTAGTATTAAATTCTTTTAATTCTTCTTTTAATTTATCTTTATATTTTTCTAAATTTAAAAGTGAATTATTTATTTGTTCCTTTTGATTTCTAGCTATAAGCATATACTTCTGCTCAGATTTTGTTGTGCCTGTCTTTGTTGCATTGTAATTTGATCTCCTATTTGAACTCTCGGATGCATTAAGTTCTTCTTTACCTGGCTTGGTTGCCTTCATTTCACTCATCTTTATCCAAAGGTAAGCTCTTTTAAGGTTGTTCCAGTCCTCTTGTTCATAACCCTTTGTTGCAGACCTATCTTTAGTATGGTCTCTAACATACCTGCCTCCTTTAAGTCCAGGACTACCAAACTTAACGGTTTCCATCACTAAGTTTCCGTCATTGTCTACAACAAACTCTCCGCCTTCTTCTCTTGGTACCTCCATCTCAAGCATACCTTCACTATCT
>Ga0098048_1001085_pt1 | contig 12171 bp, 17 predicted proteins | sample 13_taG_FD_75052 | JGI IMG/M metagenome (GOLD analysis project Ga0098048, IMG submission 75052) | Marine viral communities from the Subarctic Pacific Ocean - 13_ETSP_OMZ_AT15268 metaG | ecosystem: Environmental > Aquatic > Marine > Oceanic | place: Pacific Ocean | collected 2015-01-16 | reverse complement strand
TTTAGTCCTAAGTTCGGCGTAGTTGATCCTAACAATGGAGATGCTGTTGTTGCTGATAACTGGGACGAAATTGCAGTAATACTATTAGGCAAAGGCGCTACCGAAGCAGACACTCATACTGTTGAAAGTATGCTTGCAAAACTCAAAGGCGATCCTAACTACGATACACTAGTTGGTCCTTTTAGAGATGCAATGGCAAAATCAGGTAGAGCATTGCCTGAAGCAGTAATTGAAACACTTGCTGACAAACATTTACGTAGGCTAAAGGATTTATTACCATGAGGTTCTATGAATTTAGACTAGTTGAGAATAAAGAAATATTAACTGAAGGTGCTCGTATTGACCATGCAGAAGACATTGTTTTCTGGGAAGGTAGTAGAGGAGCTCTTCGTGCATTGGCTGCATTAGAAAGCCTTGAGCAAGGAGGACACAAAGATGTCACACTCAAATGGGACGGCTCCCCCGCAATCATATTTGGTCGCGATGAAACCGGAGAGTTTATACTTACAGACAAATCTGGATTCACAGCAAAAGGGTACGATGGCAAGCCAAAAAGCGGGAAGGACCTTGCGAACATGCTCGGCGCCCGAAAGACTCGTAAAGGGCAGGAGATTGACAGTAAACAAGCGGCCTTTATGAGTAATATGGAAAGCATATTTGATTATTATGAAAAGGCAACGCCTGCTACATTTAGAGGTTTCTTCAAAGGAGACTTGTTATACTATCAAAGACCGCAACTAAAAAATGATAAGTTCATGTTTACTCCTAATATAGTTTCATACTTTGTAGATTCTAAAAGCGAACTTGGAATGAAAATAGGATTAAGCACAACTGGTGTTGTAGTGCATCGCTACATAGACTTAAACGGAAACGAATCACAAGTAACACAAGAGCAACTAGATGTTATGCAAGGAAGAGATGTCCTTGTTGTGCCGCCTGTGTATACACAAAAGCCTGTCGCAGTTGATAATAAAAACATTGCACAACTAGAAACAATGGTTAAACAACACGCAGGCAAAATAGATGAATTATTAAATAAAGATGAACTTCGCCAAAAGCAGTTGACAAACCTATCGGATATACTGTATAGTTATGTTAATAAGAAAGTAGACAGTTCACTTGCTAATCTAGGTGCAGACTTTTCGCAATGGATTACAACAACGAAGCTAAGTAAAAAGAAGCAGGACAATGTCCTTTCACACATCGCAGAACATCCTATTGCGTTTGACAGTTTATGGAAAGTAGTAAGTGGTATCATTAAAATTAAAGATGCTATTATTAATCAACTTGACTCGCATGAGGCAGAAGTAACACAAAAGATAGGTACACAGAGCGGTGGCGAAGGCTACGTAATGAAACATAAGAATGGGGATATCAAACTAGTACCCCGTGAAGTATTCAGTAAAGCAAACAGAGCAAAACAACGCTAAGGAGAAGCAAATGAGAGCTAAAGAATTTATCAAAGAAGCAGACATTCCACAAAACTTTGATCTTACGCCAGAGCAGCGTAGAGCAGCACAAATGGGTTGGACTTTAAAAGACAGAGCAGCAAAAACAAACGACGACAGATTGTCTGTTGCTATGGCACGAGTAGGTGACGAACTTACAGACTGGAAGAAAGGTGCTTATGGTGCTAAGACTCTTGAAGAACTAGCCAAGAAGTCAATGGTTCCATTAGAACTAGTAAAAAAACTTATCAAGTTTGCATCAGAGCAAAAAAGTACAATGCCTGACAAATCAACTGTAGAACCAGATAAAGATGACGACAGTGAATTTGCTGCACCAAGCGACCGCGATGTTGATCGTGATGCAAAAGATTTTGCAAGAGGATAATATCTTTGGAACGTTATACTGCATCACAATGGGCAGAGATAGAAGGCGGACATGAAGTAACCCCTGAGAAGGAAGAAGGCTTTTCTTTCTTAAAGGAACTGCAAGAAGGTCGTATGACTAGAGATGCAAACGATGCCCGTAAACTTACCTATACAGATTGTAAACGTAATTTGTATCTGACTATGATGTGTTTGGAACTTCTAAGGCAATTTCCTACATACGCTGAAAATGCAATGCAATATGCAAGACGTAGTTCAGGGTATAGACAATACAGTAAGTTTCGTCCTGCTTCTACTGATATGTATAACTTTATGTATTTTGTAAATGGCGATGAAGCAGCAATTAGTGCGTTAAAAGATCCACAGGCAGCAGCCCGTGAACGTGCAAGTACAAATGTTCCTACTCGTCAAATACATTATTACATTAAAACATTAGGTGCTGGTCAACCTCCTAGCAATGTTATGCAAACATTCACTGCTATGGAAAGAGCATTTAATATCACTGATTCTAGTTACAAAGCAACACGTAGACGCATTGTAAACTTTGCAGAATTAAATGGTATGGATAAAAAAGTAGCAGTTACAACTCTTCTCCTAGCTGCTCGTACTCATTTAAGAGCAAGTGATATTATAGATGATCTTAGCAAAGCGGTTGCAAAGTATAACTTAGAAACAACAACAGTACGTGATAATAATCCTACTGTTAGTGATCCTGATATCGGCTTTGACGATAGAGACTTATTGCTGTATAGATATATTGTAGGTAATAAAAATCTAGCGCAAACGAGATTGTTCTTAAAGAAAGCACAGAACGGTGAAAGTGTTCCTAGTACAGCAGTAAAAGCATATCAGCCTGCTGTAAAAATGCTTAACGATATAGTTCAAGCAGGGCCTGGATTTGTGCAACAATTAAGATTATTGCACAACAGATCTAAGAAATATACAAAGAAGTAATTTTTTCCATCGTTTTATGCTAATATCAAGCGTTTTTCTATTATAGAACTAAATACAAAGTAAGAAACTCCACAGAGTGTGGAGAGACCATTTAAGATATAGGAGAAATAAAATGGCTGGAATCGGATTCGGAACTAACTACGATGTTAAACTAGGCAACGGTCTAGGTGCAAACACACAAATCGTAAAATTTGCAAAAACTGACATTACACAAGCAGAACTAGATAGTGCTGTTCAAGAGCTAACGCTAACTCACACAGTCGCAGGTGTAGGTACAGCTGACGGGTCGGCATTTGCATCAGGAACAACTGACGCAGTATTTTTTGCTGTGCAAGGCCCAGTACTAGCTGCTGACGGATCAGATGCACTAGGCGTAACAGATGCTGCGACAACAATCGAAGCAACATTTAACGCTGCAAAGTAATTAGTTTACTAATTAATAGAAGAAGGAGCCACTTTTATAGTGGCTCTTTTTTTATGGCCGTAAATACTGTATGGATAGTTTTACCATTTACACCCTTGTGGACGTTACAGAGACCAATGCTCGCAGGGGCGAAAGCACACTTGCTCATAATCAACAGGCTAACTTTATGAGTGTTTACCAAACTATAGGACTTAGATCTAATCCTACAAACTTTAAAGTAGAAAAGATTAAAGATAATAAAAAGTTTGGTTCAACTTTTAAAAACGTAAATTATTATTGGAAAATGACCTTTGATATTGAACAATCAGATAGCCTTACACTTGAAATGTTATTAGATGACTTTGAACTTGTTCCTTTTATAAGTGGACTAGAAGAGTGTGTGACATTTAAAGAATGTATCTTTTTTACAAAACATAAAGGAAAAACTAACATTTTATTCGAGAAGAATGATAAATAATTATATAAGGCAAAACCATAGGCATTTAGGGTAACTACGAGTTTACTAAACGGAGAATTAAATGGCAACTGCCTTAGAACGAGAAAACCTCGAAGCACATGTAGATCTATGCGAACAACGCTATATAGCGTTGGAAGGTCGTATCGTTAAAGTTGAAGAAAAACTAGACGGCATTGCTGAACAAATGGCATCAGGCCAACAAAGCCTCGTTAAAGTTATTATTGGTGCAGCTGGCACAATAGTAGCAGGATTATTATCCACTATCATCGTTATACTGATGAACCTTTCCTAAAAAATATAAATACTGTATGTTGTTAAGAGAACTAATAACTGAGAGACAAGTCTGGGCACGTTCTGGAAAGAAAGTGGTACGCAAGTATCGCTGTAGTTCGGGCAGTCGAAAGGGAAGAACTGTTGCTAGTGCAGCACAATGTTTCAAAGCACCAGACCCAAAAAAGAGAGCAATATTTAAAAGAACAAAAGCAAGACTAGGATCTAGAATTGCTAGAAAAGCCAAGAGAACAAAGCGTATCAATGTAGCAAGTAAGAGAGTACAGGCATTGAATAAAGCAGGGCGTAAGAGATGAACTTAGGTGAGGTAATAAGAGAATCTGTCACACAAATTTGGAGTCGTAAAGGCGGCAAGAGTGTTCGTAAGTATCGTTGCACAAGTGGAACGAGAAAAGGACGTATTGTCGCAAATCCAAGTACGTGTACAAAACCTAAGAACTTAAAAAAAGCAGCAAGTCTTAAAAGAACAAAAGCCATGAAAGGCAGTAATGTAAAGATCAAAGCTGCAAGAACAAAAAGATCCAACCCGGCAGCTAAAAAGTTGCGCAGGGTAAACCTAAAACCAAGGAAGATGTAGCATGAAGATTATTGAATTATTAGCAGAGCAAAATATGCAACTGCAAGTGTTGGACGATAACGATGACGAAACAACACTACAAGATCCTGCTACAAAAATAAAAACCGTAGTCCCCAAGGACCCTAAAAAACCTGGGATGATTTCAAAAGACCAAACCGGTAAGTTAAGTTTGAATACTAAAACTACAGGCCCAGTTGACAGAGGAATCAAACCAGGAGATGTGGTACAGGTACAGAGATGAAGTATGGTGATCTCACAGTTAGAACTATTCTAACAAATGAAGAAGCAGAGGTGCTGGATAAAACATTCGGCGCAAAGCCTATGCACATCTTTACAGAACGTGAGCAAACCATAATTCAAAACCTCATACGCAAGGACATGGTAACTAAAGTAACACATAAAGGTGTATGTATGGTTGTAGGTTATGGACAGTCAAAAGATCAAGAAAGAGTTTGAAGAAATAATACTATCTGGATTGGCAAAGACACCTTTGCCATATGTTCAGCACGACAGTATTAGAATAGGTAAAGTAGTTATTACTCCGAAGTCTGATGGCTATAGTGTTTATAATCTTACTACCAAACAACGATTAGGAAAAACTCTTAGCAAACGCGGCGCTCTTGCTCTAGCAAAAGTTTGCAGCAGCCGATGTACTTCTGAACAAGTCCAGAGTATACTAGACTTAGACAGAGGATATAATAAGTACGAAGCGGACTGTGTATTTTATTTACATACTATCCGTAAAACAAAAGATGATTTTAAAAGAGAAATGACAGAGATGCGTTACGATGATGCAACGGATCGACGTGATACCTATGCTGAAAAAATAAATAAATTTATCTTCTCGTGATAAATACAAAGTAACAATGCGGAGCGCATATAGGGAAAGAAACCATGATTATTAGTGAAATTGCAAAAAAAATTACTGCTGATATGCTAAATGAAAACTTAGCTAAGAAATTCGGCCAGCGTATTAACTTAGAGAAGTTTACGTTAGAGCAACTACAAGATGCTCGTAATAAAATTAGAACAACACTTAGTCAAGTTGAGACAAACGAAAGTTTCAATGCTGTTGCTAACGAAAACTATCAAAAGTCTAAGATGTACCTAGATGTGCTTAATCAAGCAATTAAAGAGCGTCAGTCAATTGAAGAAGCTAAGAAGCCAGACAAAAACAAGAATGGCATTCCTGATTATGCAGAAGATGGCAAAGGTCCAAACGATCTTGCTAAAGGTAAAAAAGGTAGCAAGCCTAAAAAAGGCAAAGTACCTCCACAGTTCCAAAAGAAGAACGAAAGTATTGTTAAAGAAGGTGCTGAAGATAGTGCTGAATTAGTAATGGCTGCAAAAGATATGGTTGACCGTGTTACAGGTTGGATGGAAGATACAGCAGAGATGCAAACAGAATCAATGCTAGAACTAGCAGACGCAATCCGTGATGAAATGGGTAGCGAAGCAAGTGAAGCATTTGTTAATACTGTTAAGCCAGGACTAGAAGCAATGTACACTGCAATGGAAGGCACACGTCAATCATTAACAGCAGGTGTTGGACAGCTTACAGGCGAAGGCGAGCCTATGGATACGATGGGTGGTGACGACATGGACATGGATATGGACATGGAACCAACAACAGATATGGATGCAGATGATGCAGGCATGGATGACATTGACATGGCAGCAGCAGATGATGCAGGTGACGACTTTGGAGCAGACGCAGCAGCAACAGGCGGCGAAGAAGAAGCAGGCAGAGCAAAACGTGAAAGTGTACAACGTTCACGTAAGCTAGGTAAAATACTTGCTAAAGAGTCAAAAAAAAAATAATTGAAACCTTAGATACTTCTAAGTTATTACAAGTTCTACTCACAAAAGCTAAAGACGAAGAGTCAGTTAAGATCACATTTGATGATCTTAACGCCATTATGATGCGCATGGGTAACCAACAGTTTGACTATGATGTTTTTAAAGCAGCATATGATATGGATGAAAGAGTGCAAGGTATAACAAAGAACTTTGACAAGGATATGATCGAACTTGTAAGCAACAACGATTTTGAAGCGCCACAAGGGGGAGCAGATCCCGAAGCAGATGTTAGTAATATGGCAAAACGTGCTACTGATGTAGGTGCAAAACTTTAACTTGACAACTAATAGATTTTATGTTAATATAATTTAACAGTGGAGATCTTATGAGTTTAATTACAAAAGTTTATGAATATAAAGAAATTAAGCGTAAGTCAGTAGATGGCAAGCGCAAGTATCTAACACCTGACGGCAATGCTGTTGCTAGTGTTACAACTATACTAGATAATACAAAAGATAAAACTCACCTTATTGCCTGGCGTAAACGTGTAGGTGAAAAGAAGGCACAAGAAATTACTACTGAAGCAGCAGGTGTAGGAACACGTATGCACAAGTACTTAGAAGATTATGTCGACTATGGTACGTGGGCAGAACCTGGAAGTAATCCTTATGCTAAACAAGCACACATGATGGCTACACAGGTAAGAGAACATGCTATGGTTCACGTGGATGAAATATGGGGTAGCGAAGTTGCATTATATGTTCCACAGATGTATGCCGGCACAACTGACCTTGTAGGCAAATACAAAGGTAATCCCTGCATAATGGATTTTAAACAAACTAACAAGCCAAAGAAATTAGAATGGGTTGAAGATTATTTCCTACAGCTTACAGCATATGCAATTGCACATAATGAAGTTTATGGTACTGACATCCGTGAAGGACATATTTTTATGTGCAGTCGTGCAGGAGAGTACCAACAGTTTGATCTATGGCCACACGAGTTTGCTGAATGGGAACAAGAATGGTGGAAAAGAGTCTATGCATATTATGAGAAACATGGATGATTAATTTACAATTATACTTTCCTACAGTAATCGGTAACAGTTATCAACACGAACTACGGAATGAGCTACTGCCTATTGTCAAAGACATCTTAGCTAATGACGACAATATAACTAATGAATGGGGTTATAAAAATACATATAACGGCCATCAAGGTTTAGAGAAGTTACCTGAAATGGATATCTTTACAGATTTTATTAAAGAAGCAGGTAGTAATTATCTACAACAACTAGGCTACGAAGATCCTACTTTAGATCCTGTAGTGTTTGCGAGTGAAATGCACAAAGGAGATAGCCATGACAGACACTGTCATCCAGGTGCGTTATTGTCAGGTGTATTTTATTTAGATTGTCCTACAGGCTCGAGCGATATTGTGTTTTTTGATCCTAGAAACTTTCGTGACGTTAGAGCATTATCTCGTGTAGATACAAATATATTTACAAGCGACAGTGCAATTTATTCTCCTGAAAATGGGTTGTTTTTGATATGGGAATCTTGGATACATCATCAAGTTTCTGTAAACAACAGCGACACTGGAAGGATTACATTAGTGTTTAACGCATAAATATGTTATAGGAGATTGAAATGGCTGTAGTTCAAATATCACGCATACAAGTTCGTAGAGGACAAAAGAATCAAGGCACTGGCATACCTCAACTAGCAAGTGGAGAACTTGGCTGGGCAGTAGATAGCCAAGAGCTTTATATAGGAAACGGAAGTGTAAGTGAAGGTTCACCTGCTGTAGGTAATACAAAAATATTAACGCAAAATGAAAATATATTTGATTTTGCCAATGACTATGAATACAAAACACTTGATCCAACTATCACAACAGGCAAAGACAGTAACAGCCCTGTTCAAAGAACACTACAAAGTAAAATGGATGACTGGGTGAATGCAGAAGACTTTGGCGTTATACCGGGTGTAAACTGTACACGTGAGTTACAAAATGCTTTACTACAATTATATCCTAGTGACATACAGAATACTTCAACAGCAAAACGTGTAAACTTGTTTGTAAAGCCAGGAGTGTATTCACTTTCAAGCACAATTTACATTCCTAGTAATGTAACACTTATTGGTGCAGGTAAAGAAAATACAAAGTTTGAATCAACTGCTAATGTTGCTTTTCAAATAATTAACTCATATGATGTTAATAATGGCGGCGCACAAGTTTCAATTGATTGGGCATTGACTGCACAGGCAGCTACCTATACCAGTGTAACAGGTGCAGGACTACCTACTACAACTGCAAGCAATCGTCCACGTAACATCAACTTACAAGGCTTCACTTTAAAATCAATGATAAATGATTGTGTTTTGATACAGATGGATGCACCAATGTTTTGTAAAATTTATGACGTTGCTGTAGAAGGTATTTGGGCAATGAACGATCCATTATATGCTTCAAAGGCAGCAGTCGTTATCACAGCAGAAAACAATACTGATACAACAAATTTATCATTTACTGACGTAGACTTTAAAAATACCAACGTAGGTATTTTGTCTAATCATGATGTACATAAAATACATTGCTCAGGTTGTAAGTTTAGTACACACAGTAGAGCAATTATATTTGGACAGACAATCACTAACGTAGCTGGTAGTACAAATGGTCCACAGGATGCACTAATTGAACACAGTCATTTTGAAAACACTAACTTAGAAGCAATCCTAGTTGACAAAGGTAGCAACAATAGAAGTAAGGAAAATACTTTTGTGACCTGTGGTAACAATGGCGGCAATGAACTTAACCAAGCACATCCTGTTATTAAGTTTACAACACCTGGTAATGAAAGCTCTCTAGATTGGTTTGGTAGAACAGACAGTGCAGGAGATACAACATCGTTCCTTAGTATTGATTATATACCTGAAGTAAGTGGCCCTGGCCGTCATACACAAAGACGTAATACGCATAAGTTTATGATTGAAAATCTATCATCAACAACTAAGGTAGACTTTATAAGATTACCAGGTGATGCTAATCGCACAGCAATTATTGATTATGATTATAGTTCGCAAGCAGAAGATGCAAGACGCAACGGACGCTTGATTGTAACTTACGATGCAGTTGATAATAACATATATTTGGAAGACGATCACCACATTGTCGGAGCAAGTGCTTTAGATGGTGTAACTAGTTTACCAAAACTCAGATTCTTTACACGATATGATGCTAATATTAATACAGTAATAATAACATATCAGAACCAATTAGACGAAAGAGTAGGATCAACCTACGATGGTGCAAACTTTAACTTTAAACTAACATACGTGAATTAATGTTCAATCAAAAATACGAAGATAGGTTACAGATGTGGTCTGTCTTCAGACAATCATTGGAAACAAGTGTAGATCCATTACAAGATGTAGTAGCTAATTACGGACAGGCTCCTACAGTTAGTATCCATACGGATGCTTATAACAAAGACACATGGCCTACACCTTGGGAGTTAATTCAAGAGAACCAGTACTGCGAGTTCTGTATCGTACTAGGTCAATGTTATTCTTTACAGTTAACCGAACGCTTTAAAGGGGTTGACTTTGAGATACATATCAGTGTAGATAAGGAAAAAGCAAAAGATTTTTATCTACTTCACACGCAAGAAAGGGTAATAGGATATGACAAGTATAAGCACGTTTGTAAGAACGAATTGCCCAAAACAATCGAAACTCAGATTAAATATCCTATGCCCAAAATCCAATAAATATCAGATACAATAACAAAGAGAAAGAGGAGTGTCAATATGGCCAACGGTATCCATATCATTAAACGAAATGGCAACAAAGAATTATTAAACATCGACAAGATACATTTCGTTGTTGAAGAAGCATGTAACGGACTAGCAGGCGTGAGCAGCAGTCAAATTGAAATGAATGCTAATCTACAATTTTATGATGGTATGAGTACAGGCGAGATCCAAGAAGTGCTAGTACGCAGCGCAAATGATCTTATTTCATTAGACGCTCCGAATTATCAATATGCTGCTGCACGTTTATTAAGCTACGGTCTATACAAAGAAGTGTTTGGTCAATACGAACACATTTCTTTAGGTGATATGATTCGTAAAAATATTGAGCGTGGACTATATGATACTACTATACTAGATTCCTATACGCAAGATGAAATTGCAACACTTGATGGTTACATTAGACACAAGCGTGATGAAAACTTTACCTATGCAGGATTACGTCAAGTAGTTGACAAATATCTTGTACAGGATCGTTCTACAAATGAGATATTCGAAACTCCTCAGTTCATGTATATGCTGATCGCGGCAACATTATTTGCTCAGTATCCAAAAGAAGATAGATTATATTATGTAAGGAGATATTACGATGCGACCTCACTATTTAAAATCAATATCCCAACGCCCGTTATGGCAGGCGTCAGGACCCCTGTCAGGCAGTTTGCAAGTTGCGTTCTTGTTGACTCTAACGATACCCTTGATAGCATCTTTGCCAGCGATATGTCTATTGGACGTTATACGGCGCAAAGGGCAGGCATCGGAATCAACGCAGGAAGAATCCGCGGAGTAAACTCTAAGATTAGGGGCGGTGAAGTAGCACACACAGGAATCATCCCATTCCTAAAGAAGTTTGAAAGCACAGTGCGTTGTTGTACACAGAATGGTGTACGTGGCGGTAGTGCTACAACACACTTCCCGTTTTGGCATCAAGAGATTGAGGACATCCTTGTACTGAAAAACAATAAAGGCACAGAGGACAACAGAGTTCGTAAGTTGGATTATTCTATTCAACTTAACAAAACAATGTACGAAAGGTTGCTCGGGGGCGGCGACATTACATTGTTTAGCCCCCACGACGTACCAGGATTATACGAAGCATACTTTGGTGATCCTGAGGTGTTTCAAACGTTGTATGAAAAATATGAACGTGCCTACAGCATTAAAAAGAAAACTATTCCTGCAATGGAACTTTTTTCAGCACTTATAAAAGAAAGAGCAGAAACAGGACGCATTTATATTATGAATGTCGACCATGCTAATACACACAGTTCGTTCAAAGACACTGTTTATATGAGTAACTTGTGCCAAGAGATTACACTGCCTACAAAACCGCTAGAACATATTGATGATCCAGAAGGTGAAATTGCATTGTGTATTCTAAGTGCTATCAATGTAGGTACCATCAAGTCATTAAATGACTTAGAAGAACTATGTGAACTAGCAGTACGTGCATTAGAAGAAATTATTGACTATCAAAACTATCCAATCAAGGCAGCTGAGATTAGCACTAAAGCAAGACGTTCATTAGGTGTTGGTTATATTGGACTTGCTCATTACCTGGCAAAAAACAAAGTTAAGTACAATGACAAAGAAGCATGGAAATTAGTGCATGATTTATCAGAAGCATTTCAGTACTACCTACTAAGAGCCAGCAACAAAATAGCGCAGGAGAGAGGCGCTTGTGAGTACTTTGATCGCACTAAATACTCAGATGGGATCCTTCCTATTGATACATATAAGAAGGACGTTGATACATTAGTGGAAAACAAACTTAATTATGATTGGGCATCTCTTAGGAAAGACATATTGGAATTCGGACTTAGGCACAGCACTTTGTCCGCACAAATGCCTTCGGAAAGCAGTTCCGTTGTGTCGAATGCAACAAATGGAATCGAGCCACCTAGAGGCTACTTGTCCGTTAAGAAAAGCAAAAAAGGGCCTCTTAAACAGATTGTTCCACAGTATACTACCTTAAAAAACAATTATACATTGCTTTGGGATATGCCAAGCAATGAAGGTTAT
>Ga0098048_1001083_pt1 | contig 12175 bp, 15 predicted proteins | sample 13_taG_FD_75052 | JGI IMG/M metagenome (GOLD analysis project Ga0098048, IMG submission 75052) | Marine viral communities from the Subarctic Pacific Ocean - 13_ETSP_OMZ_AT15268 metaG | ecosystem: Environmental > Aquatic > Marine > Oceanic | place: Pacific Ocean | collected 2015-01-16 | reverse complement strand
GATGAAGGCTATGAAGGCACAGATCGCCTTGTGGGTCACAAGTTTAGCACATTGACCAAGATCAATGATCTGCGGTATCTTAGCACAAGCGAGGTAAAGACAATGGATAGACATATTCAAGATATTGTCGAGACTGACGAAACCGTGACCATTACGTTTGGCAAGTCAGATACGACACCGCCGGTTGTTGAAACCGCTGGATATAAAGATGATGACCGGCTTGATCGCGGCGAACTGGTATTTCGGTCGCGTGCTGCGGATATGGTTGAAGAAGATGATCGCCGCGTCAGAATGTCGATTTCAAGCGAAGAACCCGTTGAGCGTTCTTTCGGTTATGAAGTTTTGCGTCACAATGATGGCGCAGTAGATTTGTCACGGTTGGGCAGCGGTCACGCACCGTTGTTGTTAGATCACGACCTGACAAAGCAGATTGGCGTTATTGAAAGAACTTATTTGGATCAATCAGATCGCAAGTTGCGTTCTGTGGTTCGCTTTGGAAAAAGTGCGCTGGCTCAAGAAGTTTATCAAGATGTCAAGGACGGTATCCGAAGCAATGTCAGCATCGGCTATCAAATCCGCGAAATGGAAGACAAGAGGGCTGACGGGACGGTCGGCATTTCATCTTGGGTGCCATACGAAGCCAGCATTGTTTCAGTTCCGGCAGATGCCGGAGTTGGCGTTAATCGCAATGCTAATTTTGTCGAACCTACTATCAAGTCAAAGGAAAAAGTTATGACTGAAGTAAATCACGATGAAATCCGTGAGGCAGCCGCCGAAGCAGCCAAGCGCGATTTCCAAAAGAATGCCAGCGAGATCATCAATCTTGCTGTTAAACACAACCGCCGTGACCTAGCCGATCAAGCTATTGGTGCTGGTCAATCTGTTGCACAATTCCGCGCAACATTGCTTGATGCCATTGGCGAAGGCAAGCCACTTGAGCAGTCAGCCGGTGCGGTTGATATGTCAGCTAAAGAAGAGCGTTCATATTCATTTATGAAAGCTGTTCGTGGCCTAGTAAACGGTTCTGGCTTGCAGGGTCTTGAGCGTGAAGTTTCTGAAGAAATTGCAAAGCGTCAAGGTCGTGAAGCACGCGGTTTCTATGCACCAGATTCGTTCTGGGGTGGTCGCCGTGACCTAACCGCTGGCACAGCTACAGCCGGTGGCCACTTGGTCGGCACAGATCATCTTGGCGATCAGTTTGTTGATGCCCTGCGTTCACGCTTAGTATTCAATGAACTTGGCGCACGTTTCTTGACTGGCCTAAAAGGTGACGTTGCTATTCCAAAGCTTGCAACTGGCGTTTCAGCCGGTTTCGTTGCTGAGAATGGCGCAACATCTGAAGTCAACGCTGTTTTCTCACAACTTACAATGACCCCTCGCAGCCTTGGCGCATTTACAGATATTTCCAGATTGCTAACTATTCAAAGCGATCCAAGTGCAGAACAAATTGTGCGCGATGATCTTTTGAATGCAATTGCACAGAAAATCGAAGATGTTGCAATCGAAGGCGGCGGGTCTAACGAGCCAACCGGCATCACCGGCACAGCCGGTATCGGTTCAGTCGCAATCGGAACCAACGGTGGCGATCTGACTTGGCAGGCAATCACCGATTTGGTGAAAGAAGTTGAAGTTGACAACGCTGCAATCAACGCAAACACACTTGCGTTTTTGACCAATCCGAAAGTTAAGTCGCATATGGCTTCAACTTCAAAGGTTGCGTCAACTGACAGTGTTATGCTTCTTGATGCGCCTTGGAACAGCCTTTATGGTTACGATCTTGCCGTGACCAACAATGTACCGTCAGACCTCACAAAAGGCACACTGACAACTGCTAGTGCATTGATCTATGGTGACTTCAGCCAGCTAATGATGGGCTTCTTCAGCACACCAGATATTCTAATCGACCCTTTCACTGGTGGATCGACTGGAAGTATTCGCATCCGCGTGATGCAGGAAATGGATTTGGCCGTCAGACACGCCCAGTCATTTGCTGCGTGTCTCGATATCGATGCCTAAATAAACTGACGGGGCGGCGCAAGTCGCCCTGTCTTTCCCATAGGGGTCTAATATGAAAATCAAATGCAAGCGCAATATTCTAATCGGCGGCAAAGCGCACGTTGTTGGCGATATTGTCGAAGTGACTGATAATGTGGGGCTTGATCTGGTCAATACTGGCAAGGTCGAGGTTTACGAAGAGAAACAAGGCATCACTGATAGGGCAATCGGCCTAACAAAGAAGTCAGCGTCAAGCCTAGTAAAGCGGAACACAAAGAAAAATGCCAAATAAATTGATTAAAATCACAACCATCAAAGACTGCCAAGCGGGTTCAGTCGGGATTATGCTTGCCGGTGAAGATCACGCTGTGCGCGAAGATGAGGCGAACAAGCTGATTGATCGCGGTTATGCGAAATTGTGGAAAGCTAAAAAGGCAAAAGCCGCTGAAGTGGATGCCGACTAATGGCAGTCGAAACCGCAGATGACCGCGCCATCTTCATTGGCGTTGACGATTTTGGGGTTGCAGCGACCTATTCGGGCGGCACTATCAACGGCATATTTGACAACGATTTCGTTGAAGTTGACGCTGGTGGGGGCGTTGGCTTTGCATTACAACAGCCACGCTTTGTTTGCCGCACCGCAGACGTTTCAACCGCCGCTGAAGGCGACACTATCACGATCAATGCGGTGGCCTATACGATGCGGATTGTTCAAGATGACGGCACTGGTATGACCACGCTGGTTTTGGAGAAACAATAATGGCGCACGTTCGGCAGCAAATACGCGATCAGATCGTGACCGCACTAACGGGATTGACCACTACCGGCAGCAACGTATTTCGCAGCCGTATTTTTCCGCTGGAACAAACAAAGCTTCCGGCATTGTGTATTTTTACCAAGAGCGAAGCCACCGAATTTGATACAATCACGCTGGCGCGTTCTGTGAATAGGGTTTTGGACGTTGCCGTTGAGGCATATGTTATTGGCACAGCGAATTATGATAATGCGCTGGATGGAATTGCGGTTGAGGTTGAAGAAGCCATTGCCGCTGATGTGACGCTGAACAATCTGGCAAAAGATGCACAGGTTGTCGCGTTTGAGGCTGACTATAGTGGCGATGGCGAACAGCCGGTTGCCGTTGGTCGGTTCACAATATCGGTGCAATATCGCACCAAAGAAAATGACGTTGAAACTGCCGTTTAGGAGATTAACCAATGGCGACTTTTAAAGGAAACGATGGGTCAGTCCTAATCGGCACTGACGTAATGGCTGAAGTGATCAGCTTTTCATTAGATGAAACCGCTGACACAATTGAAGATACAGTGATGGGCGACACAGCCAAAACATATCAAGCATCATTCAAGGATTTCACCGGTACTGTTGAAACCTATTTTGACGATACTGACACAGCGCAAACAAACTGCCGCGCTGGTGATAGCATCACTTTGAACTTGCAAATGGAAGGCAACACATCTGGCGATCACAAGCTGACAGGTTCAGCGATTGTCACTAGCTTTTCACTTGGTGTAACATCTGATGGCATCAACACCGCCACCTATAGCTTTCAAGGCACTGGTGGACTAACTGAAACAACCGTTTAAGGGGTAAATAATGGGCTTGGGAGAACAGATCGCCGCAAGGCGTAACCGCGACCGAAAGGTCATTAAAGTTGATGAGTGGGGCGAAGATGGTCAGCCATTGGTTATTTATTCTGGAGCCATTACCGCCGGAGACATTGACAAGCTGCAAAGAAAGCACAAAGACTTTCTGAACAATATGACGATCAGCGGAATGGTTGATTTGATTATTACCAAAGCTGAAGATGCTGATGGCAAGCGGATGTTTACGTTAGAAGATAAGATGCACCTGATGGGTGATAGCGTGGCCTTGATTGCTGATATTGCTGGGCAGATGTTTGGCGATGTTGAAAGCGTTGGGGATGCGGAAAAAAACTAAAGGGCGACCCGTTAAGGCTGAATATGCTGGCCTTGGCGGATCGCCTTCACAAAACACAAGCCGAAATTGAAGAATTGACGCTGACAGAACTGAATGAATGGTTCGCATATTTCAAGGTGATCGAAGATGGCAAATCAAAATCTTAATTTTACCATCACCGCGAAAGACCTTACACGCGGCACGTTCCGCAAGTTAAACCAATCACTAGGGCTTGTTCGCAAAGCATTATTTAACTTCAAGGTCGGTCTGACTGCCGTTGCTGGTGCCGCTGGTCTTGGCTTGCTGGTCAAATCATCTATGCAAAGCATTGACACGCTGGGCAAGACAGCTACAAAGTTGGGGGTAACAACTCAAGCACTGCAAAAGCTGCGATTTGCGGCAAATCTGGCTGGCGTTGAAACGCGCACAGTGGATATGGCGGTGCAGCGGTTTACGCGGCGACTGTCAGAGGCGGCTAACAATACAGGCGAAGCTAAAGATGCGCTAAAAGAACTTGGCTTGAACGCCAAAGAACTGACTAAACTATCACTTGATGAGCAAATGCTAAAGCTGGCAGACGCATTTGATGATGTGCAAGCCAGCGGTGATAAAGTGCGGCTTGCATTCAAGTTGTTCGATAGTGAGGGCGTGGCTTTTATAAACACGCTGGAAGGCGGCAGCGCAGCCCTGCAAAATATGTTCAGCGATGCTGAAAGTCTTGGGTTTATCCTATCTGGCTCAGCCGTTCGCGGTGTTGAAAAAGCAAACGATCAATTCACAAGGCTTGGCACTTTATTCAAAGGCGTTGCCGATACTGTCACGGCTGCGCTGTCACCGGCACTTGGTGAACTTGCCAAAATCCTAACTGAAGAAATTAGCGGAAAATTAAAAGGTGCTGGTGACGATACGGCTGTTTTTGGTCGGCAGTTAGCCGAAGCAATTATAATTGGCGCGAAAAATGCGTCACAAGCAATCATCGAGTTTGTTAATACAATAATCACGCAAATAAACGCCGCAAGGAGAACTGTTCACGATTTTAAAAAATCGTTTGGCTTTTCTATTAGCAAGACAGAATTTGCTAAATCAATGGATGCGTTTAATAAAAAGTTTGAATTCTGGTCAAGCAAGAAACTTTCGGCTGATTTTGCCGCCGGTATGCTTGCAATCAAAGCAGCGTTGCGACCATTGGCTGATGAAGCAAATCACAACGCTGAAACATTTTCGCGTTTAGGAGAAGAATTAGAAAAAATTGGCGAGAAAAATGAAAGCGTAAACATTCCGATCAAAAACTTGGTCGGTTTATTGCAAAGAATGTCAGAACAGTCTAAGCGTGTAACAGAGGATTTTACCGAAATAGGTAAAGTGACACTCAACACAAGTTCCGTTTTTGATCGACTGTTGAGTTCATTAAAACAAACAAACGATCAAATGAAAAAGGGTTCTGAAGATGCGCCTGTTTACCGAAAGCAGTTGATGGATTTAGCTGACGCGGCAAAAAATGTGCAAAAGAATATGGAAAGCGCGGCGGTGCGCGGGATTAGGTCGCTTGAAGATGCCCTAGTTGGTATTACCACCGGAACAGCTAGTGCAAAGGATGCGTTTCGGGCAATGGCAAGTTCAATCGTTGCTGACCTGACAAGGATTGCGATTCAAAAGCACATAACTGGTCAAATTGCTGCTGGAATGGGCGGGGCTGAAGGTGGAAATGTGTTTGCATCTATTGGCAGGGCATTTGGCGGGTTCTTTGCTAACGGTGGCAGACCGCCGCGCAATAAAGTTTCGGTCGTGGGCGAAAGAGGCGCAGAACTATTTGTGCCGGATGGGGTTTCTGGAACCATTGTGCCAAACGGCGGCGGTGGTTCGGTTACTGTCAACCAGACAATCAATCTTTCAACTGGCGTTTCGCAGACTGTACGCGCTGAAGTGATGAATATGTTGCCACAAATAAATCAAGCGGCAAAGGCAGCCGTTATAGATGCAAAGCGGCGCGGCGGTTCGTTCGCCAGTGTATTTGGGGGTTAATAATGGCTATCACCTATCCACTGACATTCCCCACGCACACCGGCATCGTTGCTGTTAATATTATCGCCAGAAACGTGATCGGCGTTACTGCATCACCATTTACATTTGCCCAGCAAGTGCAAAAGTTTCAAGGCGCACGCTGGGAAGCTGATGTTTCGTTGCCGCCAATGAAACGTGATGATGCTGAAATTTGGATTGCGTTTTTTATGAAACTATATGGCGTTTATGGCAGTTTTTTGCTTGGCGATCCAAACGCAGCAACGCCGCAAGGATCAGCCGCTACTGCGGCTGGCACACCGGTTGTTAATGGGGCAAGCCAGACTGGTAACGAATTGACGATAGACGGGCTTCCGGCATCCGCTACGGGCTATTTGAAGGCGGGTGATTATATCCAGCTTGGCAGCGGTTCAACCGCAAATTTGCACAAGGTTTTAGACGATGTTGACACCAATTCATCTGGCGAAGCAACTTTGACCATTTGGCCGGACTTGCGTTCATCACCGGCAGATGACGCGGCTGTTGTGGTTTCAAATGCAAAGGGCGTTTTTAGATTAACAACGTCAGCAACAGATTGGCAGATCAACAACGCGGGTTTTTATTCAATGGCATTTGGCGCGTCTGAGGTACTATGACCAGATCACTAGGTACAGATTTTGAAAACTCTTTAAACGCAGCGGCATTTCAGCCGTTTTTTGCTGTTCATATGGCGTTTGATGGCGGCAACTTGCGGCTATGGACTGGCTTTGGAACAATAAGTTTTGGCGGTTCCAGCTACAGTGGCGGCGGCGAAATGCTTTCAATTAGTGGGTTTGATGAAACCAGCGAAATCAGAGCGACAGGGATTTCTGTAGTTTTGTCTGGGTTGCCATCGTCAATTATATCTTCAGCTTTAAATGAAAGCTATCAAGGCAGAGACATCACAGTTTATTTTGGAACGCTTGATGATAGCGGCGCAGTAAACGATAGCCCATATGTTCTTTTCAAAGGGCAGATGGATCAAATGAGCATTCAACAATCTGGTGAAACAGCAAGCGTTGTGGTCACTGGCGAAAGCAGATTGATTGATTTGGAGATTGCCAGAACGCGCAGATATACCAGCGAAGATCAAAAAATTGATTATCCCAATGACAGGGGGTTGGAGTTTATTGCTGACTTGCAAGACAAAACAGTGATTTGGGGCGGTAAATAAATGAGTTGGCTTTCCGAATTTATTGAAGGCGTTGAAAAGGCAGTAAGAGACCCCGCCACCTTAATCACCGCAACCATTTATGCTTTAAGCGGCAACTATGTAATGGCTGCGACCACGATTGCTTCGGCTGGAGCGCAAAACGCGCTTGCGGCAAGGCAAGACCCGCCCGATTATAGCAGCTACACCAGCGAAGGTCAGAATCGCACGCAAATGGTGAAGCAACCTATTGTGCCACGGCGTTTTGTTTACGGGGAAACAAGGATTTCTGGTGTTTTAGGCCATATCGAAAGCACTGACAACGACAAAAGATTGCATCTGCTTATTTTGGTGGCATCACACGAAATCGACAGCTTTCAAACTGTTTATTTAAATGATGAAGCTTTGACATTGGATGTTGATGGCGAAGTAACAAGCCCATCAAAATATGCTGGCAAAGTGCGGATCAAGATGCACGAAGGATCATCCACGCAAGCAGCAGATTCTGATTTGGTTTCTGAAAGCGCGGTTTGGACAAACGATCACCGGTTGCAAGGCATTGCATATATATATGTCAGATTGATATTTGATAACAAAATATTTCCAGCCGGAATCCCGAATTTCAGCGCAAAAGTGCGGGGAAAAAAACTGTACGACCCACGCACAACCACGACTGCTTATTCAGCCAATCCCGCCTTGGCAATTCGCGATTATTTGACAAATGCAACATATGGTTTTGCGGCTTCGGCTTCGGAAATAGACGATGTTAAGTTTGCCGCTGCGGCAAATATTTGCGATGAAACCGTTACACTTGATAGCGGTGGTTCTGAAAGCCGTTATGAAATCCACGGCACGTTCACCACTGGCAACGCACCAAAGCGCATTTTGCAAGAAATGGTCACAAGCTGCGGCGGGGTAATTTCATATGTAAACGGCAAATTTAACTTGAAAGCGGCTGATTATACTGCACCAACGATTACGCTAGATGAAAATGACATAATCAGCGAAATATCTTTGCAAACGAAACGCAGCAAGCGCGACAATTATAACGCGGTTAAGGGCGTTTTTTCACCGCCGGAAACAAACTATATTCCGACCGACTACCCAGCTTTGACAAGCAGCACTTTTGAAACTGAAGATGGCGGCATTCGCAGATTTCTAGACTATGATTTGCCATATACAACGTCATCACCAATGGCGCAAAGGATTGCAAAAATTGCGCTTTTCCGAAACCGCCAGCAAATCACTATGCAAATGAATTGCTCGATGAAAGCGTTTGATTTGTCAGTTGGTGACACTGTTCAAATCAATAATGACAAACTTGGCTTTTCATCGAAGATTTTTGAAGTTTCGGAATGGACATCAAGCATCGGGTCAGATTCTGGCGGCCAACCGGTTATGAATGTCAGTCTTTTGATGCGCGAAACAAACAGCGCGGTTTACGATTGGGATGCAGATGAAAAGGCTTTTACATTAGACAACACAAATTTGCCTGATGTATTTGACATAACTGCCCCGACCCTTGCCATTTCAGATGACTTGCAAAGCTATAACCAGCAAGCAATTTCTGTTCTGATTGCTAATGTGACAGCAACTTCGGCGTTCCACGAACAATTTGAGGTTGAAGCAAAGCTATCAACCGACACCGATTACACATCACTAGGCATTGGCTATGGAACGAAATTTACGCTTGTAAATGTGCAAGCTGGTTCAGTTTATGATGTGCGTGCCAGATCAATAAGCCGACTTGGTGTTCAGTCAGATTTTGTAGAAAACACGCACACAATAACTGGTTCTGCCGTTGACCCGTCTGACGTTACGGGTTTTACAGTCAATATTGTCGGCCAGCAAGCCGATCTAAAATGGACGGCCATCCCAGATGGCGACCTGTCGCATTATATTATCCGGCATTCACCGCTGACCACTGGTGCAACATTCAACAATAGCCGCACGTTGGTCAAAAAGATTGCGCGTCCAGCGAATACCATCACAGTGCCAGCTTTGACCGGCACATATTCGATTAAGGCGGTCGATAAGTTTGGCAAGGTATCGCAGAACGAAAATAGCAGCGTTGCGTTGGTTTCCAGTATTCAAGGCTTTAATTTTGCTGACAGCGTTTCAGAACACACCGCTTTTTCTGGATCAAAAACAAATGTGATTGTCATTGATGACAAATTGCAGCTAGACACTAGTGTATCATTTGACAGCGTTTCCGGTAATTTTGACGATGCGGTTGGCCTATTTGATGGCGGTGGCGGTGCGGTTGCAGCTAGTGGCACATATGATTTTGCCAACAGCATTGATCTTGGTGCAGTTTACACTGGGCAAGCCAGCGCAACGATGAAGCTGGCGCAGCTTTCACAGCATACCGGCACACCGGCATCTGCAACCACTGACGTTGATCTATACGTTAGCAGCACGCAAGACGATCCGTCTGGCACGCCAACTTGGACGGCTTACCGGCCATTTGTGGTTGGGTCATATACTGCACGCGGGTTCAGGTTTCGCGCTGAATTGGAAACCACTGACAGCTTTGAAACGCCAGCGATTGAAGAACTAACCGCAGAAATCAAATTGCCGACCAGAACAGAAAGCGACAACGACATTCAAAGCGGTGCGGGGGCAAAGGTGATTGCGTTCACAACGCCATTTAAAACACTGTTGGCAGTGTCGATTTCTGTTGGGGATATGCAATCTGGCGACTATTATGGTATAACAAGTAAATCAGCAACGGGTTTTACGATCACGTTTTATAACAGCAGCGATGTGGCCGTGGATCGGTTGTTTGATTATGTTGCAACGGGGTTTTAAATGGCACAGCACGATTATGTAATTGCAAATCAGACGTTTCCAGCAACGCGCACAGATATAAATAACGCGCTTGCGGCAGCGGTAACGCAAAACAGCGGAGCATCTGCGCCAAGCACGACATATGCTTATCAGCTTTGGTATGATACGACTGCGAACAAACTAAAGCAGCGCAACGCAAATGATGATGCGTGGATTGATCTATTTGATGTAGATCAAGTTGCTGATACGGCAAGCCCATCGACCGGTGGTGGTGGTGGTGGGGCTGGTGCTGGTTATTTTCAAGGGGAAAATGGTGCGACCGGCGACACAACAAACGGCAAGGGCGACATTTTCCGCGTTCACGAACAGCAATTAGACACAGATGTGACGATTGCGGCTGGCGATAATGCTGGCGCGTTTTTTAGTTTAACAGTGGCGACCGGCGTAACGCTGACAGTCAACGGCAATTTGGTAGTGGCATAATGGGAACTTTAAAAGTTGATACAGTCGTTGGATCAGATGGCACAAGTCCTGTCACGCTGACTAAGCAGAGTGCGGCAAAGGCGTTGCTTTTGTTCAATCAATTGAGTGGAACTGCGACAAGCGTTAGAACACTGAATATCGGATCTTTGGTTGATGGGGCAAATGGTATGTCAACTGTAAGCTTTACAAGCAGCTTTGATGCGGTTGATTACTGTCATTTGACAGGTGGAGCCACAGATAGCGATAATCTGAATTGTGCAACTATAAATCGTGATAATTCTGCCGCCGCAGCAACAACAAGCAGTATGCCTATACTGGTGCAAGTTAGTAGCACGACTACAGATGACAATAGAGATTTTAACAGTGTCGGCTGGTGGGGAGACTTAGCGTGAGCGAAATTAAAGTAGACACACTCACCGGCAAGACCACCGCCAACGATATCACCGTGACTGTAGGTGCTACTGCCACGCAGTCTTTAGAACTGGGTTTGACGAAAGGTCTTTTGAATTACAATCAAATCACTGACACTGTTACAGATTCGCTCAACATTTCTAGCGTCTCTGACGATTCAACATCAATTTTCACAACCACCCATATCAATAATCACACTGATGCGCTTTACTTCCCTTCAACTACGCCAATAGTAGAAAATGGCAGTTCTAGGGGTGGTGGATTGTTTGGCATTTCGGGGGATTATAACCCTGTGTCATCATCGGCTTCAATCACAACATCAACAATGAAATTTGAAAGCTGTAGAGCGTCTAGTCACGTTAACGGTGCAACTGCAACTGGCGGAGAATATGACAGGGCTACAGTAATTGTTTGCGGGAGTTTGGCATAATGGCTGGAAAAATCATAGCAGACCAGATTGAACACAGCACCGCTGGAAGCGTATCAACTCAATACGTTATTGAGGGTAGTGCGAAGGCGTGGATAAACTTTCAGGGAGATTCAACGGCAAGCGACACCGCAGATTATACTAGAGATTCATTAAATCTAAGCGTGACTTTAGATAATGGCACTGGAAATTATACATTAGGATTTACGAGTAATATGGGGAATGCCAATTACTGTGCTGTTTCTTCCGGACATAGCACTAATATTGTTGAACGCAATTCACAACATACGCACGTTGTAGCATTTACGACATCAAACTTTATAATACTGTGCAATAACTCATCCTCTCTTGCTAGAGATTGGGCTTTAAGCACAGCAACAGTTCACGGGGATCTTGCCTAATGCAGACACCAGAGTTTCAAGGCACACACCTGTTTGACCGCTTATGCTGGGCTAAAGAACGGCTGGAGCCGGTGCAATCTGATTATCGGGTGGTTTATGAAGATAGTGTTGATGGGTGCGCTAGGGTGCTTATTCCAGACCCGAACTTTTGCGCCGCTTATTTGCAGGGCGGTATATTGCCGCCAATCGAGGTTTATTGGGCATTAGCAGATGATGAGGCCAAGCCAGATTTTAAGCGGCACACACGCGGTTATTTGCTGCACGAAACACAGCCAATCGAAGCTGGCACGATGGAACAGTGCATAGAATATTTGATAATGAAGGATTTGCCACGGCACATCTGGCAGACTTGGGATAGCGGTAACAAGCCGAAAATGGTAATATGCCACAAGGATCAATTGCCAAGCACCCGCGAATGGCGTAATGCTTGGAAAATTAAAGACGATTTAACCACTGAGAAAATAGCCGCATAGGGGATAATTATGACTGTTGCAACTTATATCGTTGACCGCGATGGCAACCAGATAGACGCAAGCACTGCCACAG
>Ga0098048_1001080_pt1 | contig 12204 bp, 15 predicted proteins | sample 13_taG_FD_75052 | JGI IMG/M metagenome (GOLD analysis project Ga0098048, IMG submission 75052) | Marine viral communities from the Subarctic Pacific Ocean - 13_ETSP_OMZ_AT15268 metaG | ecosystem: Environmental > Aquatic > Marine > Oceanic | place: Pacific Ocean | collected 2015-01-16 | reverse complement strand
CAATTTCCTTTCAGAAAAATGTCCCAGAAATTACGTAATCCTTATCGATTACATCTATATTATACCATAATAAAATTAAGTTTACACTCAATCACTTGACGATTCAGAGCATGGCAACTCGAATCAATAATTCAAATCAATTCTAATTACACCTCATCTTCAAACGCAAAATCTTCCTCTTCTTCTATCGAATCATCATTTACTGAGTCTTCTTCTATCGAATCATCATTCACTGTCTCAATAATCTCTTCTTCAGAAACTTCTTCTTCTTTTTCAACCTTCACAGTTTTTTGCTCGTATCCATTTGATTTAGGTGTACCATTCATAATCTCAATATTTGATGCAGTTTCCTTATCAACCAAAAACTTAATATTAGATCCAACTGACGAATTTTCGTGAATCGAAAAATTTGCCCCCGTTTTTGTTGCTCCATGAAAACGAATCCACGCAAATCCTTTATCCTCCCATAACTCAATCAAATTATCAAATCCACTCTCTTTAGCAAGATCAACCGCTGCCTGATATAATGGATTATCTTTTAATAATTTTACCCATTTCTTTCCTCGTGTAAATCTATTCTTAATCTCTTCACGCCAACCATCATTAACTGTAATACGCTTGCCTTTCAATGTTCCTACTTCATCTTTTAAGATATCAGTTAATGTTTCAACAAATCTTAAAACACTTGTCTTATCTTCTCCCTCAATTAGATTCTTATTAAACAAATCTTTTAAGAATTCTCTAGTTTCAGGAGTATCAATTACTGATTGGATTTTTGAATGTCTTATCATGACTTTTTCCTTTCCGAAAAACGGTTTTTGAAATTTTGTAATCCTTGATTACATAAAAATTATATCTCTTTATCAGAGCTTTTACACTCAAATAAATTTGGCTGCTAGATTTTTTAAGGAGAAAGTTCGCATACCATTTTCCTTTCCCCCTTACATTTATATTATAACTCATATATATAGATTTTACACCTAAAAACTATTCACGCAAAGTGTAAATCACCTTTTCAACCTATACAATATCAGTTTTAAAAGAGCCTCCCGGTTTTTCCCGGGTTGGAGAACCATTGCCTCCTTACATATAGATTATACCACAGCCCTCTCAGTCTTACACTAATAGGGCCTCGCAATAGCCCCTTTTTTAGCCCCTCCCAGGGGGCCTCTCAGAGCCCCTTATAGGGGGCCTCCCAGGGGGCCAAACTCAGTGTCAATTTTACACGAAAAAAGGCCAAGTCAGCTGTCAGTTTACTACCGGCACAAATTTCAAATAGTTCTTTCTTCACTGTCATACCCTAAACAAACTAAAGACATGTGAGTGTGTATTTGTGTTTATATGTGTATTTGTGTTTATATGTGTGTGAGTGTGTATTTGTGTATTTACTTCGTATTTATTTTATTAGTGTTATTGAAGGGAAAAAAGCTGCGAGATTTGTTTTTTGAATTTGTTAAAAAGTGAAAAAATCTCTTCGGGAAATTTTGGGCAAGTTTTTGTTTTGCTGGGTGTCTCTTGAGTCACGACGTTGATTTGTGTTTTGGTTTTGTTTTAAATTTGATTGGATATATAGATTTGTATTTTAAATTAAAGAGACATTAAATGAGAACAACTGAGAGTAGATTGAGAGAAGTAATAAAAAATGTATTGTTTGAAAGTGTTGATTTGCAAAAAAGAATTGTTTTTTCTCGTGATGAGTTAAAAGATGGTGTTAAAAGAAAGTATGGAGGTCCTTCAGGCAAAGTTATTGATGATTTTGTATCTGAAGGATTAGTTGATGGTAGTCATGAAATAGTATTTGATAATGGAAATATTGCAATTATTCAGCAGCTTCCTGAATATTATTTTAGATTGTCGTATTTGGACGGGTGGTCATTTTTTAATATGTATATTGTAATTAATATTACAGAAGAATTAAAAGAAAAATTTGGTCCTAAATTAAAAAGAGGAATTATTGAAGCTTTACGAGGAATAGGGGCTCGTAAAATATCTACTACTTATCGAGATGTTATAAGAGGAGAGGATGGTAAATTAAAAATAGTTCGAGTAGCGCATTGCATGCAGTTTGATTTAATTTTAGGCAAAACATCAGATACTGCATCTAAAACTAGAAACAAAGCAATTGAAGAAATGAAAAATATTTTTAATTGATGATTAATTAACTCGAGACGGGTATCGAATGAGTCGCGACGTTGACATATATTTTTATTTTAAAGAGAATGAAGATTGATTTTTTGGTATCTTTTTGGTATGTAGAGTCATATTTAGACTTATAATTTTCAAGAAAGAGAGATTTAAATATGCGTATAACTGAAAGAAGATTAAGAAGAATGATTAGTAATATAATTAGCGAGATGAGTCCTATGTTGTCTCGAAATGAAATGGTTGGTCATGAAATGTCAAGTTTTATGGATAAAGCAGTGGAATGTTGTAGAATGCCTATTTATCATTTGTTTGATATGTGTGCGCAGATTTGCTCGCAAAATCCAGATCAAGCAATTCATTGTGCTGAATTGTGCATATGTGCTTGTCGTGGAGATAAGGAAGGTTGTTGTAGATGTTTATCTGAGATTTGTAAGTGTAGTCATTGTGCACAAATTTGTGCTGATTGTTGTGGTTGTTAATAAAAATTAACTCGAGACGGGTATCGAATGAGTCACGACGTTGAAGTATGTTTTGGTTTTATTTTAAATTTGATTGGATATATAAGATTGAGTTTTAAATTAAAGATAAATTAAATTAGAATAACTAAAAGATTATTTGTAAGAGTGATAATAAAAAATTGTTCCTAAGAATTGTTTAGATAAAGATTGGTATAAAAATTAGCGACTTAACTTTTTTCCTATTTTTCCACGAAAGTCATGTCTATAATATCGATCATTTTTTTTATCTACTAATCTTCTATATTCTTCATCTGAAAGTCTTCCCGGGGATTGTGGATCTCTGCTAGCACCGTAATCTGTGTCATTAGAGTCTCTAATAGTTCTATCATATTCAGTTGGTAGTGCTGAATTTGGAGGAAATTTTGGATCTGGATTCATTTCGTCAAAGCTTACAATATCATCTTCATCAAAGTTATGCATTCCTGGAATATTAGGTGTTGATAATTTAAGTTCTTCTCTTTCAGATGGAGTCATTTCTGCGTGATATTTATTTAATACTTTAATGTATTTTCTTTTTAGTTCAGGATCTTTTTCATTTCTAATTTTATTTATTAAGTCATTACGTTTTCTAAGTTGCAACCACTCATCAACATATAACTCTTCTTTTTTACCTTTGCCGTCTATATCTCTATATCTTAACTTGCTATCTTCGTATCCGTAACCTTTTCTAGCTTCAGATATAATTGTTTCTCTTATAATTTGTCTTAGTTTTGATTCTGTTATTTTCATTAATAAAGCCTTTTTTATTTATATATATTATTATAATTTCAGAAAGATGTTTTAAATGAATAAAAATGATTTTAAATTAATGTGTGAAGATTGGAACGTGTTTATAAACGAGGAATCTGATGATATTTTTGAGTTAAACAAACAAAAAGAGATTATAAATGCTGTCTGGACAATTGTTCAAATACTTGATCCAACGCCTATAACGGGCATTCCTGATCTTTATAATTCTATAGAAGCTTTTAAAAAAGAAAGAAATATTGTTAATGCTATAGATTGTTTATTTAATGGAATTACAATGCTTCCTTTCGCAAATATTGTTAAAAAGATAAAAAATTTAAATAAAGTTGGAAAGAAAAGTACATTTGAAATACTAAGAAAAGAAAAAGATAGTATTGTTAAGTCTTTTGAAAATATTAAAGATTTAGATGATGCAATTGAAGGAATAAATGATAGTGATTTAATGAAAGAAAAGTATTCACAAATAAAAAACAGTATAAACAAGACAAAAGAAAAGTATAAAGATTTATTATCAAAAGAATTAAATGATATCATAATACCTAATTTACCTCAAAGGCAGAGAAAAAGAAATATGGGTCATATTAATTAATATAGATTATAATTTAGTCGGGTTAGAGTTTAAGATTTTAACTGTTTTCTTTATTTTTTGTATTTCATTGTCGCTAAAAGTATTTCTATTAATAGACTCTTCAGCTACTTTTATTAGTATGTTGATCATTTTTAATTGTTTTTCTGTTATAATATATTGATTTTTCATGAATAGTATTATACTAATTTTTTTTATAATCTACAATATAATTAAAAAAAAAAGGAAAGTGTATGAAAGATTTTTTTTTAAAAAAAGTTCGTGAAAAGGGTGGTTTTAAGTGTTATCATGCTCATTTTGATAAGTCTTTTTTAATAACTGGAGATATATTATCAATAAGTCAAAGTTCTTTGCAAGAAAAGTGGAAATTATATAGAGGTTTTAAGGCTGGTTATACATATGATGACTTATGGTTTAGAATGAGCAAGTGTGTAGAATTAATGATAAATCAAGGAGTAACTTATTGTAGAAGTTTTGTAGATGCTGATAGTATTGTTGGATTATTGCCTATACAAGTTGCGTGTGATTTAAAAGAGCATTATAAAAATAAAATAAAGTTAGAGTTTGGAATTCAGCCTTTAGAAGGTTTAGAAGATAAAGAGTGCTTTGATTTGTTTGTAGAAGCATGCAATATGGCAGATGTTATAGGAGGTTTACCTGATAGGGATGGTAATCCTGTCGAGCATATTAATAAATTATTTGATTTGTCTAAAAAGTTAGATAAGCCTGTAGATATACACGTTGGTCAAAACAACATCCCGTCAGAGCAAGAAGAAGTTATGGTAATGGATTGTGTTGAAAAATGGAACATGTATAATAAAGTTAATTTAATACATGCTATAAGCTTAAGCTGTCAAAACAAAGATTATATATTAGATTTATGCAAGAGAATGAGTAAATATCGTGTAGGTGTTATTGTTTGTCCAAGCGCAGCAATATCTATGAAACAAAATAGAGACTATAATGCTCCTATACATAATTCTATTGCTCCTGTAAATATTTTGGTTGAGAATGGAGTCAAAGTAGGATTAGGAATAGATAACATTTCAGATTTGTTTATGCCGTTAGTAGATGGTGACTTATGGTTTGAGAGTAGATTATTAATGGAGTCTACTAGAAATTACGATTTTAATCTTGTTTCTGATATTGTGACCATTGATTTATAATTTTATATGTTTTTGTAGGGTTTAGTAGAATAGTGCTAAGGCTAAATAAATCTGCTCCTGCAGATTTATATTTTATTAAATCTTCAAAAGAGTATATTCCTCCTCCTGCTATTATTTTTTTATAAGAGTTTTCTTTGATGTATTTAATATTTTTAATATTTTTATCTATAAGAGACTTTCCAGATAATGCACCTTTTTCTGTTTTTTTAGTGTTACTTACATGTATGTAATGACAGCTAGAATTTATAAATACTTCTAATTCAGTCTTTTTTGTATCGTGAGGTATTTTTATAATTGTAGGAGCAATTTTTTTATTTATATCTTGAATAAAGTTGTTTTCTATATTTATTACTTTTTTATTTGGGCAAGATATGTTTAGTTCAACTGCTAGTATATTGTATTCTAAAGAAGTATAGTATAAGTAATAAAACATGCTAGAAAGTTCTAATTTTTCTAATAATGCTATTGATATTATTACGTTATTTTTTGAAAAATTTTTAATTCCAGGATTTCTTAGTCCTACATTGTTTAGCCATCCATCTTCTGTTTTTCTTAAAGTTGTTAAGACTCTATGAAGTCCAGGTCTTTTATTTAGAGTATAAGTTCCTACTATTCTTGTTGTTCCTTTTACATTAGGGTATATATTACTAAAAGGGGGAGATAAAAGTATTTTATTTATCATTACTTAGGAGCTTTCAACAAAGACATTATATTTAGGTTGTGATATTGTCTATCAACAATGCAAACTAATTTTATTTCTGGATTTATATTGTATTTTGTTGTGATGTATTTTCTTACATTAGATTCTGCAGAAACTATACTTTTACCTGTTGTGCAAACATCGTCTAGAATATAAATAGTTTTATTGTGATCTATTATACCTTCAATTATATTATTCATTCCGTAATTTTTTTTATTTTCTCTTACATAAGCTAAATTTTGTTTTGACATAAAAGAAAGAGCTGATGCATAGGGTATACCGCCTGTTGATACAGCAACAATTGTGCTATTTTGAGGTATAATATTATTTAGTTCTAAAGTGATAAACGAGAACAAATCAGGTATACCAATTGCTTTTTTAATATCATAATATATACTTGTATTTGATCCAGCTGATAATTTTATATCTTTTTTGTTATGAATGCAATTATACTCTATTAATTTTTTTAATAATTCAGATTTTTGCATTTTATAACATGCTTTCTACTTCAGCTCTCGGGTTTTTGCTATTTATAATAGATCTAGAAGCTGAATAGATAATGTTTGGATGTTTTATTGTTATTTTTCCGCCTTGTTTACCTATTCCTGGGCATAATATTTTAGTTTCAGGCATATCGTTCAAAGCTTTTTTTATTAATTCTGGTTTATTTCCAGCAATTACTAGACCTGATTCTATTTTTTTTGATATTTCTAAAACTTTTTTGTAAGATTCTTCTTGTAGAAAGTTTGATCCTGGATTTGTTGTTCTACAAACTAAGAAGTTTAATTTTTCTCCGTATCTTGTAAAAGGTTCTAGAGATTCATATCCTGAGTAAGGATTTAAAGTTAGACCTGCTGCTTTTGCTATATTGTAATAATAAAATGCATAATTTTCATTTGTATGTAAAACATCTCCTACTTTTCCGTCAAATATCCACTTTAGATTTTCAGAGTTTAAATATTTTATTACTTTGTCTAAGTCTCTTTGTTTATTTAGCCAGAAAGCTGGATTTATTTTGTAGAATTCTACTAGATCTCTTGTTTGAGATATAAGTTTTATTACAGTAAATAGTGAAGTTGATCTAGTGTCAAAATCTAGACCTATACAAATTTTATTTCTCATAAATATCCTTTATTTGTTTTGTAGTATAATATAAAATTTCATATAATTATATAATATTAAGTTTTTTGATTAAGATTGAATTTAAGTTTATGAATAAAGATAGTTTATATTTTATACAGTCTGATGTTACAGGAATGATAAAGATAGGTAGATCTAAAAATCCACTAAAAAGATTAAAGCAGCTTCAAACGGGAAACGCTAATAAGCTTAAATTGATAGCATTCTTTGAAGGATTAGGTTGGAGAGAAAAATTATTGCACGAGTCTCTAAAAGATTGGTCAAAAGAGGGAGAGTGGTTTGATCCTAAATGTGTAGGTAGTATACCTATTGATTTGTATGAAAAAATAAACTATGGTAGTTTTGATGATTGGTGGGAAAACTAATATTTTAATATAAGATTTAAATTTACAGAAGTGTTATTTGCTTCTATGTCTTTTGGCGGGTTAGAATCGTATAGATAATTGACGCTATTTTTAAAAGATATATATTTTGACAAATAAAATATTATAGCTAGTTCTGAGTTTATTCTATAATCTTTATAATCTACAAATAATGGTTGATAATATGTTGTACTTAGTAGTTTATATTTTTTTTCTTTGTCTATTACTAGAGTTAAATAGTTAGTAGATCTAATATCGTTATTATTTTTTTCTTCTTGTATTATTTCATATTCTTTCATTGCACCTAATCCAATATATCCATCAAATAGTATAATATGAAAAAGCTGATATCTTATTCCTGTTCCACCTAACTGTCTTAAGTTTATATTGTAAAATTCATTTTTTTGCGTTTGAATAAAAAATTCAAGTCCTAAAGTATTTTTTAAAAACAGCATAGATGTTATTCTTGAGTGAAAGAATAATTCATCTTTAAATTTTTCTTCGTTAGCTTCACCGTAAACATACTCAAAAATATTTATTAGTTTGTTGTTTTTATTGAAGTTATAGTCTAATCTTAAACCGTATTTAAACTCTAATTCTTTGACTGAACCTTCTCTATAGTTTAATCCTAATTCTGAAAGTATTTTTATTTTGTCCTTAGAATTTGTTCTTTTACTTTCAATATTTACCTGACTATGTGCTTTTGTTTGAAATAAAAATAAAACTACAAACAAAGCTGCTAAATTAATTTTTAAGTTAATCATATAATGCTCCTTTTTGAATAATTATAATTCAAAGAAAGGTAAACATAAAATGAAAAGTATATTTTTAGTTTTATTATTTTTATTAAATTTTATTTGTTGCAATCAAATTGTAAAAGAGAAAGATTATGAATTAGATATTTGCGAAGAAGCAAGATTATATATAGGCGAATGTATTAATGCTACTTTACCTGAATTAGAAACTTGCGACGAAGAATTTGCAAGATCTGTTTTAAATCAACACTGTGATAGTATAATAGAATATATTTTTAATTAAGAGTTTAGAATATTTAAAATATAGCTTTTCAATAAGTTTTCATTTATATTAAATTCTATTTTATATTTTGATTTAAAATGTTTTCTATTTCTTTTTGATTTTACGTTATAGAAATCATAAGCATGTTTTGAAATTTCCAACAAATCTTCAGGGCTAACATTTTTTGATATAAACTCTTTTGAAAGCATAAGCAAATTTAATATAGGTCTAGAAGTTTCTATTTCTTTTATAGTTTTATTGTAATAGTCTTTGTTTCTATCTCTAGTTGATTTATTTTTGCTTTTCATATGCTTTTTAAATCTTCTTATATCTTTGATTTTATTTCTTAAGTAAGATTGTTTTCTTTTAATGTGACTATCAATAAAGTAATCTGATTTTATTATTTCTTCTATGGCTCCTAGTAAATGTTCATTATATTTTTTTATAATGTTTTTATCAGTAATTTTTTTATTGTTTTTAAGAATTAAAGAAATAGCATTTATATGTTCAGAAAACTTTTTAAAGTTACCTAAAGTATTGCTACCCATATTATAAGATATATCTACTACAACATTTTTTATATTTTTAGGTAAATCTTTTACAAATTTAAAGTTTTTAGAAATTGATTGATTATTTTTTTCTATAAAGTATAAGAAAGCTTTATTTGCTGTTTCGTAAGATATTTGCCCTTCAGGGAATTCAGGACTTGGATCTTTATCGTCAGGATGTGCTTCAATTCCTCCGTATACTTTTCTAAAATTTGTAACCCATTTGTTATTTTTTCTAGAGTAAGGAGGATCGTTTTTGCTTTCTGATCTTTTTGAATTAAATCCTTCTACAGATGTTCCAAATCCAACTGACCATTGAGAATTATCCCAGTGAGGTTTTGCTACTTTTGTTTTTTTGTTAAGAAGATTTTTACTTTCTCTATTTCTTATTTCATCATAAAAAGAATTATCTTTTAAAGGATCACTTTCTGCTTTTGTTTTTTCTTTAGATTTAGATGTACTGGCTTGATCCTGTTTTTGTTTTTCTTTATTTTTTGTTTGTTTATTTAATTCTTTTTTAGCGTTTAATTCTGATTCATTTTTGATTTCTTTTTTAATATTTTCTATAGCTACTTCTGAATTTACTTGTCTTGCTGCAGGAATAGATTTTTTTAACTCGTTTTCTTGAGATATAGTAATAACAGGTTTTTTATTATTTGAAAGTTGTTTATAAGATGACTTATTTGTATTGTCTATTGTAATTGCTATAATTAATGCACCAATAGTTATAGGTATAAGAGCTTTTAATCCGTATTTTATTAGTTTATTAGTTACTTTCATATTAGAATCAGTTTGTATTGAATTTAGCTCTTTTTTTGTTAATACTTTTTTACTATTTTTACTTTTAGCTATTTTTGTAGCTTCTGTGTTCATACCAAATCTATTATTTAAAGCTCTTTCGTATTCTTGCCTAGATAATTTAGGAATAGTAGTTTTTGCGTATTTTCTATGTTTTGAAATCTCTTCGGGCGATAATTTAATATGCTGATTGCTTGCTGATTCGTCTTCTTTTATCTCATTATATTCATACTCATCAAAGTATTCTTCATTTAGTTTGCTAAATATAAAATCTTTTATGTTTACTTTACTCATTTTATTTCCTAATCTAACTTTTCTTTTCTATCAACTTGAGGTAGCCAATCTTCTACTTCATGATGTAGATGTACTTGATTTAGCTCTTTAGTTTTTATTGGATTATTGTCTTTAAATATTGATAGCTTTTCAATTACAGCATTTTGTAATTCAAATATTTGTTCTCTTAAAAGTTGCATTTGTATTTGAGCATCTCTTAAGCGTGCTATTAAAGCAGATCTATCAGCATTTGCTGAAGATAGTTTATCTTTTAACTCTTCTAATTCAGAAGGATCTCTTCCACTAGCAATTGCTAACATTGAAGATACTGCTCCTGTTATCATACCTATCAATCCGACTAACACGTCTCTGTTGTCTTCTTGTATTTTAACAAAAGATAAAAAAATTATTAAACAAACTACAAGTAGCATAAAAAACACTGAAAACCACCATCCTCTTTTGGCTTTTTCAGATTGTGTAAATTGTTTATTGGTTTTTTTATTTTCTTTCATTTTAACCTCTTTTTTATATAATTATTATATATTGCATTAAAAAAGAATAGTATATATGAATCAATTAAATAATAAAAAAAATACGAATATAATAAAAGAGATGAAAACACAAGTTTCTAATTTTGACAGTAAAGCTGAAAACTACTGGAAAAGATTAGTTGCTGCTCTTGAAATAGAAGTTCCTGAAAATAGAGTTGTTGAATACGGAAAACAATATACGAGAAGAGTACATGAAAAGATTATAGAGTTTTTAAAAAGTGTCAATCAAAACAAAAACTTTTCAGGTCATTTACTTTTAAAAAGCATGTATTTGTCAAATAGTCAACCTGGAGTTACTTATTGTACTATATTTAACGAGTTTAAAGGCGATGAATATAGTTTTAAATTAAAATATTACAATTATGAAGTTACAAAACTATTTTTTAATAGAATAAAAGAAGATTTTAATAGAGATCCTAAAAAATATAACACAGTAAATAAAATATCTAGCTTAATAAATTCAAATAGTAGATTGCTTTGGTCTTCATATGACAAAGGAATGGAAGAAGAAAATAAAAATATTAAAGAACTGGATGATTTACAAAATTCTGCTTTGGACGCATTAGAAAATATAAAAAAAGAAATATCAGAAAAAATAAAACATAATGGTTATTATTTTATTGACATAGAAAATAAAATTAAAAATAACTATAGTTTTTTTTTAAATTATATTGAAAAAGCCAACAATAATAAATTAAAAAGTAAAAAACATAAAAATATTATAAGTGAAAATTTATCAGATTTTATAATTCATTTTTATAAAATTCACGACAACAATGTTGTAAAAAACTTAAAAGAGCACTATGAAAAAGTTTTTAAAGATCAAAACATAGATCAAAATTTAAAAGCAAATATAGAAGAATATATAAAGTTTATTTCAGTTAAGGGTTCAAAAGATTATTTTAAAAAAAGTTTTAATGAAAATAAGTTAAGTCAAGAAAAAGTTTTTTATGATATTACTTTAAAATATTTATCTGTTTATAATTTTTTATTTAAAACTAAGTCTTTATTCAACGTTTATTGTGATATTAATACTAATTTTTCAAAAATTGAAAAGACTATTAAAGAATTAAACAAAGAAGAAACAGAATATTCAGGAGTTAAAGACAAAAGACACAAATTACTTCAAAACAAAAATTTTGGAGAACTTCCTAATATTAAAAAATTGATTAAAGTAAAGATTAAAGATCAAAAAGCAAAACAAAATATATCAAAAATAAAAGATCAAAAATCTAAAAGCGATAAAAAAATAGCAAATGAGTTTTTAAACAAATTTTCAGAGTTTATAGATAAAAATACAAACAACGATCAAATGTTTACAATCAAAAAAGATGATTTTAATAGATTTAAAAAGTACAAAGAAGATTTTAATGAACAAAACATAAGAAAGTTTAAAAAAAGTTTTATAGATTACATAGATAAAAAATTACAAGATATTAATAAGTTAAGAAAAGAAAAGTTTATAGATTCTTCTACTTTTGAAGTGTACAAAGAAGGAGTAATTAAACATATATTTGGAACAATTCAATCAGATAAAAATAAAACTAAAATTAAATCTAGATTTGATAAATTGTGCAACAAAATAGAAAATAAAATAAAAGGTAATTATTTTAATAATGTAATAAAAAAAATAAATATTTTTAAAGAGTTAAT
>Ga0098048_1001075_pt1 | contig 12247 bp, 14 predicted proteins | sample 13_taG_FD_75052 | JGI IMG/M metagenome (GOLD analysis project Ga0098048, IMG submission 75052) | Marine viral communities from the Subarctic Pacific Ocean - 13_ETSP_OMZ_AT15268 metaG | ecosystem: Environmental > Aquatic > Marine > Oceanic | place: Pacific Ocean | collected 2015-01-16 | reverse complement strand
TCATTTTTCCTAAGAACAGCTATTGTATGACTCTCTATAAGAGTATCAATAACCTCATCCCAATCATATTCACAAAAGGAAGGGTCTTCATTCTCTGGTGCTATAACAGCACCTATACCATTTAAGGTTAATGAAAGCTCTAGTTCTAAATCGTTTATAAGTTCAATCTTTTTTATCGACATCTTTTATTTTTCTTCCTTTAAAGAATACTATTAAGTTAATTATAGTATTAATTGTTACTGCTATTAGTAGCCACAGTTGCCACGGCTCTATCGTCATACTTTTCTTTTGATGGGAGTTTATCCCAGTCCTTTCTACTCATTTTAAATCTAGTTAGTGCACTTCTGCTGTCTTTGCTAACTAAATCCCCTTGGGACACTCTTGCCCATTTCCTGCCTTCTACTACGTACACTAAGTACGTGCCACAAAGAGGGTAGCGAGACTCAAAGAATCTAGCTTTGTATCTTTGTGCATTCTTCCACACTAGACTTTGTGGCTTTTCTATTTTTGACATCTTTGTTCCCTTCTCTGAATGCTTTTATAACATCTGATGAAAATAGTTTTTGTAAATTTAATAAGTACATTTTTGAAGCTAGATTATCCCCACCCCTTACAGAGCGAAGATAATCTAGTGAATCTATGATACGTTTGAGCACATCAGTTTTAAACACAACACTGGCATATACTTCATCACCAATACAAAGGTTATGAAACCAGTAGTCGGATTCTGTTGCTTTAATGCCTGATGGTTTACCATAAGACTCATACTCTATGGCAATGTTACCACTTTTTTGCCATATGTCTCGTTCGGATTTAACCTCAATCTTTTTATCCTGCAACATATCTGCCACAAGTTGTTCACGTACTTTCCCATATTGTAAGTCTAAGTCAAATTTCTTGCGGTCTGCTACAGAAGGTTCCATTATTTATCCTTTTTGGTTTCTTGAGGTTGCTGTTGCTCTTTAGGAGGCTCGTAGTACCTAACTAAAGTATTTAATTGTCCATTCATATCTGACATAGCCTGCAGTTCTTTACCTACAGTATCAATCAAATTAGCGTGGTCGCCTAAACCTACGGGATTATTAAGCATAACCTCTATATTAGCGGCATGTCCATTCATCTGTCCTATTAGCTTAGACTTTAGGGCGCTTATTATTAGCTCTCTCACTTACTTTCTCCTTGTTGTTAAAGTAACTTTTGTTAAACCCTCTTAACCATTCTTTCCCTCTAAACGAAGAGGGGCTGAATGGATTAGTGGACTCATGTATAATAGACTTAGTTTTCTTTGTTCTATAAAAGTCTCTCTGACCTTGTACGTAGAATCTGTCAACAGTAGCCATATTATCTCCTAACTAACTATATCAACTACTTCACAACTGTCTGCTGTGCAAGCCAATGTTTGATTGCCTATAGTATTATCTTCTTGTTCATACTCTGCAAGTTTTGTCCAATCAATAAACTCAGGCATCTTAGTTAAAAACTCTTTATAATGTGTTTCATCACAATCTTGATAAGGAGCTTGTTCGTAAACCATATCACTTCTTGGTAGGAAAGACAAGCCCGAAGCTATATTAAAATTCTTATATATCCAAGCCCCAGTGTCAAGCCACTCATCTTTGCCTACGGATATAGTTACTGATGGCTTATGCTCACACCAATGCATTGCATACACCTTCCAAAACTCTAATTGTTCAATAGCAGACATATCATCTCTAGTTACACACATATCAGGAGCTTTTATAGGAAAGCTAAATACAGCATTGCTTTGACTCCATCCATCAGTTTCCCATGGTATGTTTTGGTCCATCATAAACTGTGTGAGTGGGTCTTTCTTATCTCCACGAACAGTACGTATGTAGTACTGACTGTGCCTTGCATGAATACCAGACGCAGAATCTGTGAGTTGTGAAACTGTTCCAGATGGCTTTACACAAGTAATAGCAGTAGATTGTGGAATACCAATAGCTTCTGCAAACTCTTTATTTGTATCCACGGCTACTTTCTTAAGTTTAATTAAGATTTTATCTAAATTAGTTTTATCATCTTTGCCATTAGTAATAGAGTTATCCATAATACCTGTCATAGACACACCAAGCAATCTCTCATCAGATGTATTCGTATGCCATATCTTACGTAAGTAAGGAAAGTGAATAAGAGTGGACTGTAGTGTCCCTATTATAGTTGCTATACGAACTTTCTTTTCTAAATCTTTAACAGTGTCAGTGCCACGTACAATTATCTCAGAGAGATTACAGAATTGATATGGACGTAGTATAATCTCACTACATGGGTTAGTACCAAAATCATACTTAGCATCTCGTCTACCATTCTCAGCCGCTTTATCTTGAGCCGCTCCACGATAAAACATACCTCTCTCACCAGTGCCAGACTCAGCAAGTGAAAGCCATTCTCTCATAAATGTGTATGAGTCTGGCTTATCTGTGTAAGCTACTGAATTATTTGACATTTGTCTCTGTGGCTCAGTCTTATAGAACTCACCAGTCTTAGCATGTCTCATTCTGCCATCAGATAAATTAGATAAACTAATCATAGCAGAACGTCTAACACCACCAGAGACAACGACTTCTCCAACTTTACACATAAGGTCATGGCACTCAAGGCTAGATAGCTTTCTACCCTTGGCTTCCTTAAATACCTTTAATGTGAATCGAAACAGATTATCCAGAGGCACTGGTCCTGATGCCCTACCACCAAATATCTTTAGCTTTGCACCTGCAGGTCTAACAAGGGACAAGTCCCATTTAGGTATCTCGCCTGCCCATAGTAGAGCCAATAGCTTACGGAAAGCTTTAGCCCAGCCCTCTTTGCTATCCTTTACAATAATAGTTTCTTCTGTATCAAACAATAGTCCAGGCACTTCTGGTAATTTATTTATGCAGTCTCTCTCCACAGAAAAACCTACACCAGTGCCACACATTAGTATATACATAGCTTCATCAAATGCTTTAGGGTCATCCACTGGCAAATAGGAACAGTTATATCCTGCAGTGTTATCTCTATCTAAAGCTTTACCTGCAGTCATCATAGCTCTCATGGACGGCATAACTTCAGAATGAAGTATAGCTTCATGTAGTTCTTCTTTGACCTTATCTGGAATAGTATAATTATGCTTCTTCAAAAGATGTGAACTCATAAAGTTTACATATCTTCCTACAGTCTCGTGCCATTCCTCTCTTCTATTTTCATCATCTAACCATCTAGCATACCTAGATTTGTGAATAAATTGTTGATAATACGTTGGCAAAGTTACGTTACTCTTCATCTTATAATCCTTATATTTATGTCTTTTGTTTCCAAACCTACCATCTCATGTAGTAAGTCATTTAGCATGTCTTCCAATATATATGGAAGTTCTTCCTTGTCAAGTGTGAACTCTTCTGTATCTACTTCAGCAGACACCCTAATCGTTATTTTTGACTTTCTCATTTTTCACCACTGTAATTAAGCGAGATAAATACCACTCGGCTTTCTCCAAGTCTTCCAAAGGCTTGCCCTTGTACTTGTACCTCCACAGATATTTTAAAATGTTACCTTGTAAGTAACCTTTGAACTCACTACCAGTGGCGGCTTCTATGGCATCAATACACTCAATGCCAAATTCATTATAGTGAGGCGGACTATTCACCATGTCTTCTATTTTCTTTTGTTCAGCTGCTCTCATCTTCATATACTCCATGTGCCTCATCAATGTATTGTTACCTGTGAATTTACTAATTCTTCATCTATACTTAAACGTCCATCTTCAAGAACCTGGTCGGTATCTCTTATAGCAGTATGCACCATGCCTCTTGTGAGTAGAGCATAGAACATAGTGTCTTCTTCTGTCAACAAATTTCTATCATGACTATGGTAAATCTCTACATCAAAACCTTGCTCTAAGTGTCTGATTATAATAGCAGAATCACCATTGTTTAATTTTATTTTATTTTTTGGCACGTGACTTTCTCCATAAAATGTTCTGCATCTACTATTGCTAGAGGCTTTTGTCTATTCATTTTTATAATAAGAAGAGGCTCTCCTGAGTTTCCATGCCCCACTGCTTGTTCATAATAATTATATATAGTCGTCATTCGTTCTGTATTCTTACACTCAATGTTGTAAGGAAATTGTTTGTATGCAACTGTAGATAATTGGACATCAGCCCCATTGACTCCCATAGGAGTAGATTTGATGTCCAAGTTAGTTACACTCTTAAGTAGACTTAGGAGTTTTTCTGCTACCCACGTTTGAAGTTTTCTTCCTTTTGCTTTCGCTGACCTCGTGGACATCTTCTTCTTCAATACGGATTTCTGTGATGTTTTTAGCTGGGATGGTGATTGTTTGACCTTCCGCTTTGAGGCTCGGAAAAGGGACTTCGTTGTTGAGTTCTTCGATGAAGGCATTTGCTTTCTCTCTACTTAATTTAATTATTTTTGCAATAGGAGAACCATCAGTACCTTTATACTGAAGCGTCATCAGCACGCCACTCTTTCGTGATGTGTGTGTACCAGACCCATTTTGGGTTTCTGCCTTTGCTTGGTAATTGTCTTTTGAACTCGAGGTCTTTCCAGCAGTTTGTTTTGTAGGGACAATAACTGCACTCAATCCCCAAGGTCCTATTACCTGTAGGTTTCTTATAAAAGACTTCTTCGACATCGGTGAAACACCTTCGAAAAGACTTTCCTTTAGATATTGATTTAAAAGCGTGTTGTATCTTAGCATGAACTTCCTCCTTTTCTTTTTTTGTGTTCTGTGCTTCTGCAATCGCTATTTCGCCAGTGGATTTATTTAAGGCAATCCAACCTTTAAATGGTTTATCACTAGCCATACCATAGCCGTGACCCTGCGTAATATAACCAAAAGCATCAGAGCTTTTAATTCTTTCATACGCATCATCAGGTTTGAATTTGTTTTCAAAAGCAAAAGGCGACGCAGTCTTTATATCGTAAATGCCATCGTCTAATTCAATATCAAATTCACCCTCAATAGAATTTTTTTTGTTTATTGGTAATTTGACTTTACCATGTTTATTTTTTATCTCTATGCCTGATGCTTGTATAACTGCAATCATAAGAGCCTCTAGTACATCTCCCATTGCCATACGCATCTTAAAATCATAAGTAGGAGTATCTTCTTTGACACCTTTTGCCTGCATTTGTAATTGGCAAAGTGGCTTGCCTACGTTACTCATACGTAGTCTGAAGTCTCCACGTTGTTCGTTAAATTGTTTATTTAATGCTTGTCTGCAGTTGTCTGCAAACTCGTCCAAGATGTGAGGAGGCATTTCTGCCTCCCCCTTAACCGCCTTTGAAAGGAACGAAACGATAGCGGCTTGTTTGGTATTCATCCTGTTAATGACTCAGGTAAGTCATCATTCAGAACGTCGTCAGAGGTAACAGTAGTTGCTTCTTGGTCTACCATTCTTCCCTGCTTACGCAGTGAATCATCATATTCCTTGATAACCTTACTATTCTCTCCGTTTATATAGTCCATAAAATACCCTAAAGTATCTTGGTCAGCAGGAGTAAAATCGACTAGCTTTGGAGCATTGCCAAATTTACCAACGTAATAAACCAAGCCACCATTCTTCTTCTTATCCAAAGAAGCGTGTAGTTTATAGAATATGAAAGGCTTCTTCTGAGCAGTCAAAGCATCCATAGGAACAGAAATAGGCATAAAATTACTACCTCTTGCTCTCCATAGAATAGGAACATCTACTGCATCTTCTACCTTTGCACCTGTCTCATCAACTGCATTAAGAAAAGTAGCTTTACCAAATAGCATACGGAAACACTTAATCTCCTTCTGCTGTAAAGCCTTATCAGCTGACAAGGTATCTCTCTGAGAGGCAGGAACTGACCCACATCGGAAAGTACCTAACATATCAGGTATCTCTGTTTGTGGATATAAATTCTTAGCCATAACAGATTTATTGACCATCTCATTTGCCTCAGCATCATAGTGAAGATACTGGTATCTTTGAACAAAGACTTGAAAGTCAATCTCTTTTGCATACACTGTTTTATCAGGTAGCGACACAGACCAAGAACCTGCAGGTAGTGAATTACCTGAATCGTCTTCATGGTCTCTGTTTATTTTTAAAAAGAACATATTATTGGCAGAACCTGTTGGCTCTTCCTGTCCTATTAGTTTAGCGATATCTTCAAAATTTGTATTTGAATTTACAACTGGTAATGTTTCCATGTTTTACACTCCTTGTTGATGTTTGGAAATCAATTTATATTACATTCGGTAGAGTTAGTCAAGTTATATTCTTTCATATTTAACCAATCTTTACCTATTTCTAAATCCACAGCTAAAGGAACTTGCCAACTGACGTTGTATTGCTCCTCAAACTGCTTGTCTACTTTAGTCATAGCATCGTAAGTCATACGTGCTACAACCTCTTCTTCGCCAGGATATACATCTAAAACAATCGAGTCATGGACTGTATTAATAATCTTAGACGCAACTCTTTTATTTGTAAGTTCGTTTTGTAAGTGAATGAGTGCCAACGGCACAACGCAACCACCTGCAAGACCTTGCACAGGATAATTCTTAATAGACGGTGCTCCTGACGCATTTCCGTTGGAAAGTCGTCTAGTATCTGGAAAAGCGAATTGCTGACCCGTATACATAGTAACAACACCAGTCGATATAGCTTCAGTCTGTAAAGTATCATGCCATTTTCCTAGCTTTGGGTACTTCTCAACAAAAGCTTTATAGTATTCCATCTCATTAGGTGTACCAGTAGTACCCCCATATAAGGGCTTAAAAGTATGTGCTTTTGCATCAGTACGTTCTTCTTTAGTTACTTCTGCCTCTGGCTTATTAAATATTATTGAGGCAGTATATTTGTGAACATCACTTCCGTTCATGATGTCTTTAATCATGGTTTCATCGCCACATAACTGAGCGGCAATCCTAAATTCTAACTGACTGTAATCTGCTTGCAGAATAGAGCCATTGTCAAACCTAGATACAACCACAGCCCTCACTGGAAACGTAGAACCTCTTGGCTGATTCTGAAAGTTAGGGTCAGAAGAAGACAAGCGAGTAGTCCTAGTAACACACTGATTGAACTTTGGATGTAGTAAACCATTACTTCTAGTGTTACGAGAAATGCCACCAACAAAACTGGATAAATATACGTCAACCGCATTTAACCTTACAGTAGATTTGAGGAACTCTTGTGCTTTAATATTTCCATTATGTTTGGCAATTCCTAGTAATCTCACTAGTGTTGTTTTGTCAGTAGCAAATCCGTTGGCAGACACATCCATAATATCTCTTGGATTCATAGTGAGTCCACCAATTTTAGGAAGAGGTATATAAATATACCCTGCACCAAAACATGCAGGACATTTTGTAGCCTTCTTCCATCTCTGTCCGTCCTTCTTAGTTTTGAAGAACTCGCCTTTACCATGACACTTGTGACAATGTTGTGCTTTAGTTCTGTGAACACGAGTTGTCATAGCTTTAATCATTGATGCAAATTGTGAGAATCCAATACGAGGTCGCATCAAAGGTTTGCCCTTTTCATTCAGACCTATATTAAATGCTTCAGCCCACTTCTTCTTATCAATAACTTTACGTGAGTAAATCAACTGACTTACTTGCTCTGGAGATGCAAAGTTTATATTTGTATCACCCATAACTTCACGACATATATCTTCCATCTTAGCCTTAAGTTCTTTCTGTTCAATCTCATAATCAACACGCACTTTCTCAAGAGTTGTGAAGTCAATCTGGATGCCGTTGCGTTCAATCACAGCTAATATAGGAAGAAACTTATTCATCAACGCCAAATGCTTTCGCATCGGTGAGTTGTGTGAATTTTTAAAAATCTCTTCTTGTGCAAGATGTAGTTGCTTTGTGGATTCAATATCCGCCACACCATACTCATGAACTACATCCATAGGCATAGCATCAAAACCAATACCATCTTTCATATAATTGTGAATCAAGTCAGACTTCTTCAAAGCTACTTTTCTACGTATGCAGGAGTCAGCTAAACTCAAGCCCCACTTCTGTCCACGCATCAAAGTGTATTCGCCAATCATAGTGTCATACACTTGTCCATCATAGTTAAAGCCACTCTCCCAAAGCCACATCAAGTCAAACTTAATATTGTGACCTATAAGTACAGTGGTCTTATCCAGTACATCTTGTACTAAATTAAATGATTCTCCCACAGTCATTTCAGATGACATTTCATCCATGTCCTTGTGATAAAACCAATTAAACTGTATCGGTCCATTATCATGTGAATATTGAACTGATACTAATTTATTACTTGCATTAAATGGTGATGGGTCTGTTCTCCTATTCTCATCAACCACAAATGTAGTCTCTACGTCTAAATACGTTATTGTCATGCTGTATACCTACTCAAATCTGTGTCCAAGTTGCAAATGATTTTGCCATGGAAACCTGTTAATTTATTCTTTGATATAGTTAAGTATCTCTTCTTATCAGTATTGTCAGTAATATCAGATTTACCGATGCCTACAATCAAGTCAGCTTCTGCAGCTTTACCTGTCTTACTGTTCTCCATCATAGCATAAGTAACACTTGTCTTACCCTCAGCATCAGCACTAGCTTGGCTGATACCAATACCAAACAAATCATGACGTTTACATATCTCACGAAACTTTGTGTATATGCTACGTAACTTTTCATCTGTCCTTGCGAAAGCCCCCATCACATCAACCTTGTCTAGTTGGTCGACAATCAATACGTCAGGCTTTTTATCTTCACAATACTTATTAAGCCACTCAATAGATGCATCTACATTGTCAATCATAGTTATGTTAGGAGCAATGTCTGCAAACTTTTGTTTAGCTTGTGAACGATTCTTATATATATCTTCTTCACTGAACCCAGTGTATGCACTTACTGCACGGAGCATAGTTCTACGTGCAGGCTCTTCGTTAGTGATGATGTGAACATCTGCACCTTGTGAACAGAACCCATTTGGTGATGCCACAAGTGAAACATAGAAAGCAGTCTTACCAATCTCAGGTCTAGCAAAAGCAATCATAAACTCTCCTGCCTTACCACCACGAACTGCTTTACCTAATGTTGGTACATTGAACTCCCAACAGTTTTCATTCTGTGCATATTCTAGTAACTCATCTAGGTCAGTTGTAATTGGTACTACATCATCTTCTGGTACAAAGCCTTGCTCTGATTTATCTAGCAGTGCCTTTACCTCGTGAATCTTTTCTGGTGAGCCTTCCATAATGGCAAGCCCCATATCTGCGATGCTACGCCCTATCTCCTGTTGCCACATCTTCTTCAATACATCAGTAGCTACGTCAGAACCTATAGTAGGTAAATTCTCTATGTCATATAATACTTCAGCCACAGCTTCTCGTTTTGCACGAGTGGCAGTTGGATTACTGACTCTATATATCTCCCTCACTTCTTGTGAAGATAAGTCCCTTTCGTAGTTCTCGTGCCCATTTACAATAGTGTCATATAAGTCTGTCAACTCATTAGGAAACATTGAACGCATGACACGAGTCTTGTTTGCATCAAAAAATTCTTTGTGCATCAGGAGTTTAATTAATTGTTGTTCCATACTAATCTCTTAATCTCCTCTTTGTTAAAATATTTTAAGTCGTCCTTAAGACGAACTACACTGCAAGGTACAAAATACGACAGATACTTGTGTATGTCAAGTGACTTACGAGTAGCGTCTGCATCCAGGCAAATGTGAACGTGTTTGTACTTACGTAATGGTGTGAGGTCGGCATCTTTTAAGTTAGTGCCTAAGAGTGCCACACCAGTGGCTACTTGTGAAACTGCACAAGCACTTGCCGCATCTTCTACAAGTATAGCTGTGTCATGATGACCACAAGTGAATAGCTTTGATGAGTTGCCGTACCTATACCATTTAGGCAAAACTTTATTACTGAAACTTCTGCCGATAGCATCGTAAACTTGTGAATCGTCTTGAACTATAAATACAGTCCTATTTTGTTTAGGGTCATACATTATTTTGGCAAGCCTATCTTCTAAAGCGTGGACACAATTATTCCTAGTCAAATAAGCCATAGATTGTGAATGATTGTGAACTGGAACGAAATGCTCTGCAAGATGATAGATAGAATGATAGTTCTGCGAACTGACCAAACTTCTGATGTCATCTTTAGTTCGAGTTACATCTTTTGCACCTTTTATTCTACATGAGGCTTTATAACAATTCCAAAGAAGTTTTCCGTACTCTTTAGTAATTGTAAAGGTATTCCTGCCACCACACTCAGGACAGTTGAGCCTGCTAGATGTATTATCTATAGGTTCATTTTGTTGTATAAAATTTCTAATGTTCATCTTCATGTTCCTCTCTAAGGGTTTACCCCTCGGCAAGTTTCTCGCTTATATCACAGCTTTTAAATTTCGTCAATAAAAAAAAATACCCCCACTGACAAAAGCCAATGGGGGCAGGGGGAGGCAACTAATACCTATATCCGTCAAAAGAAGAATTGAAACCATACATATCCCATGTATCTTCTTTAAGTCTTTTGTCGGCTTCTTCTTCTGCATCAACAACCATCTCAGCCATCTCTTCAAGATTGAGATTGTTTTTGACGAAAGTATATTTAACAAAGTCTACTTTCTGTTTACAACTCAAGTGTTGTGGCAGACCTTCCTCTGGGTCGTATCCCTCGAACTTATCGTCAAGTACATGATTGCATCTGTCGATTGCAGATTGATTCATGCGTTCTGAGTTCGTGAGAGTGCTCCTTGTTGAAACCATAGACCTCGTGTTCGTGTTCGATTTGTATGACCTGTCGAATGAAAACGAGTCTTGGTATTTCGAACTGTAACGCGAACCGTAGGGGGAGGACACCTCGTTCGGGTCTCTGACTACTGGCAAATCATGCCAAGTTATCTTCAACAAAGCAGGGACAAGAATATCTCTGAACCAGACTAGGTCAAAGTTCTCACGACTTGTGTGCTGACTTTTGTAACTGACAGAAACATTAGTACACTCTGCAATTAGCTTGGTGTAGTTAGCCGAGTCAGTAAATGAACCACCACTGTTACCAGACATCTGCTCTTTTGGAGGGAGCAAAGGATTCAGCTTTCCTGCTAGACCATCAACAAAGTCATCTGAACAACAACGACCACCAGCTTGGTGAGTGATGATGTGTCCATACTCATATCGGTCAAAAGCAATACAATAGTTCATACCCTTGACAAGTTCTGGTGTCTGAGTAGAAATATAGTTTGAGCCGATACCACCACATTCTTCGCCAATGTGGAATACATACAGACCTTCCGTGCCATTCATGATTAGTTTGCACATAATGTAACAACCTAGTTTGTCATCTGCACCGAGTACACTTGGCACTGGCTTGACTCGTGTTCGAGTATCAACAACTACACTAGTAGCTTGCCAGTCATCAAACTCATTGTCTGAACCATAGACACGCTTACTACTGCCTTTGCCCATGAGAATGTAGTTTGGATACTTAGAGCCAGACTCCTCAGCCAAGTCACCAATCTCATCTTTGGTTATCACTTTGTCTTTGTACACATACTCATGTACATCTTTATCATATGATGCATAGACAATGCCTTCATCAGTGATGCGTAAGTCAGTCTGGTCTACTGGTACTCTGCTTTGCACAGTGTCCATGTGAGAACTGAACATGACTTTAGATTTTTTGTAGTCTCCCACCTTAACGATAAGATTACCTTTGACATCTATATGTATATCGAAGTTTCTCTTACGTTTGCTCGTGCCACTTGTAAGTGCTTTCATGATGATATCACTTATCAATTTCTCTTTGCCGTGAGGTGACACAGTAGTTAGTAAGTCATAAAGCAGATTGTCCATCTGTTTACCACGAGTTACCTTAGTCATTGTTTCGACTTCTGGTTCTTCAACTGTTTTCCAGTTGTTGCTTAGATTATATAGAGACATTATATGCCCTCCTTAGTTTGTTGTTTTATGTTTACACCTTGGGTAGTTTCGGCACAGCTTAAGGCATTATCTGTACCCATGAAGTTTTTGTAGACATTATCGAATAGATTGTTTATCTGTCCAGCTTCATAGCCACGAACATCAAACTTAAATATTCGTGATTTGTTTATCTTGACGAAGTCTCTTAAACCTCTCTCACCATGTACTAAATTCTCATCTTTGACAAATCGTTTACGTGTACCTTGTATAGATAGGAACTTAGGTGCAAAGCCATCAGGTGTAAGTTCTTGGTAGCCACCGAAACAAGTT
>Ga0098048_1001073_pt1 | contig 12255 bp, 10 predicted proteins | sample 13_taG_FD_75052 | JGI IMG/M metagenome (GOLD analysis project Ga0098048, IMG submission 75052) | Marine viral communities from the Subarctic Pacific Ocean - 13_ETSP_OMZ_AT15268 metaG | ecosystem: Environmental > Aquatic > Marine > Oceanic | place: Pacific Ocean | collected 2015-01-16 | reverse complement strand
CTGGTGGCGTTGGTAACGTAGTGGTTAACGTTGACGCCGCTGGATCTAACGTGCAAGGCGACCAGCCAAATGCCAAGGCCCTTGGCTCTGCAATTGGCGCAGCTGTGCAGGCTGAGCTAATCAAGCAAAAACGTCCTGGAGGATTATTGAGCTAATGGCTACTTTCCCTGATATTGCTCCTGACTATGGGGCTTCAAAAACGGCGCAACCAAAAGTGCGTTCAATTCAATTTGGTTCGGGATATTCGCAACGTGCTGCCTTTGGGATTAACCAAGATCCCAAAACATGGAATTTGACTTGGCGAAATAGAACAACAGCTGACGCCAATACGATTGAAGACTTTTTGGAAGCCAGAGCAGGCGTTGAGTCATTTAATTGGTCGCCGCCAGATGAGGCAACTACTTACAAATGGGTTTGTGCAAACTGGACTAAGACAATGCCATATTCAAATCTTTTTAACATAACGGCTACTTTTGTCCAAGTGTTTGAGGCGTAATGAGCTACCCAATCTCTGACCATGCCTGGGAGGCCAATAAAAGTTATCTTGTTGGTGATGTTGTTCGGGCGTCAGCGTCACAAGGTTTAACTCTTGCGTTTAAGTGCATTGTTGCTGGTACGTCGGACGAAAGCGAACCAGTCTTTCCGCGACAGATTACTCATACTGTTGTCGACAACGAAGTTACGTGGGAAGCGTTTGAGCCTCTTTCCGATCAGCTTCAAAAGCTAGCGCCGACTGCTGTTATTGATCTGTTTGAAGTTCATTTAACATCAGCGGTTAACGGATCAGATAGTGTTCTGTACTATCACGCCGGAACAAATAATTTAGTTGAGAATGTTGTGTTTGATGGGAAAACTTACCCTGCAGCTCCTGTTGAGGTTGATGGTTTTGCATTTTCAGCCAAAGGCACTTTGCCAAGGCCAAGTTTAAAAGTAGCAAACGTCAATAATGCTATAAGCTCACTTCTTCTTACAGTAAATCCGTTAAAAGCAGAAGTTAGACGTATCCGCACATTTAAAAAGTTTTTAGACCCTGTTAATTTTGGCCCGCAATTAATTTTGACAGAAGGCGACGATTTGCTTGTGACTCAGCAAAATGCCAATTTTATTATTGGTGTAAGCGGCAACGACACCGCCGACCCAGACGCAAAGTCTGTTGAGACGTGGTACATCGATCGGGTTGCATCAGAGAACTTGCAGTTTGTTGAGTTCGAGCTGACGGCAAGGCTTGATTTGATAAACCTGCAATTGCCTAGGCGGACTGTTAATGAGTTTTGCCCTTGGAAGTACAAAGGCACAGAGTGCGGCTACAACGGATCTAATTTCTTTGATATAGATGATCAGTCAACGGCGTTGGAAGCAAATGACGTTTGTGGTAAACGTCTGAGCAGTTGTAGGGCAAGGTTCCCAGACAATAAAGGTGACGGTGCTGAGGCGATTCCGTTTGGAGGCTTTGTTGGAGCAAGACTTCAGGCTTGATGCAATAAAACACGCACAGGCTGAAATGCCGCGTGAAGCTGTTGGCCTAGTTGTTGATGGGGCGTATTGGCCGTGCAAGAACATTGCTGACGCTCCACAACAGCATTTTGTGCTTGACCCGCACGATTACGCAAGGGCCATGTTTGCTGGGACGATTGAAGCAATTGTGCATTCTCACCCAGAAGGTACGCCACCAAGCGAGTGTGATCGCAAGGCATGTAAGCAAAGTAAGCTGCCTTGGTACGTTTATTCTGTGCCAGACAATTTATGGTCAACTATTTACCCTTGATCGGCAGGGAGTTTGTGTATGGAACGCAGGATTGCTATAGCTTGTTGCGTGATTATTACGCGTTGCGTGGCATTGACTTCCCTGACTTTGAAAGACCAAAGAATTTAGAGTCTACCGATAGCATTTTTTTTCGTTATGCCAAGACGCTTGGTTTTGTGCTTGTAGATTTTGACGATCGAGAAGAGGGCGATGTATTGATTATGCGGTTAGGCACTAGGACGCCAATGCACGCAGCAATTTATTTGGCCGGTGATCGCATCTTGCACCAGCGCATGGATAGCATCAGTGCGGTGGAACCATTCGGGCGGTACTATAGGCAGAGCGTTGCCGCCGTCTATCGCTATGCAACTGGTGATGTTAGCCGGTGAGCTGGGCGAAAAATACGGCACACAGCACGAGTATTACAACCTAAGGACACCAGCGGATGCCATCAAGCTGCTGTGCGTCAACTATCCGCAGCTGCAGAAAGATCTGGTAACAGCGCACGAAAACGGGATTGGCTACAAGCTGATTCAGTCTGGTGCGGCGATGGGATATGACGAATTGCATTTACCGTTTGGCAGCAAGCCGATGATGCTTGTGCCGGTGATTAGCGGCAGTGGTGGATCGACTAGAAACATTTTGCTTGGCGTTGGTTTAGTTGCTTTTTCTATTGTTACTGCAGGAGCGGGTGCAGGATTTCTTGGGTTAGGAGCTGGACTTACTGGAGCGATAGGGGCTGGCGGCAGCCTTGCGGCAGGAGGATTCGTGCTTGGCTCAGCCGCTTCAATCGCTATCGGTTCTATTGGCGCAAGCATGATTCTTAGTGGTGTAGCAAACTTAATTTCGCCGCAGCCAGAGCTGCCAAAACTTGGCAATAACCGGTTCGACAACGGTACAAACGTTAGGGGCACTGGAGCGCAAGGCGTAACTCGTGGTGCGGATGGTCAACAGTCTTATGGGTTTTCAGGCCCTGCAAATACTGTTGGAACGGGCGCAACTGTTCCTGTGATTTATGGGGAAGTAATTACTGGCGGTCACCTTATAGCTGTCGATCTTCAAGTAACTGACGATTCAGATCGTTTAGCAAAAACGATTGTCGCGCCAGATGTAAGCAGAACAACAATTAATGGTGAGCGTCTTAAGAGGGTGTTTAATTCTGCGGCTGGGTTGGACACAAAAAGGTTAAAACCTGAATACAAAATCAGGACAACTGACCTTCACAGGAGAATTAGTATTAATCAAGGGTTTGGCCCAGGTTTAGAAAAAACTCTTGAGGAAGGGCGTTCTATTTCAAATGACGATTTAATATACAAAAAAGGCGAAAACAAGCGCAAAAAGATTGACGTAATTTTTAAGATTGAAGGGGGGTTGTTTGATAGGATTTCAGGAGCAGGCTCTACCGAAATCCCTGGGTTTATAAGTTATGAAGTCAAGCTTGTGCTTGAGCGACCTGGAGAGCCAAATTTTACGGGGGCAAGCGCAGGCGTTACAGTTCAAGGACTTTTCCACTCCAACGAAACTTTGGTTTACGGCCATCGCTTTGAAGTGCCAAGAGCGGGCAAGACCGATGAACTTCGCTTAAGGGTTGAGATTGTCGATGCAGAGACAGTAAACAGAACGAAGTTGACTATTATTGGCTACGGCTACGACTTGATTTAGAAATGGCTCTCAACTCTAAAACTAATCTTCATGTCGTCGACATCATAGGCGAAGGTCCAATTGAGGGATTAACAAAAAACCGAAACAGCATCTTTTTGGACGAGACGGAGGCGCCGGGTAAGGGAGCTGGAACGTACGATTTTGAATTTAAAAACGGAATGCCTAAGCAGCCTCCGTTTAGCGATCAAACCGCATTTAAGGATAATGTTACGACGTTAATTGATGTTGGCGTCCAGGTTGGAGCAAATTACAGCGAAACAGTTAACGCACAAAGCAAAGTAACAGACCGAGATTATGGCCAAGGTACAGTTGTTCGCACAATTACAGATTCGTTCGTAGACGATATTCAGTTAATTTTTACTATTCCTAAGCTTTATTGCCAAGGGATGGAGGGTCTGGCAAAGGGACAGCTGTTTTTTGCACAAATAAAATTTGAAGTTGCAATTCAAGCACAGGGTGGGCCGTATGTACCAGTCGACCTTTTGACTACCGATGGAGTTATTGATGGCAACATTATTAAAGGAATATCTACTTCTAATTACCAGATACAAACGCAACCAATAAAGTTAAACGGGGACGGCCCCTACAACATTAGAGTAAGAAAAAAACGATTTAAAAATCGGGAAGATGCCTTTGAAGTGCAGTTTGATGACTTTGAAGACATTTCCAAGAAAACACCGCTTGCGAGTAGTCGTGCAGACACGCTTATTTGGTCTTCTATTATTGCAAGAAAAAACGTAAAAATTAATTACGCAAATACAGCTTGTATTGCTTCAAGTATTGACTCAGAGCTTTTTAACACATTGCCTAAGCGGGCGTATCAAGTACGTGGGTTAAAAGTTAAAATTCCTAGCAATGCCACGCCTCGGGCTGACGGAAGTTTGGAGTACAACAATACCATTCCTTTTGATGGCCAATTAAAGGATGGATTGCATTGGACAACATGCCCTATCTGTTGTTTTTACGACATGCTTACCAACGCTCGTTATGGAGCGGGTGATTTTATTGACGCTGCAAATGTAAGTTGGATTGATTTAATTGAGCTGTCTAAATACGCTAATGAGCTTATCAATAAAGACTTTTCAAATCCTGCGGCAGGTACAGAGCCTAGGTTTGCGATCAACACTGTAATTGGGTCGCGTGCTGACGCTTATAACGTCTTGCAAGATCTAGCCAGCGTATTTCGCGGGATGATCTATTGGAAGTCTGACACCGTACAGGTTGCAGCAGATCACGGGAACTTAGATGGCAGTGTTCTTGATCCTGTTCATGTTTTCAATAATTCAAGTGTCGTTGGTGGAGGCTTTGAGTACAGCGGATCATCTCTTAAGACACGCAGCACGCGAATTACTGTTAGGTACAACGATCCAGACAATTTTTATAAGCCAGACCATGTAATTATTGAGAACAGGGCCTTAATTGATAAATACGGCTTTCAAGAGCGTGATGTTGTGGCGTTTGGCTGCACATCTAAATACCAAGCTCAGCGGATGGGGCGATGGATTCTTACGTCAGAAGAAGTTGACGGCAACATCGTGTCGTTTTCCGTTGGGCTAGAAGGTCTTGCCGTATTGCCTGGTCAGATTTTTGCGGTGTCGGACGCAATGCGTCAAGGTGCTCGGTTGGCTGGGCGTGTTGCTGGAGCGGAGTTTGATTTTGTCATAGGCGATCAAGCGATCACGTTGCCTTCTGGCAGCAACAACGTTTTGACGGTTGTGTTGCCCGATGGAACGGTTGAGGCAAAACCGATTAGCAGTGTTGCTGGAACTCGGATCAATGTTTCTAGCCCTTTCTCCCAGATTCCAGCAGATGATGCGGTTTACACAATCTCAAACAACAGCGTTGAAAACCAGAAGTTCCGGTGCCTTTCTGTAGGCGAAAGAGAGGGCGGCGTTTATGTAATTACTGGAGTGCAGCATGTAGATAACGTTTACAGCGTTGTTGAAGGGAAAGACTCACAGCTTGATTTTGCCGACATTTCAATTTTTGATGAAAAGCCAAACGCGCCAACAGATTTGCAGGTTACTTTTGCAGAGATTAGTCAAAACGACAATACAGTTAATAGAACCACGTTCTCTTGGAGCAGAGGGCTTGAGGCCACTGCGGTCAAATTCAAGGTTCGCTACAGGGTAGGGAGTGGGAACGATATTGAAGCAGAGACAACAAACACGTATATCAATATCGATGGTTTGCCTGTTGGTGCAACTTTCTTTGGCCAAGTTAAATCAGTTGGTCCGGCACCAAACAACAAAGAATCGGTGTTTGCAACGCTAACTGTTGCAATTGGTTCGCCTGACATTAGTACAGGTGTCGATGGCTTGACGAGCCAGACACTGCCGCCTGACCCAGCAAATGTCACCATTGAAGCGGTAGGCAAAGATCAAGCTGTTCTTCGTTGGAGCGTTCCTTCTATTGGTGGAAATATTTTAAATTTGACGGCGGTTGTTCGTCATTCAGATAAGACAAGCACAACTAACCCTGCTTCTTGGGCTGATGGTTCCTTGTTGCGTACCGTTGAGGCCAGGGCTGGTTACGTCAGCTTGCCTTTAATCGAGGGCACGTACCTCGTTAAATTTGAGACCAAGACCGGCATAAGAAGTCAAAACGCAATTATTGCAATCATTAACCTGCCTGATGGGATACCAAGGTTTAACTTAGAAGTTATCAATGAACATCAAGATCCGTTTGAGTTCCAAGGTCAAAAGGATGGCGTTTATTATGACGACAATCTCGACGGTTTAGTCCTTGACGGAAATGCATTTCTTGATGACATTAGCGGCACGTTCGACAGCTTAACGTCTGTTGATTTTATTGGAACGCAAAACGCATCAGGGGTATATCATTTTGCAAAGACTTTGGATTTAGGCGCAAAATACAGCATTCTTTTAAAGAGAAGATTATTGATGCGTGGTATTTACACAAGTGATTTGATTGATAGCAGGACTGAGCTTATTGACAATTGGACTGATTTTGACGGCTTGACTCCGGATGACACGAACGTCAGCGTTTATTTTCGCAAGACAGACGACGCGTCTGTTGATGAGCATCAAATTACAGAAGATGGCTTTTCTCTTCAACTTGAAGATGCTAGTAAAATTAAACTCAACTCTAACTTAGAGTTTGAGGATTGGATCCCTCTCGAAAACGGAAATTACGTTGGCAGGCAGTTCCAGTTTAAGGCAGAACTAGAAACGTTCCACCCTGATCAGACGCCGTTAATTGATCAACTAGGTTGTTTAATACAACTGGAGCGAAGAGTTGAAAGCAGCCAACTTATATACTCTGGAGAAGGAACGAAAGACGTAACTTTTGAGTATCCGTTCTATGTCGATGATGACACCAAGGTTGCTGTCAGCATTGTTGCTTATGACATGCAGACTGATGATTACTTTGAAATGTCTGAAGCGACCGCTACTGGTTTTAGCGTTACGTTCAAAACTTCATTCGATGGCGATCAAGTCGTTAGCCGCAGCTTTAGATATACTGCGACTGGATATGGCACACTACAGCCAACGACCCCTTAGCTGAATTAATCATGGCTCAAGCTGACGGCAATGTTGCGAATGGGAGTGGATCCGCCGTTCGTAGCGACATCAATACACAGCTTGCGGCGGTATTTACGAACCACAGCGGAGGCACCGCTCCCTCCACCACATTTGCGTATCAGTTCTGGGTTGACACTACTGCAGGCGAGCTAAAGATTCGCAATGGCGCAAACAGTGCTTGGATTTCACTGCGTTCCATAACTAGCGGTGGAATTGTTTTTCCTGCAGGTAGCGAGGCTGCTCCATCCGTAACGTTTGGCACTGACGGCCCTGATTACGGCTTTTACCGTTCATCTCTTGGCGCTGTTGCTTATGTAACTCAATTCAGCGGCGCTGATCATACGCTTTTTTCGATTGGCAAAGACAACGGCACTGATTCCGACGGCGTTGCAGATGGGCCGTCTTTGTACTGGGGGATGCAAACCAACCCCACGGCTACGAGCAATACGACAGCTGAAGGGTTAATTATTTCAAAGCGCGGGCGCATTCGCGCTACGTGTAATAACAGTTTTTCTGGGGTGTTTAACAGGGTTGGGACATCTTCAACCAAGTTGGGTTCTATCGTTGAGTTTCGTACAAATGGCGTACAGGCTGGACGAATTGCAGCCATTAGCGCAACAGATGTTTCTCTGATTGACGCTTCAGACCGTCGGTTGAAAGACAACATCACTGACATGCCGGAGGCCAAGTCTCGAATCAATCAGATTCAGATGCACCGTTTCCGCATGGTTAGCACTGAGACCTACGAGGAAGGTTTTATTGCTCAAGAGCTGCAAACCGTAGTTCCTTCCGCGGTGATGGGGACGGAAGACAGCGTTGATGAAAACGGCAATGTTGAATACATGGGTGTTGGCAAGGATATGCTGGTGCCATTGTTGACGAAGGGTTTGCAAGAGGCTTTTGCTGAGATTGCTGCTTTGACAGCCCGTGTTGAAACCCTGGAGGCTGGCTGATGTCTGACCGCAAAATCTCTGCGCTGACAGAACTTACAGCACCTGTCACTGCAGACGTATTCCCAATCGTTGTTACTGCTGAGGCTAACAACGCGCTAAAAAACAAGAAAGTTGCGTTTGGCACTCTCCACAAGGCATTGCCTGATGGAACGGAAGCTGGCCCTGCTGTCGCATTTTTGTCTGATAGCGGCGCAACAGGGTTGTATCGCTCCGGTGCAAATGAATTGGCATTTAGTGCCAACTCAACCAACATCGGCAAGATCACAGCGACTGGCTTTCAGCTAGGCACTGGAACGGCTGCAGCTCAGCTGCATCTGTTTAGTACCGATACGACCGATCAAGTAATTATTGAGAACACTGATGCTGGGCTTGATACTGCGCCAGATGTGGTGTTGTATCGCAATTCTGCGTCACCTGCAGCTAGCGACAACCTTGGGAGCCTTGAGTTTCGCGGAGAGGATGATGCAGGCAACGCTCAGGCATATGCTCAGATTCTTGCTCAAATCCAAGATCCAACTAGCGGATCAGAGGATGGCACGCTTGATTTAATGACCGCATCGGGCGGTTCTGTTGCAACACGGATTCGCCTGTTTGGCAACAAGGTTGGGATCGGTGAAGCTGCCCCAGCTCATCCGCTCCACATCACCGAATCAGTAGAGAACACAGCGTTATTTCTTGAGTCAAAGGAAAACGTTGCTGTCAGTGCTGGTGACATTACGTTGTATCACCACCGCAATGGTGCTGTCGGTCAAGCGGCTGATGCACTGAGTGCTCTGATCTTTCAAGGCAATAACGGTGCTGGAACGCCTGAGCAAATTCAGTTTGCCAAGATTGAGGCGTCAATTGTTGACCCAGTTGATGGGACAGAAGACGGCAAGATCGATCTGCAGGTCCAGGCCGCTGGGACGTTAACGAGCATGGCGGCGATCACTGCCGCAAATGTGACGCTAGGGTCACGGCCTATCTTGCCAACTCATACTCCTGCATCAGCTACGGCTGCTGGAACGTTGGGTGAGGTGGCATGGGATGCAAACTACATCTACGTTTGCACTGCCACGAACACTTGGAAACGAGTTGCGATTGGCACTTGGTCTTAAAATTAAGCTAAAGCATCGACAGTCATGGCAAACGTCAAGATTTCGGACCTGACGGCATACGTCGATCCGGCCAGTTCAGATATTTTGCCGATTGTCGATTTGGTGAACGACGTTACCAAGAAGGTGACGATTGCGGATTTATTGGAGAATGCAGGGGATGGGAGTGCTGCTGCACCTGCATTTGCATTTAATTCTGATAGCAATACTGGTATTTATAGAAGCGGTGCAGATGAGCTGAGCTTTGCGACGGCTGGAACGCAACGGCTTGTTATTAGCAGCTCAGGGGTCGTCTCTATAAATGGAAATACCGTATTAACTGCTGGTGAGGCGAATAGCGTTACTAGCGCGATGATTGTTGACGGCACGATCGTCAATGCCGACATTAATGCGTCTGCTGCGATTGCTGGTACGAAGGTTAGTCCTAATTTTGGTAGTCAAAATGTATTGACGACTGGATCGGTTGGCGTTGGAACGTCGTCGCCCACGTCTGGAAATGTTGGGGCAAAGTTTATTCATATTCACAACACTGCTACTGATGCAAATAGACCTTCTGAAATTGTTTTTACTAACGGAAGCACTGGAACGGCAGGTGGATCAGGCGGCACGGTTACTTATTACCAAGATGATCTTTATTTTTGGAACTATGAAAACCAAGATTTAATCTTTGGCACCAACGCAACCGAGCGGATGCGTATCAACAGCTCTGGGAATATTGGTATTGGAACAACGTCGCCTAGCAAGCATCTTGTTATTAGTTCCGGCGGGGCTGCTGGAATGGAGATAGGCGCTGGCAACGGAAGCGCTAATGGCGGCACACTTATTGAACATTACAACAGAAGCTCTTCCGCCTATGTCCAATCCAGGACGATTGCGTCTGATTTTGTGCTCAACGCAGGATCAAACACCTTCGTTATTAACAGCTCGGGCAATGTTGGCATTGGTACAACGTCGCCTGCAGCAGAGCTAGAAGTTGCCTCAAGTTCTGCTCAAATTCGTATCACAGATACTGACAGTGCAAGCTCTGGCAATTGCACTCTGGAGTTTGCCTTCAGTGGTGGACGTAATGGGTATGTTGGCTATGGAGGGTCTAATGCTTTATACCTTTGGAATGAACTAAATAACAACGTTATTTTTGGGGCAAACAACAGCGAGGCGATGCGAATCGACAGCTCGGGCAATGTTGGGATTGGTAATTCATCCCCTGCCTATAAGGTTTCAGTTTTAACTACAGGAACTTCTGATACATCTTTGCATTTGGCAACTACTGGTGGTGGAAGTGCCAATGGAGATGCAACTAACTCAGTTAGATTTACTGGCGGTACTAACACAAGATGGGCAAACGCTAAATACGAAGCTTTTGCTCATATATTTAATGTCAATGGAACCGAGAAGATGCGAATCGACAGCTCGGGCAGAGTTGGGATTGGAGTTTCGCCTTCAACTTTTAATGGCAATGGTGATAATTTAGTTATTTCGAGTAGTAGTCACACAGGGTTAACTATTGACGCGACGTCTAGCACTAATTCTTCGATTCATTTCGCCGATGGATCGACTGGAAATGAAGCTTATAGAGGCTATTTAGTTTATCAGCATAGTTCAGATTCTATGCAATTTGCAACCTCAGCAACCGAGCGCCTACGAATCGACAGCTCGGGAAACGTATTTATCGGCGGCACAACTGCAAGCTCTGCAGATATTGCGCTGAATGCAAACGGCACCATCACTGCGGTTGGTATTGTTCAATCAGGTGGAGATCCTGACAACGGAACTGCAAACGGCGCTCAATTAAGATCTGCTGGTACAATTTATGCTTCCAGAGGAGCAAATAAAGCAATTTTTAGTGGTTATACGACAGGGGATACATCGCCCAAATTGTCTTTGTATTCAGACGGCAGCATCACTGCGGCTGGCGATGTCTCAATAAATAGCGACAAAGTCAAGCTGTATTCAGGGGGGCAAATCGATGTATACAATTCAACTACCAATGCAGCCAATCAACTATTAAAGATTAAATCAGATATTGGAGGTTCTGGAACAGTTAATGCGTCAATTTTTGCGGACGGCAGCGCCACTTTTGCTGGTGACGTAACCGGGCAGTCTGTTATTGGTAATAGATCAACGGGTGGTAACGCTGTATTTGCTGGTAAGCAGAATGGCACTCAAACCACACGTATCAATGCAGACGGCAGCGCCACGTTTGCGGGTACTGTTAATTCTGGAGCCAATCCTGATAACGGTGCAAATAATGGTGCATACATGGGGCCAGGTTACATTGCGGTTTCTAGGAATGGCGGCAATATTTTTACTGGCTATAAGACAGGCACTTCATCACCTAACGTTGAAATTATATCGAACGGCAACGCTACGTTTGCCGGCTCAATTACAGCCTCAAACGTCTCTGACATTCGTTTCAAAGAAAACATCACTGATGCAAACCCACAACTTGCAGATGCAGTAGCCCTTGGTTCACAACTTAAAAACTTTGATTGGAACGATGACGCACCACTTAACGAAGAATTACGTGCAAAGCGTTTCCTTGGTTTAGTTGCCCAAGAGGCTGAAAAGGTTTGTCCTGGATTAACTTATACCGTACCTCGCACCAAGCAAGGCAAAGAACTTACGCCTGCTGTGCTGGATGAAGAGGGCAACGAAACAAAAGCTGCAACTTACGAAGAGTTAGACGACAGCTACAAAGCTATTAACCATGACATTCTTGTGATGAAGTTGCTTGGTGCGGTAGCTGAACTATCAGCAGAAGTCGCCGCTCTTAAGGCTGGTTGACAGTAAACCGCCCCGTGGCAACGCGGGGCTATGAAGTTACACTGACCCTATTACTTCTTTTTCATGGCAAACACCTACACCTGGAAAGTCGGTCAATGCGATCGCACTTTGGCTGATGGCGTAATTTCAACGCTCCACTACACCGTCACAGCAGAAACTGAGGACGGCGTGTATTCCGCTGGTGCGTATGGCTCAATCGGCCTTGAAGCACCTGACGCTAAAACCATGATTGCTTACGACAAGGTGACGGAAGCAAATTGCGTTGAGTGGCTAAAAGCCGCGCTTGGCGGTGATGAAAAGGTTGCCGAAATTCAGGCTGCTTTGGATAATCAACTCACAGAAAAGCGCACCCCAACAACAGGCACTGGATTGCCCTGGGCAGCCTGATGAAAAGACCTGATCCAATGATCCCTTGCAAACCGAATGCAGAGGATTTAACTGCGATGCGAAATCGAGTGGAATGGATGGAGATG
>Ga0098048_1001068_pt1 | contig 12278 bp, 12 predicted proteins | sample 13_taG_FD_75052 | JGI IMG/M metagenome (GOLD analysis project Ga0098048, IMG submission 75052) | Marine viral communities from the Subarctic Pacific Ocean - 13_ETSP_OMZ_AT15268 metaG | ecosystem: Environmental > Aquatic > Marine > Oceanic | place: Pacific Ocean | collected 2015-01-16 | reverse complement strand
CAGCGGGTCAAACAGGCGGTGTACGTGTGTTTTACCATGAAGCGCCTGCTGTTGAACCTGTGAGAATTGGCATTGTATCACTAGGTATTGCAATTCCTTTAAACCCTACTCAGTATATCTCAATTCCAGAACGCGGGATTATTTATATAAACGAGGGTGCAATAACAGCAGGTCAAACATATAGAACATTGCCTTACAAAGTGTACACAGGGCTTATTTCAGAAGTACAAAGCTATATTGAAGGTGATACAAACAACCCTCTAGTGAATGCAGGTTTTCGCGCTTGTGGTACTCGTGTACGTGTTGTACCTCCTACGATCAAAAAACTTGAATTTGATATGCACTTGATACCGAAAAGCGGATATGATTTAGAAGTTGTCACAAGTCAAGCATTGACCGCGATAACACAGCTCACACTTGATCTAAGACTTGGACAAGCTCTATATGTTGCTCAAATTATCAATGCGATTTTAGAACTCGGCAATGTTTTAAGTGTTAAACTGTACAATTATGATGAGAGCGACAATCAAACACCTGTTGTACTTGATGACATTTATCCGAGTGGTAATGCTGTCATTCGTCTAGGACGTTCTAATATCATCCCGAATTTAGAGGAGACTTGAGAAAATGGATAGAGTTAAACTTGAACCCTTACAGAGACTTGAACTTGAGGACGCGCGGGCGTTTCATGATCTACCATATGAGCATATGAGGCGGGTTGTAGGTCATTTACTAGGATCTAGTGATGTAATCACTAATGCGGGTGGTGGTTTGTTGACTATGGCGAATGCTACATATAATAGTACAGCAAACACGATAGAATTTGAGTCTTTTAGTTATTTAGAGCTTACGCAGGGGGGCGCGTCCCTTGCATTTAACAAAATAGCAACGCCAGAGGCTAGAATAGTAAGATTTAATGATAGCGACACAGATCATATTAATGAACCTGTTGATATTTCTGCACACAATACAAACGGTCAATCTTACAATATCTATGCGCGATGGTTTAGAATAGATACAGATACAGACGCCAGAAGAAAATGGGATACGAGCTTACAAAGTGAAGTAGCTTTCAGTCCATCGACTAGAGAGAGAGAGCGTATTGAATTTGCGGTTGGCTCTACATATCCTTCTGATAGTTCAAGCGATACCATAGGACGTTGGGTCAAGGTTTACAGCTATAAGATAACAAACAGCGTTATGAGCATAAGTGGTTTTCATGCACTAGAAGACAACGGATATATAAGATCAAGATTCAATACACCATCTTTGCCGAATGATGATTTAATCTCTCTTAACTCTACATGCTCTTATGCTGATAGTGTCGCAGGGTTCAATGCTATATCAACACATAACAGTTTTACTGTCGGTGTAAAAGATGTTTTGAGCATGGTACGCGGTCAGTTTGCTAGATTTTTATACTCTGGCTCAGAAGATGATAATAGTTACAGTTATACAACGGGTGATTCGTGGCTAAATGCTCCTAAGCTCTCGATTCGAGGTATCAAAGATCGAATTGCATCTTTAACGAGTATTGTTGATGCAAATGAAATACAAAGACTTATTACACACGCTAGAACATTTACAAATGAAACAAACATTACAAACTTAGATAATAAATCACAAAGGATCTATGCTACAGCTACATTTTCATACCAACATAGTTTAAGTTCTTATACTACTCAATTTGTTACACATGGTGGAAGTGGTGAAAGCGATATCACAACAGGTATAGGGCTACATATAGATGATACAGACGCAACTATCACCTCTGATTTAATAAGCCTTCAACCAATAGAACGGGCGCGGGTTACATCTCGTTTAGTTTTTACTTTTCCGTCTTCAATGGTCGGTAAAACTGTGAAATCTATCAACCTGTATTTCATTCAACAGGGTACATATTCAACAGGGGTGGAGGGTGTTTTAAATTCCAATGGAGATTTTAAGGCAGATACAACAGCAACAAGGCTAGGTGTGCCTAGTTTTATACGTGTATTAACTGACAATGCTGATATATCTACAGGTGACTTTGATCAAGTTTTTAAAATTAGAAATGAGTCTTTGAATCTGGTTGGTAGTGGTGGTAGTCCATCCACTGCTTCTATACAGCCTGCAATCATTTTAAAAGTCAATGATGGTTTCTCTCAAGTTTTAACACAGAGTTTTAGATACAGTATAAACATTGCTTTAGAAATAGATAATAACTAGGAGTTCATATCATGACAATAACAGCATACGCGGGATTTAGCGCAAGTCCTAGCACATCTTCAAATAGAAATAGTACTGTTGCATATTCAAGCTTACCCTTGAACGGTTTACAACTGTTCGGTGAAGCCGTAGATTCTAGTAATCCTAGCGCTTCGTTTAGTTGGTCATGGTCTGTGTTGAATAACAGAACAGGACAAACAGCAACGATAGGAACTGTAAACACTCAAAATACTACACTAGACAATATCTCTGCACAATGGGGAGATGTTAGAGTTTTCTTAGTTGCTACAAACACAGCAACAGGAGAAACAAGTGAGAATAATCCTTTATTAGCTCCAGATTCAAGTCAATGTTTCTTACATGTACAAAGCACCAATAAACAACTAACAAGGCCTGCTCTGGGTTCTCGTAATTGGTATGTATCACTTGATAACGCGCTTCAAGCTTTAGAAGATATCACAGAGCCTCAAGGCGGTATTCAAAGCGCAACTGTAAACGGTGCAGGTGATTTGATTCTCACATTGCAAGATAACTCCACGATTAACGCGGGTGGTGTTGTTGGTGCGAATGGAACGAACGGAACGAACGGGATAAGCGTATCAAGTGCAAGTATCAATGCATCAAATGAGTTAATTCTCACAATGTCTGATAGTAGCACAATAAACGCGGGTACATTGCCCGCCAACACGGCACAAAAGCACACTTTCAGCGGTACTGTACACAGCTTGAATACTAATGCAGGTAGCACAGCAACAGGATTGCAACCCGTGAAAGAGGAAGTCGTATGGGGTGGTTTTGTAGGTTCACAGGCTTATGACTGTTTAACTTTAGCAATCACAGCAAAGGACGCAGGATCAGCAACAAACAGCGCAGATTTTTACTTGTTTTCAATGAGTACAACAGACTGGAATAACGGATCAAGCCCTAGTTCTTTTCATGTCGGATCAGCTTTAACAATCACACAAGGCGCAGTTGATAACCTCCCCAAAACACAGATAGCTAATCTATCAGCGCATAGTATTGCAAGCGGTCAAGTTTTCGGGGTTTCTATGACTGTTCCTTCTAATAGTGCAATGCATCACCTCTCATTTTCTCTTATACTACAAGATCAGTAAAGGAGGATTAAATGAAAGGATATGGAGACTTAGAAACGGGCGGGCTAGGATATGGAGACTTGACCCCCTTAAATCTTATTTTAGAACGTGGGTACGGCTCACCATCTCAAATACTAAGATTAGAAATTGCAAGTGGTTCTATTGATGTGTCTCATTTAGGCGGGTCTCAAGTTCGTTTGATCGGTCTCATTCCTACTGATTTACAGCCTTACCGAGCTTCTATATCAATAGATAATGAAGAGGTTTATTTATACAGCGGTCAAGCGGGTCAAGGATCTGATTTAAACATTGATAGAGATGCTTTAATTTGTTTCACACCACCCGCGCCCGTGGGGTTATATGATTTGAAAATTCGCTATGGTACAGGGTTTTTTCAAGAGATTGTACTTTCAAATGTAATTAATGTCATGGTGAGAAATAGAAGCAATGAAACATATTTGCTTAGATCTCTATTTCCAAGTCATTACAACACAGGAGCAAGGACAAGTGTACTAGATAAAGTACTAGACGGCTCTATAAGAGAAGATAAACAAGCCCCCCTCTCAACTATACTTGATACAGCGGGAATGCTCTTACAAGAGATCTCAAGCGCTCCTGTGACTGTGTTGACTGCTCAAGCGTCAAGGGGTGCAACGTCCTTGAGTGTTGAGAGTGTGCTTGCTCTTGCGCTTAGTGGTCGTTTGTGGCTTGCAGGTAGTTTGTATGACTATACACTACAAAGTAACAGTATACAGCTATCTAGCCCCCTTAAAATTGATGTAGCACAAGGTGAAGAGGTGATTTATCATGCTTATAAGCACTAATCGTTTAAGTGAAGCTCGAAATGATACTTTAATCAGTGAAGTTGAAAATGATCAATTAGAGCTTTTATCTTTGTTTTATGGTGTACCGTGGTTGCGTGAATTAAGCCAACAAGCACAAAGAAAACTACTAAGAACCATTGTGTATAGTGCCAGAGGTACATACACAGCTTTTTTCTCTGCAATCAGAGCATTTTACTATGATAGAGAGATTGTAAAAAATAATGCCGTTTTAGTAGGGGGTGATCTATCAACATTGCCACGGATCACACATGCAGACATTACGAGCGGGTACAGTGAAAGACTCGTTGAATTTGTGACAAGTACATCTAGTAATATCTATTATATTACTCATGCGACAGCGGGACAAGCTTATCTTTGTCCTGTTCAATCTGCACAAACAACAAAGCCCCCTGCTTTAAATACTTTTACAGCAGGTACTTTGAGAGTATTAGTTTTCACTATGCACGAAAGACAGCCAACAGCAAACCTATTCAAAAGCTTGACTCTTAAAAAACCGTGTGAAGTGATCATAGAAGTTGATAGTGAGGTTTATGAGATACCTAGTACGTATTTAAGAGAAAATGGCAATGTACGTACAAATGATCCTTTTGGTGGTCACTTATTATCATTGTTTGATAATGACCCCGCGACCCCTTCAAATGGGAATCAAACAACGGGCGCATATCCTTTATATTTTGCGGGTGATGGTGTGAATAATACAACAAGGTCTTTATTTGATAGTTTGCTTGCATCAGGAATCAAGCTTACAATGAAAGCCAAGCGATACGATAATTCACCGTTTTAAGGAGTATGAGAAATGAATGCTGAACTAATAGCTGATTTAAAAACATTGTGTATTTGTGCTGTCATTGCATACGGACTTGTAGAAATCTGTAAACCTGTTTTAGAGATCTCACGCATAGATAAGAGCAACCCGCGTTATGCTTTGGCTGTACGATTGACCGCATTGATCATTGGTTCATTCGTGGGTGTGTTCTTGCATCCTGTTTTAAATGATGATGTGAGTTCAATTGTAGGTGGTGCGCTCGGTGCGTGTGCGGGTGCTTTGAATACTGTGATTGTAGCCCAGATTAAAAAACGTATTAAAAACACACGGGGTCTATCAGATGAATCAAAGTAATGATAAAATAGACTTGTTCTTTAAAGCGCTTACACTTTGTATACTGCCGTCTATCGCGTGGCTGTTATCCTTGAGCGCTGAAAGAGCCAGAGTAGAACAACAAATCAATGATATAGAGGCTCGTTTAAATCGAGTTGAACAAACTCTTTCAATGAATGAAAAGAGCGTGAATCAGCTTGTGATAACAGCAAAATATATACATGAGGACTTGAAAGAGTTAAAGGAGAAGATCAAATGAAATATGTTATTCTTACAGTAGTATTTGTCTCAATTTTGCTCTTTTTTGATTTCTCGGCTCAATCTCACAATGTAGAGAATATCCAGCAAGCGCCTTGCTATCAAGCTCTTCAAACTACATTGGATGATATGTACAACGATACACAGCACATAAAAAAAGCCCAATTGTCACACACTACATTCCCACTAAAAAACGGAAAAAATGACAATTGAGCTTTGATAAGAGTCTTTAACTAATACTATTCTTATGTGATAATCAACCTTTTTTTAAGATCAATACAAGAGCTGATCTTGTAAACGATAAACAGTAATGCTCCTCACCATCTAGCATAAACTTGCCGTCTGGATGTTGATTACTATTTGTACAGTTTGCAAATACCACACAATCAAAGTCTTGTGTTTCTTCATCTTCAAAATGATTTTCAATCTCTATAGATATATCTGAAACATCATCATACTCAAGAGGACTATCATAATCCTCTGCGATCTCAATTAGAGTACTTTTTAAATTGAAAACGGGGTAAGAATATCTATCAAAATAGGTGTGATGTGAGTTTTCATTATACTGTGAGCTTAAGCATGTATCTGCTAAATCAAAATCCTCTACTTCTGTGATATATGTATCAATGACATTGAATCCATTATCAAAATAATCTAGCTCTAACTCATCCCATGCTTTATTAAACAGAAACTCCGTACAGGGCATGAGAACAATATCATTACAGCTGTTTAATGATGTACCAAAATCGTTAATTTTTTTATTTTCATCATATGTTTCATTGAATTCATTCACAGCTTCTTGTGCAGTTTCACCCGCTGTAAGAATAGTGTTTGATGATTGTTGGATAATACAATGGTGTACCTTTGTCATAATGACCTTCTTTCCTTGTTGCCCTTATGGGCTGTGTGTTGCCCTTGCGGGCTGTGTTGCCCTTGCGGGCTGTGTTGCCCTTGCGGGCTGTGTTGCCCTTGCGGGCTGTGTTGCCCTTGCGGGCTGTGTTGTGTTTATTAGTAAAAAGATTTCTCTTGACGTTCTAAGAATGCAATTGAGCTTTTTATAGAGCTTGCAAGCATTGCGTTGTTGTTCATTTGTGCATTATATAGGCGGGCTTCAGCTTTTCTGATTTTTAGAATAATAGCATTTAGCTTTTTTTGATCCGCAGGACTTAAAATCTCTTCTCCTTGCTCATTATAGTATTTTTTAGCAACGGATACAGGCTTTACAGGTGCTTCTTGTAATTCTTCAAAAGTGTAGTTTGCTTGATCAAAATATAAGACATCTCCTGTACCATAATGTTTTTCAAGATTTTGAATCAATCCCATTGTGTTAAGTGTTTGCAGAACTGTACGAATTTCATTTAATTCTAGCCCTGTATTTCCTTGTATACACTCACAAGTAACACAATCAAGAGTGTAGATAGCTTCGATGATAGTAATTTGTGTAGCTGTACAGTTTTGTAGTTGAGCGCTTAAGCTTGTCATAATGACCTTCTTTCCTTGTTGCCCTTGCGGACTGTGTGTTGCCCCGTGGGGCTTGGTTAGTGTTGATATGAGTATATGTACATGATCACATACACTAACACAAGAATTATTTTATTTTATTTTTACATTTATTGTTTTCTTGTAAAAAATACTAGGTTTATTCGTGTAAAGTTTTTTTATAAATCCCCTGTTAAAATGTCACCTCTACACTTTAACAGGGGGCGTGGCAAGACCTTGATAGTATATCATAGCTCTATTGAATCACCAAAACCCCTGCTTCATCTCTCACAGTCTCAAGCCCCTTGTGCCATGCTCTACTCACCCACGGTTCAGCGTCAATCGGTACATTTTTTAAAAATGGTTGCATTGATTCTATCATGATCTTGGCTAGTTCATCCCCCGCTTGACTTGCCTTGTCCTCTGGACTCTCTAGTATAATCTCATCATGAATAAATAGAACAGGGCGCGAACCGTACAAGGCGCTTGACTTGTCCATGAAACACGCCTTGACCACGTTGTACAATGCTGTCTTTGCTCCATCTGCTATCAATCCTTGAAAATATGTATTTGCTCCGTCTGTGAACCCTATACCCCCGCGTCTTCTTCTGCTTGTGTGCTGTTCTGCATAACCCCGCCTCACTTCACTAGATACATTTTCAAAATATTCCTTCATCTCTGTCCATGTCTCAAACCATAGCTTTTTAAGGTCTTGTGCTTCTTCTAATGTCAATGTGATGTTTGATCCTTTAGCATATGATACTAGCCCCTCTGCGCTTAGCCCTCCAGGAAGCCCAAAGTTCGGAACTTTGGCTAATTTTCTTAATTTCAGTATTTGAGGATCTTTATTTTTCTTCAGTTCAAGCCCTTTTTCATAGCTCACTTTCATCATACTACAGGCAAGTTCTAAGTGCAGATCTCGACCCGCTTTTATACTCTCTGCCATCTTGCTATCAATGCCCCAATTGATACAGATTTGAGCAAGTGCGCAAAGCTCTGCTGTACTGTAATCAGCTCCTACATACACATAACCTTTGCGCGGTGTAAAACATTCACGAACCCCGCCCGCCTGCGGTAGCTGTTGTAGATTTGGTTGTTTACATGATGTTCTACCTGATCGTACCAACACATTCCAACGCGGGCAAATCGGGTACACCATCCCCGCTTCTAGAGTCTTTGAAAATGTGTTCAAGAGCTTAGATGTTGTTGCAATGTCACTAAGTGCCTTAAGTGCAGGATGTGAGCATAGTTCTAAGACTTCACTTGATGTACTAACTTGTCCTTTTTCTGTTTTGGGGGTCTCTTCTCTTAGATCTTGTTCTATCAATTCTCTTAGAGCTTTCATATCCTTTTTACCTTTTTTGATCACCCCCGCCCGCCTCGGTTCTTCAAGCAATGATTCTTTTTTTTGCTCAAGGTCTGCTTTCCATTCTTTCACTTTTTGCTTGTCTGTTTTCAGTCCTCTACATGAGAGATGAAACAAGGCAAAATCTGCTTTCACTTGTAATGAATTGGATGCAAGTACATTGTAGTTTAGTTCGTTGATTGTATAAGAATCAATACTTGCCTTACTTGCCCTGCAATCCTCTTTCACATTGTCAAATTGTGCATTGAACACTTGATATGTATGTCTAGCATCATCAAGCGCGTAGTTCTTCGCTTCTCTACTCCATTCTTTCACATCAACACCGATCAAGCGCCCATACTGATAGCGCGGGCTGTTAGGATCGAATTTAACTTGATCCACATTGATTCCTAGCAAGCCTTTAGTGAGTTGAGCTAGTGACACGCCCCCGCTTATGATTGGTTTTCCTATCGCTGGGTGTTGCGTCCACCCGTGAGATAAGCACCGCAGGCGCTCTGTGATTCCTGTGTCCCACACGCGCCCTTGTTCATAGAGCTTATACACATAGTTCATGATTGTATTGTCTACACGACTAAGACAAACGAAATCAAACGCGATATTATGACCGATCAAAAAACCTTTATCTGTATCCACCCACGCTTTAAAGATCTCAATTCCGTCTTGTGGGTTCTCAATTCTCATCTTTTGTTTTAGTCTATCAATAGCACTGAAAAACGGACTGTAAAATGTGATACAAGCGACACGGGGAGCTTTGCGCCCTGCGTGTATCAATTCAGTTTCACAGTCCATTGCTAGAGAGTGATATTTTATCATTTCATCATTGTTCATATTTTCTCTTTTCTATGAATGCAGAAAACCCGCGTGAGGCAGGCTGTGTATTCATTGTTTCTTTTTTTTGTGTTGGGTCAAGGCTTAATGATTATGCTAGTAGTTTGCGGTGTAGCTTATCATGATCAATCAAGCTGTCATTGTCATCTAAAATCTCTTGCCACGTTCTAAAGCCCATAAGATAATCAATTGCTTGATCTGCATTGAAATCTTTATTATAGAAGCCGTTAAGCGCATCTACCTTGTCTATGTTCACACAATCAGCTAAAGAGAACGCAGGGCGACCCTTGAGCGCTTCTTTTCTTGCTTGTTGCATTTCTTGGATCGTAAGCTCTGCTTGATCTTGTGCTTGATCTTGTGCAGGTGCTTCTATATATGTTTTCTTGCATTGATTAAGTCGCATCTCAGCATAACATATTATATAAGATAGACATTGAACTGAAACACTTGTGTTTTGTTTTCTCAATGCGTCAAGTGAGAGAGTAACGTAATCAAGAAGGTGAGGAGCGGGCGTTTCTTGTGAAATAAATTCATCTGCTTTTTGTGCTTGCTCCTGTGCTTGCTCCTGTACTTGATCCTGTACTTGATCCTGTACTTGATCCTGTACTTGATCCTGTACTTGATCCTGTACTTGATCCTGTACTTGATCCTGTACTTGATCCTGTGCTTGATCTTGTTCAAGTGCTGAGATTCCTTTTTCTGATACTTCGATAAAAGACCAAGTGTTTTTAAAGAATTTACCTTTTTTGAAATCTTGAAATGTTTCTTTTGTTTCAGTCAGTAAACCTTTTTTGATCAAAGATTTAATGATTTTATTATAGTCTCTTTTACTACAATCATAAAAATGATTGTAGTAAAAATCTGCTTGTGTAGATGCTCCTGCTTTGTTGATTATGTTTAGTACAGTAGCCTCATTCTCTGTTAGTTGTGCAAGTACTGCTTGATCCTCTGCTTGCTCCTGTGCTTGGTGTTGACATTCTTCTTCTGTGATCTCTCCATCTATCACATGTACACACCCTATATCATCTATACGAATAAACATGCAATCAAGGTCACACGGTTCATACTCTCCATCTTGTGCTTTCATAAAGACAAGAGGAGCTAGAATAGTGTTGCGTGGAGCTGATCTCAAAGAACGACCTGTGAAACAATCATCATAGCCATAAATCACAGCTTCCTCTCCGTCCCATTCAAGCTCAACAGTATGAAGCTCAAGTTTAATTTTTCTTGCTTGTGAAGCTGTTACAGGGAAAACCTTATCAAGGATAGCCTGTTTTGTGACTTTTACAGGTGCTTGTACTGGTGCTTGTACTGGTGCTTGTACAGGTGCTTGTACAGGTGCTTCTTGTGCTTCTTGTGCTTTCAATGCTTCACGTCCTGCATCACTGATAAAGTAGATCTTCATTGCCACCCAACGTCTACCGCGTGGTACATTGTCTTCCCACCATGTAACAAGCCCTTTTTTAATCAATGATAAAATGACTCCGCCTGTTTGTTCCTTTGCGATATCTGAACAAATATGTAAATGATCTGCGTCACATCCTATTTCACCATCACCATCTTCAATGAGACCTTTTAATACTTTTGTTTCTAGTTCTGTAAGCTGTGCAGGTGCTTCTTCGGTTTGTAATTTAGCAAGTACTTTCTCATCTATTTCATAACATGAATCTGTGTCTAAATCCTTAGAGATTAACCCTCTCCATTCGTAATAGTCACAATTTTCATATTCTACACCAAAGCCGTACTTTCTATTGATTGATGCAATGATTGAAGTAACGCTTCTTTTTGAAAATCCTGTTACTTCACAAATAGTATCTACTGTTCTTTTTGTAGTACTATAAGAAATGCAATGTACAGTCGAGTAAGTTTTGTATTCTTCTTTGTTTAGTAATACGTTGATTACTAATTGTTGTTTTTCTGTAAATTGTAAATTTGTCATGTTGACCTTCTTTTCTTTGTTGCCCTTATGGGCTGTGTTGCCCTTGCGGGCTTGGTTAGTGTTGATATGAATACATGTACATGATCACATACACTAACACAAGAATTATTTTATTTTATTTTTACATTTATTGTTTTCTTGTAAAAAATACTAGGTTTATTCGTGTAAGTTTTTTATGGTTGTACGCTAGGAAACCAATGAACTTTCGTAAAATCATTGCCTCTTTGGGTTTTTATAGACTGTGTTCTTACTCTGATCAGTATTCCTTTTGCGGGTTGTTGCTCCCCCGTCAATGCTTCCATTAATTCTTTATTGAATGATCTCGGGTCGGCTTCTGGATTCAACGCACAAATCAAGGATTTAATTGACATGAGATAAGCGTTTTCATCTGCTTTCGCTACCCAATCATACACAATCCCTTTTTCTTCTCCTATGCATTCTTCAACTGCCAATGATGCAACAAAAATAGGGCGGTTATTGTTTTTGCGTGAATAAACAGTTTTCAGCTCTACAACTCTCATTGTACCCTCAAGACCTGCGGGAATATATGAATTACGGGCTTGTTTAGCTTCCACGTTTTCAAAATTATCCCACGGGCTAGGTTGTGTCCATCCATCATTGTTATTGTTTTGATTTTCCCAACTCATTTTTTTACTCTTTTCTGCTTTCGCTGTTAAATGTTTCTATCGTTAGAACACACAACATTTAAAATAATGTTTATTTTGTTGATCTAATCACATAATCAGCTTGTGATATTAGAACATGTGAAGCATGTCTATAAATCGCGCTAGTGCTGTCTACTCGTACAACATTTTCATTGATAGCACGTTCCCAGCCTAGCTCGTCTATTTTCTGAGCAACTAACATCCAACCTTTTGCATAATCAAAAGCTAAGATTGATTTACTATGATCATATTCAATACTCTTAATTACTCCTTGCAATGCAATTTCAAGCTCAACACAATCTTTCATATGACAATCAATCAAAAGCATTTTAGGGAGTCTATTATTGCTTGATCTTAGAAAATCGGGCAGGTCGTCAGCTTGATCTTGTACTTGTACTTGTGGCTGTACTTGTACTTGTGGCTGTACTTGTACTTGTGGCTGTACTTGTACTTGTGGCTGTACTTGTACTTGTGGCTGTACTTGTACTTGTGGCTGT
>Ga0098048_1001067_pt1 | contig 12283 bp, 9 predicted proteins | sample 13_taG_FD_75052 | JGI IMG/M metagenome (GOLD analysis project Ga0098048, IMG submission 75052) | Marine viral communities from the Subarctic Pacific Ocean - 13_ETSP_OMZ_AT15268 metaG | ecosystem: Environmental > Aquatic > Marine > Oceanic | place: Pacific Ocean | collected 2015-01-16 | reverse complement strand
TAGTGCCATCACCCTTGCCTCCACCACCAAGGCTTCCCATTAGTGCTAGAGGTGACAGACAGCCACCTAGAAATAGTACGAGTGTTAGTGCTAGTGCTAGTTTCATCAATCTAGTTTCCCTAAGTTAATTTCCCAAGAAGTTCCTTGACCTTCTGGAACACCTAAAGCTGCAGCCCATATACGTAACCTTTGAAGGTAGGGTCTTGGGTCTCCGTTCTCGTCAGTTAAAACTTCAGTCGATAGTTCTCTATACTTATCCATATTGCCAGCTTCTTTATGTACTAAAGCTTGTTGAAGTTTTGTACCTAAGGGTCCAGTGTTAAAATCGTAAACATCTCTAACTATTAACTCACCTTGTTCATTTAAAAATACGTTACCATCAGCAGTTTGACCAATTAAGGTAGCCATTCTAAACTCAGGTGATGTTACTGTTCCTGTAGCCATAGTAGTAATGTCTTTCATCAACACACTTTTTTCCTCAAACCCCCAATCTTCATAAGTAAACTTACTACGTCCTTCATCTAAAACTTTTTTAGCTGCGCTCTTTATAACGGATACGTCTGCTGGTGCAAAGTCATCAACAGTTAAATCTATTTTTCCATTGTTGTTCATAAACTCAGCAAACTTAGAAGCATTTACAGGTAAAACAGGGCTAAAAAAATCTAGTACAGGAATTGCTACAGTTGATAATACCTCAGGACTAGGTATAAGAGAAGAAGGACTTAAAACAGGTAAGTTATTATCTGTCTTTTTCTCCTGAGTTTTTTGATCTACATTAAAAGAAGGTATACTTGGTTCAGGAATCCTGCTTACCATAGATGACACACTTTCTTTTATATCTGTAGACTCAGGTACTAATTCATAAGCCGCTTCTGCAGCATCAGCTACAACCTCTGCACCACTAGCCATAGCTTTAGATGCGTTGTTAATTACTGTGTCGAAGAAAGATGGTCCTTGACTTACAGCTTTAGTTCCACTTTCTACTGCAGCATCTACAACAGTTTCTACTAACCTACCTTTGTTCCAACTACTAGCCATTACCAACCTCTGCTATTAACTTGTCGAGAGTTGCATTGTCTACGTGTTTAAAACCTTCCCAAACTTTTCTAAGGTTCTGTCTTTGTTGAGCACTTGTTTTACCCCTACCTATAGCATCTTTAGCCAGAAACAAAAACATCTTGTCCTGTGTTTCTTTATTAAAGATAGTATCTTCAGGTAATCCCATCTGATCTGCTACACTTCTAAGGGTAGTTCCTACTATTTGGTATTTACCCATAGGTGTAGAGGTTTGACCTTTTTTGTAGGCTTCAGTACTCTCTGGTAGCCTAGTCTTTACGTATTGACCATACTGATTAGACGGTTGAGAGAAATCATAGAGTTGCCCTAGTGTCATAGTTGACACCTTAGTTCCTCTAAATGGTGTGTTACCTGTCTCATAATTTCCAAACAATGTATCATAACCTTGAGCTTCTACCGATTCCATTGTTTGTTGAGCTACAGAAGCTGGTTGCAGACTAGCCTCATTTGTAACAAGTCTTCCTTTATTCCAACTACTTGCCATACTAGTTTTCCAATCTTTCGTACACCCCACTGCCATCGGGATCACGATAAAAACTCCCGATAGGAAGATTATTGTAAATAGCTTCCGCATCTGCTTCACTTATTCCTTCTTTAAATACGTATGGGTTATCCTCTGTGTACTCTACTTTTGGGGCTGCACCTAATTCAGTAGAAGTGTCTGCTTCGTTAGCTGCTCTAACAGCTTCATCTGAAAGAATAGAAGTATCTAAGTCATCGTGTGCAGCAGCGTTGTTCTTTTCTAACTTTACTAATGCTTGTGTTTTTGTTTTTATAGACTCCAAGTTTTCTACTAATCTAAAAGTATCCCCTAATTTTACGTTGAATATACGTTCAAAGTTTGAACCTTGTAGTATCTGCTCTTTTCTTTCTTCACTTAGTCTAAAGAACTGTTGTAAGCCTCCAGCTTCATCTATACCTTTTTGTACTCTTTTTAGCTCTGCTATTCTTCTTTCACCTTGAGGAACAAGACCTTGATCAACACGTTCTTGAAGAGGGCTTAGGTCCATGACAAGCTTACCGTTTCGCATAAATAAATATTGCCCATCGCCAGCAGCTAAGGTTTGCTCTATCTGAAATGTAGCTTTATTCTTTTGAGTTGCTAGAGCTTTTTGTAAAAGAACATTTGTCTGTGCAGCATTAGCTGGGTCATGTCTATAAACAGTAGCTAGATTATCTCTCATACCTTTTGAAGCAAACATCTCTAACAGTTTTGCACCTAAGTGTACATCATCACCTGTATTTGACACTATAGTTGCTAGTGTATTTGTAGCCTTTAACCATTGATTTCTAGCTTCATCTCCGCTTCTCAAACTCATAGGGTTTGCTGTAGAAACTATCTTACTCATATTACCTACTACTGCAGAAACCTCATCAGGATTAGCCATACTTACACTAGGTACTGGCATAACCTCAATTTTATCTTTTATCTCAGGTCTACCAGTAGCAAAGATGTCCTCTATTTGTGACCCTGCTGGTGCATCCCACATTTTTACCAAAGCATCAACCCAAGTTTTATTTTCTGCTGTTTGGAATTGCTCAAGTAAAGTACCCTTAAATGCTTCAGGGTTTGTTTTTATCATAGATCGTGTTACAGCTATGGTTGTTGCATCAAAACCACCTTTTGTTAGAGCAACTTGTATAGCGTCAAGCTGTACGTCTAGAGGATCAGTAGACACACCCTTACCTATGTCATCTAGTAAGTCGTTCATCTGAGTTATGACAGCTTTTACTTGAGGATTTGCTTCCATACCTGCATACTTAGAAGCTATCAAACTTTTTACTGAAGTACTAGCAGATAAAAACTCATCTCTAGTAATTATATTATCAGCTTGATACTCTTTTACTTTTAGTGTAAGTAAGTTAAAATCGTTTTGTATACCTTTGAGTATTTCAGAAGCTTCAATAGGTATACCTAGTTCTAGACTAAGCTTCTGATTTTCAAGACGAGCTTTATTTAGAGCATTTACACCTAGTATAGATATTACTTCAGCTTCTATTTCTTCTGTACTAAAACTAGGATTGGAAGCTTTTACTGCTGTTTGTATAGCTAGTCCTTCTTCTGACATAAGTAGTTGTTGATTAGCAGTGTTTTCCATATAGTCATCACCACCACCTATAGAATCAAAAGACACACCAGAAACATTTTCATAAAGATTTTTTAAGTCTTCACTAACGGTAACTCCACTTTTTACTGCAGCTATTGCAGCATTTTCTAAAGATACTCTCCAGTTATTTTTACCTTGTTCTTTTAAATCTCTAGCTCTTTCTATTTCACTACCAAAGTTAGCTGCTACTGCTCTATCTGCTGAAGTTTGTGAAGTAGTTGGTAAAGCTTTAGTAAAGCCTGTGGCTAGTTTAGCTATGTCAGTAAGAGCATTGTACTCTCTTGGAGCTTGTACAGGAGCTTCAAATGCAACTTGACTTTCTAGTGTAGGGTTAAAAACGCCCATATTTTTACCTCGTAATTTCTTCTAACTGGTTTGCTTCTGTTTCAAGACCCATCCGTCTTAGTTGTTTAACACGTTCCCAAGTTGTCTTACTCTTGAAACCGTTCATTACTTGTTCCCTTAGCCTATCTCTAAGCTCATCAGGTAGTCCGTTGATCCTACTGACAGACAAATGTATACTGTCTAGTATTTCCTTGGCTCTCTCAGCATCACCCTCGTTTACCTTATCCCAAAACAAGTCTACACGTGGACCTATCTCTTTTGATATTTGATTGTATGTTCTGTTAGTGTTGTAGTACAAAGAGTCTGAGTCGTATACTTGTTGTGTTTCCTCTAGTGGTATACCTAAGCCAGCAAACAAAGCGTCCATGCTAGTAAAATTAGCGTCTACTCTAGCTCCTGTCTTAGAGGTATAGATACCATGTTTTAAAATACCGTAGGCTTTAGCTGTGTTATCTATAAACTTTAAGTTTCTAAACAACTCTACAGTTTTTTCTGTTAGTAGAATATCATCACCTCTTGTTATAGCACCAAGAACTTGTGCAAAGTCTACAAGAGTATCACCAGCTTTACCACCACCAGCACCACCTATGATTTCAAAGACATTGGCATCACGATAGTTCCTGTAAGTATCTACAACACCGTCACCTAGAGACACACGGCTTGCTATAGAAACTTCTGGTGCTACGTCACCTAGTAGAGTATCATCAGCCCAAGCAAAGATAGCGTCTATAGGACCATTTTTTAAAAGTCTGTGCCTAGTCGACCCTTCTTCTATCTGAAGACCCTCTGGTAAGTAAGCGTTAAAAGCGTCTACTGTAGCGGATGTCAAAGATGTAGCACCTATACCTGTCATACCGTAGAAAGGACCAATCATTGTAGCTAATTTTATTCTTTCTGGACGAGTTAAATCTTTACCAATGAACACACCTTCGAATGATCTTAACATATAGCTATAAAACTGTGTAGGTACTCTTAGTATACCCTGTTGTATGTCAGCCCTGCTCATGTTTGTCATGTTTAGAGTGTAGGCTTGTTCTTTGTTTGTTACCCAAGAGCGACCTTCTGGTGACAAAATCGACAGATCAGGGTTTTCTTTCTTCCATTTTCTAACTGCTGCACCAAACCCAGTAACCCTAGAAATTTGCTCTCCTTTGTTGAAGAAGAACATACCTGAGTTCATAGTCTTTTCCCAGACTTTTCCTACAGAGTTACCCACAACACGGCTTCTCTTTGATCTTCCTCTGGATATAGAGTTAGATGAGTCAATATAACCTTCTACTAAGTTTGTTGGGTCAATCTCGTACCTTGCTGAGTCTATAAAGAGTTGACGTATCTCTTTCATTTCGTCTGCTGTATAGCCAAACTGTGTAGCCATACGGTTAACCATCAAGTCTAACTCTCTTCCATCTATTTTAAGAGATTGAAGAAGAAACTTACCCATGACAGCACCCTTAATACCATCATCTAGACCAGCCATACCAACAATATTTATTGAATGTGCAGACTGAAGTAAGAACTGAAAAGGATCAAGTAAGAATGTTGTCTTAAAACCGTAGTTAGTCAGGAAGTGAGCAGGATTACCTGCGTTAAACTTTACACCAGCAGTGTCATAAATAATGTTTGACATACTCTGAGACATTCTATTTACAAAAGAATCACCAAAACCTTCTGCACCTAGTCTCAAGTCAGTTATTTTCTTTCTCTCAAATATCTTTCTAACTAAGGGGTCACTAACTTTCTTAGGATCACCAAGGTATTGCTCTGCGTTTCTGTAATACTTCCTATAGTCTAGGTCAGGGCTGTTAGGATCAGCTATTTCTTTTATCTTCTTACCTAGTGAAACCTGTATAGCATCGTTGTAGTTAGCAAAGGCTAGTCTTCTACTCTCTGTGTTTGTCTGATTTAGGATAGAGTTGATAGGGTTATCGTTTGCAGTCACAGTACCACCAAAGTGCATGAGTGGTCTGTCGTTTCTTCTATTAGCAAACATACCAAACTCAGTGTATGAGGTTCCATTTGGAACTATAGCATCATCCCCTGTAGAAAATACACTCTCATCTCTTGTTTTGGTAGCTATCTGTATGTCATTAGTGTCAAGCCTTAGGCCATTGTCAGATAGAAAAGCATCGAAGTCTTCTACTGTCTGCAACTCTGGGTTCCATTTATTGTTTGATCTTACAATAGCGTTGGTCAAGTTACCTGTTTTCATGGCACTGTAGATATTGTTCATCTGATCTCTAGCAAGAGCAGCAGACTTAGAAGAACTTGCTGACAATGCAACCTTTAGTGGTTTACCATCAGCATCTAAGAAGACTACAAAGTCACTGGCTTCTGGATTGATTCGGCTTCCACCTGCATTATAACCTAAAACGTCTTCAGGTTCAAGAGGTTTTATTGTCCTTGTATCAACTACATGAGTAATACCACCTATGTCCATATCTAATTCAAAGACATTAGCCATAGGTCCATCGTATTCTGCCCTTGTAAATCTTACACCTGTCTCAGCATCTATAAATTCTGTGACATCTGAGGGTAAAGAATCTTTTCTTTTACCTGCTAAGAACTTTTCTTCACCACCTACGTTTACTGTTATTCTTCTGAAGTTATTATTGTGTAGTCTTCTAATCATACTGACTGCTCTGACATGGTAGGTATGGTCAGATAGGTCTACTAAAGCTTTGTACCCATCTAAAACCTTTTGTGAAGGTGCTCTGCCTTGGTGGTCTGCTTTCCACCTGTCTGTAAATTCATCCTCAGTGTACCAGTTTCTGTGTGAAGCCTCATCCCTAGACTGTAACCTAGTAAGTATATCACCTACATCGTCTAGTTCTCTGGCAGACAAACTATTTATTTTCTTAATCATTGGTGCGTTTAGTTGATTAAGTCTTACAGCAGCACTCTCAGACCTATAGGCTAGGTTTGTAGCATCAGCATTATCTATCAAGTGAGAGCCTGAGGTAGGTAGTCTCTGAAATATCTTTCTAAATATTTTACTTGTTACACCTTCTACGTGTTGTAACTCTGCGTACTTGTCAGTCTTTATAAAGTCATCCATCTTGATAACTTCATCTACCTGTATAGCGTAAGCTCCTGCGTCTTCACTAATAGCAACTACTGTAGCCTCAGGGAAGTCCTCTGCGTGTCGCTCTGCTGCATCCCTAGTCATAGCTCTACCAGTCCTAGGATGTCCTAGTAGTACTGTTAGCTTCTCTGTGTCAGTGTCTAGCTTAATATCTATGACACCCCTGTTTAAACTTTCAGACAAACTTGCTACTCTAGTGGCTAGGTAGTTAGTCACAAGTTCATCGTCATATATGTCACCTACTGCTCTTCTTAGGTAAGCAAAAGTTTCGTCTGTAAGTTGTTGAGCAGTGTGGTTGAAGGAAGCTGCTGCACCCAAAGGTCTTACAGGAGCGTTATCACCTACTGGATCAGTTAAGCTTGGCCCCATGTTTGCTAGGTTCTCTGGTTCATCAGAAACTCTAGCTATGTTTTCTGCTACCTCAGTAGCTGCATCAGGTCCGTTTATAGCACCTGCTCTAGTAGCTGTCGTTGGTGATCTAGATATTCTGTTTAGAGTTCTAGATATTCTTCTTGCCTGATTGATTTGTTTAGCACCCTTAGCTGTCTTACCTACTATGTTAGCACCTAAACCAACAAAGGGTAGTAAATCTACAGCACCTATAAGAGCATCGTCTAGACCGTCATCAGTTCCAAACTTTTCTATTGTAGTCAGTAAGTCTTTTAGAGCCTCAGGGTTTTCACCAAAGAAGAAACCTTGCTCTAGATACTCGTCTACTCTTGAATCTAGGAATGTCTCAAAGTCTTTGATTGGCATATCACCTGAGATAGCCCTAGCAAATTCTTCTGATACAGTTTTTCTTTTTAGTGTAAAGTCTTCCCAAGCACCTATAGGTAGTTGCCTTAGTAGATACCTGTCTAACCAGTTAATTACTGACCCTGCAGTTGTGTCAGCAGTCCTGACCTGTATAGCATCAGTTATTTTTTCTACTACCATCTGATACTTTATAGACGCTAGGTTTTCTGCTCTTGTAAAATAGGGATTGTCCATAGCATGAAAGCTATTGTCAAAGTAATCAGTTATACTCATTAGATCAGCACCTTTATCAGCCTGATCCTGTAACTCTTCTACTGCCATGTCTACATCAGTAGCTTCCTGAGTGTAGTTGTTGACTGTAGTGGATAAAGTCTGGTTTACTTTGTTAGCTATCTCAGCAGGAATGTTGTCTGATGCTTCTATAGTTTTACCTGTAGCACCAATGACAGCTAACTCTCTTCGCTCTACAGAAGGTGATCGTGCATCCTGTTCTTCTTTGACTGCAGGTTTTTTGTCATCACCTAGGAAAGTAATCCCACTAGATACTTGATTTAAAAATGTAACCATTTAATTATGAACCAAACATTTTTTCTTTGACACTTGTAAAAGGTGCAGGATTTTGTACCATAGCTAATCCTAATCCTGATACAGCAGCACCTGTTTGAGCGTTAGCTAAACTTTGTTGAGCTAGAGAACTAAAAGAAGTTATTTCTTTAGACAATCCTGTCATAGCAGAACCGTATCCTAGGTTAGCTCCGTATTGAGAAGTTAAACTAGCTAGACCACCTGCAGCACCAGAACCACCGCTTGCACCTAAAGCCGCTGCTGTTGCTTGTGCTGTAGCTCTTTTTCTTTGTAGCTCTCTAAAAGCAATTCTTCTTGATCTAGCAGCTTTTAATTCTTGCTGTCTTTGTGACGCTCGACTAGCGGCTCTTTGTGCTTTATTAGATTTTCTTTGTTGACTAACACTGTAAGCTGTTCCACTTACTGCAGCTATCGCTCCTACAATCGCCATTTTATTCTCCTAGGTAAACTGTATACAGTCTTTCTGTATTTTCAAAACCAAGCCTTTGTAAAACTTTATCAAAGGGTTTGTGTACTTTTATGTTAACTGCAAGAACAGAAACACCAAGTTGTTTTAGATTTTCTTTAGCAAACTTTATTAACTTATAACCTACCAAACCTTTTCTATAATCTGGGTCAACAAATATAATGTCGTTTGCTGCTACTAGATGATCTTTATAGTGAGGGTGAGGTTTCGCTATAACAACAAAGTATCCTATAAGTTTACTACCCTTTCTAGCAGTGTAAAGACCAAGCATACCTTCTTGATATAGATGCTCGTAAAACTCCCAATCAGGGTTTAACTTCATCTTGTCTTTATATAAAGCTATTTCTTCCCAGTGTTTTTGAAAGAGTTCGTCTACTTGTTGTTTTAGTATGTAAAAGTTTTCTATTTGGTAAGTAACTTTTTCAACCATTAGTATCTAGGGTTCCTTCCTTGTAACATACCCCAACCTAGGAGTATAAAGTCTTTACCCTGTACACTTTCGTATTTGATTCTCATGGATCGTCCATGTCCACGTATCTTTATCCTTGATGTTATGACATCATCAGGATAGTTGAAGTCATTTAAGTTACCACTGTTAGGTAGTAAAGGATACTTCAATCTGTAAACTTCTTGTGCTGTTTGAAAGTCTTCACCAAAATCCCAAGAGGCTGCAACAGTTAAACCAGAGGGTCTTACAGGTTGATAACCTGCACTCTCACTACCAGTAAATCCTGTTTCTGTAACTCTAGCGTAAGTAACAATAAAGGGTGCGTTCTTTTTTAGAACTGCATCCCCTATAAAATCGTATCCTGTTTCAGCAAATGATGTGTAGTTTGCACTACCCCAATCTAGAAAGGCTACACCACTAAAGTGACCCATAGTAATTTTATTTGTAGCTCCATCCCTGCAAATCAGTACAATAGATGGATCACCTTCTGCTTGTGCGTATGTATCGTAATAAGCTAGACCTACTATAGCGTCACTGCTAGAAGCTTCATCAGATATTTTCCAAGGAAAGAAAGCTTGTAAAGGTATGTCTAGTATTAAGAAGTTATTTATCTTAGACGCTACACCTTCACCTGCGTTAGGATAACCCCAGTACAATCTTTTATTTACATTGTCGTAACAAGCTATAACTTTAGCTTTTTGAGCATCAGTTATCTCGTTCCAAAATGTTTGTATAGTAGGTATTGTTATGTTTTGTTGAGAACTAGAGCCTGTTACAGCGTCAGCTTGTAGTGTATGTATGCCGTACTTTGACCACCAGAAAGGAACACCGTCTGCTTGAACAAAAGTACCTTGGTGAAGAATACCTACTTTACTTACTTGACTTACTGAGTATTCTGTAGCTCTAAAAACACCATCAACACCTTGTATTTGCCATATACCATTTTCAGCAAAAACAAACAACGCAGTTTGAAAAGCATAAAGTTTTTGAATGTTGTAAGCGTCTGGTATCTCTATGACACCACCGTCATTGTCTAGTAAGTCAGATAAGTTTTCTGAAGTAGGGTCATTACGTTGATGGCACTCACCTAAATCCTTTTCATCATCTACAATTCTAGAAAATAGGATAGTACCTGCATTTTTAGAACTGTTTAATCCAGCGTAAAAAACTCTACCTGAGAATGTTTCACAAGTTTGAAACCTAGATGATTCTGTTTCATCATTTATTCCTTGCAGTGTGTAAAATTTTCTAGGCTCTGTGTTGTAAGCTGCTATTCTTTGTTTGTTGAAAAAGTTTAGAACAAACCTACCGTTTGCAGTTAAAGTTTTACCAGCGTCTATTTTAAGAAACTCTGCTCTGTTTTGAACATTACTAGAGTCTTTTCCTGAAAACCAAGGATGTGTTAAGGGTGGTTGTAGAACACCACCGCTTTGAGTAATGTGTGTTGAAAAAGCATCTTGCCCAGCTAGTACTGATGCAATACCATTATTTACCGAACCCCATCCTGAGTTATAAGCATCATAAAGTCTAGGACCGTTAGCAACACTAGATGGTAAACTTCCAATTATGCTTTTTTCAAAAAAATACTCTTCCCCTGCTGAAGAATAACCTTGCCACTCAAAGTCTCTTACTTCAAAAGTTAAAGCTATTGATGACACATTATTGCCAGAAATCTTTAACCTTATTGTATTCATAGCAGCAGAAGTTACTACTAACATACCTTTTATATTAGTAAATTGACAAGGTGTAGTAGTTATTGCATTAGTTCCAGCAGCGCGAGAACTTATAGAGTGGGAAGTAACTAGTTGGTTTGAGTAAGGAGCACTAGCTTTGTTGTAAAAGTAAAGGGTAGAGCCTTTTTGTAAAACAAGTAAGTGTCTAGTTGCATCACCACCTGCGTTTCTCCACTCTCCTGTAGCAACAACCTCTGAATTGCTAAGAGTAAATGAAGACAAAGCGTGTGAGCTTTCGTACTCTACGTTTAGTCTTCTACGCCTAGTACCATCCCTGCGTAAATCACAGTTGGACTCATCAACAGAAGCACCCTCAGGAAACGTAAGTTCAGAAGCTTCTGTTATCAGACCTTTTACAAAATTATTTACTGCTTTCTGACTTATGCTTTGAGCCATTACGTTCTTTCTCACGTTGGTCTGCGTACTCATTACGCTGAACAGTTTTAGTCTTTACCTTATTTCTTAGGTAATGTTCTACAGCTTCTTTACCTTTTTGTAGGCTAGAGTATCTGCCAGATAGTTCGCTTGGTACTGAACCTTTTTCAAACTTTACTCTAAAAAAACTGTATCCACTTTCTTCTTTACTTACGTAAATCTCTGACACCATTTTGTCAGACTTTATAACACAGTGTTGGTTTACTGTATCAGTCTCTATGTCTATCATTAGGTTCTTCCGTATTGGTTTCTTGTAGATAATTTACTTTTGTACTGATCGTTTTGTACGTAAGACTTTAGCCTACGTGCAGCCTGTTCAACCTTGGGATCAGAACCACCCTTAAACAAACTCATACAAGTTGACTTAGCTTCAGCTAAAAGTAAAGGCATTAGTGTTTGATCTAAGTCTATAGCAAAGCTATCTGTTTGACTAAAGGTTGGGTAAATAGAACAGTATGCTCTAGTTTTATTTGCTGCTAGAAGAGACTCTACTGAAGCATCATATGAATCCATTATAATGTGGTTGTCATTAAAAGATGTATAGTAGGATGGGTCTCTATCGTTTGCTACAAATAGTTCCATAGACTGATCAACAGTAGTTACTTTTAAATCTGTCTCACTCATTCTCTCTAGAAAGAGAAGAGGCTCTACGTAAACTATTTCTCTATAGTCTTGACTAGATGCTGTTCCTATATTGTAATCTAGTCTTATTAATTCTTTTGTTCTTGCAGGATAAGTAAAGTGTGTAGGTCTTGCGCTACTACTCAAAGAAACTAAAGGTATTAGCTTGTTGTGTTCTGGAATACTTCTTGCTGCAATTATATTGAAGTAAGTATCTTCTACTACTGATGCAATCTGTAAAGCTTCAGTTGTGTCAGAAATACTGTTTACATTTTCTGAATCCATGTCAGATAAAATAGATTGTACTACTTGTAGAAGAGTGCTTTTCATTAGATACTATCCAGTATTAAGTGGGTGAAGGGTGCTCCCTAAGGAACACCCCATTGTTTTAGGCTTCGATATACTCGATAACCAACTTGGCTTCACCAGCAGTAAATGCTGCTGTACCAAAGATAGCTTCGATGTATACATCTGCTCCACCAACAGTGGCTGTGCCACCGACTAGTGCACCGTCACAAGCTACTGCTTTGTCTGCACCAATAGCAGCTAAAGCAATCGCTGCGTCAATACCATCGGCATCAACTGCAGCACCAGCCTGAGTGTAAGCACCTATTGTCAATGTAGCTG
>Ga0098048_1001060_pt1 | contig 12340 bp, 28 predicted proteins | sample 13_taG_FD_75052 | JGI IMG/M metagenome (GOLD analysis project Ga0098048, IMG submission 75052) | Marine viral communities from the Subarctic Pacific Ocean - 13_ETSP_OMZ_AT15268 metaG | ecosystem: Environmental > Aquatic > Marine > Oceanic | place: Pacific Ocean | collected 2015-01-16 | reverse complement strand
TGCTATCTGTGGAGTGATGATTAGTTGCTTGTAATCAAACTCCCTGTTAGCTATATCTGATTCTCCCTGTGCTACAAAGAACCCTTTCACCATATTGTGATTATCTGCGAAAGACTTAACCTTAGTATATAGTTCTGTGAGATTGTTCATCTTATTCTTTTGTTAATTTACAAGTTACGCATAGCTTGAGCCTGTCTTTGTTCTGCAGCTTCTATCTTGCTTTTCTGTGCCAAGAAACTCATCTCAGGCAGTACGGTAGGCATAGGTAACATATATATCTCGTTGTACTTGGTAATGTCCTCATTGCCTAGTTTCCTGACTATGCTGTACCAATACCATTGTTGGTTAAACAACATCTGAGAGTTTTTATTTTCTACATCTTCCTCATCTGAATCCTCATCATCTTCAGATGGCTCATAAAACACTCCTGCAAAATCTTCAAACAAGGTCTTGTTTCTGTTTTCTATAAACTCATTTAACAAAGAGTAAACTTCTCTCACATCCGAATCTAGTATATACTCTTGATTTTGCTTCTCATCTTCTATGCTCTCATTGTCAAATGTTTCGTGATGTAGCGGACGTACAATTAGTTTGCATATCTCAAGGTCTATTAAGTGGTCAGGTAGTTTAGTTTTGCCTGTGATTATTTGTTCTAACATTATGAATTGCCCCAATACCAAGTCTTCTACCTTTCTATACACCTTTCTTTCTGAACAAATAGAATCAGGATTTTTCATCTTTTCATTCAAAGGGTACGTCTCTATAGAGTCTTTTATAAATTGTAATTTTTCTAACGGTTTCAATGTATCTGCATAATCAATAGGCTTACCACCTTTATTGATTGTATTCATAACATCAATGTGCTGTCTAAGTGTAATCATAAGAACATTGTTACTCCACCGTCCTGTTCTTCTTTGGCACAGTAGGCGGTAATTGCTAGACTCATAACCATATCATCGTGCTTACCATCCGTGTTGCTAAACTGTAGGTTACCTGTGATTGGGTTACGCTTACTCTTAAAATCGTAAAGCTCCTTTATCAATTCTTCATTGTTTGGAATTTTGATGTTACCATCTTCAAACTGCTTGATGAGGTTTCTGATAATCTCAGGTTTTGTTTTCGCTGAGGTAATAAAAGGAATCATCTTGTATAATCTCTCATCGTCTGTAAGGTCGTCAAACAACAGGTCGTTGTTATTGACCTCAAAGTAACAGGCTGACAGCTTATCATCGTGCTTGAGGTAAAAGCTCTTTATCCTTTCTTTAAATTCCTCATAGTCCATACCCTCTTCCTTGTAGTTGAACCTGTGTATGTCTATGATTTCATTGTGTTCGTTCATTGCAGTCATCACGGTATAATCCTGAGCGACACCAATATCCATACCGATATAAACTCTCTCGTAAGGGGTGTTTAGTTGCGGTACTACCGACTCTTCGATATTACTGAATAGTGCATTAGCACTTACAGGTTTGCATAAATACTCTTGGTCGAACTGTGCCTTGGTCATACTCTTCCTTACCCCTGCTACCGTTCTCTCCACATCTCTATCATTAAGGTCTAAGTACGTCTTTTTGATAGACTTAATCTCTTCCCAATTTGATTTGCTCTGTCCGTCCTTGTATCTATCGAAGTACCAATTAGGACCGTTGAATGTGCTTGACATAACCACCCTTCCCTTTGTCCTAGTAACCATAGGAAGGAGTACCTCGTTGATAAAGTCTAGCTTCATATATGCCGCCTCATCCAAGTATATAAAGTCGAGGGTCGCCCCACGAAGATTATCCCCTGAGTCAGCAGAGCGAAACTTAATAAAAGAACCGTTATAAAGATATATTTCGTTATGCTTCCTGTCATACCTCTTTATTATTTTATCCCACACCTCTTGGTGGTTTGAGAACATAGCCTCTATATCCTTCATCACCTTATTGGCTTGGTCTTGGATAGGAGACACCCAAAACATCCTGTGCTTTGGATTATTCAATGCTCTCATAAAACAATCGTTCTGCATATAGTAGGTCTTCCCTGTCTGCCTTCCTGCAACGATACAGCTAATAAACGGCTTGTCTTCGTGTACGAGCTTGTGAAAGTCCTTTTGCGGCTCAGTAGGAGTGTATAGTTTTATCTGCATCTATATATCTATATAGCCCTGTTCCTCGTCAGGTTGTTTAGTGAGGTCAATGGTTGCTGTAATATCCAACTTAGTCTGCTCCACTTTCATTGGAGCCTTGTAACCCTGCATATCATTGATAATCTTAATGGCATCCATAGCCACCTTCATATCCCCATTGGCTAGTGCCGTATCACGAATAGCTATGAGCTTGGTCAAGTTAGTCCCTTTGGCAGCCTCTATGCTTTTAGCCTCAGAGTCTACCAACTTTAACACCTCACGATGGAACGCAGTACCCTCCGTTCTCCTGTCTCGGTAATAGTTTGTGTAACCTAAATCTCTAGCAATCTTGTTACCACTCTCTATACCCTTTTCATATACACCTTCGAGAAAGGCTTTCTGAAGCTCTGTAAGACCACTTCCCCTTCCTTTGGTTATATTCCCTTTCTTATCTTTTTTAAGTGCCATAGAAGGCTTCTATTTAAGTTTATACATTGGCTTGTTATGCAAACCTAATTTTCCTGTAAACTCTATCTCATCATAACTAGGTGCTGAATCATCATAATGATACCAACTCATCACATTCTTCAGAACCCTTTGGATGCAACTTCCACAAGATGTCTCAGGATTTTCTATCTTACGCATATACTTACTCTTGCCAACCATACTGTTATGAAACTTAAACATCTCAGCCTTTAATACCTTGTTAGGCATATTGGTCTGTGCTAAAGCTATGATTAACTCCTTCTGATTCATCTTTTTAGATTAATTTACAATATTGAATGTTAGCTTCATTCATTTACTATAGTATATTATAATACTAATAAGTATTATAATCTCTCTAATAAAGAGAGATTATTATAATAATAGTAATAGAGTAAAGTAATACTATTATTATAATATTATATATTTACAATATTTTTTCCAAATGGATATTTTCCCATTCATTTAAAACCATTCCCCCCGCTCCGAGTTACTAGCTTAACCCTCTCGCTGTGTTTTGGCGGTCACTTCTTGCTAATATTCTTAGCATTCTAATATTTTTAGCAATTTTACACTTTGCTAATATTTTTAGCATTCTGTTTTTATTGGCACAGTGCGAGACCCCATACAAAAAAATTATAACAATACCAACAAATTAACCTGACAATTTGGCATATGTTTTTAAGCCATTTTAAGCCGTTTTAAGGGACTTTAACCCTTCGCTAGTATATACCCCTCACCTACCTTGAGATATGATATAGTAGTATTTTATACCTAGTGAAAAAAGGTTAACTGCCTCATTATCAATGAGTTAGCAAATACAGCTATTTTTGATTGACTAGTATTTTATACCTAGCCATTAGGTATTTATACCTATGACAAAGTTAAGTGTCTGATACTCAGCTACTTAGCTTTTTTGATATGTTTTAGGCTGTCCTAAACCTTTGTTTAGGCTGTCCTAATTTCGACTAGTTTAGGCTGTCCTAAATATAGTTGTTATAACACATAATTCACGGGTGCGGTGTGTGTGTACGCGTATGTACGCGCGTGTACGCGTATGCGTGTGTATCCAATATAATCAAGAAGAACCGTAACTGCCTGATACTCAGATAGTTACAATTATTTTGATTTTTTTTTGCCTGTAACTCATTGATACTCAGACAGTTACAAAATAATTTGAAGATTGAGTATTTTATACTAATTGACTTTGTAAGTGCCTGATAATCAGATAGTTAGCTCATTCCATTTTGTCGTAAGTACCTGATACTCAGATAGTTAGACCGATTTGCACAGTCCAAAAAGCCGCCGCATATTTGTACCAACGAAAACGGATAACGAAAAACAGACACAACAGGGAGGGAGCCCCCAAGACATAGCAGCTCCACTACGACGACGAGCCCCGAAAGGCTAAAGGCGGGAAAAACCCAATTTGAGAGCGAAAGCGAAGCAGTCGAAAGTAGTAACAAAGCCCCAATCATACGTAAAACGGGGGGCGGACGTTGGAGCACTTGACGTGCTTAGGGATAGCCTTAAGCAATGAGCCTGACCAACGAAAGCCCCCCCAAGTAACTGCGATATCGGGCTTATCTGAAACCCTGAGAGGGCGGCAATTGGGAGGCTATCCGACCAACGAAAGCGGCAAAGGGGGCAAGTGTTGCGAAATGTAGAAAGCACCGCCACAGGGGGGCGGCTAATACCCTGTTATCTTGTAACGAGCTAGGAGACCTAAGAAGGGCAAGGCGGAGCGAGACCGCCCCTAGCATCTAAAATTAAAAACTATATTATGAATCCTTTTGACGAACTATTTAAAATTGAATACCAATTAAAAACACTTTGCCCGTTTGACAATCATAACGAAATAATGAGGCTAAACGAACTTAAGGCAAAAACTCAGGAACAAATCAACAAACTTTTTGAACTTTAAAAACTAGAAATTATGAAAATTACACAGCACAGAAACGGAACGGTAACCTTGAAAAATATAAACTTTAACAAATTGTCTACACTCATAGACGGTTACCACCACAGAATTTGCAGCATGCTAGACTACGCTAACAAAAACACGGATAGTAACGCTATTTGGTCTTGGGCTATGAATGAGGTTGAAGATATGCAAAAAGACAGAGACCAATTAATGAAAATACAAGAAAAACTAACTTACAAATAATAACGGGGGGCGCAAAGCCCCCCAATAATCAAAAACTAGAAATTATGAATACTCACGACTTACCAAATTACAGACAATTCAAAGTAACTTTTTTAGGACCTACCAACACTAGGGGCGCACGGGTTAAAATTACTGAGCCTAAAAGATTTGTAGACGGAAAAACTATATCGGTTATTTTGTCCTATGATTATGCAATAGGAGATATTGAACAACAGGCGGTAAACCACTTAGACGGCTTAGGCTTTACGCTAGTAGCTAGATGCTCAGAAACAAATTCTTACACAATACTTTGTAATAATTGGGGCTTGGACTTTATAGAATTGACAGCATAACAAATAATAACGGGGGGGCGCAAAGCCCCCCACAAACTAAAAACTAGAAACAATGAAAACAGAAAACAAAATACTTTTGGCAATTTCAAGTGCAGTAGCTATCTTCGGAGCTGCAGGATTGGCAGCAACCAATGAAACGAGCTACGGAATAATAATATTAATGAGCCTAGTAGGGGCTTTAGTATCAACCTTAGAAAATTAAAAAGATGAACAAGTTACAGCTAATAATGATAATGCACGACCTAGAGGCGAGTATTAAACACAATATGAGATTGACAAACCCTAGAGACCTTAACCGCCTGAAGCGTGAATATAAGGAGATGCTAGGTCTACCAAAAAATACTAAGAATGTAGACCTTTATACAGCACTTTGGGACTGTGCAATACTGCCAAACAAGGGCGCATTTACAGAGTCCTTTGTGAACCATTGCGAGAAATTTATACAAGAAAATTACGAGAAATTATGAAACGCTCAACGACAAAATTAAGCAGGACGATAATAAGAAATAACCTGTATTCATTCCTGAACGCAGCTACCTTTGAAGAAATCAAGGCAGGGCTGAAGTGGTATGAAGAAGCACAGGACTTTGTACACCAACAATACTACGAGTTCAAAGATAAAATAGAGGGCTTGACTTATTACAGGGTTGCAGGGATACTAAGTGCAACTAGCCCTAACAACCGTTGGGAACGCAACAAAGCGGATACGATAACGGTACTCAAAGCCATTGCCGCAGGGCTACCGCCTGAGTCTGTGAAGATATGCACTTACAACGCAAATAAAGTGAAGGCTTTTGAAGTTGGAAAGGGTAACACAGAAATAACTGCTAAGAGTCCAAAGACTCACAGCTTCGCTATGAATGTAGGGCTAATGAGTCCCGACCATATAACTATAGACAAGTGGCACTTAAGAGCCTGTGCAACGAAGGCACACGAGGGAATACAGAATTGTATGGAGAGCTGTACAGCTACTGAATACAGACGGCTTGAAGCTATAACCGCAGAGGTTGCACACGAGGCAGGATACAAAGGCTACGAAGCTCAGGCGATTATATGGGTAGTAATAAAGAGAATTTGGAACAGATAAAATAAATAGATATGAGTTATACAGTTTGGCTAGGCGGAGTTGCTATGATAGAACGTGTAGAATTTTCTACCGCCTTAGATATGTACTATGAGTACAAAGATGAAGGATATACAGATATAATAATTGAAGAAGATAAATAAATATGGAAAAGCAATTATGGAATTTCTACTACCAAGACGAGTATAGAAACAAACATTACATTCACGCAGGTAAATATAAAAAACCTGAACGCACAAAGTATTATAAACTGCTTGAGCAAATGTTTAACGCAGGGGTTGTAGATGCGTATGGAATTGAGAGAATATATACAGAAAACGATTAAGATATGGAAAATTACGGAAGTGAGTGGTTCGATATGGGCTACGGAACAGGCTCGGAGAGTTTTGAGGTTGAGTTTGAGTACAACGCTTGGGAGGACTGCTATGACCCGCAGGACTCAAGGAGTAAATTTATGGATTGGGAGTACAATATAACAAAGTTGTACTACCTAACCGAACACGGAGATGAAGTAGTGATAGATTTTAATGACCTTAACACACCACAACAGGCTGAAGTAGATAACGCAATAGAAAGAGAAATAGAAAGAAAAGTATTATGATGAACAATTGCAAATACCCAACGGACACAGAACAGCAGCTACTTATGGACTTAGTTATAAACGAGTTCTATTGTAGGCACGAGGCTATGGACAATTACAATGTACAGGAACTAGCATACCGCCAAGCTATAAGCGACGGTGCTATGCGCTTAAAAGTAGAGTTATGAACGAAGAACAGTATTGGGAAAGATTAACGGCTCACTATGAGCGATTTGAAGATTATGATGATGAAGATTGATATGAAGTTTAGAATTACGTTTATCGAGGACATCGATATGTACGATTACCCCGACTTCTGCGGTGCACACTGCACAGAGGCAGAGGTCTTGGATAATGGTGAGTGGCGTGAAGCCACAGAACGTGAATTAGATATTATTAATGATGAATATAGCGAAAGCATAAACGAAGCTATACACGATAACCAATTGTACTTATGACAACAGTTACCTGAACGCAGGTGAATACTTAGAATAATAACAAATAAAAACAATAGAAAATGAAAAAGCAAAGACAAACAATTAAGCAGCTAATCATTAAGTGGTTAGGAATCGAAACACAGTTGCAAATGCTAGAGCAGCAACTTGACACGCTAGAGCGACAAACCTCAGAGCAAATCAGCGACTTTGAATACAAGCTAGAAGACAAGGCAGATGTTAGCCAAGTGGACAACCTAGAGTCTGATGTATCGGACTGCGTAGAAGAATGGAGAGTAGATGATATGATTCAATACGCCATTGACGATACGGAAATTCCTACACGAGAAGACATTCAGGAGATGATTACAGAAGAGCAACACGAGATGCTATTGGATATGGTAAAAAATAACATAGACGAAATTCAGCACAAAGAATTTGATTATGATTTGGTAGTGTCGCAGGTAGTTAGTATTATTGTAGAGAAATTAAACAACTAGAATTATGAGCAAGGAATTATCAAGAGTATTCAATTCAGGCAGGTTCGTTTCAGGAACTTACCTAAAAAAGAATGGAGAGGTTACAACCTTTCACGGACGTGCAGGGGTACACAAATACACGAAGGGGGGTAACTCCTCCCTGAACCCCAACAACTTCCTTATATGGGACTTGAGGCGTAAACGCTATATGGCTATTGTACCTCAGAATATACTGAGCTTTAAAGGAGACGGTATAAATGTAGAGGACGACATTTGGTTCGACCAATTATTCATCTAAATAAAAACTTATGAAACAATCAGAACTCATTGAGGCTGTCCGCATAGTTGCGGACGCCTCGAACCTAGCGTGTACCATGCTAGGAAAGGACAGCGTAACAACACAAGAACTCACTTGGTTGAGTAATAAACTATCTAAACAATTAGACAATGAGTAAACTTATCTATACAGTAGAATGGGAAGGAGATAATACCACCTATAAACAGGACTTCGAGACTATCGAAGATGCACGAATTGCGTTGGCTGTACACCACAGAAAAAACGCACATTTAAAAATCAAAAAAGAAGAATAATATGGCAGACTTATCTGACAGACTGATGTATGCAGCAGACCTTGAATTGCTGTACGATGCACTCAACCTACTGACCGAAGCGTACAATGAGGGAGAGTTGGACAACCCACAAAGGGCTGTCCGAATCGTACAAAAGTTTGAGAGATTTGCATCAATTCACGAGGTCAGAACCAACGACCTCATAACTCTCAAAGAGAAAGTAGAGAAAGCAAGGACTGAGTATCGCAGCCTCAAGCTAAGATACGATGGACTTGAGCAAAGGTTTAAACAGAAAGATACATTATTGCAACAGGTTATTGACAGCAAGTTGTGAATAATAGTATTATAAAAGAGTATCCCTTTAAGGGATACTCTTATAATAATAGTATATAAGTAATAGTATAATAATGCACAAAATAACAGAAGAGAGATTTAAAGATTGGTTTCCTAAGAGCAACCGATTCTTACACTATTGCGCTAAATACTACGGCTTTTCGTTTCATAACGAAGCCGTTGTAGAGGAAGCAGCATATCAATCTATGCTCAATGTAAAGAGACTAATGGACAGGGGCGAAGAGTTTGACTCAGAGAAGAGGCTAATGGCTACTGTAATGTGGTGTTTCAGGTATGGTATATTGTCTGCCTATGACGTCTTGAAAAGGCGCAATAGATTGGACTGCAGGAGCGAGTCTGAGGTTACCTATGGAGTTGGTAACGAAGATGATTACAGCCTCTATGAGGCAGCCTGTATCCACCACGACAAGCCTTACTCCAATGTAGGTGAGTTGATAAGCGAGTCAATGCTTGAAGACCTCAACCTAGAAGAGAGAGAGATTATTAAGCAACACTTCTATCAGGGAGAGAAATTAGTGGACATAAAGAAATCACTAGACCTAACGCCAAAGCAATTTAGAAATTCATACAACAGAGCTTTAGCAAAGTTGAAACTAAAATTAAAAGAGAATGAAGAGAAACCCAATATCAAGAAACAGCGTACTGAATCTATGTTCAGAGTACGAAAAAGTAACAGGGTGGAATCCCCTGTCAAAGACCCGCAAAAGGACAGTAACTATTCCAAGGCAATGTCTTTTCTACATCCTTAGAAAGAAGTGTGGTATGAGCTATTCTTCGATAGGGCAGATATTTGATTGCAACCACGCAACAGTAATACACGGCTCTAGAGTTACAGAGAACTCAATCTACATCAAAGATATGGACACTCTGAATGTAGTGTCGATATGGATTGACATACTAGAAAATATAATGCCTAACAATATGCAGGTGATGTTCAGTACGCAGGATAGAATCTATTCTGCACTTGAATCCACCTTGCTAAACAACCAAAGTAAGATTACAATCTTACAAGATATTTTAAAAAAGTACGAAGAAACTACCCTTGTTTAGTTATAGTGTAGTATATTTGTTCTGAAAGTAGTAACCAATTTAAATTTTTATATGAGTAACTTAACGAAATCTCTAATCAAAGTTCAGTCGGAATTGAAAGCACCGAAGGGACAACGTAACAAGTTCGGTAATTACAACTACCGTTCTGCAGAAGACATACTAGAGGCTGTCAAGCCTCTACTAGCTAAGAACAATCTAGCTATGCAAGTTTCAGATACCGTAAACGAAGTGGCAGGTATCCCTTACATTGAGTCAATGGTGATAGTATCAGACGGCACAGACCAAGTGGTAGTAACCGCACAGGCAGGTGTTGACCCTAACCGCAAAGGTATGGACATAGCACAATGCTTTGGGGCTTCTAGCTCATACGCTCGTAAGTATGCACTCAATGGTATGTTCTTAATTGACGACACCAAAGACCCTGATGCAACAAACACTCACGGCAAAACCAACGCAGCCCCTTCAAAGCTGAAGCTGACTAGCGATGTAAAAGCTAAGATGCTTGAGGCTGTGAAGAATGGTCAGGCTGACAAGGTAGAGTCCGCACTTAACAAGTACGACATTACTGCTGCTGTTCGTAAACAAATCCTAGGATAATGTCTTGGGATGAACGAATGAATGAGATGAAGATGGAGGAAACACCTATGGTGTTTCTCTCTTCACTTCTAGGTCAAATGGACATCGACAAGGATACTAAAATTCAGATAGCTGAAAACATATTGATTGCAGGAGATTATGAGTTAGACTTCCTGTATTCATTCACGGTACACCTAGCCGACCTGTTGGCAGATATTGAGAAGATTGGTGAGGGTGCTGAACAGCCTCTTGAGTTTAATGTATCTGAACTACTAGAACGAACACTCCAACTAATGGGAGTTAAAGACATATGAGTGTAATTGAAAAGTTTAATGATGATGAGGCTTACTTTGCGGACAAGGAATACCTGTCCAATAGTATGCTTAAACTACTAAGGCAATCGCCTACAAAGTTTCACCTACTAAGAGAAGGCAAGTGGTCTTACCCTAGCGCATCGTATTTCGATATTGGGACAGCACTACACGCACTATTCCTAGAAGGTAAACAGGTGGCACTACCTTGGGAAGGAAAGCGAGGCACAAACGATTACAGAGCTTTTGCTGCTGAGAATCCTGACAAGCTAATACTTCCTGAAAAGGATTACAAACTCGTAATGGGTATGTATGATAAGCTCAGTAAACTTAGTGAGGTTGATGAACTTATGGGCATCGACTTCAAGCCTGAAGTTCCTGCAGTAATGGAACACATTACAGATTCAGGCAACTTAATTAAACTCAAAGGTAAGGCTGATGCCGTAGTATTTGACGGTGTTGAGACTTATCTAGTAGACTTAAAGACCTCAGCAAAATCGCTAGAGGATTGGAAGAAGGGAGCTAGGTGGATGATGTATAATCAACAAGCCTATCTTTACAAGACCTTGTTTGGAGTAGACAACTTCTACTTCTTAGTGGTTGAGAAAGAGTTCCCTTATGAGGTTGGAATCTTTAAAGCAAGTGATGAGTTCCTTGCAAGTGGTGAATATGAATTTAACAAATCTATAGAACTGTATGAGAGAACATTCCTCAATGGAGTCTTCAATCCTTTTTCAGCAAGGGTTGGAGAACTATAAGAACTTAGGAGATGTAGTCCTGCTGTCCTCAGCAAGTGCTTGTAATGTGAGCGTGGTAGACATCATCTCTAAAAGTAAATCAAAGGAGATAGCTATGGCTAGAGCCATTGCCTGTTTCCTTCTGAATGAACTCGGTTTTGGTACGAGAGAAATATCTAGGCTAACTAGTACAGACCCTAAAGGTGTGTACACCTACATACACTCGCACGATAACCGTATGGCTGACCAAAGGTTCAAGAGAGCTTATGGCAAAGCTAAGAAATACTCAGAGGACTATTACTCTTCTGATGCTTCGCTGCACGATGAGGTGGCGAAGGTGAAAGCAAGGTACATAGAATTGGAATCTAAGTACGAACACATAAAAGAATTATTAACTAGTAACTAAAACAAAAAAGTTATGGCAAACGACAAAGTATTCGTTGGTAAAACAAATGTAGTAACCACCAAGTTTGGTGAGATTGTAAAGGTGGCTTTTGGTCCACAAGACTTCGAGGTTCTTATGAACGCTAAGAATGAGAAAGGTTGGGTAAACCTTGAGATGAAGGACAAGCGTGATGGAGGTAAATACTTCCAACTCCAAGGCGAGTTCACAGGAAAGCCGAAGGCTGCTGCTGTAAACGACACGGATGATATGCCGTTCTAAGTCTTAGGACTATTTATAAGAAGGAGGAGTACTGCGGAGGCTCCTCCTTTTTTATAACCTTTAAAACCAAAGAGAGATGAAAACACCAATTCAAGAACTATTAGACTACACAACAGACCTACTACACACCTTTGATTCAGAAGAGAGAGTAGCAATGGCAGTGCTTGATTACTTGAAGACTAACAAGAAGTCAATGCTTGAGAAAGAGAAAGAGGTGATGTGCAAGTTTGCTGACAATTATGTTGAAGATGAATGTTATGCTTCTGTTACAGGGTCGGTGGGATGTGATATAAGCACAGAAGAGTATTTTGAAAAAACCTTTAAAACCAAAGAGAGATGAGTAAATACGATTTAAATAAGTGGGAATACACAGCAAGGTATATTATTTTTTTGATAGGTTGTTTTCAAATAG
>Ga0098048_1001059_pt1 | contig 12343 bp, 9 predicted proteins | sample 13_taG_FD_75052 | JGI IMG/M metagenome (GOLD analysis project Ga0098048, IMG submission 75052) | Marine viral communities from the Subarctic Pacific Ocean - 13_ETSP_OMZ_AT15268 metaG | ecosystem: Environmental > Aquatic > Marine > Oceanic | place: Pacific Ocean | collected 2015-01-16 | reverse complement strand
GAACAGTAGCAAGTGTTGGTTCAGGTGACATTAACTTATATGCAGGAAAAACAACAGTTGCAAATGTTGATACACATGGTGTTAAGAGTATTAGTAATGGTGCATACGCAACATTATCAGAAGGAAGTAATGTTGTAACAGTTGATGCAAATATTAGTGCAATTAGAAGTGCATTTAGTGGTACAGGAAGTATTAATTACAATGCTGGTACTGGTGTATTTAGTTTTACTGATGCAGATAGGACTGATGCAACAATAAGGGGATTATTTAGTGCAGGTGGTTCTTTAAGTTATGACAGTAACTCCGGTAATTTCTCATTTACAGAAAGAACAGATTCAGAAGTAAGAAGTTTATTTACCGGAACAGGACTTATATCATATAACAATGGTTCAGGAACATTTAGTACAACAGCAGATAATTATTCAAGTTGGAACTTTAATACAGATACAAATAGTGCCGCTGGAATAGGTTCAGGACAAACCCTTACATTCACTGGTGGAACAGGTGTTAATGTTACACATAGTGGACAAACAATTACAATTACAAATACTAATTCTGCAGACATTGACGCCGTTACTGCAGGTAATGGTTTAACAGGTGGTGGCTCTCAAGGTACTGTTTCCCTAGCCGTTGGTGCAGGAGATTTAATAGATGTAAATTCAACTTCCGTAAATGTTGATTTAACAGAATTAACTGATATGACACAAACGTTTGCTGGTGTAGATGAATTTGTTGTATTAGATAATGATTATACTGGTAATACATTAAACTATTCAGTACAACGTAGAAAACGTGCAGAAGAGATTGGATTAAGCAAGTTTGATAATGATGCAGGATTTGGAACAATAACAGGCGTAACAGCAAGTACAGGATTAACAGGTGGTGGAAGTACAGGAAGTATAAGTTTGGCTTTGGCAACGGCAGGTGCTGGTGCTGGTACATATGGCTCTACAGATGATAATAGTAAAATAGATCAAATCACATTAGATGCTTACGGTAGAGTTACAAGTATTTCTACAGGACCAAGTGGTGATATAAGTCGTGTTAATATTACAGCAGGTGCTGGTTTAACAGGTTCAGCAGATACTACAACAGGTACTCATACACAAACATTATCAGTTGTACAAGCAACATCATCAGCATTTGGTGGTGTAAAAGTTGGATATTCAGAAAACGGTAAAAACTATCCAGTTGAATTAGATAGTGGTAAGATGTATGTAAATGTTCCATGGGTTGATACCAATACAGATACTAATACAACATATACTGCTGGAACAGGATTAAGTTTATCTGGTACAACATTTAATGTTGGAGGTTTAACATTAAGTGAATTGGCTTCCGGTAGTTATCAAACTTCCTCGTCCTTTTCAACTAACGGGTTTTACGATACTGATGGTAAAATACTTACATCAGCGGCAGTAAATGATTTAATATTAAGTAAAGGATACGGTGATATTTCTGCTGTACTTACTGCAAATGGCTCTGGATTAAATGGTGGAGCGGCAAGTGGTAGTGTAAACTTAACTATTGATCTTACAGATACAAATATATTTACTAGTACAAATACAGTAAGTAAGGCTGTAGTCAGAGACACTAATGGTAATTTTGCCGCAGGCACAATTACAGCAACAGCCACACAGGCTCAATATGCTGACTTGGCTGAGAACTATGTAGCAGACGAAAGTTATGAACCAGGAACTGTTTTAGTAATTGGCGGACAACACGAAGTAACTGTAACAGAAGAAGCAGGAAGTTATAAAGTAGTAGGTGTTGTATCAACAGACCCTGCACATTTAATGAACGTAGACTGTGAAGGCGAACATGTAGTAGCAGTAGCATTACGTGGTAGAATACCATGTAAAGTTATTGGTAATGTGAATAAAGGCGATGTGCTTGTTGCAAGTGATACTCCAGGGTATGCAATGGTAGGTGCTATGTCACATACATTAAGTCCATTGCAAATAGTTGGTAGATCATTAGAAACTAAAACAGATGCGATGCCTGGTATTGTTGAAATCATAGTTTAAACTATATAAAACTCCATAAAAAGATAAATACTATTGAACGGATAAGACTGTGCCGACAAATGGCATAGACAAGGGTTCGTAAGGCATGGTGTCCTTATTACAACTCCTTGAACTAACCGGGAAGTAAATTAATGGCGATATTTGGTAATTTCAAAGGAACTACCGTATCTGAATTTCAAATAGGAAAATCTGGTTCAGGTAGTAAAATTTCCACGGGTACTATACCGAGTGCAGACATCTCTGCGGGTGATATATACATTGATAGTTCTAATTCAACTTTACAAGTCTATGACGGCGCTTGGAAAAATATCGGATCAACATTACCGGAACTGAACGTAGATTCCGGAACACTTTTTGTAGATTCTACAAACGACACAGTCTCTATCGGTTCAACAAGTTCAAATGAAAAACTATTCGTAAATGGTAGTTTAAGATTAGGAACAAACCCAACAATAAAATTTAGTGGTGCATATCTAGATGTAGCACACAGTAATGGAACTGCTACCCAATTAAGAGTAAGAGATAACAGTTCCGGATCAGACCCAATTTTTAAAGTATACAATGCTAGTAATAGTGCAGAAGTATTTAAAGTACAAGGTGGAACAACAACTGTAACAGGCGATATTGCAATATCAGGTAACATTACAGGTGCAGATACAGATAACTTATCAGAAGGCACAACTAATGTATATTTTACAACAGCAAGAGCAAATAGTGCCATAGATGCAAAATTAACTGGCGACATTACGTTTGGTAATGTTACGGCTCAAAGTGTTAATACAGGTGTAGTTGAAGGAGTTGTATTTCAACCAATAACAGATTATGGAACTATTACAACATCAGCAAACATAACAATTGATTATGGTGCAGTAAATGAAGCAGGAACAGTTCCTGCAATTGGAGACTTTGAATACATATCAGATATATTTGGTCCAACAGGAGATAGTTTTCTAGTTGCTTCATTACCAAGTGCGGCACAACCAGGACAAATGATTTATGTCAGTGATGAAACTGGCGGTTCAGTTATGGCATTTAGTGATGGCAGTAACTGGAGAAGGATAACAGATAGAGCAGTAGTAAGTTAATTTTAAACAGGAACACACATGCCAAGAGCAAAAAAGACTGCAACAGATAAAAAAGCAGTCACAAAAAAGAAGGTTACAACACCGAGTACAGAAGTAGATGCAAAAAAGTTGAAAGCAACTCTTAAAAAAGAACTTAAAAAAGAGATGCAAACGGCATTAGAAGAAGCATTGTTAAGTATAGAAATAGATATACCTGAACAATCAACAGATGCTTTTGTAGATATGGATTTACTAAGGGAAGAAATAAGAAAAGAAGTTGAATTTGAAATCCGTAAAAAAGAAACAACGGAAAAACATAAAGCAGAAGCGACACTTACTAGAAGTGAATTATCCTTAACAGGAGAAAAAACGTATAAGTTTATTTCAGATTTAGATGGGTTTGCAGTAAAAGAAGAAAAACATACTATTCTTAGTGCAAACAAAACAGGTGCAGTAGGATTTGGATTGAGAGCACCTAGGACAGTTGGTGTGGGTAGTGCCCACTTTAGAGCAAACTATCCTAGTGAAGCATCAATACCTTCAACAGGTAAAAATAGTACGAGAGGACTAATAGTAGAGGGAGACGGAGACGATAATAATTCGTACATTTTAAGGGCATTAAGTAGAGGAAATAGACAAGGATTAAATTTAACAAGTAAAGGTAATTTAACACTAGGTGATATGAATAATGATGAACTTAGTAGACTTAAAATTGTAAATAATGAGTACGATAATATAGGTTTAAATTTAATTAATAAGAGTAAATATTTTTCAGGAACTTCTCTTGATATAAGTGCAGAAGGACCAGAAGGCAGACAGTTTAATTTTATAAATTGTAAGTCAAGAACAGAAGATAATAAATTAGGAATTCCACAATTTAGAGTAGATGGGGAAGGAACAATTTATACAGAGACAGGTGTATTTTCAAATAGAACAGGGTATGGAGAACTATTTGAATGGGCAGATGGTAACAAAAAGAACGAAAACAGAAACGGGTTTTGTGTTGCAACAGATGAAAGGGGACTATTAGTTCCTGCAACAGAAGAAGATAACGTTATTGGAGTAGTTACAGAATCAGCCGCAATAGTTGGAAATGCTTTTTGGAATACCTGGAAACACAAATTTTATTACGGTGAAGATAAAGAACCTGCTAAAGTAAAATATAAAATTGTTGAATGGATGGACGATGTGGGTGTACTACATAGTTACTATTTAAATGCTTTAGACAAGGAGTTTGCTTTACCAGAAAATGCTATTATATATGAGACAGATGAAGAAGGCTCAGATATGAAGTACAAACAAATGAATGATATGTTTGATCCAATGACAGAATATCAGGATAGACGAGATAGAGGATGGGCAGTTGTTAGCATGATTGGTACTACCAATTTATGGAAAGGACAAATTGTTAATCCAAATTGGATAAAGGTCAGAGACATTAGTGATGACTTAGAACAATGGATTTTAAGGTAAATGATAAATACAATAAAGATTATTTGCTATACAAACAAATTTTAGGGGTAAAAAATGGCAACAGCAATTCAAAGGAGACGAGGTACTACTAGCCAACACAGTTCATTTACTGGGTTAGCAGGTGAGATCACGATCGATACAGATAAAAATACGGTCGTAGTACATGACGGCTCACAAGCAGGTGGTTATCCACTAGCAAAATATACAGATGTTTCTGCACTAGGTGGTGCCGACATTACTGACGTTGTAGCAGGATCTGGTTTAACAGGTGGTGCAACAAGTGGTAGTGCAACAATTAGTTTAAACTATGAAAACTTAGCAGGTAACTTAGTACCAAGTGCAAACAATACTTACAGTTTAGGTACTTCAAGTAGTGTTTGGAAAGATGTATTTGTTGGACCAGGATCATTATATGTTAACGGACAACAAGTTATTTCAGATAATTCAGGTACAATTACTATTGGTGCTGATACTAACCAAAACATTAGTATTGTTACAGCAGGTTCAGGTGATGTAGAAATTACAACAGGCGGCCAGATTCAACTAAAATCAGATGTTGTTTTAAGTGCTGGTAAGACAATTAGTACAGCAGGTGGTGGTGCTACTACACAGGGTGGTAACATCAACATGGATAGTAACAATATTAACAACTTGGACGATCCTGTAGCGGCACAAGACGGTGCAACAAAGGCATACGTTGATGCACAGATCCTAACAAAAGACAATACAGACGAAATTACAGAAGGTTCAAGTAACTTATATTACACAAATGCAAGAGCAGATGCTAGAATTACAGCGGCATTAATTGACGAAGACAACATGGGTTCTAATAGTGCTACTAGATTGCCTTCACAGCAATCAGTTAAAGCATACGTTGATTCTTCAGTGGCGGCCAAAGATGCATTAAGTGAACTAAGTGGTGATTCAGATGATATTACAGAAGGTACAACTAACCTTTTCCATACATCAGCAAGAGCACAGACTGAGGCCAACGTTGCAATTGGTAACAATACAACAACAAACTTAGACGAAGGTACAAATTTATACTTTACAAACGCAAGAGCAGATGCTAGGGTAGATGCAGGATTTAGTGCTAAAGATACTGATAATTTAAGTGAAGGAACAAATAGCCTTTACTTTACTAATGAAAGAGCCCAAGATGCTGTAGGTAGCATAATGACAGGTTCTGGTAATATATCTGTAAATTATAATGATGCAGGTGGTGTTATAACAATTAGTGAAACATTAACTACAACAGATATAACAGAAGGCGATAATCAATATCATACATCAGCAAGAGCAAGAGCGGCAATTAGTGTTACTGATGCAGGTGGCGACGGTTCATTAGCATATAATAGTGGTACAGGTGTTATTACTTACACAGGTCCAAGTGCTAGTGAAGTTAGAGCTCATTTAACTGCTGGTGACGGATTAGATGTTTCTAGTGGTGAATTTGCAGTAGATAATACTATTGTTAGAACTACAGGTGCTCAAACTATTGCAGGTGCTAAAACATTTAGTAATGATGCTATATTTAATGGTAACTTAACTATTAATGGTACGCAAACAGTTGTTAATACAGAAACCCTTACTGTAGATGACAACATTATTATTCTAAACAATAATGCATCAGGTACTCCAACTGAAAATGCTGGTATCCAAGTTAATAGAGGTACATCAGCAGACGTCACATTAAGATGGGGCGAAAGTACAGATACTTGGGAATTTACAAATGACGGTTCTACATACTATGCATTATCAACAAGCACAAGTGATTTAGCAGAAGGCTCAAATCTTTACTTTACTAATGCAAGAGCAGATGCCAGAATAGCGGCGGCTAATACAGATAATTTAAGTGAAGGTTCAAGTAACTTATATTACACAAATGCAAGAGCAGATGCTAGGGTAGATGCAGGATTTAGTGCTAAAGATACTGATAATTTAAGTGAAGGTTCAAGTAACTTATATTATACAGATTCTAGAGCAGATGCCAGAGTGGCGGCGGCAACAGGTGCAAACCTAAGTTTAGCAAATAAAGACACTGATGATTTAGGTGAAGGTTCAACTAACCTTTATCATACATCAGCAAGAGCAGATGCTAGATTTGATGTTAAGATGGCAGCGGCTGTTACAGACGACTTAGATGAAGGTTCAAGTAATTTATATTATACAGATGCTAGAGCTCAAGCGGCAATAACAGGTGGTACTGCAATTACAGTAAGTAGTGGTGCAGTAAGTGTTACTGCTGGATCAATTGGTGCTACACAACTTGCATCAACAGGTGTTTCAGCGGCAACTTACGGTGATGCTGATAGTGTTGCACAATTTACAGTAGATGCAGACGGACGTGTTACAGCGGCAAGTAGTGTTGATATTGCTATATCCAGTGATGCAGTTAGTGGATTGGCCACATCAGCAACAGTAGATACAACAAGTGCAAGTAATATTAGTTCAGGTACTTTAAATAGTGCTAGACTTCCTGACTTAGCAGTTAGTGACTTTGCAGGAGCGTCTATACAGTTAGGCACAGAATCATTTAGTGATAGTGACTCAGTACTTATGACAGCGGCGGCAATTCAAGATAAAATTACAAGTTATGGTTATACAACTACAACAGGTGATATTACTGGAGTTACAGCAGGATCAGGTCTTACAGGAGGTGGTTCTAGTGGTGGAGTTACACTTAATGTAGGCGCAGGTTCATATATGACTGTTAATGCAGACGATATTGCAGTTGATGCCACATCGGCCAATACAGCAAGTAAGGTTGTAGCAAGAGATGGTTCAGGTAACTTTAGTGCAGGAACAATTACTGCAACGGCAACGAACGCTCAATATGCTGACTTGGCTGAGATATACAAAGGTGATTCAGATATTGAACCAGGAACAGTTGTAGTGTTTGGTGGTGAATTTGAAATAACAGAATGTGAAGAAGACTCAAGTCATGCAGTAGCAGGTGTTATATCAACAGACCCAGCACACTTAATGAACGCAGAAGCAGAAGGCTCTCCAGTAGCATTAGCAGGACGTGTACCATGTAAGGTAACAGGTCCAGTTGCTAAAGGTGACTTAATGGTTAGTTCAAGTGTCCCAGGACATGCTAAAGCAGATAACAATGCATCAGCAGGTAGAATAATTGGTAAAGCAATTGAAGCCAAAGAAGGTGATGATAACGGAGTTATAGAAGTTTTAGTAAACATGATGTAAACCAAAACAAATTTAAAAGGAGCATTAAGGTGCTCCTTTTTTTTGACTAAAAATATTGGCTCTAGAAGTGATAAATACTAGCAAGAGTAACACACAAACGAGAATAATATGGAAGATATCTTTAATTTGATAGCCGAGGTAGGAGCACCAATCGCCGGAAGTATGGCAATGGGCTTTTTTATCTTTTTAGTAATTAAACAAATAATGGAAGGTATCGTAGATCAGGTTAAGACTCTTACGATTTTTTGTAAAAGTTTAGAAGCCAGAGCAAGTACAATGAGTAATGAAATGATGAAGATTGATTTACTAGTTAGTAGTGCTTTAGAATTAAGACCTGATATAGAAAGAATTGCTCGTGCAGAAAACTTTGTTGAAGATGGCAAGGTTGATGCAAGGAGAGATTAATGGACTTAGGACAAATAATTTCTGACTTTGGTTTTCCAGTTGTAATGACTGTAGGACTTGGTTACTTCATTTATTTTATATGGAACTTTATTGGCGAACATATAGATCCTGCGTTAGAAGATATGCATTTTGCTCTAATTAGAGTAATAGATAAAACTCGTATGTTGGATCAAGATATGATACGTTTACAACAGAAAGTAAATGTAGTGTTGGAATATAAAGCAACACAAAAAATACTAGAGCAAGCCAGAATGAAAGAGGCTCTAGAAAAACAGGAAGGGAAGAAGAAATGAAATTAATATTACCAGTTACATTTTTATTAGCAATTTTTAGTTTTAGTGTACAAGCAGACGAAATTAAATTCAAATTTAAAAATCCTAGTTTTAGTGGTGCAGGAACAGGAGCTCATTATTTAACTATTGAGAATCAGGAAAAGTCACGTAAGGATAAAATTAAAGCAGATATAGAAGCGGCACTAAAGGCGGCTGAACGAGCAGATCAAAATAGCACGATCAATAAATTTATTAGAAATTTGGAGAGTAGGATTTATTCACAAATTTCTAAAGGATTGGTTGACAGTATGTTTTGTGATCCTGCAACAGTAATCAGTTGTACAGGGTCAACAAGTGGAGCATTTGATATTGAAGGTAACACCGTGACTTATGAAGTTATAACAAATGCAGATGGTTTAGAGGTTATAAAACTTACTATTGTAGACCCAGATGGATCAATAACAACAATAGAAATACCAATTGGTATAGGACAAATAGCAGGCGGATAATTTGACTAAAAATATTTTAATAGCACTAATAGGTGTTTTATATTTGAGTGGTTGTGCCAGTATCGCTATTCCGGGCGATGAGATGTGCCAAACGGATTTTCTTGAGTGTGTTGAAGAACCCAAGAAAGTAGAACTACCCACATATAGAAAATTACGATATTTGCCACCGGCAGAAGTTATGCCTGTGGTTGCCATATATCAATTTGGTGATGGCACAGGACAAAGAAAAAGTCAAGACGGAGTTGCTAGTTTTAGTACAGCAGTTACGCAAGACGCAAAAAGTTTATTAGTAGACGCTCTAAAGGCGGCAGGTTCAGGTAGTGATGCCAAAGGAACTTGGTTTAGAGTAGTTGAAAGAGGACTAGGTTTAGATAACTTAGTTAGAGAAAGACAAATAGTTCGAAGTACTAGATCCGAAACTGCCAAGCAGAACGGATTAGAGGAGTTTCAAGAACTACAGCCAATGTTATTTGCTGGTATGATATTAGAAGGTGGTGTTATAGGATACGACACTAATATTGAATCAGGAGGTACAGGGGCAAGATATTTGGGTATTGGGACAACAAACCAATATCGAAGAGATAGCATAGTTATATCATTAAGAGCCGTTTCCACACTCACAGGCGAAGTGATATTAAATGTGCAAACACAAAAGACTGTTTTAAGTTCAGGACAAGCAGGAGACGTATTTAGATTTGTAGATATGGATACTCGTTTGTTAGAACTTGAAAGCGGTATGACACAGAATGAAAGTGTAACATTTGCAGTTAGATCAGCGATCGAGGCCGCGGTGTTAGAACTTATTAAGCAAGGTGATGAAAGAGGATATTGGAAGATTGTTTATCCTGAGGATTGGGACCAACAAGTTGCAGAACAAGAACAAGCATACTGGTTGAGTCTCAAAGATGCAGGCAATCTTACTGACGAGGAAGATGAAGAACAGTACTCTAAAGACCCAAATGATTTACCTTTGTGGAAACGCATTCTTTTAAAGAATGATAATAAAACCAATATTGGAGAAAAATAATGAAGATAATTAAAAACTTAGCGGTTGGTATCTTCGCATTAATAGGACTTATGTCTAACCCAGTAATTGCTGATGATAACGAAGTGTTAATAGATCAAGAAGGTGATAACCTTGTATTAACAATTTTACAAGCAGGAACAGGTAATACTGTATCTGGTAATAGTTCAGCATCAACAGACTTAATACTTACTGGTAATAATATTATATTAGACCTTATACAAGACGGTGACAACAATGATTTCTTTGGTGCACTTGTTTTAGATGGTTCAGGATCAAGTGTTTTAGATTTTTACAATCTAGGAGATGGTAACATTTTTGATTTTGATGTAGGTGATAATAGTGCCGACAATGCTGATATGCTTTCAAGCATTCAGGGTGACGGTAATATATTTGACATAGGTATAGGTGAAAATGCCAGTGCAGAAGGTTTAAACTTTGATTTAGTAATACTAGGTGACAGAAACGATTTCGACTCATCTTTTGCTAATGCTAAAGTTTGGGCGGCGGCTGGAACAGGTGACACTTGTGGAACAAACTGTACAGGTACAAGTACAATGGTAGGTATCTTAGTTGATGCTGACAACGTTGTATGGAACTTTGATATTACAGGTGATGACAATGACTTTGCTACTAAGCAAAGCGGTAACAGTGATCACAGTTTAACATTAGACCTGACAGGTAGTGATGGTGATTTCCAGTTCACTCAGGATATGACTACAACTTGTAACCCTGCATGTCACGGTATTATTAATGTCGAGTTAGACAGCGAAAATGCTTCAGTTAGTATTAAACAAACCGACTAATCTTTTAGTCGCAGTTTTACTAATTGTAATAGGAAACGTTTATGCCGCCGAACCAATCGGCGGCATAATTGAACAAAGTGGAAAAAAAGGCAACATATTTCGCCTTTCAGGTGAAGAACTAACAGCAACGTTAGAAACAGACATAGTAAGTTTTGACGAAGTTGAAACAGAAAACGGCAGGCTAAAAATACAGTTTGTTGACGAAACCCAGGTTAGTTTAACCGAACATACATATATGGAAATAGACGAGTATGTGTATGACCCAGATCCAAGTAAAAGTAAAATGGCAATGAACTTTGTACAGGGTACAGCCAGATTTGCCACAGGTGGATTAGGATTAGTTCCAAAAGAAAATATAGTTATACAAACTCCTACTGCTACAATCGGTATTAGGGGAACAGATTTTACTACCACAGTTGATGAACTGGGTAGAAGTTTAGTAATATTACTACCAGATGCTGATTGCAATGATGCAGTTAGATTAGAAGAAGGGTGTAGACCCAGTGGTAGTATAACAGTTACTAATGACGGCGGAACAGTAACATTGGAAGAAGCCTTTCAGGCTGTAATGGTGAGTACGTTTGAACAAGCACCAACGCAACCTGTAATATTAGTAGACTTGGATTTAAATCAAATAGACAATATGTTTATTGTAAGCGAACCAAAAGAAATAACAGTAGCAAAAGAAGAACAAATACAAGAACTAAAAGGCGACGGTGGACTATTAGACTTTGACGGTTTAGACAAGGACCTTTTAGAAATTGAAGATTTGGGAAAAGCCGCAGAGCGAGAATTAGAATTTACAGAATTAGATATTAATTTTTTAGATGTCGACTTTCTAAGAGATTTATTAGAGGTTATGGAAGAAGCAGATGCTTTAGGTAGCAAAGAAGAGACTTCTTCTGGGGATAGACTAGTAGATAGAGCATTTGGATTACAACCTGATAACCAGTTTAATATTATACCTGACTTAGATGGTAAGGTATTCTTTTTAAGACAAGGTAATAATTATGTTAGTTTAAAAATAAAAAGAGGCAATGCAGGGCAAATAGAAATAAGTGATAGTGATTTAGGAGATACTGTAATGTGCCTTAATGAATGCGAAGGCATATTCATAAGTATTACACAGGAATAAATAGTAGTATGAACATTGATAAAAAATTAAATGAGATGGAACCAAAAGATACACCACTATTAGTATTAGGCTATATTATATTGGGTATGTTTTTATTAATACCTTTATCAGCAAATGCAGATGATAATGAAGTATATTTAGGTAATATAACTGGCGACAATTTAGAACTAGACATATTACAAGCAGGTACTGATAACACAGTTACAGGTATAACAGAGTCAAGTCAATTTGCAGGAGACGACAATGCCTTACACATTATGCAAATAGGCACTGGAAATTTGTTTGAAGGTAATTGGACCAGTGGCGGTCTTAATAGTTTAAAAGTATTCCAAGGTGGTGGCGGTAACGATAATTTTGTTAGATTAACAGGATTTGGAACAAACAACACAGGACTTGTACTACAAGGTATGCACTCGGACGG
>Ga0098048_1001055_pt1 | contig 12362 bp, 6 predicted proteins | sample 13_taG_FD_75052 | JGI IMG/M metagenome (GOLD analysis project Ga0098048, IMG submission 75052) | Marine viral communities from the Subarctic Pacific Ocean - 13_ETSP_OMZ_AT15268 metaG | ecosystem: Environmental > Aquatic > Marine > Oceanic | place: Pacific Ocean | collected 2015-01-16 | reverse complement strand
TTGTTGCGTATCTAGTTGTGTTCCAGTCTGTTAAACCGCCGTCACCCACGACCATAAGCTTGCCGTCCTCACCGAGGACCCACTCTGGTGCTTGGCTGTAGTCCTGCCACATCTCTTCTGCACGCTGGACCCCACCAGCAAGGTTCTTCATGTTGCCAGAGCGAACGTTGTTCATGGTCTTGCTGTTCAAAGCAAACTTAGCTGTAGATACGTTCTTGAGTTTGTCGTACTGTGCCTTTGCTTGCTGGAACCTTTGTGAGTTTTCATCTGTTGGGTCCAGCCTATGCTGCGTTGCAGCGCGTTGGTACTCATCAAGAGAAAGTTGTAAGCCCTCAACAGCCCACCCGCCTACAGCAGACGGTGTGGTTTCCATAGCTGTCTTAGTATACCCGTACAGCTGTTCGTTGTAACGGTCTTCCGCCCGCTCCTCTTGCCTCAACGACCGCTCTTCCGACCTAGCATACCTCTGTTGCTGTTCCTGGTATCTACGCTCCTCTCTGGCCCTGTCAGCGGCACGCTGCCTAGACTGCACAATCCTGTCTACGTCACCTTGTATCTGCTTGCCAATCTCTCTGGCGTAATCCGATGCGAACTTATACTCCATGTTTATGCGAATTGAGGCTCGTCAAGCAAGTCGTCCATGAACCTCATGAGCCCGTCCCTGTCTTTAGATTCAACCAGTCTTTTGATAGATTTTGCTTGGTCGGGGTTGAGGACATACTCACCACCAGTAACTCTGATGCCAGTGTCGTCGCCCTCCTCTGTGATGACAGCCATCTCGTTCTCTGCGTGGGAGAACTTACCTGGGGTTTTCTGTACTTTACCACCCTCGTCCATGACCGCTCCAGCTGCTGAGGTCAGGGGCCCAAATGCACCGAAGCCCATTGCTGTCTGAGCAACACCACCAACCGTGCTGGCAATACCACCCATCATCTGCTGCCTGCTCTGCTGTTCGAGAGCCTGAGCGTTAGCCAGCTGCTCCTGAGCGTAGTTTGTTTCCCTAACGTTTCTCGACTCCTTTCTGTCGGTGCTTCTTTCCTGAGCGCTTGCCAAGTCTCCGAGAGCTGCTGTCTGCTTCTGCTGCTGCTCCAGCACCTCTGTTCTCTGAGCCCTGTTCGCTGCTGACGTAGCCCCTGCCAGTGCACCGAGACCGCGAGAGCCAAATGAAGTAGCTGCTGCTGTGGTGTTGGCGAGATTTCTGTTGATGTCTTCAGTCCGCATCTGCATAAGGCGTGTGTCGTATGCGTTCTTGACGCGCTCATAGTATTCCGCTGGAGTAGACAGCGATGGCTGAGATGATTTAAGCTTGTCAATCTCGTGCTGTTGCTTGGTCTGCTGGTCCTGCGCCTCCTTCATCTGCTTATGACCCACAACGATATCTGTGATGCCACCCGCCACACCAAGGATTCCGCTGGCCGCCATGCCCGCTTGCTCTAGACCCATGCCGCCACCCGTCTTTGCTGCGTCAGCTACTGGTGCTGCTGCTGCGGGTGCTGCTGCTGCTGGCCCTACAGGTGCGCCTCCAGTCATGAGACCACCCATGTTTGGACCACCCCCGCCCTCAATAGGCTGAACACCAAGCGTTTTCATAGCCTGCATGGAGTTGTCTGCAACAGACCCAGGAGTAGCGTATGGACCCATGCCAGTGTCTATCTGGCCAACACCGAGACTTGACATAGGAGACATGTTCATTTGAACTGCGGGTGGTCTTGGCTGAATCACAGACATACCCTGCATCGGTTGCAGCTGCTGCATAGGACCAGGAGGAAGGCTGTCAGAACCTCGCAATCCTTGAGTTATGTAGGGGTCGAACGTAGGAATAATGCCCTGTGAGTCTTCCCCTGGAGGTAGCGGCGCCATAGGAGGGCGCAGGTTCCCTGGCTCAGTCATCACATTCACTGTCGGTAGACCCGTGGGATTTCCATACTCGTCAAACATGCTGCTAATTTACTGATTATTAGGTTGGCCCCCGTCATTGTGCAGTGATGAAGCATCATACACCATGTTGGCTGCGTAAAATTCTATCGGTCCCGTGTATACATTGTCCTTAGACTCAGAGTTTTCAAGGGTGATTTGTGCATAGTAACCTCTAAACATGTCGCCGTCCACACCCGTGGTGTAAACGTTTGCGATAAAGTCACCAGGCTGGATGTCGGTAAATGTCCCGTCAAGAGTGGTGTCAACCTCTGTTCTAGACCCAGGAACAAGGCCCTCAATCTTCCATGTCTGCGCCGTGTTCTGCCACCCCGCATCTGTGCCTGGAGTAAACTTCACAACCTTGGCGCTAGGTCCAGTAATGATAGGCGTGTTGCTGACGTCTGAAGTGAATGTGATTCTATCAAAATCAACACTTTCCACCGTCCCAATAATCCTGTACGCTGTAGACGGGATATCGTTAAGGTTTTGGTCTGGCCCCTCAGCATTCGTCAAGTCACTATCGGTAACTCTTGGGATGTTCGCATAGCGCATGCCCTCCTTAAGATGGAAGTGCGAAGCCTCTATGTCTGCCGTGCGCTGAGTGTCGTTTCTGAGCTTGACACCCCAAGCCCTATTGCCCTCCGTGCTCATGGCCTTGTAAGCCTTGACAGAAGAGGGGTTGCCTCTAGAGATGAGCCTAAGTCTAGATGGGTATCTCTCAGGGTAGTTGTTCGCTTCATCAGGAGTCTCCTCATAGAAGCTGTTCCTAACAGGGCCCATGTTGTGTTGCCACATCTTTCCATCCTTGAACGAGAAGAACCTGTTCTGGATGTTGGCGTACATCTCTGGGATGAACGAGTAGAACGTCAGCCACTTCTCTGCCGTAGGAGACCAAGCAACAGTAGCCTTGTCTGGGTCTACAACAGGAGCGATGGTTAGTGTGGTGGTGGGGTCTCCTGCTCCCGATGTGGTTCTGAGCAGCGTCACAAGTTTGTTGTCTGCTTCGTCAGGGTCTACCTCAGTCTTTGCGTCAATCGTAAAGTCCTTGAGCGAGATTCTAAAGAAACCTCTAACCGTCTTCAGCTGGTCGACCACATCAATCTTTATGACATCAAGGATGGTGGAGCCCTGAATGGGGTTCTCAAATTCTGGGTCGATGTAGATGCCGCTGCGTTCTGTGATTCTGTCGATGTAGATGGTGCCCTGGTGCATCTCTCTCCACATCGGGAGATACGGCTCGAAGGCGGGTTCGTTATTGGGGTCTAGTTCATCAACCTCATCCCACTCCATCTTCTCAGTACCCCATGACAACAGCATATCTCTAGAGAATGTGGGCGTACCAATGATGTCGTCGAACACCATGTTGTCCTCGGGTGTTGGGCAGAAGCCTACAGTAGACTCGTCCTGAACAAGCTTGGAGAAATTGATGGGTTCTGTCGTGACGATGTACTCACCATTCTCTGGGTCGAAACCACTAGGAATCTTAGGCTTTGCAACGCAGTTGTTGACACCACCGAACAGACCCTCGAAGTAAGACTCCATCTTAATCTCACTGATAGGCGTGATACCAGAGCCGTCAATGCGGCAGACTCTGCCTGCCCTTACGTCCGAGAAGTACAGCTGACCAAATCTGTTGACAACACCGTCCTTAGTTACACCAGGCCCAAACTCCCCCGCCATAAACATCGCGGTGCCCAAGACGTCGGTCGACGTAACCATGCTGCTGTCTCCTCCCATCTCTACAACGTTTCTGTTGACAGGTACCATAGACACCTTCGACTCCTGAAGGCAGGTCAGTGACTCGTTACCATCAACGAGCGCAGTAACCTCACCATACTTGGACGGCATGTCCTTGTAGGGGAACAGCGTAGGGTTGAATGAAGAAAGGGCTAGTCTGTTAGAGTCAAATGCAAATGGGTCACTGTATGTGATGGACGACACCCGACGCATCTGAGACTGCTCAATGTTTTCCGCGTGAGCTCTACCGTAGGTGTAGCTGTTGGATTCAAAGAAGTCGCTTACGCTATCGTCCTCAACAACAAACGAGCTGTACTGAGCTTCTCTAGGTATTGTAGGGTTGTACGTCATAACCGTACCAGGCTGAAGCTCGGGTTCAAAGTCTTCCTTGGCATTGACAATCTGACGTCTAAGCTTTAGATAAGCATCGCCCGACTTTATGGTGATGACTTTCTCGTTAAACACACCAGTAATAACTGTGTGTACATTGTTGATAGAGGCTCCAGTAAACTTACACTTGGGGTCTAGCACGTACAAAAACCCACCACCGCTCCTTGGCCTCACCTCCTTAATGGTCCCGAAAGCATTAGTCAAGATTGAGGGGACTGCGTAGTCCGTAACCTTATCGCCCACCGCGCATCTTGTTGATGATGTAAAGGCGTCGCCTCTAACAACCGTTGCGTCGTTGAGAACCTGAGCACCAATGTCGCCTCCGTGTGTCCTGCCCAACGTCCCTGGGCCAGAGACATCATACATCTTACCAATCTCGTAGTACACAGGGTTTTCTGTGTTCTTCTTGTACCTGACAATCTGAACCTTGCAGTTTTGGCTCCACAGGTCCACACCACTAGCCACATCCTCGCGTCTAAAGCCAGCGGCCTTGGGGTTCTTTACAGACAAGAACCACCCAGTCGTTCTGTAGATATCGTCCTTTGGACCATCATCTACGTCAGCACCCTCTGATGCTGGCTTGAGGGGATTGTTCTCGTCGTCGATAAGGTATTGATACCCCGTGATTGGAATCTCAATGTCTGGTCTTACAACAACACCCTCGCTGTTTACATACTCAACAATGCGAAGACGGTCACCCTCCTGGTATTGGTAAGTCTTCATAGAGCCTAGCAACTCCTTGGCAGAATTTGGCTTACCCTCAAGAGTGCGCATAGACAAGAAAATGGCAGACGAAACGTCACCACCCAAACCCTGCATGATTACAGCACTGTTGTTGATACTGTCCTCGGTGTCTTCACTCGTAGAGCGAATGTCTCTCTTCAGGTTTTTAATTGGGACAAAGGCCTCCGCTACACCCGTGTACAGGTAGAAGTCGTAGGTGCTGTTGCCCGCGTATACAGGTGCCCACTTGGTTGCCCACCTTGGTGGCTGGTGCTTAAGCCTAATGTCAACCTCAGCCTTACCAAACAGGGGCTCTCCGATATCACTAGTTCTAACAGCGTCATACAGGTGGGGAATCTCTACAGCCCCCAAACTCTGCACCCCACCGTGCCTACCTCTTTCGTCAAAGTAAACAACACCGAACTCGTGGTTAGCCCCAGACTTTAGCGTAAACATATCCTCGATAGATGAGGAGTTTACTATTTCCACATCTCCGTCAACAGAAAACTCATTGATAGCCGTGACAATACCCGCCCTGTTGAGAACACTTTCACCCACGGTGACTCCGCAGCGAACAAACGCATCAGTATAACTGTCTGAATGAGCCTTTCGGTCATCGACGTTATCCGAATCTTTAAGGAAGTGATTGTATTTCTTTGGGTTTGCACCCGTGTTGAACTTACCAACAAGCCCTTCATCAGCCTCTAGCTTAAGCTCGGTTGGCGTGAGGACGCCTGTGATTTTTTTTGCCGCAGGGTCGTACTGTGCGTTTCTAACGATGAAGGTGTAGAATCCGCTCCAAGAAAGATAGATTACCGACTGGTCTTTTTGTTTGCCTTCGGAAACACCTGGCACGTCTTCGGCTCGGTAGGCATTTGCTGGACACTCAGCAAAGTGGAAGTTGCCATCGGGACCCTCACCCTTGAGAGCGTTTGTTCCGCGCCACCTATCTCTCGGACCATAGTCACTGTACTTAGCTGACTTCACAAACATCTTGGAAGACTGGCCCTTAAGAGCTGCAGCCAGAGTGTCACCAGCCTGAACCTCCGTCTTGTTAGAAAGGTCTACCTCGGCAGAGAACTGAAGTCCCGACTGAATAGACAGGCTGCTAAAGTTTCCGCAGTGCTGTACCTGCTTGTAATCGTTGTAGTCAGTGTCGTAATCGAACGAGGTGTTCTTCTTCTGAAGATATCGAATTGAAGTTGGGGTGTGAGAAAGGACGCCTCCATCGTCACCCAAGCATTCGATTTCTGTTGTGTAATACTGGCCGCTAGTATTGTTGTTTGCTGTACCGATAGAAGACCCCGACACATCCAGCCTAACTGCTGCTGTAGTCTCTCCAGAAAAGCCCTGAGTGGGCAGACCAGAGAGGTCAATCTCAAACTTCATAGAGTAGTTGCCCGACTGCTCTGATGGGTTTGCAAGGTTAGATTGAGAAACTATATTACCTCCTGCAGTGTCGTGGAGAACACCAGAGGTTGCCGTTAGGTTACCCCCGCCAAAAGACTTTTTTGTATCTGGAACAAGCGCGTCCAAGCCAGAACGCCACAGCGCAAGTTGAGCGAATTGAAGGGCATAGTACTGCCCACTAGTTACGAGGCTAAGCGCACCAATAGATGATAGGTCATCAATAGTTTCCTGAAGAATAGTCTGAGTTCCTGGCGAGCCAAACAATTCGATGTTCTCCCAATCCTCATTGTCTGGTCCCAAAGCAAGCCTGAACTTATCCAGCGCCGATGGAAGCAACCTTGGCCCGTCTAGCTGCCCCCCTGGTGGTAGAAGCACATCTACCGTAGACAGGTTTGCTCCCGCAGGGTGTAGAACAGGATTCATTATGGTGTTGGGAGTAAGGTTATCAAACCCCTCTACATAGTTACCATAGAACAACCTGTTGTTTGAGAACACCTGAGCACCAGCCCTCTGAGGCACGGCATCAAATGTTTTCTGAGTGTCCGCATCAGAAGCCTGAACGTATATGCCATCGTTAGCAAATACGAAATCCTGTGTGCTGATTACATCTGAGTTATCTATCTCCTTCACCTTTGAGTAGTACCCGCTGTTGCCATTCCTTACATACAGAATCAGCTTTTTTACAGGGCCTTTGGAGTTCTGAAGGGTTACCTTAATCTCGTTATACTTCGTGTCTGTAAAAGGCGGGTCGCCTTGAGATGACAGGTGTCTAGGGCTTACGGCTAGAACAGATGCAGGAGAAAGTGCTGAGTACTCGCCATCGTCGTAGATGTACTGGTAAGCAAACTGGAACAAGGAGTTCCTTATTCTGTTGACCTTTCTCTTCGGGTTGTTCAAGAACTCCAAGATGGGTGCAATCAATGGGGGCTTCTTACACACGGCAAGGAAGTCCTCCTTCTGAGCAATAGTCCCAGTATTGATGTATGTGTTGTACCCCCCAGCCAACGCTCTTGTTGCGTTAATCTTTCTCGGCTCGTTTCTGTCGTCGGTGAAATACAGGAGGTGCTCTGCATCCTGATTGACGATGAGGTCCGCATTGATGTACGCAGTGTCGTTAAAGTTCAGAACAGAGTTTTCGTAAACCTTCTCAAAGACATTTGAGTCTTCACTACCAGGAGCAGCGATGTACCTGTAGATTCCATGGCTGTCCTCGCTGTTGTAAATAAAGAAGTACACGCACTTGTGCGCCTCAGAGGTACACACGCCAACACACCTGTTTCTACCTGTAGACGGAAGGGCATCTTCCACCGCGTTCTTGGGGGGAATAATTCTGTTGCCCTCAACGTTCTTGATTACACCAGCATCGCCATCCTCCTCGTGAGATATGCGCACGTTGAGTGCGTCCACCATCTCGTATGACTTAAGGATTCTTTCGTCGTCGTCGAGGTTGAGATACTGTGGGATTAGCTTGTCAATAGGCATCAGTACTTAGGAGCTTGTTTGAAGTTCTTACGAATAACCTGCAGAGCATCCTCCTTACTAAAGGATTGTAAGCGCGAATTAGCCCTTCTGAGCTCATTAAAGTACTCCGACCTGGCTCTGGCCTTCTCACCCCCTGGAACGTTCTTCTTTCGCTCTACAACCCTGTAGTAGATGTACGCTCTTAATGCCTCCTCTGCCATGACGTGAACCGTAGGGTTCTGACTTCTGGCCTCGTCAGCAATGTATTCGATTACGATGTCCTCGTATGAGTTGTCAAGAGCCAGCTCGATTCTATTCTGGTCAAGGTTGAGCCTGTACTCACCCCTGTACTTGCCTCCGCCATATCCGTAAATCTGACCCACGTTATTCTGGTAGACGTAATTGCTGAAGACGATGTGGTCATCTAAATCTCTCGGCCCACTACTAGAACCCTTAGCATCGACCCTGTCGTAAACTCCGTCACCGTCGCTATCAATCAGTAGGCTTCCACTCGTCTTGTACTTCTGAGAGATGTTGATATTGCTGTTTGACGTAAGAACATAAACAAGGCCATCGTCGCCAACCACCCCAATCTTCACAAGAGAAACAAAATCGTCTGGCAAGTCCACCGTGTCGTTGGCATTCTTGGACAGCTTGATAGAGCGTACCCTTTGCAGGATGTCAAAGCCCATCTCCCTTATGCCTCTCAGGGCGTAGTTGTGGACTAGGGTGTCAGATATGTTCTTGGCAAAATCCTCTCCGTCGATAGACATGATGAAGTCATTCACCACCTCGCTTACAGTTACTAGGTTCCGTGCCATTATGCTTGTTGTTTTCCGTATGACATTACTGCTGCATCACGCAGGGCAGTGCCAATCATTGTGGCTAGTTCTACAACCAACTCCTCCTCCCTGTCTTTTGGGAGCTCGAAGTCAATACTTGTTGCCGCATTGTAAACCTCATCTCCAGCAACCGTGGCGTAGTTAAACTGTGGTTGCGATGGCGTCTTGGCGCCTGCGCTTGTGATTCCCTCAGGGAGCTTGTAGTATCTGATGTCCACCTTCTTGATTGAGTTAGGATAAACCTCAAGAAAGTCAGAAACCAAGGCTACTGGCTTAGAAAGGGAGGGGGCTGAAAGCTTACTGTTAAGCATGTAGTCAATCCTGTGTGGCTCGTATAAGATTTCAATAGGGATGGAGGTTGTTACCCCCATCAATACAGAGCCGTATGTCTTAGCAGATGACAGCTTGTAGAAATCGTCTGGGTAAGTGTACTTCAAGCTGTCGCTTTGTCTGTCTCTGGTAGATGACTTCATATACATAGACAGCTCCTCCCTTACGTCATTGACTTTCGAGAAGTCTCTACCCCCGTCGTTGGTCATGCGAAGCTGTTCCGCAGCTAAAACCTCCCCCCACATCTTTCGATAAATCGCCATCTGAGCTACGGGCGCCATGCTGTTGAACTCGGCGGGGCTTATGAAGCCTCGCTGTTCTTTGTTTGCAAGGTCTTTCAAAACCTCATATACTCTCTTAACGCTTACCATCTGTCGTGTTTTGGGCTAAGCAAATATAAAGAAAAAGGGGAGGGCCTTCTGGCCACTCCCCCTTGCTGCCTCACACGCAGTGTCAGGCTATCTCTGCAAGCTGCCTTTCTATATCGGAAAGCACTGCGCTTCCCTGGTCCGTCATGCAAAACCTAGCCAGAGTCTCTTTGGAATCTTGACCCGTAGGTACTGTGACGATAACCTTATTCGTGTCATACCACACAACAGCTCCGCCTCTGTCTCTGACGATATTGAAGTCAAAGGCTTGTGATGTAGTACTTCTAACCTCAACCAGCGGATTGGTGGTCATATCCAGGAACTTCTGCGGGAATCTGCGAGCATACCTCACAAGGTCTCTCTTTACAGAAAGGTCGTCCTGGTCGATGTTAATCTTCAACGCCATGGCGAGAGGGAGCAAGTCCGACACAGTCTTCTTCTTGATAATGCTGATTGCATCATGAACAAGGAACTCATTATCCACCTCCTTTGCCTTAGGTACTTCCTTGTTTACCCGCTCAAACGTTGAGCCGCCATTGGCTCTGTTGTCTGGGTGGTAGTCAAGGAACTTAATAAGGTTTGGCTTTGTGACAGGCACCACAAGCATCTTGTCTTGGATAAATACCTGTTCAACCCTGGGGCTACTTGACTGCTCATCTACATAGATAGATGGCTCTAGCGGCGCGTATCTAATCTCTCTAACCTTCTTTGTCTCGTTGTCAAAATAAGACAATCCCGACGTGCGAAGCTTGCAGAAGATACCCCCCTTACCGTTTACTGTTGCATAGACAGCGGGTTGGTTTTCTTGAACGGGAATGCTTCTTTTGATAGACGGGGCCTTCTTTACAGGTGGAGCTTCTGCAACCACCGAGGCCTTAGGGGTCGATTTGGGCGGACGACCACGCCGCGTTGATTCTTTGTTTTCCATGATAATGAATTGTATTTGAAGAAAGTAAAAGGGAGAGGGGCGATTCCCCCCTCCCAGTTACCCGTTAGATTACTTAATCAAGATGTGCTGGTTTGCAGCACGAGTAATCAAGTTGCACTCAGAGCGGTAGTTGAACTCAGCAACGTCCTTTCCGTTGTTGTTGAATCCGAGGACTCCACCACCAGTTACCCAGTGCTCCATCTCTCTGCTGTATCCGTTTGAAGCCTTGTAGTTCATCTCCAACGCAGGGGCCTTGGTGCCCGTGTTCGCGTCAGTGACGTTGGCCAAAGGAATGCAGACACCGTTAAAAGCAGAACCGTCCAACAAGGTTGGGTCGTTCAAGAGCTTCCAGCTGTGCTTGTGGAACGTGTATCCGCCTCTAGAGAAAGAGGAGAAGCCGAGGTTCAAAGCCATGTCTCTGTCGTTGTTGAACGCACCGTAGTTTGTTGCAACGCCAGAGGTCGAGGAGGTGCCACCATTTGACAACATGGTGTCGAGAAGCAACATCTGCGCAGTGTTCGCGTACATAGCGTACTCCGAAGGAGCGCCCTGCTTGTCGAGTTGAGTGATGATTGCATCAATATCATCGAAGTTAGCTGTACTACCCGAACCAATCTTGCCATCCGTGACGAGACCTCTGTCCTCCAAAGCAGCGAAGTATCCTTCGGTACCAGAGAAAGAGTGGGCACCACCAGCTGCAGTCTTCTGACCGAGCAACAGAGTCATCTCACGCTTGTCCATGAAGCGCTGGCGAGTGTCTTGCTCACCCTTGATGTACCATCTGTAGTCTCCACCACCGAGGTCGATGTAGCCAATGTTGGTTGCCTGAGAACCAGTAACCTTGAACACCTCCTTAACGATGGCGTATGGGTTAGTTCTCTTGACAACGTTAGACTCCATGTAGCGGCCTGGCTGGTCTGTACCCTGGTCGAACATGTTGCCGATGATAGGGAAAGAAACAGCCTCATCGTCAGCCAAGGCTACTGTCAAACCTGAGCCATCCAAAGACTTCAGAGTAAGAACTGCAGCACCTGTAGCTGCGTCTGCAATGGCAACACCCGTAACTACGAAACGGTCAACACCACCAACCAATACGATATCACCTTCTCTGGCGATGAGTTGGTCGCTTGTGCCTTCAGTGTAAGCCGAGCCACCCTGAGCTACAATGCCGTCGAGAGTGACAGTAGCCGCATCAACAGCAACTTCAGAGCCACCACCATCGACAACACCCGCTTGCTTCTGGTGGAGTCTAGCCTCCTCCCAGTAGGTTACTTCGTCAGCAGTACCTGCAGTGTTTACTGCGCCTGTGAGCTTCAAGAAACCAGTGATACCCTGGTCTCCAAATGTTTTGATGAGGTTTGCTCTAATGTCGGGAGCGTTGACCTCGTCGATAAAGTCCCCCAAAGCCGTGTACTTGGCGGGGTCCAGTTTGTTAAATGCAGAATTGGAAATCCCCTTTACTCCTGGGGCTCCGCTTCTGGTTGCGCTAATAGCCATGATAATTTTTTTTAGGCGTTAGAATTTGAAAGTCAATCCATTGCCCTGGCCAAATGCTTCTCTCAGCTGCTCGTCTAAACTGTTAGATGTCTGCTGCTGTGGGTCGGCTTGAGGAGCAGTGTTTGTAGAAACATTGCCTGCGCTTTGAACAACCTTTCGTTGTCCATCGCTCATCCCCTGCCTGTACACAGACGCAACAATCTCGTCGATGTTATCAATAAGAGCCCTGTGAGAGCTGAGCTTATCGAAGTTCCAATCACCACCATCGGAGATATAGTCATCGAAGTATTCGTCGAGTTTAGCATTCTTTTCAATGAGAGCACCCTTGTACTTATTGTTAAGTCCGTAGGTGAAGCTCTGACCGTTAGGAAGTCCGAAGACCAATCCGTCCAAGTCCTGAACTTCGCTTCTCATCGTAGAGACCCATTCATCAGTGATAAAGGATTGAGGTTCCGCACTATCTACCTCGGGCGCTTCGTACTTAGAACGAACGTCCTCAATAGAACGGCGGGCTTGCTCCGCATCCATCTTAAGCTGTAGCTGCGACATCTTAACATCCTGCTCGGTATTCAAGTCGGGGTCCAGCTTGTACTTGTTAGACAAGAGCATTCCTACTTCCTCATCATTGAGGTTGCTGTGCTCCATCTTCATGTGGTTACGAACAGCAGTCATGTCATCCATTTCAGATGTGTTCAACCGCTGGTAAGCATACCAGTCTTCTGGACTCCGTCCTGTTTCACGGACAAAGTTGTTAATCGC
>Ga0098048_1001049_pt1 | contig 12405 bp, 12 predicted proteins | sample 13_taG_FD_75052 | JGI IMG/M metagenome (GOLD analysis project Ga0098048, IMG submission 75052) | Marine viral communities from the Subarctic Pacific Ocean - 13_ETSP_OMZ_AT15268 metaG | ecosystem: Environmental > Aquatic > Marine > Oceanic | place: Pacific Ocean | collected 2015-01-16 | reverse complement strand
CGATCTCCGCGGCCTGGGGCGTGATGAACACGCTGGGTGTCGAAGGGTACAAGCGGTTGCAGGGGCAGGTCTGTGCGACGCGGGAGCGAATGGAAGACGGCGTGAAGCGGCTCGGTTTCGAGATTGTCGGAAATCCGATTCTGGGCCTGATGGCCTTTCACCATCCCGATGCCCATGCCTTCGCGGTTTATGGCGAGATTTTCCGGCGTGGCTGGTTCACATCGGTCACGAAAGAGCCGCCGAGCCTGCACCTGATGCTGAGCCCCAAACATGCCGATGTGGCCGACGCCTATCTCGCAGACCTCGAAGCCAGCGTGAAAGCGGTGCAGGCTGGCAAGGCCGGTGAAAAGGTTGAAGCGCGCTATAGCTGACAAGTCAGAACGCCAGGGAGGGCGGATAATGGAAACCAAGGGCAGAACGGCGGTCATCACGGGCGGTGCAAGCGGCATCGGCGCGGTGTTGGCCGAAGCGATGGTGGCCGATGGCGGTCGCGTCGTGATTGTGGACATCAACAAGGATGCGGCCGAGGCACATGCGGCCAGGCTCGGCGATGCCGCGCTGGCCATCGCCTGCAATGTTGCCGATGTGGCGGGGGTCGAGGCCATGGCCGGCGAGGCCTGGAACTGGCTGGGCGGAGTGGATCTGGTGTTCGCCAATGCCGGGGTCAGTGTGGCGCGGCCGCTATTGAAGGCCAGCGAGGCGGAGTTCGACGTAACGATGGGCGTCAACCTCAAAGGCGTCTGGGCGACAGCCAGGGCGTTTGCCGCACGCATGATCGATGCGGACCATGCCGGGCATCTCTGCCTGACCGCGTCGGAACACGCGCTGGGCCTGCAGCATCCGGGCAATGGGTTTTACACGGCGTCAAAGCATGGCGTGCTGGCGCTGGGCGATGTGTTCCGCGCCGAATTGCCCGAGTCGATTGGTGTCAGCGTGCTGTGCCCCGGCCTGACGGCAACGCACATGCCGGATACAAGCCCCGCTGCGACGGGTATGTCGGCAGATGAGCGCCGCAGCGACATGGCCCGCGCCGTGATGGCCGAAGGCAAACCGCCTCTCGAGGTCGCGCGACATACGTTGGACGAGATTGCGCGCGGCACATTCCTGATCGTGCCGGAGCCATCGGCCTGGCTGGCGGCGGAAAAACGCGCAGATGAAGTACAAGACGAATTCGCCCGGCAGGCACCGATGGGGCCGGACGCGATGAAGTATCATGTCGGCGCGGTGGTCGAGCGGCTGATGAAGAAGACAGGTCCCGGTTTGATGTGATCCAATTGTGATCCGGACCGCTCGGCTTTTTCCTTGACCGGTTTGGCGGCCTGCGGTTTTCTTGAGATAGCGCTAACAGAAGACTGTGGCCTTCAGGGAGATTGTCATGACCGAATTCACGCATTCACGCAGGCGTTTCATGGTGCTGAGCAGCGCCACGCTGGCAGCAGCGCCATGGCTGGCAAGTTGCGCGAGCGCAGAAGGCAGCGCGGCGATCCCGGCCAAGGCGATTGGCATGCCCTGGCCCAATTGGGGCGAACTGCCTGACACACCGCCATCCGCGCCCAATGCAGGCAGTGTCGGCTTCGCGGTGATGGGGCTCGGCGGCTATGGCATTGGCAAGGTCCTGCCTGCGCTGGCGAATGGTGAACGCTGCCATGTTGCGGCGGTTGTGTCCGGCAATCCGGAGAAGGCGAAGACCGTGGCCGCCGCCTATGGCCTGCCGGATGATGCCATTTATTCGTATGAAGACTTTGACCGGATCGCAGACGATGACCGGGTAGATGCGGTTTACAATGTGCTGCCGACGGGGCTGCATCTGGAGTGGACTGAAAAGAGTTTTGCGGCAGGCAAGCATGTGCTGTGCGAAAAGCCGATGGCCCTGTCCGTGGCCGAGTGCGAGCAGATGATCGCGGCCTCGGAAGCGTCAGGCAAGAAGCTGATGATTGCGTATCGCTGCCATTTCGAGCCGTTTAACCTGCGCGCCATGGAGCTGATGCGTGAGGGTGCGGTTGGCAAGATCAAGACGATCGAGACGGCCCAGACCTATCGCATGGGTCCGACCAGCGTGGCGGAAAATTGGCGGGTTGTCCGGGCGCTTGCAGGGGGTGGTCCTCTGGAAGACTATGGCATCTACGGATTGCAGTCGGCGCTGTACCTCTCCGGCGAAATGCCGGTCTCTGTAAAGGCCGTAACAGAGCAACCGGCGAATGATCCGCGTTTTGCAGAAATCTTCTCTACAGTGACGACAGAGATGCGTTTCCCGTCCGGAGCCGTGGCCAATATGGTCACGTCCTATGACACGACACCCGGCCGCAATCTTGCGCGGGTCGAAGGGGAGGGCGGTGTGCTGATAATGGAACCTGCAACCGGCTATGGCGGGCATAAGATGTCGTTGGTGCGCGACGGTGTCCGCGAAGACCTCGTGCCCGGCGATCCCGATGTGCAGTTTGCCCGCATGTGTGACCATATGGCGGATGCGATCCGGGAGGATGCAGCGATCCTCACGCCGGGCGAAATGGGCCTTCGCGACATGGCCCTGATCGAGGCGATCTATCGCTCTGCGGCTGAAGGGCGTGAAATCACGCTCTGATTGTTACAGGAAATTCGTGTTTCCCTCGCAGGATCGTGGCTGGACGTGGGGCCGTCGCGCCCTACAGTCCATCTGTCGCCAATATTGGGCTGAGGGGCCAAACCATGATCACGCTGCACCATCTCGAAAAGTCGCAATCCATCCGCATCCTCTGGCTGTTGGAGGAGTTGGGCGTGCCGTACGAGGTCAAGCTCTATGACCGCGACCCGAACACGCGGCTGGCCCCGGCTGAGTACAAGGCGGTCTCACCGCTGGGGACGGCGCCCTGCATCACCGATGGCGACATTACGCTCTCGGAGACGAATGCGATCATGGATCATATCCTGGATACGCATGATGATGGCCGCCTGCGCCCCGCGCCGGGCACACCGAACCGGGCCGATTACCTGTTCTGGTTTCATGTCTCGCAGGGAAGCCTGCAGCCTTTGCTGACCAACAAATTCGTCATGATGGCGATGACAGCGCGTGCGCCATTTTTCCTGAAGCCTGCGGCGAAGATGCTGGTCGGCGGACTGGACAAGGCGTTCTTCGGTCCGCGCCTGAAGGCATTGATGACCGAAATCGAAAAAGCACTTGGCAAGAGTACATGGTTTGCCGGAGATAATCTGACCGCGGCAGATATCGTGATGGGATACTCGATGGAGTTGGCGGCGCACCGGGCCGGCATGGATGCCGGGAACTATCCGAATGCGCACAGATTCCTGCAACAGATGCGCGCCTATCCCTCCTATCAGCGCGCGCTGGAAAAGGATGGCAAGGGCACGATCCTGCTCTAGCGATCAGTCCCGGCGGCGCATGGCCTCGGCGATTTCGGGCAGGTCTTCGGCGGTCTGGTAGTATTGCGGCTCGGCGCGGGCTTGCGTCCGCTGCTCATAAGCATAGCCGAGCGAGAGGATCGCCGCGTCCTGGTCCTTGCCGCCCATGATGGACAGGCCAATGGGGATGCCCCGAACAGTGCCCATTGGCACCGTCAGGTGCGGATAGCCGGCAATGGCCGCTGCATAGCCCGCGCCTGCCCAGTCCGGCCAGACATCGCCATTGACCGGATCAGCGCGCGGGGCAAGTGGTCCTGAAGGGGCGACAAGGGCGATCACGTCATGCTCTGCCAACAGACGGTCTATGCCGTTTTCGCGGGTGGCGGACTGGACGAAGGCAACAGCCTCTTTGTAGCCATCGGATTCAAGATCTTCCATGCCTTCTGACTGCTCAAAAATATCCTGATTGAACAAGGCGAGTTCGATGTCTGCATGTTCGGCATTGAAAGCGATCAGGTCGGCCAGCGTGGGCGTTGTGACCGTGTCCGGCGTGCTCGCGAGATAGGCATTCAGTGTCGCCTTGAACTCATACTTCAACACATCGAATGACTTTCCCCAAAAGCCGTCGGGCATGTCGATGTCGTCGATATCAACCAGGATTGCGCCTGCCGATTCCATGTCCGAAAGGGCCTGTTCGAAACTGTCTTTGATGAGCGGGCTGCTGCCTTGGGCGCCGCGCAGGACGCCAATGCGCTTGCCTTGCAATGCGGCGGCATCAAGGGTGGCGGCATAGTCTGTCTTCGCTGCGCCGGTCGCCATGGCGTTGAGCATCATCGCGGCGCCCATGACCGTCTTCGTCATCGGGCCGGCTGTATCCTGTGAGGAGGAGATCGGAATGATGAAGTCCTGCGAGACGAGGCCGACCGTGGGCTTGAAGCCGACGACGCCATTCACGTTGGATGGGCAAATGATCGAGCCATTGGTTTCGGTGCCGACCGTACCCGCGGCGAGGGAGGCGGCGGCGGCAGCGCCCGACCCGGAACTGGAGCCACAGGGGTTGCGGTCCAGCATGTGCGGATTGCGGACTTGTCCACCAAGCGCGGACCACCCACTCATCGAACTGTTGGAGCGGAAGTTTGCCCATTGACTGAGATTGGTCTTGCCGAGGATGATCGCGCCCTCGGCGCGCAGGCCCGCGACGAGTGGGGAGTCGCGGCCCGTGACATTGTCCTTCAGGGCGAGGGCACCGGCCGTGGTGGGCATGTTGTCCGCTGTTTCGATATTGTCCTTGAGCAGGATCGGCAGGCCGTGGAGCGCGCCGAGCGGCTCGCCTGAGTCCCGCTTTGCGTCCAACGCGCGGGCGGCCTCCAGCGCATCCGGGTTCAGGGTGAGGACCGCTTGCAGCGTGGGGCCGGAGCGGTCGACCAACTCGATCCGGTCCAGATAGGCCTGGGTCAGCGCTTCGGCGGAGACCTCACCGGTTTGCAGGGCTTCCGCCAGTTCCGGCAGGGATTTTGCGGACCAGCCTTCGGCGGCATAGCTGAGCGGCGCTTTGGTATCCGGCATCGACGTGTCTCCAGTCTGCGGGGAACAGGCGGTCAGGGCGAGGGCCGATAAGGCGGCGACGAGATAATGTTTCATGGTGGCCAGTTCCCTCAGCGTGTTCGATCCGAACGCTAGCGACAAAGTTCCAGACTGGCCAGCGCGCGGCGGCCACGAATTTGCGAGGAAAAGGATAAGGTGGAGGCTTCTGTTGCCAGGCGCCTCCGGGCCCCGCCTAGGGGTCTGAAACCCTAGGAGTTAGATCGGTTAACCGAGCACAGCTTACGCTGCGAGCAGTTCACCTTCAGCAAAGTTGTCATTTGCAACTATGTGATATGGGCTTCTGAGGGGGCCCAATCCGGCAAAGGCATCGTCTTTACACGTCCGTCGATCCTATTTCGGCCCCGTCAGAAACAGGCCGGTGAATGCCTGAACCTGCTTTTGGTGGAGCCGCCGGGTACCGCCCCCGGGTCCGAACCGCTTATTGCACGCGCGTTTATCGCCATAGTCCGAAGACATGACCAATATAGGGATGATTTGGGGGTTTTGGAAGGGGGGAGGTGCCCAGGCAGGCTGTCCCAGGCCTATTCACTCAACGATGCGTAGATGTCGTCCCAAGTTCCAAGCGATTCCCCAGATTGTGTACGGCAATATGGAACGCCATCTTCATGGCCGTACAGAAGTCTGACGCGGGGGGCAGACTGAAGGGGGGAGGTGTACCGGACGGGTACCGCGTACACGAGCAGCGCCTTGGCATTATGCTTTGCCATATAGCTGTCCTCCTCGATCGGCACCCCATCCTTTGTGCAACCAGACAGTTCCTGGAAAACCGTGTTGGCCTTGGCGGCGAGTTGTTTCGGCGAGGTGTCTGGGGCGCTCACCCAGACTTCAAAAATGAGATTGCCATCATTCAGGTCTCTGCGACGCAGTTCTGTACGGTAAACGTCGGCCGTCTCGTCGTATTCGAACGTCATCATGGAAAATTTCGATAGATCCAGTTCCGGACCTGCGACCTGACTCCAAACCCACTGGTCCTGAAGATCAAAATCATAGTTTTCGAAGGTGCTACCGGTGAAATTCAAAGACAGCAGGGAGGGCGGTCGGTTCTTCCTCGTGGTCACCTCTGACAAGTTCTCCCAGATCGCAATTCGGGAGAATCCCTTTTTTACAGCCATGGGAATAAGGTGATCCTGAAGTATTTCCACGAGTGACGCTGTCCGCTGGTGTGATGAGTCTGCCTCGCTGTCGAACTTGACCTCCAGAACGAGGCGCTTGCCTCCACCGAGCGTGAATGTGGTTTGATACTCCGAATCCGCAAGAGTTTCTCCCGATTTCAGGGAATATGCTTGCGCATTTGCCGGTAAAACCGCGATCAGAGCGTACAGAAACAGAAGAGCAAACAGACGGGTCATGCCCAACCACTATAAATCGGGGGTTGCAATGTCCAGCTCAAATTCTGACCCTGATTTTCAGCAGATCGTGTCGGCTTCGCCCTGTTCGCCGAAGCCGTCGGCGATGAGTCTGGCAAAGGCGAATTTAGATCGTCCGCCCTATGATAGCATCAGCGCTGAGCCCGGCATCGACCCGCGGTCGTTTTGACAAGGCCTTGGATATCCTCGACAAGTGAACTCCAGACTTCACGGGGACAGTGAATGCGCTCACACAACATTCTGATACTGGCCGCAGCACTGGCAACGCTCACGAGCTGTACCCTCTTGTCGCCAGCGTATGGTGACGGCACGGAAGAGCGGCCGGAACCTGTCGCGAAGATCATTGACGTGCATCGCCATGGCACCTGGCCGACAGGGGATGATGATGCTTACCGCTCGCAAATGTTGAGCGAGATGTCGCAGAATGGTGTGCGGTTGGCCGTAATTTCCATCACGGACTACGACGATGTGGAAAACTGGAAGAATGTGGCACCGGATGCATTTCTGGTTGGCGTCATGCTGGGGTGTCCTCGAAATCTTGCGGAGCCCCGGTACAACTGCTTCCCGGCGGATGAGGGTTGGGTCGATATCGAATGGCTGCGGACAATGGTCGAGCACGGAAAAATCGAGGCCATCCACGAGGTCATTCCGAATTATTACGGTGTTTCGGTCGGTAATCCGAGATATGATCCATATTTCGCATTGGCGGAGGAATACGATCTACCCGTCGGCGTCCACACTCAGCGCGGCCCGCCACCAAAAGCAATAAATTCCATGCGCAGTGATCCCGATTGTTGCCCGGACTATGATCCTGAAATGGGTAATCCGGCATTGTTGCGCCGGGTGCTGGAGCGTCATCCCAATCTGAGAGTCTGGATACAGCATGTCGGAGCCGGACGCGCAGGGAGCTATGAGCCGCACTGGGACGAGACCTTGGCGCTGTTACGCGATTATCCGCAGGTCAATGTCGATCTTTCGATCACAAATGGTCCGCTGCCTATTGAACTGTACGATGAAAGCTTGCGAATTCTGATTGAAGCCGGTTTCGAAGATCGGATCATGATGGGGACGGACAATATTCCAACCGCATTGGTCCTGGGCCGCCTGGAATCCATCGAATGGCTGAGCGACGATCAACGCGAAGCGATCCTCTACAACAACGCTGAGCGCTTCTTTCAATTGAAATAGACGCACAAGACGGGACCGGGTCCGCCTTCCTTCCTTGTCGAGGCTCATGATCGGCTTGTGGTTTCCGATTGAGCCCTGATTTTCAGCAGATCGTGTCGGCTTCGCCCTGTTCGCCGAAGCCGTCGGCGATGAGGCTGGCGATGGCGGTGACGGCCTCGGCGGCGTCGGGGCCTTCGGCGTTGATGTCGACTTCGCAGCCCTTGTGAGCGACCAGCATCATGAGGTCCATGATGGAGCGCGCATCGGCGGTTTCGCCCTCGTGCGAGACGATGATGCGGGATTGAAACTCACCGGCAAGGCGGGACAGGCGGGCAGAGGCGCGCGCGTGCAGGCCCTTGCGGTTGACGATCATGGCGCGCTGGCTGGCGGTGAGGGTTTCCGTGTCAGGCATCAGTTCGACTTCGCGAGGAGTTCGGAGGCGATGTTGATATACTTGCGGCCCGCCTCTGCGGCGACTTTGGCGGCGTCCTTGAGGGTCATCTCGCCGCGCACTTCGGCCAGCTTGATCAGCATGGGCAGATTGACGCCGGACAGGACTTCGACATTGCCGGCATTCATTACCGACATGGCGAGGTTTGAGGGCGTGCCGCCAAACATGTCTGTCAGGATGATGACGCCCTTGCCGGCATCGCAGGACTTGGCCGTTTCGCGGATCTGATCGCGGCGCGCCTCGATGTCGTCTTCCACTTCGATCGAGATCGAGCGGAATCGATCCTGCTCGCCGACCACGTGTTCCGTGGCGGCGACGAGTTCGCGGGCAAGCTTTCCGTGGCTGACAACCACAATTCCGATCATATGCCGGTCCCAGTGCTCAAACTTTACGAACTTGTCATGCTGCCACTGCGAACACGAGCGTCAACCCTGATTCAGCTGTTGCGAGAATGGTGACCTGTGGGCGTTGCTTCAAAGCCCCAGCACGTCATTCATGTCGTAGAGGCCTGGATCCTGGCGCATCGCCCATGCGGCCGCGCCCAGGGCGCCATGCGCGAAGACGGCGCGGTCAATGGCGGTATGGTTGAGCGAGAGGATTTCCATGTCCGAGCCGAAGCTGACTTCATGCTCGCCGATCACCCCGCCAGACCGGCGTACGGCAAAGCCGATGCTGCCAGCGCGCCGCTTGGCGTCTGGGCCATCATAAGGGCCAGCCCGCAGGTCTGACAGCGGCTTTCCGCGGCCTGCAGCGGCGGCCTCGCCCACCATGAGCGCGGTGCCCGAGGGGGCGTCGACCTTGCGGCGATGATGCGTTTCGAGGATTTCGATATCCCAATCCGGACCGAGCCGTTCGGCCGCCATGCGGGTGAGGGCCTGCAGCAGATTGATGCCCACCGAGAAATTGCCCGCCTTGACGATGGCAAGGGACTGCGCGGCCTGCGCAATCTCGGCCTCTTCTTCATCAGTGAAGCCGGTCGTGCCGATGATAGCGGCGCGCACGCTTGTGTGTTTCAGGGAGTCTAGCGCAGCCAGGGTCGCGGCAGGGCGGGTGAAGTCGATCCAGACATCAGCCTTTGCCGCAGCTGCGACGGGATCGGTCGCCGGTTTCAGGTCCAACAGGCGACGGCCTGCCAGTTCGCCAATATCCTCGCCGAGATGTTCGGAAGAGGGAGCCTCGCTGCCGCCCACCACGGTAAGGCCAGCATCAAGCGCGGCGCCGACCAGCTGGCGGCCCATGCGACCCGCGACGCCGGCTATGGCGACGCGGAGCGAATCGGAAGGTGTCATTTCTGTCATGTGCGCCGTTATAGCGAGGTTTTCCCGCAGGGCGAGAGCTTGCTGAACGCCGGGAACAAGTTTGTCATCTGGCGCGTTCTACGCACATGACCCCAACAAATGTGCTTTCGCGGCTTGGCCGTGTGTCCTGTGTGATCAATCCGCTCTCGGGCAGCACGCCCGAGGGAGCCGCTGATCTCTTGCGTGAAAAACTCTCCGACCTGCCGGACGCTGCGTCGATCCATACGGTCGGTGAGGATGATCTTGCGCTGCTCATGGAAGCGGCGCTCGCTGAAGAGCCGGACACGCTGATTGTCTGGGGCGGGGATGGCACGATTGCCTGCGCGTTGTCGCATGCCGGTCTGCTCGGTCCGGCGGTCCTGCCACTGCCGGGCGGGACGATGAATATGTTGCCCACTCGCGCCCTGGGCGGCGACCATGAGTGGGACGTGCTGATCGATCGCGCGCTGCAGGGGGGCAAGGTACGCCCGATGCCATGTGGCGAGATTGTCGGCGGACCCCGCTTCTTCGTGGCGGCCATGATGGGTGACATGACCCGGTTCACCAATTCACGCGAAGCGTTGCGCGAGGGGAAAATTCTTGAGGCCGCGGAGATCGTGCACGACTCTTCGGCTCTGGCCCTGAAATCCAACATTGCCTGGAACGCCCCCGGCAAGGCCGCCGAGACCGCCACCACTCTGACGGTGAACATCAATCCGGATACGCCCGGAAAGCTGGAGATTGCGAGTATTGACCCTCAGGGCTTGCTGGACCTCGCCAAGCTTGGCCTGGAGATGATGTTCGATGGCTGGCGCAATGCTGAGGATGTTGCGCTGAAACTTGCTGACGAGATCGAGGTGCAACAGACCGACAAGGGGCGCATCAATGTCACGCTGGATGGTGAACTCAAAGAGATGGACACACCGCTGAGGTTCCGGCGGATCGATTCTGCGGTGAAAATCTTCGTTCCAGACATGTCCTGATGACGGTTATTGCACAGATTTCAGACATTCATTTCGGCGCCGAAGACGAAAACGCGATTGAGGCTGCCGAAGCCTGTATCAAATCCACCAAACCTGACATGTTGGTCGTGTGCGGAGATTTGACCCAGCGGGGACGCACACGTGAGTTCGATGCTGCGGCCGAGTGGCTGGACAGGTTCGACATGCCGAAGCTCGTTGTGCCCGGCAATCACGACACCCCCATGTTCAATGTCGCGGCGCGGGCGGCGGAACCCTTTAAACGATTCAAGCGGCGATTCAATCAGCAATTTGAGGTCGTCGAGGCTGGCGGCGCGATCGCTGTCGGTCTCAACACGGCGCGCGGCTGGCAGGCGCGGAGGAACTGGGCTGAAGGGTCTGTCAATCTGGACGACCTGGATGAGGCGATTGTTCGCGCGGGCAATTCACGGGCAGAGGTCAAACTGATTGCCTGCCATCATCCGTTTCATTCCCTGCCGGGTGCGCCGCTCCGTACACGGACCCGCAGAGGCCGACGCGCCAGCGATATGGTGGCGGCGAGCCATGTACAGATGGTGCTGACGGGGCATGTCCACACGCCCTCGGTCGTCGTGCGCCAGCGCGCCAATGGTTGCTATCTCGCCGTCTCATCCGGGACGTTATCGGTGCGCCTGCGGGCTGAGCCGCCTTCGTTCAATCTGATCCGGCTGGAAGAGGGAGAGTTGCGGATCGACCGATGCGATATTCATGAAGATGGGCCGAAAATCTCCCGTATGGGCGCGTTTGATGCCAATCTGGAGGCTTGCGCCTAAAAAGGGTGACGGGGTTATCCTCGCAGGTGATGCTGGATGCGCACTTCGAATGCGGGCTGCAATTGTGCGCGGATGCGATCTACCAGCAAGTGCACTTTGGGCTGAAGGTGACGGGCTTGGGGATAGACCGCCCAGATGGGTTCTGGCTCGGGCCGGAGTTCCCTGAACAGTTCGACCAGTCGCCCGTTCTCGAGATACGGCGCGACATAAAAAAGTGGTAGCTGTCCGATTCCTTTGCCTGCGAGCAATCCGTCCAGAACGGATGCGCCGGAATTTGAGCGCCAATTGCCCCGTGGACGGAGGGTTTCGTGCTGGCCGCCCTGCCGAAAGCGCCATGTGTTGGAGGAGCCTGTCAGGCAATTGTGGGTTTTCAGGTCGTCAAGCCGTTCGGGCGTGCCGTGGGCGTCCAGATAGGCAGGGGATGCGCAAACCAGAAATTGTCGGCTTGCCACCCGCGAACTGATCAGGCGGGAATCTTCCAGCATGCCGGTGCGGATTGCGAGATCGATGCCCTCGGCGATCAGGTCGACCAGCCGGTTGGAGAGGTCGAGCGTGATCTCTACTTTGGGATAATCCTGGCTGAACTCGCGCACGATGGGCGAGATGTAGCGTTCGCCCAGAGATGTGGGGCAGGTGATCTTGATCTCTCCCTGCGGTTCATTGGTGCCGCCCACCACGGCATACAGCTCGTCCCGCGACTCGATGAGTTGCTGGCAATGGCTGAGCACGGTGCGGCCCGTATCGGTGAGAGAGACTTTGCGGGTGGTGCGATAGAATAGCGGCGCGCCAATGGCGTTTTCCAGTCTGGTAACGGCGCGGCTCACATGCGAGGTTGAGACGTTCAACATTTCCGCCGCGGGCTTGAAGCCCATGCACGTCGCCACAGCCACGAATTCCTCAATACCATCCCAATCCGTTTGCATTATCCCAGTCCTGCAACAATGAATTGCGAATTACGTACTTTATCGCGCAGAGCGCAAGAGTAGTATGGCACCCAAACATTATGGAGCTCCCTCATGAAAACGCGCGCCGCTGTCGCCTTTGAAGCCAAGAAACCGCTGGAAATTGTCGAACTGGATCTGGAAGGCCCGAAGGCCGGGGAAGTCCTGGTCGAGATCATGGCGACAGGCATTTGCCATACGGACGCCTACACGCTGGACGGGCTGGACAGTGAGGGCATCTTCCCGAGCGTGCTGGGCCATGAGGGCGCAGGCATTGTGCGCGAAGTCGGCGCGGGCGTGACGAGTGTGCAGCCGGGCGATCATGTGATCCCGCTCTACACGCCGGAATGCCGCCAGTGCAAAAGCTGTCTTTCCGGCAAGACCAATCTCTGTACCGCGATCCGCGCGACGCAGGGCAAGGGGCTGATGCCCGACGGCACGACGCGCTTCAGCTACAAGGGCCAGCCGATCTATCATTATATGGGCTGCT
>Ga0098048_1001037_pt1 | contig 12522 bp, 15 predicted proteins | sample 13_taG_FD_75052 | JGI IMG/M metagenome (GOLD analysis project Ga0098048, IMG submission 75052) | Marine viral communities from the Subarctic Pacific Ocean - 13_ETSP_OMZ_AT15268 metaG | ecosystem: Environmental > Aquatic > Marine > Oceanic | place: Pacific Ocean | collected 2015-01-16 | reverse complement strand
ATCTAGTGCCTTGAAATCGATACCCTTTCGACTATCGAAAGCATCACCCATATGAATGACGGTATCAATACCATGTTCATCTAGACTAGGAAAGAAGATATCATTATAGAACTTCTCAAAATAATCATGAAATAATTTAGACCCCTTACGTGCCCCGTAATGAGTGTCTGTAATGATAGCAACCTTACTCATCAGTTTCTTAGCTTAGAGTGAACAGCATCCTTGATTTGATTATAGTCTGAATAGTTGTCACTGTCAAGGTCATTGGAATCAAAGACTTCATCAAAGTTTGACTTCTCAAGAATCTTATTCTTAATCTCTAATTGCTTCTTCTCCATGGAGATACGACGGAGGAAAGCAAAGTAGATAATCTGAGTGAAATAAGCAAAAGGATTCTTTGACTTCTCAGGACTAAAGTTGTGGATATATCGAACACAGTTCTCAATACCATCACAGATCATATCATCCTTGAACATGTAGTTCACAAAGTTGGGCTTATAGGAGAGATGATTAGCAATCTTCAAAAAACACTCACCGATGTAACGAGGAATCTGAGGCTTTGGCTTATCATTCAGTTTAGCTCGTTCGATCTCTGCGAAGTAGTTCTCAAGTGCCTCTAGGAACTCTTTGTTATTAACGTAGTGTTCGGGCTTTGCTTTTCTTCTCATTGTTCCATAAGCATGGGCGGTAGTCATAATATTGAAATATCTTCAAGTATTATACCTGAAAATACTAGACTTAACAAACTTATGAGATTTCACTACAATAGGTTTGTTAACCATAAAGGTTGGGCTTAGCTAGCTTTAAAGAGTTTCTCTAAGTTCTTCTTAGTTTCCTCTACGGTTCCTAAGTAACCCATTTTTCTATTCAACTCTGAGTGATTAGGTTTATCAACCTTAGAGATATAATCCTCATAGTACATAATCATTTCTATATCACACGACTCGGACATAGTTAATACATCAGATAAGTTAATAACAAACATATCCTGAGTAGTTGTCTTCAACCAGGGTTCCATTTTATATCCAGCAGGTTTCCCTCTGAACTTAATCTCTTCTACTATAATTGGATTTGACAGAACCAACATTGTCCTATCATCTTCTTCACTTGCACATACCTTAGTAAAGATTTCTTCTCCTGAGTGTTTTAGTTTAATTGATGCATAGAATTCTTCTTCCATAGATTACTCCTTGATATCGATTGTTGATATTTCATAGTTAAATTGTTCTTGATTGTAAATCTTAACGCGTTCAATGAAATGGTTGAGTGTGTAGTTTTTACGACTATTCAATGTGGTGTCGTCAGCAATATCGTATAGTTTTGCTTTCACCTTATCTTTGCCTTTACGAAGGACTCGACCAATAGATTGTAGGTTTCTAATCCTACTCTTTGATGGAGAGGCAAATATTACATTATGTAGGTTTTTGATATTAATACCGGTACTGAATGTTCCGTATGAAGCTACGATGATGGCATCACTCTCTTCTTCAGTGATACGCCTAACTTCTTCTCTATCTTCAGCATCTACACCACCATGAATAAAGAAGACTTTTCTATCTTCCTTCACTCTCTTATTTATCTCTTCATATAGAATAGCACCATGAGCCTCTACTCTTGCATAGAGAATGAGAGTATTACCCTTCAGGTCTAGAGCTAGGTTTCTAATAAACTTATTCCTTGTAGGATGACCAATCAAGAACTGAATCTCATCCTCAAACACATCAAACTTCTGTGGTTTGTACTTCAGAACAATACACTGAATATCTAGAGTTGCTAGATGTCCTTCATCAATAAGTTTCTTAGTTCCTGTTACTTTGTATGATGGTCCAAACAATCCCTCTAACACCCATTTATGGGTCTGTGTTCCATCTAAAGTTCCTGTGAACCCATATCTATATTTGGCATGATGTAACTTGTCCATAATACCTACAAGAGATTTACTCTTGAATAGATGAGCCTCATCACCAATCACAACATCATACTCCTCAAAAAAGGCGCGATCTAATTGATAGACAGATTGCCAAGTGGTGATAGTAACCTCATTGGTATTCACTCTCTCACGACCTGCATAGATTCTATGACAATGGTTCTGAGCATCCCAACCATATGATTCAAAGTCCTTATACATTTGTTCTACAAGTGATGTAGTAGGAACTACAAGTAGAACCTTTCTCTTAAGACCAACATGAAATCTTACTACAGAGTAAATCATGAACGACTTACCAGATGCAGTTGGTGAGATTAGAAGTTTCCTGTTATATCTCAGAGCATCATATACAGCATCAATCTGATAATCTCTGGCTTTGATATCAGGACCAGTGATAGATGCCATGTAATCTTTGACACCTTCCTTTGAAATCATCTCATTGACTTCAAAAGGCAATCCATAAAATTTATTGTTCTTAAACTCATAGCTGTAATTTGATTGCTCACAGAAGGTTACAATTTTATCAAGCAGACCGACATAGATCCTCTTTGTTCTCATATCGAACAAGTGAATCTCTCCGTTCCAATGTCGTCTCCGATATTGAGGCATGAACTTTGCACCTTCTACCTCAAAGGTAAATCGGTCTCTTAATTCATGTTCAACATGCGGTTCGGTATCAATCTTGAGGTAAACTTCATTTACCTTCTCGATTATCAAATGAGCCATTCATATAGGTTTCACCTATACATATTTATCAGGTGTTTGCAAACCTATGTTCTAAAATAATTCTGTAGAAGTTGTCTCTCATTTGAATGAGACCTTCTTGTTCTTGTGCATCACCACCAGGCCATCTCTCAACTGCTTGAGATAATCCTGTGTGAATGAGACGAATACCTTCTATGGGTAATTCTATGTGATAGTAACCGTCTGGGTCCATTAGCCTAATCCTGAACTAAACCTCATGAATTCGATTGCGTTCTTGATCTGATATGTTCTGTTCGTTATCTGTTTGAGGATCTCTTCTATGAACCTCAACATTACTTCGTAGTATTCAATCTTTAACGAAACTCCTGAGAGCTTTGTATCTGCGTCCAGATACTTTTGCATAGTTTCCTTATCTCTAATCTTCTTAGGAAACGGGTCATTAATGTAAACTTCCGGGTCTGCTTTACCAGAGAAGTACTCATAACGTTCGTGTCTAATGTTTTTTCTCTGTTGTTCTGCCTTCTTTCGAAGTAACATCAGAGTATTATATATGTCATAATATTTGGAATGTAGAACAGGTATATTAAGAGACTCAGTATGTAAATTGTCTGGATCAATCTTAGAGTCTTCATTCCACATCCCCTGAAGAGTTTCAAGGTCGATCATACTAACAACAGATTACACCTTCTATGTTGTATACAGTATACTTGAAATTGACAGTTGCTGTCAAGTATTGAACATCAGTAGATTGTGCATCAAACTCAAGTGTTGATAGGGAGTATGGAAATATATTTTCAAATTTAACTTTAAAGTTTGGATTATCTGCTGAGTTGTAGATAGCCAGTGTTCCATCAGAGTAAAGGTTCAACTGGTTTTCATTTTGATATTTTGATGGATACTCTGATGGAGCTTCATCTCTTTGCCACTGATAAATCTCATTAAGAGATTCTGGAAAACCAAGACCTCTCATCCAGTTTTGGATTTCAAGGTAGTTTGTAAGATCTTCATCAACCAAGAATGTAAGAGTAAGATCTCCAAAGGTAACCTTCTCACCCGCACGAGGAATATCCGTCAAGTAAGTTGGTTGTATAGCAACACCCAGATCCAAACTAGGCACGTTAACTTGATACCCAAAGAAGGATACTTTAGGTGCCCTGACGACAGAGAATTGAAATCCTGTTGGTGCCAGAAAGTTTCTATTCTCTATCTGTCTATCAAAACTTGCATCTGGGGCTCTTGATTGGCTCATTCTTCTACAATAGATGCGCCAGTCCAACCACCATTCTTACCATCAGGATTGTTCATCAGGTTAGTAGGTGATGTATTTGTTGACCAAGTTTTTCTCTCACTATAGTTATCAGACCAGTGTTGGTTTCCACCAGACTTTCTAACATAATAAACAGTTTTTGAACTATCAACTGGTGATTTTCTTGAGATGTGGAATGCCATATTACTCCTCTAAATGGTATCACAAATTTTACTATTAACTATTTATCAACAACCCTTGATTGAAGATGCTATCGTACCACCAACTGATGAACCCACATCTTGACCCATCATAACAGCCCAACCTGATGCAAGCCACCCGACATAAGGAATACCAACTAAGAATGGTGTAGCAGCTGTACCTAAACTAGCTCCCACCAGTGCACCGTTTGACTCTCCTCCACCTTCCGCCTTGATGCACTCTTCGGACCTCGCATCGGACTTTCCCGACACATTCACTCCTTCACTAGGAGTTCCAGGAACATATTGATTACTTTTAGTTTTTGTTGTTCTACCACCAATACCAAACAAACCATTAGATGTATCTACATATGAGTCATTATCCAATACTGTAGGGTCATGACCTTTATAATCTACACTATAACTTCCATCAGGTTTCACGGTTACAGTGTATGATGAATAATCTCCAACTGGTGGATAATTGATTTGTGCTGGTTGTATTGGTGTTCTTAAGTTATGTCCAATAATAGCACCAACATTAGCAACTCCAACAAATATAGCTAAACCTACTACAATTTTCTTTCCCAATTGGTTATTTTTCATAGTAGTAATGTAAGTGACCTATTTATAAAACGGCATAAAAAAGACCCCCGAGATGGGGGTCTGAAAGGACAAGTGGGACATCCAGCCCCACAACATCCACTCATATCACATGAGGTTCTTAACAGCAACACGTCTGTAGTAACGGTTGGAGTTAACACGGAGTCTACCAAGACCCTGGTTAGTAGCGTCGCCTTCAGCGAATGGGTTAGCAACCAGACCATAACGGGTCTTGAAGCCAATTTTAGGCTGGAAGGAGTTCTCTCCAACAGCACGAACCATTTGAAGGGGAACGTAAGGACAATAGAATAGTCCAGCGTCATAAGGGGAAGTACCCTTGTATCCAACAACATAATACTGGTTACCATTGGCTCCGTTAGAGGAGGTCAGGTTAGCCGAATATGGGTCGATGTATACACGGAACTTACCGTTAATCGTACCAGCGAAAGTGTTACCGGTGTCATCAACGTTCAAGTTAGCGTTGAGTGCTGGGGTGTAATCCAGGATACCAGCCATCGTAAGTGCGGAAGCAACGTCTGCGGAACACAGAACCATGTTGCCTTTCCCTCTACGAGTTCTTTGTGCGATCGCGTTAGCGTCTCTCTCGATTTGGAAAAGAAGTCCTTTGAACTTCTCAACAGACCAACGACCATTGGAGTCGATGTCCAGGTCAAATACACCCTGAGTAGCAACGTTCTGAGCTGCACCCTGTTCTGCTGTCATATAGATGGTACGGATAACCTCACGGTTAATCTCGGCCAAGATTTCAGTAGAAAGGATGTTAGCCAGTTCGGCTTCAGCGTTAAGACCGTGGATAGCCTTAAGGTCTTGAGCCAGTTCCAAACTGTACTCAGCCTTCAGTGCTCTAGACTTAGCGGTAACGGTGACTTTCTCGATCGAGAAGGCCATCTGGTTGAAGGCGTCGTTGCCGGTGCCATCAAGGCTCTCAGCGTCGCCCGTAACCATACCACCACCAGCGGTGTAGGCAGCTACGTTAGTAGAAGCAGCACCAACGGGGTTAAGAACAGCAGGATTGTCTCCTCTCTGTGTCAATGTACCCAGACCAACAGCACCATCGGCGAAACCACCAGTGAGGTCTCCACCTTTGTCCTGTCCGGCGAATGCGGTGTCAGCTTCGTTGAACAGAGCCTCAGTACCAGCCTGAGTCTCATAACGGGATCTCATCGCGAAGATGAGTCCAGTAGGTCCATTCATAGGTTGGACGCCAGCCAGGTCATAAGCGACCAGGTTAGGCATTGCGCGTCTGATCAAAGAGATCAGAACGGGATCGAAACCAGCAACAGGACCGGCTGCGGTTGCGGATCCAGAGAAACCACCAGATGCACCAGCAGCGTTGGCTGCGTTGGTGGGTGATTCCATCAGGTTGATACCCTGACTAAATGCTTGCTCTTCTTTGAGGAACTTTTCTTGGTTCTCAAGCAGGACAGCGGTCACACTTCTACGATGTGAATCCTTAATAGGATCGAGACCCTCATAATCGAGGAGGGGACTCCACTTTTCCTGCAGATGCTCGGATTGGAACATTTGCTTTTACCTTTTGATTTTGTGTTTTGTTTGAATTAATCTAAAATTCACTTTTTGAAAGCGTTCAGAGTTCTGAGATAGGCTTCCATACTAGACGCTACAGGAGCATCAGTTGTGTCTACACCCTCAGAAAGTGTCTGTGGGGCTTCCGATTTTGCAGTTGGGGCCTTGGAGAAGTACGACTCCTTCAGGGTCTCCAGCTTTTCACGATATTCTTCTTCACTTTCAAACTCAACACTTTCAGCAAGTGAGGCGAGCTTTTCTTTCTGAGTGACTGCAAGTCCTTCAGAAACTTGATCAAGAATATTGTCAGATACTGATTCAGACAAACGCTGATTCAGACCAATGTTCTTGTCAATTTGCTCATTGAGCTTGGTTTCCATATCATCAAGTTTTTCTACCATACTCTCAAGTACATCATATTTGTCTTCAGGGATTGTTACATAATGTTCTTCAAAGAGTCCCTTCATTCCAGAAAGGAAGGACTCAGTCATTTCGGTCTTGAGACCATGTTCGATAGCCAATTCGTTCTCGGTCATCCACTCTTCAGCGACGTACTCAAGATACGAATCAACACGTTCGGTAAGGGCTTCTTTCAGGCCCTCTCTAGCTTCTTCCAGTTTGATTTCATACTGGGCTTCTAGTGCCTCATGGATTTCAGAAACTTTAGAGTTAAGAGCTGATTCAAAGACCAACTTAGCCTTCTCTCTAAACTCTTCAGACAACTCTTCACCACCGAGGAGAGCGTTAACATCTTCTTCGATGTCAATCTCTTCTTCGACAGTTTCTTCTGTTGCGACGGGCTCCTCTTCCAGAACTTCTTCAGAGGAAACTTCTTCCTCTTCTTTCATTCCCTTCGCAGGATCAGCGGCCTTGGCTCCTTTATTAACTACATCCTTAACGGTAGCGATCTTAGGCTCTTTGAGCTTTGCTGAATCGTCATCAGATTTATAGTTTTCAGGGGTAGGTCCACCGAGGTCTTCTACAGCTGGTTGTCCAGCTACAGCTCCAGGGGCCAGTTTCTGAATGGGATCACCGGCTTTGGCGTTCGCATTCACAGCAGTTTTGGATTGCTCCATTTCTTGTAGATCTCCACGAGACATTTGAACTTTACTCCGATTAACCTTATTTATTTAATCTATATTTATTTATAATATTGGTATCTCTGTATTATCAGAGACTATTTAAGAAACTGTTGAAGATATCCAACTTTTTCTCATCAAGTTGTTTTTGATCGACCAGTGTATTAATATACTTGTAGGTCTTAGCTACTTGAGATTCTCTCAAGATGCCACCATCCCAAACCCAATCCTTACCTTCCATAATGCCTTCAACGAAAGCATCAGGTGCAGAAGGATCAGAAACGATGTCAGCTGCAGTTGACAACATAAAGTCATCACCAACAACATTTACACCTTCTCTTGTTTGTTTGAGTGATCCGATTCCTCTAGAAGAAACGCCCAACTTAACTCCTTCGCTAATGAGAGACTCTGCAATCTTACCCATCGGAGTCGATAAGATTTTGGCCTTACCGACAAAGTTGTTCCCGTTCTCTTTGAGAGAAACAATTTTGTGACTGACGCGATCCAGATTAACTGTTGGGCCATCTGGATGTCCCAGTTCTCCAAGAGCTCTGCCTGCCTGAATGTGGTTCTCACTGTATCTTTGGACTTCTCTTCTCAGAGTTTCCATTGGATACATACGACCATTTCTATTCTTTAGGTCTCCCTGTAGGAAGATACCTTCGATGAACATGTTTTTCTTACCGTTGCGTTCTTCAACGATAACTTCTACCTGTTCAATTTCTTCTCTAATTAGTTTCATGGTTTTAAGCTGTGTAACCTACTTTAGCACCGAGCACAGCTGCATTAGCTGCAAAGATCACTTGTGATGATCTCTTCTCCAGATACTCAACGTTACCTGCGGGAAGAGTCATAGAACCAATACCAGCTCCACTTTGTGCCTCAAGAAGAGTCACTTTAAATGCAGATGTAGCATGAGTATTAACTAAACGGACCACAGTAGCTTCAGTAAAACTAGTGGCGGCTCCTGCAGTCGTCGGACATGCAATCTCTGCACCGACTAGTAATGTTCTGGCCATTGATATACCTAGTGTATGATGTTATTTATTGAATTTCCGCATCCAAGTCGATGTCACCATCAACTTCAGGTGCTTCTTCGGAATCTAGATTAACGTCATCATCAAAAATTGATGCAGCAACGTTGGGTCTAATCCCTTGAATCTTTTCAGCAGTTCGTGAGAACAACTGATCTTTAATTGCATCACTTACTGATGAAGGTGATTCGTCCTTCACCAGCAAATCCATAAGTTCATCCATGTCCATAGGTGTAATTTTTCTTTATTTAGATCTCCCCACCAGTGGGAGTTTCAGGAGCTTCTGGTGTTGGTGGATCAAGAGGAGCTCCGCCACCAGATGGAGGTAAAGCTCCACCAGGTGCAGGAGCACCACCCGCCATAGGATCTAGAGCTGCCATTGCAGGATCTGGAATTGCTCCAGATTCAATCTCTTTCTCGATAAGTTTGTCTTGTTCGATGATCTCTTCATCAGTTTGACGAAGAACATGTCTCCTCACATAATCATTAGAGTAATACTTACCAACATATTGTTGTGTTTGTTCTGCCAGAGTCAGTCTTTCTCTTAGAAGTTCCGCATCTTTCAGTTCTGCAAAATGATTATCATAGAGGAAATCATATTGAATATGATCATTCATATACTCCCAATCCTCAGGAGTAATGATATTTTTCAGAATAAGTTGAGTCTTCAACATATCACTGAACATTTCAGAGAATCTCTTTCTCATTCTTCCAACAAACTTGGAGAACTTGACTTCATCTCTAAGGATTTCAGAAGAACGACCCATTGAGAAACCAGTGTCTCCCTGAAGTCTTGTCTCAGGAACATTCAATGCCCTGTACAATTTCTTCTGGAAGTAGTTAATATCAGTGATTTCACCAAGGTTTTGTCCACCTGGAAGTGTAGTAATCTCAGTACCACGACCACCTTCACGTCTAGGAAGCCAAAAATCTTCCATCATTGACATGAATTTTTTATCATCTCTAATCTCACCAGTGTTAGCATCATAGACAAGTTTGTTTCTATAACGCTGCATTACATCACGAAGGTATGATTCTGCCTTTTGTTTGGGCAGATTACCAACGTCGATGTAGAAGATTCTTCTTTCTGGTGCTCTTGAAAGACGATAGATTACCAAACTATCCTCAATCATCATCAATTGATTGAGTGGTTTGATTGATTTATGGAGCCATGAAAGGGTTGATCCCTTGTTTCTATCTACTAATCCAGAGGTACAATATGTAACTGAATCCTTAGTTAGTTTGATTCCCTTAGATGGAGAAGAACCATATTGGTTATTTCCGCCAGGAGTATAGATGAAATACTCCTCAAGTTCTGGAAAATCATATGTTGCTGGATTATCTCTTTCAGATCTAGCCAATCCATCATTTCTGGTTTTTTTGACCTGACGAACATACTTCATCTTTGCAGAATCAATATATCTCAGTTCTTGAATACCATCTTGAGGATTTTTCTGGTCAATTACTTTGTTGTAATAGAGTCTTCCATCGATATACCAGTTACGGAAGATCTCATGAGCCTTCTTATCGAAGTCCAAAAGTTCTAAGATATATTTAAATTCTTCTCTTAGTTTCTTTTTAATACCATCACTGGCATTTAAGTTTGATAGTTCGATTGATACGGGACTATCGTTCGTATCAGAAACAATTGCTTCATTTACAATGTCTTCAATTGCACTATCACATTCTGGATACAAAGCCATAGACCTGTATCTTCTGATAAGTTCGTTTTCGTTACGATAAACGCCCTCAATATCTACATACGAACCAAAAAACCCGCTACTGATATAACTCTCTTGCCCATCGTTTTTATTCGGTGGGACCGGAGATATTACACCAGGCGGGTTTTTCTCGTTATCTTCAATTGAGAATCCAAATAGTCTCGCCATTATTAGATAAAACTAGAAACTTCCGTTCTATCTATTTATCAGGCTAAAACTTACTGGATTGTTCCTTGTTGATCATCAGATGATCCAGACTCTTCAGACTCACCAATAGTGAAGTACTGAACAGCGAAGGTTACATCAAATTCTTCGATAGTGCCTTCTGTATCATAGCTAAGTTGAATAGCTGATACATTGGTAGGCCAGATATCATAGAACTTGTAAGTTCTAAGAACAGATGACTCTCCACCACTGTTATCTTCAGCGAAAGGTTTACTACCACGACCCAATTGCTTAACATAAGCATTGGTCATATAAGAAGTTGGGTTAGTGACACCAGTTGCATCATTCAGTTTGGAAAGCTTGTTCATCCAAGCCTCGAACGATGTTCTCAGACCAAAGTCTTCATCATTGATGATGGTAACGGTCCAAGGATCAAAGGTTCTTTCTCCAGCAACTTTAAGTTGACGACCTCTGAAAGCAACAGGAATTTCTGCTACAGTAGAAGCTGGAAGTTGAGCTGCCTTACACAAGAAGGCCATCTTGGTGTTTGATTCGTTCTCACCCTCACCCCAGAAATCCGAAGCGGCTCCGGGGAATGAAGGAAGAGTTACCTCAAACAAGTTATTACGGGCGCCACCGCCCGCTAACCTGGATTTGAAATTAGAAAGTGTTTTTGTTTGTGCCATTTTTAGGGTTCCTCTTTAATGTGTTAGTATCGATCAAACAGTACCAACAATTTCTTCAAACGCAACACCAGTTCTGGTGGCTACGAATGTCAGAGTGATGTAGTTGATAGACTTAGTAGGCTTCAGGTAAATATCAGCTCTGAATTCGTTGTTATCAACAATATCAGGAGTGTTATTTTCATCATCACAAACAACTACAAAACCATAAATTCCTCTCTTAGCCTCAACATCTCTGAGATAAGGTTCAACAATATTAACAAAGTTGGACCTTGTAATTGAATCGTTGAGTTGGAAGAGTTGTGCGTTAGCTGCTCCTTCTAAAGCCTGTTCGACTGTGAGGAATAATCTTCTAACGTTGATTCTATCGAAAGCTGATGCGTAAGACAATGCCGTCTTATCACCAAACAAGAGAATACCAGATCCTCTCTGATTTACGATAGAGTTGATTCTAGCTCCATAAAGAACATCTCTTTGTCCTTTAGATGGATTATAAGCCAACTTAATAGCGTTATTCAGAACACCTCTAGTCAATCCAGCTGGTGAGAACCAAGGGAAAGATTCAATAGATGTTCTAACCATCAAACCAGCAACATCTGGATTACATGGAATATAACGGAATTCGTTATTAAATCTATCATAAGTGTACTTATAACCAGAATCAAACACGGCGTAAGAAGAAGAACTCAAAGCCGAGTAGTATCTCAATAGGTTTTCAGTTTGTGTTGCCGAGTTGTTAACACTGACAACGTTGGCTCTATGTGGAGAAACAACAGCCATACAATCCTTTCTTGCCTCAGCGAGTGAGATGACTAGGTTTGCTTTGGCTTGTGTGTCAGACTCAATAGAAAGACCTGGACCCATCATGATGTAATCAACTGCGATCTCATCCTTATTAGAGAAGAGATTATAAGAAGTATTCAATCCACCAAGTGTAGCGGCCATACCACCACCAGCTTGATAATCAACACCACCAGCAAGAGTGTAAGACTTATTACCAATAGAGGAGAAGTTAACACCTTGTGCATCTTGTCCCCAGAGACCTGCACCAATTGTGTTTGCCGTATATCCTGTCGAGAATCCGTTAGCTTTTGGTGAAGTGCCGTGGAATGCGTCAGTTGCCTGTGAAGTATTATATCCAGCGTAGATATAATTTGAATTCAGAGATAGAAAATCCTTATAGTATGTTCTAGTAGGATTGTCTCCATCAGCTGTTGCGTCTTTTGCTTTAGAAAGACTCAAGAACTTTTCAAGAATAGTTCCTTGTGAACCTGTAACAGTTCCTTTATCATCAACAACTACAACGTGAATAGCGTCGTTATTTCCACTTCTAGAAGAAACAAAGTTATTATCAACAGGTTTAGGTGCGATAGACTTCCAGAAAACAGTAGAATTGGACAAACTAAGTGTTTGTTGTTCATACCAATCAACTGCTGAAGCAGCGGTTGTTACAGAAGCGTTACCAGTGTTAACACCAACGTTGTTTACAAAGTTGATAGTATCAGATGCTTCGTAAGAACGAGCTGCGTTAGATTGCTGATAGTTTAGTTTGGTTTCTGTTCCAGTTGAAGAAACTTGTGATACAATCTTAACGTCAATTGTAGAGTTTCCATT
>Ga0098048_1001031_pt1 | contig 12549 bp, 23 predicted proteins | sample 13_taG_FD_75052 | JGI IMG/M metagenome (GOLD analysis project Ga0098048, IMG submission 75052) | Marine viral communities from the Subarctic Pacific Ocean - 13_ETSP_OMZ_AT15268 metaG | ecosystem: Environmental > Aquatic > Marine > Oceanic | place: Pacific Ocean | collected 2015-01-16 | reverse complement strand
GCTGTTGTCGTTCCAGTAAGAGCAATCGCTCGGGGTCGTCCTCGGTACGCATCTCGTCTTTGAGAGCCTGCAGTGCACCGGCGAGGTTCCGAAGGACACGGGCCATGATGCTGACCTTGTCACGACGATACACGCGCCCTCCTCGGGTCTGTGTTGTCGGGAACGGGTACTTGCCGTCGGGGTAGTCAGCAGGGTCAACCTTGGTGTCAGGACCGAAGTTCCCAGTGATAATCGCGCTGGGGTATTCCATGGAATTGTCCAGTTCAAATGCGTTCCTCCATACACCGGTCGGAGCGTCCATGACGAACCCTCCTTGCTCAATCCCGCCCTCAGGCATGGAGTCAGCGACGACCTTGACCGACGGGAGGATGATACCCTCCTTCATCAGTAGGTGGCCCATCATGTCCTCAACGAGCATCATGTTGCTGTGGCTGTTATGGAGCGTGGAGTTATGGTAGGCAGTCTTCATGACATAGAAGGGGAGTAGGTCCAATTTGTCCATGCAACGGTGTGCACACACATTGTCCCAGGCATTGTAGACGGCGAGCATCATCGGGTCCTCTTCCATCAATTGGACGATGCGGGTTCTCGGCACCTTGCCGTAGCCCAGCGTGCTGTGACTCATCCACGAGAGTGAAGCGGCACCAGTAGTAGCGGCGGCGCCTTGGACTTGCTCGGCGTAGGCAATTTTGGTGTCAAAGGTCGGCATGCGTCGCATGAACCCGAGGTTGGGTACGGCCAACCCTTGTTTCCACTTGAGACGGTTGCACCTGTTGACGAGGTATGGAATATCGTAGCCCTTGATATTTTGACCAGCAATCGCGTCGGGGTTGTATCGCTTGAGAGCGTCGTTCCACCAGTTCAACAGTGAAACCTCTCGTTCCTCCAGGGTGTCACCTTCGCAGTTCACCAGCACTACCTTATCACGGTCAATAGGGGGAATGGGTTGGTCATGCTCCACGACTCCTTCCAGAGCCTCTTGGTTGGACAAGAAACGCTTGACCAAGTTCTGTGAGGTGTGTGCGGTGGTAGCAATTTCATGAACTCCGGTGACTGAATCGTAGAGTGCGATTGACACGACTGGCTCGGGAGAGTTCTCCATGTCCAGCGAATCAGCGGTCTCAATGTCAAAGTACAGCAGGTTCGGGGTGAAGTCCGACGCTGGTACATCACTGTGTGATATGTGGATGGGTCGCAGGGCTGTGAGGTCCTTGCTCAGGTCCACTTCAATGACGGCTTCCCAGCCGTGAATCCAGCGCACCAGCGACGACCATTTGGCGTCGGCTGAGTAGTGCGGGTAGTAGAAGTCTCGGACCTCACGAATGTGGAAGGGGGACTCGCATTGAACCTCCATGAGAGGGATGCCCTCAACGCTGGTTTTGTCGGTGGCTGAGACCTTTTTGACGCCGTCTACCTTGTTTGTCCAAGGGTGTTCAGAGAGTGGTTTGGCGGTCCAAAATAGGACCTTGCACCCGTTCACATTGAGGTTGACTGAGTCGCCGTTTCGGCGCTTGCATCGTAGGACCGTGGACCACTTGTCCTTGTCTCCGATGGCTGATACATCAAGGATTAGAAGAGGCTCCTTCATCAGTTCCCCTCCCAGAATCTCTTCCAGAACGAGCGTCGCTTTTCAGCGGCTGGACCAGCACCCTTGACGGTGGTGAGCATTTGGTTTCGTTCCCGCCGTAGCCTGTCCGCTTCTTCGGTCAACGCTCGGCGTTCCTTCTTGATGCGTAGCAGGGCGGTAGCGAGGTACACTGTGAGGTCAAGAGCCTCTTCAATGCCCATCTCTACCCAGGAATCGTCTTTGTTGCCCCACTGGCGGGTGTCGTCCTCGGTACGCAGTCCGTGACCGTAGCGTTCAACACCTACGGCCATGCGCTCCTTGATGATTTCAAGAATGTCAGGGTTGTCGTCAGCCTCGTGTGGTTCAGTCACTTTTCATCACCAGTCGCCCAAACGAAGCCGTCTTCAAGGTGTTGACGGAGACATGAGACGCTCCAGCGCCCCATCAATTTGTCAAACCATGTTTGGTGGACGACGAATGGTATGCCCATGAAGTTCTCGCACTCAAGTGCAATCTCTTCGGCCATACTCTTGTCGTTTTGCTTTGAGAGTATTTCATAGGGCACTGTCCATTTTAGAAGTCGCATGGACCTATCTCATGGTCCCACCTATATTAACTTGCCTACAAAACGACCTTTCGTAGGAATGCTTTGACTGCGAGCAGGTCGTCCTGTGCTACGCTCGCCCAGTACAGAGCGTCGCCGATGCTTCCGAGTATTGACTGCGATAGGGCGAGGGGCATGCCTTCGTCCTGGGCCACGAGGTTGTAGAACGAGTTCAGAATCTCTACCCCAGTCATACCTCGCCTTCCGAGTGCATCCACTTCCTTGTCCACCTCACGGAAGAGGCGTAGGCTATCGCTGTGAGTCGCCTTCTTGGCCTTGGCTACCTTGGCCAGTAGGGTCTTGACTTGCGTGGGTTGCATGGTCACTATGAGGTCTTCAATGTCGGCTACGAGAACCTTACCGCTCACACGGGTGACGGTCCAGAGGAGGTTGAGTGCTTTCCTCATGGAGCCTCTACTGGTGCTGATGAGGAGGTCCATGGCTTCTACGCTTAGGTCGCCCGATATTTGACAGAGAGCGTGCTTCATAACATCAGGAGCAACGGGACGGAACCGTGAGTCCGAGAAGGCACAGCGGTCCTTGACTGGGTCAATCAATTTCTGTGGGTAGTTCGCACTGAGAATGAATCGGGTCTGTGGGTAGCGCTCCATCATCCGTCGTAGCGCCGACTGGGCGTCCGGTGTGAGGTTGTCGCACTCATCAAGGAAGACCCAATTGAAGGGCATAGGGCGGCTCGTACCGGCCACCTCGTAGGTACCAATGACTCCACGGCTTGCGAACTCCTTGACCTTGGTCCGAATGACGGCAATGCTCCGCTCATCGGAGGCGTTGAGTTCCAGCCAATTGGATGCCCAGGCGTCGCCGAAGGCTGTCTTCATGAAGGCTATGGCTGTGGAGGTCTTGCCCGTACCGGCAGGGCCAGCAAACAGCATGTGAGGGAACGAGGTCTCGGGGTGCTCATGCAGTTCGTTCACCATGTACTGGAGGCGGCTGACAATGTGCGGCTGTCCAATGACTTCGCTCAGGGTTGCAGGTCGGAACTTCTCGGTCCACATGGACCTATCTCCCTTGCCCACCTATTTAATCAAACAAGGGTTTGACGGTACGCTTCCATATCATCAAGCGTTTCAATGAAGACTGCGACCCACTGTGGACCAAAGACTTCGGACGCTGGTAGGTCAGCCCATGCACAGCGGTTTTGAATGACTGCGGCTTGAGACTGAGGGCGGTTGAACACTGCGACAGTTCGCAAGCCGTGGCTGTCACGAAGGGTCAGGGAACCATTGTGAATGGCTACGACCTGGAACGCATATTTGGTTCCGTGGTCTCCATTTAGGTCAGCGAAGTAGACTTCGTTCACTTCAAACAGGGCTTGGGTTGGGGTTTGTGCTTCGGGCATGTTTAGTCGTAGGGGCTACCCCTATTAAAGACTTTCGCCTAAAGGTACTGAGAATCAGAACGGTGACTTGCGCTTGGCGTCCATGTCAGCCTTGCGTTCATCAGCGAGGCGCTTCTTTTCAGCCAGTTCAGCGGCCTTAGCGGCCAGTTCAGCGGTCTTGTCAGCCCACCATACACCCGAGAGGCGTACAATGTCGTGAATCAATTCATCTGAGGTGTCGTGAATCTCAATTTTCCAGTCCATTCCACGCTTGAAGAAGGACACATCTTGGACATTGCGGTCGTCTGAGGCGTTGACTTTCCCTTCGGCTTTGAGTGCTTGGAATACTGAGTCTTTGACCCAAATGGAAGCGGCGCCACGGCGGTCTCCGTAAATGGAAGCGGCCACATGCTGGTCTTCAAGGTCGGGTTTCAGGGCAATGTAGTTCACGGCCCCAGCGGAGCGTTCCACTGCGTTGAATCCGTTCAATTGGAACTCCTCTTGAATGAGGGCTTTGGTCAGTCTTTTCATTTCTTGCTTGCCTACTTTTTCGTCGGTCATGATGTATCGGAGTCTTGCACACCTATATGAAGGTTATACCTTGAGTCATATTCACCGTTTGAGTGCATCTCGCAACATATACGGCACGCTATACGCCCTTTAGGTACGGTATTGCGTAGCATAGAGGTGCCGCAGGTCACACAGGTCAGAGTGTACTCAGGGCGTTGCCGGAGGAGCCACCGTGTGAAGTCGGCTGACTCTTGCTTCCAGTGGTAGAACTCATCCCATCCCTGCTCCAGTGCCGAGAAGGTAGGCCCATGGCCAACATCGGGTCCCAGGAGGTGGTGACACAGTTCGTGATGAAGGAGGCCCTTCACGAGGTTCCCACGGCCGAATGCGGCTGGGTGAAATAGAATCAGCGACCGGCCCTCACGGAGCACGATACGAGCCTGCACATGCTTGAGGTCGGGGTCAAGGTAGGCGTAGTCAAAGGAGGTCGGTAGGCCCATGGCCCAGCCCCGTTCAGAGCATAGGACATAGAACAGGTGGTGAATGTGGTTGAGGTGCTCAGTAGTGAGTCCCATCGTCAATCCTCGGCGTGAATCACCATCTCGTCGCCTACACGGGTCAGCGTGAAGGGACGCTTGGGGTTGACCAGTAGAAGCAATTGAATGGCCGCTCCAATGGTGCTGGGGTCGTCCATCAGGTCCAACCTGCGAACTTCGCCCATGACCCGTATGGTGACTCATACGGTATATACCGGTTCCCCACCTATTCAACCTTCACCACGAAGGGTTCATGTTGAACTCTACGGGTTTTCTTGGTGGAGTGTAAATGAGCGCTACCGTCCTTTCAACATCGGCCATGAGGTCCTTGCGTCGGGTACGAATCGTTGTAATCTGTTGGCCCATGCGGTCAATCAGTGCGAATCGTGGTAAAGGTTGCTTGGGGTTCGTTGAAATCACATCACATGAGTTCCACCAGGAGGTGTCGTTGTTGTCGTCGTGGTACATGTCCATGTGAATGAACGCTTCCCAATAGCCATGACTCCCTCTGCGTACCATAACTCGGCAAGTGGTGGTCCCTGTCAATACCCCAATTTTGGGCAATTTGAAAATCCAAATCTTCACGCTTCCGGTCTTATCCAGAGGAGCATTGACATGGTTGAACATGCCTCTGTTTGCAGTCTTTTCGTCTATTTGGTAATTGACCCAGTGGCCTCGTACATCTTCTGTGAACTGTGGTTCCGTCATGTTTAGTGATACAAGCCACACCTATTTAACTGTGTCGCCTAAAGAGTCTTAGGACAGGGTGATACATCGGCCGTTCGGATTCGTCACCGATTTAGGGAACCAGTCAATCAACCACGCTTGGTGGTCGGCCTGGGGATTCTTGACTTGGACCGATTGAATGTCAACATCGTAGGTCTTGGCCCATTCGTTGGCCATGGAGGCTATGTGATGGAATAGGTGGTACGACGATTCAAACGCCATGCTCGTGAACGAATCCCGCCGGTCGTTGTCCCAGAGAATCCAGAGACGGGTTCCTTCGGGGTTCCAAGAGAAAATGACTTGCTGTATCATGCGAACTCCACACTGACCGTAAAGTCTGCGTGAGGTGCGCCTATCAGTTCAACACTCACGCCTTTGATACACTGTACCCCGTTGAAAGTGAACTGTTGCATAGACGAGGTGTCATTGGGTGCAAACATACGACAAATGACTTCCCCGTCCCCGAGGGTGTGTGCGTCACGAACAAGGAACATCAAATCAGCCGTCTCAGGAGCGGCTGGGTCAATGATATTCGTCAGAGTTATGCTGAATAATTTGACCCGCTTTCCGGTGACTACTGCGTCGTTTGATACTACCTTGACCACTGACATGGTTCATCCTGTGCTGGTCACGGCTCTTAACGGTCTTGCACCCGACAAGTTCTCCTATATAATCATTTCCCCTATAAAAACATAAGACGATTTTTGACTCAGCGTTTGAGACGGGTATGCGAGCAAATACCAGAAAATTATGGTACCGGCGTCAATAGGGGGGGGCCTCCAGGTGGTCCGGTGGCCCCCCAATTTTGGGCGGTTGAGGTCGCCGCTCAAGCGAAGGTCAAGCGGCCCCAGCGGGCGAGGAATCCCCGCAGGCTCGCTTTCACATCGGCGTCATTCTCAAACCCAGCCCAGCGGGCGAGGTGGGAAGCGCCCCGCCATGCTTGGCGCTCGCTTGGGTCCTTGCCGTATGCGACGCCGAGAGCGTGCTTCACGAGGTCGCCGGTGGTGTTCCAGCCGGTGAAGTCTTCGGACGCCTCAGCGAGGAAGCCACGGCCACCAGCGGAGCGCATGCGGCGGGAGAGTTCACGGCCAAGGGTGGCGTTCCAGTGGTGGCCGCCGTCCTTGAAGACCATGCCCGCTTGAGCGGTCTTCTTGACCACTGTGCGGTTCACGCCGAGGGCGTATTGTAGGTGGTGAATGAACTCGTGCATGAGGTGGTTGGCGCTTCGGTTGTTGAGGGCGTTGGAGTCGCCTTGGAGGTTGCACCGTAGGACCGGTGTGGCCTCGGTGCATGTGCTCTCAACGGCCATCATGGTGACTCGTCCGTATGAGTCGGTTGCTCGGTCGGTTTCCTTGAGGCCTGCGCTGTACTCTGCGGCGTGTGTGTTGCGGTCGTTGGTGAATCGGACTTCAAGCGTTTGGCCGCTGAAATCGTAGTCAAATGCGAGGGTGTCGCACATGCGTCCGATGAGGTCGGCGGCTTCGTTCTTGACAGCCTTGGAGCCGACCCGCTTGGTGAATGTGAGGGTGAGTCCGCAAGTTAGGTTTCGGGTGTGGGGTGTGTACGCCATGACCTGTCGTAGTAGCAGCCCCTATATCAATGCACCTCTCAAAGTTCTTCAAAACAGGCCTGAAACGGCGTTTTTCATTTTTGACCAGGTGGCCGACCACGGGCCGCCGACCCGCCTCAAATCAAGCCCAATTTCCACGCCACCACAGGCGCCGCTTGAGCGCACAGCCCGAGGCCGTAGAGGGCCACGGTGCCCAGTGCCCGCAGGCTTGGCCGTAGCGAGGCCGTGAGGGTACCAAGAAGGGCCTTCATTGTCCACGGCCCCCTTGGAGGCGGCATGTGTCAAGGCGGTGCTGTCCGGTGCGCTTGGGACCGCCTCGGGTGTACTTGCCGGTGTACCCGCCCTTGAGGCGCTTGCTGGTCTTGTTTGGTCTGTTCTGTGCCTTCATCTTCTCACCTCAGTACATCTTCACGACACGGTCAACACGGAGTGCGGTGCGGGTTGCTGGTTGTCGGTCTCCTCGGAGCATGACGGTGGCGACACGGCCGCCACGAATCATGGCCACCACATGGCGACCTTGAGAACCGTCGGGTGCGGTTCGGCTGGTGCCGAGGTCCATGGTGTAGACTGCGACCGACTCAGTGCGGTCAATGGTTGGCTTGATGGTTTGGACGGCGTCAATGACGGTCTTTCGCTCGGTCGCTGTGAGGCGGCCCATGAGTCGCTCGGTGGCGTGTTGTGTGTTTCGCATGGTTACAGATGAGAGGCACCCCCTATATAACAACACCGCCGAAAGGTTCTGAACCAAGGGAGGAAAGTATAGGTTAGGAAAGACTATATACCGACAGCCACACCGTTCCAGTGGATGATGATTAGCCGAGGGGTGGGCGGCCTCGCAGTACAGCGTTCAGGCCTGGATTCCAGGCCTCCGGCGGGCCGACCGGCGGCCCCACGATGGACCGGTTCAGGCCTCAAGGTGGACCCACATGAAAATGGCCACCATGACCGGCGGGAACACGACGGCGACCCATCCAAACCGGCGGGCGAATGCTCGGACTTTTTCGGTTCGGGTCGGCTGTCGCTTGACTCGTGCGGCGGCGTTCATTGCATCCCACTCGCGGATAATTCGGGCGGTCGCGTCGTGTCGGCTTTCATGGTTGTCCATGTACCGCCGAGGAAGCGCCCCTATATCAATTGAACTCTCAAAGTCCCTTGTATGCGTGCACTCGGTCGCCTTCCACGAACCAGCGCCACCCGTCGCCCTCAACGCTGTTCAGGTGTCCCCTGTGCATGTGCATGCGGCCGGTCCTATCGGCGGCAATAGCGAGCGCCTCACGGCGAAGGCTGGCCATGACCACGGCCTCGCTCAAGGTGAACCTCATGGCGTCCGTGCGGAGTCGGTCAAGTTCGTTCGCTCGGAACGCTCGCAGGCGTCGGGTGGCTCGCTTGGATTCTCGGCGCTCGGGTCGGTTCGGTCGGCGGCTGGGTCGGTTCGGTTGGTCCATGAGACCAGGGCATGCGCCCACCGTTTTCACGGTTGCGCTCGCTGGGATGCCCCAGCAGGGCCGAGAACACCCCGCCACGGTCCACGGGTGCCCTTGGGCTATCCGTGCCCGTAGGCACCCCGCCACGGGCCTCCAGCGCCCTCAAGCGTATGCTGGGTTGTAGACTTCGTTCGGGACGACTGTGACGGTGTCGGCGTGGACTTCAATGGCTTCAAACACTTGGTTCACGAGTGCGGCCTTCTCAAGGAGGACCGGAAGAGGGACGACTCGGTCGCGGGTGAGGTTGCGCTCAACGGAGACATGTAGGGGCACGGTGACGAAGACGAGTTCAACCTTGAAGCCTGCGTTCTTGGCGGCGTTCATCTCAGCGGTCATGCGGGTTGCGTTGGTGCCTGTGGTGTCGTAGACCCATGCACCGGCGCCGGACTCAAGAGCGGCGTTGAACATCTCTTTCACGACAGCCTTGGACCATCCGTGAAGGGCGGCTGGGTTTGCTGGGTCATATGCTGGGTGTGCTTCCTTGACTGAGTCGCAGTCAATGAAGGTGGATTGGCTGAACATGTGCTTTGCGACGGTGGACTTTCCAGCGGCTGGGAGGCCCATGGTGAAGGTCAGGGTTGGGGTTGGGGTTGCTTCTTGCATGACCCTTCCTGTCGGCCGCCCCTATATAATATAATCCCTCAAAGTTCCTGAGAATCTGCGAAATTGGCCGTTTTTGAAATCCGGCCGAGCGGCCGACCGCCGCCCGTGCTGGGCTGGCGGCCGTGGTGCGTGAGCGTCTCAAAAGAGGCCTGCGAACTCGCCGAGGCGGACCGCTGAAACGAGGCCCATCATGACAACCATGAGCGTGAATGCTCCGGCTTGAATAATCTCGGTGGCGCTGGCTTCGGGTGTCGGGGTGTGTCGGGTTTGTCCCATGATTAGAGAAGGGAGGCCACCCCTACATAAAAGCATCGCTCAAAAGAAATGAAAATGTGCGAAGTATCGGCTAAATGCCCTGGCCAGGTGGCCATTCAGGCCACTGCGAGCACTTCGCCGCGTCCGTCAATGCTCCAGCACTCGTGCGGTGTGCACGGGCACGAGACGAGGAAAAAGTAGCCACCAAAAACGCCCTTGACGGCGGTCATTCTGAAATGTAGGTTGTCGCATCCGTGGGCGCAGGTTAGGTCTGTGTGTCCGTCCATGTACCGACTACGGGACGCACCTACATAAAGGATTCGGTCAAAGGTTCTGATACCGTGCGGGAGAGTATAGGTTAGAAAAGACTATATACCCCCAGCGCCACCGTTCCAGTGGAACGGAACGGAACGGCCAGGCCGACGGAGGGGCCGCCGCTCAAATCAGGAGCGGTTCAACCTCGCCCGTGGGCGGGTCGCCGTGAGGCTCATCGGAGGCCCGCCCCTGCTGGGGCTGGGCGTCCTGTGGTAGCGTGTCCAGGCCTTGGCCTCAGTAGCCGAAGCACTCTTGCGGGTCGGGGCTGAGACCAGCACGAGCGGACGGGCTGAGTTCAGCGAGCAAGGTCGCGCGGGTCTCCGTGGTGAGGTTCGCAAAGAAGGCCACCATGAAGGTCATAACGGCGGTGTTTTGCTCTGTGGTCACTGAGCCAGCGAAGTCACGACGAACGGCCAACCAGCACATGCCCGTGAGGGTTTCAAGCGGTGTGTTGTCGTTCGTGAGGTCACGGACATAAGTCTCAATCAGGTCTCGTCGGGTTTCGGGTTTCGGGGTGTAGGTCGCGTTCGCCATGTTAACTCCTATACAACGCCGGTACATAAAGGATTCGGTCAAGCGGCCTGGTTTCTGATAGGAGTATAGGTCAACAAAACCTTTATGTACTGCCTGCATGTAGAGTAGAATGAGCGCGGGGGCGAGCGGCCCGCTGGAGTGACGGGCACGGGGGGAGGGTGCGGGTGCATAACAACGCGCCAAACAAAGAGTATCGGCTAAAGTATCGGCTCAATCCAATGCCCAGGGGAAAAGTATCGGCTAAATGGCGAGCGCCCGACACACGGCCTCAGGGTTGTCAGTGGGGTGCCCGTCGGCGCCACTGGTTCCTGTCCGTCAATGTCGGGTCGCTCTGATTAGTCCTATATGCTCCACCCTATTAAAGGTTTCGCCGTATTGGCCTGGATTCAGAGAGGGTGCCGTCTCCACCCGTGGAGGCACTTCAGGCCGTCCAAGGTGGGCTTTTGGTTCCGCATCCCTATTGAGCGCGGTCCAGGTCAGAGGTTGAACCGCTAAGTCCGTGTCCTCTGCACCGTAGAACTCTCCCCTCCCCGCACCGTTTCCAGTACGCTGGGGGCCACCCGCCGCTAAACGGGTGGGTTCTCCTCTGTGATTGCTTAGAGAGACAAGCGGCCGGTCTTTCGCCGCTCTCCGGTAGGAGGAGTCAGGTTTCAGGCGGTCTCTTGGATAGACCTCCGCCCCCGCCGTGGCGGGTCTGTCTCGTGTCTGCTCTGATTAGTCCTATACGCCGCACCTACTTAAAGGTTTGGTCGCTTGGAAGATGGTCCGAGGAGGTCCGACCAAGCACCTGTATGACCAGGGTTTCATCATGGGCGGCCCTCCATCCAGCGGCCCTCATAAGCAGGCCTACCCATCCGACTTTTCCCCGCATTGGCGTGCGTCTCGGAGTGGGGTTCAGGGTTTTTCGGTGAGGCTCGCCTCCACTTCCAGCACACGCCAATGCGCCGTCGGTGGGGGTCCGTCTCATACTGTCCTATAAGCCGCACCTACTTAAAGGTTTGGTTAGTTCAGGATGGAAGCCGTCCCCCGCCGCCACCACAGCGGCGAGGGTTCTCGGGAGCCGCCCTTGGCCATCCGAGTCCACCAGGCCCCGCACTTGCCGACTTGCCCCCTTCCCGCTCTTGGGCGCGGGTCGGGTCGTCCTTGGGCGTCAGGTTGTCCGTGGTTAGCGGAGTCCCCGTCGGCTCGCGGCTGTTGTGTGGGTGGTTCCTGTTGGTCCGTCTCATACTGTCCTATAAGCCACCGGTACTTAAAGGTTTGCTCGGAACGACCTGGAGGCACGGAGGCGGCACACTGCTTCCTGAACTTTGGTCGGCCAGTAGGCTTCCATCATCTGACCCTCGGGGGAGCCGGACCATACGCCTTTGTCGCAGTAGGTCTCGTTGGCGTGAGCAATCGCTTGAGCGAGTTCGTCGCCCTCAAGGGTGGCGTAGCCCATCCACATGAGCGTCTCGGAGTGGTTGCCGACTACGGTCTTCGGTAGGTCTTCAAGTGCGACTTGCTCGCCAGCGTCTTGAGCGGCCTGCACTTGCATGCGGACTTGCATGGCTGGGCTTTGCATAATCTGAGAGAGGCTCGTGTCTGTCCATACAATGAAGACGACTTTCGGAGTAGCCCACGAGTGCTGGAGGTTCTTGACTCTGAACGCTTTCGGGGTTCGGAGACCAATTGGCTCGCCTGTGAGCCAGTCTCGCACATTGCGAAGGTCTTGGGTTGCTACTCGGTTTTCGGCTACGGTTGGGGTCTGGGTTTCCGCCATGTTTGTTGCTGGGGGTGCCCCACCTTAAAGGTTTCGGCCTCCGCCAAATATAGGTCCGCTTGTCCATGTCCGATGGGCTGACGGTATATAGTCTTTATCTATAATATATAATTATTATATAATATAATAAATAGAAATAAATTAAATGGTGAGGATGCCCTATGGGACACACACATGTTGAGGTGTGTGTGTGCAAAGGGAAGGCCACTTCCCTCAATTATTGCCCGCACTCATATACCAGGCCTCGCAGTGTGCCCAGTTCAAACCCCAACAATGATTGGAATTATTCGGGGTTTTTGGTCCAGGGGTACCCGAAAAAGGCTCAGAACCTATCGGCCCCCATAACCTTCATGTCGCAAAATCCGAAAAACCCCCCATCATTGTTGGGCTTTGAACGGCGGCAAAGTCCTACACCTTTCGGCTCTGCGAAAGGCCTGGAACTCCTATTTCACTCGCCGTCGCCGTGCATGAACTGGTAGGTGCTCCAGTACCAGCGGGACGCGTTGAGAGCGACATAAATGGCCGCGTTGGAAGGCGTGACGCCCGCCTCAGCCATGCGAGCCGCACCGGCCTTCATGGCGTTGGAAATGACCAGGTTCATGGTGTTGAACCCACCGTCGGCGAGACCGAAGCCTTCGCCCAGTGTGTCAACGAATCCGTTGCGTGCTCGTATTCGGGCGGCGTGGCTTGGGTGCGGGGTCATGAGGTTTCGCATGTTTAGTCGTAGGAGGCCCCCCTATTAAAGGG
>Ga0098048_1001028_pt1 | contig 12586 bp, 23 predicted proteins | sample 13_taG_FD_75052 | JGI IMG/M metagenome (GOLD analysis project Ga0098048, IMG submission 75052) | Marine viral communities from the Subarctic Pacific Ocean - 13_ETSP_OMZ_AT15268 metaG | ecosystem: Environmental > Aquatic > Marine > Oceanic | place: Pacific Ocean | collected 2015-01-16 | reverse complement strand
ATAGGTACGACCTGAAGGTAATTTTATCTCTTTGGTCTTGACTGCTTCTTTCTCTAGCTCCTTGTGCCAATCGGCAACCTTCTCATACTTCTCTTTAAACGCCGTGTAGTAGGCTTGTTGTGCAGGAGTACCACTTACCCCACCATAGAGAGGTTTGAACGTGTGTGCCTTTGCATCCTGCCTAGAACACCCTATTATCGATGCAGTGTAGCTATGGACATCAGTTCCCTTGAGAACATCGTCGTAAGCTTGTGGATCTCGTGCAAGAAAGCCTGCTACTCTGAACTCCAACTGTGAGTAATCTCCTTCTAGTATGTAGCCACCATCGAATCGACTCTCAACTACCTTACGTATGGCAAAGGTAGAACCACGTGGCATGTTTTGAAAGTTAGGATTACGACTAGATAGTCTACCTGTAGCCGTGACACATTGCATAAACTCAGGATGAATGAAGTTATCATCGTCAACATTATTCTTCATACCCTCAACAAAGGTAGATAGGTAGGTGCGAATAGCATTGTATCTAGAGTAGGCTACACAGAACTCACGTGCTTCACCGCTTAGTTCAGTTGATCTATCTTCAAGAGTTACCTTATCTGTCTTGAACCCTGCAGATGCTACATCTTTTGGATTACGAGGTATGATCTTAAAGCCTGCTACCTCATTGGTGCTTTCGTAAACAGTACCTTTGCCTTTACATGGCTTACATATCCTGACTGCCTTACCAACACTCCCATCTTTCTTGAGAGGTGTAATCCTACCTACACCACGACAAGTTTCACATTGCCTACCTACAGTTTTGTACACGATGTCAGTCATGTTACGTACATTGCGAATGAAATCATTCTTCTTCATACGTGTGCGTAGTTTAGGCTTGATTGTGTTACCTCGCATCTCATGCCCAAGATTAAATGCAGTTGACCACAGAGTTTTATCTTTTACTTTGCGAGAGTACAACAACACACTACGATCATCAGGACTCGACAGGTTGATAGGTGTATCTCCCATTGCTTCCTTTGCCATAGTCTGTAGTTTGTTTTCTAGATAGGATAGTTCCTCATTGTATTCCTTCTCTATCTCATCTAAGGTATCTAAGTTTACCTTAAGTCCATTCATCTCAATGCGAGTGAGGACGTTTGTCATTTCAAGCGAAAGCTTTAGTGTCGGTGTAAGTGTCATTAAATAATTCTCCAAATGTTGTGCCAAAGGCTTCAAGTTGTTTTACTGCCACTTCTTCTGTAGCAATCACGTCTGCTATACCATATTCTTTCACGATGTCATAGGGTATATCGTAGAATGTTTTACCATCCTTTAGATAAGGTGCAACCAAATCTTTTTCTTTTTGTGTCACGCCGTATCGTTTTGCAAGGGAGTCAAGACTAAGTGACCACCTTCTTGCTTTAGCTAAGATGTACTCAGCCACCATCGTATCGTACACATGACCATCATATTTAAAGCCACATGCTCGTACCCAAGTTAAATCAAACTTCAAGTTCTGTCCCACAAGAACATCAGTCTTATCTAAGGTAGCTTGCATGTTTGCAAACCAATCATCTTCTACAGATGCTCTTGGGTCTGAGTGGTAGATGAAGTCGTAATCTACCTTATCTTGCCCTAGCCACTTATAACCGATGGATACAAGCCTATTATTAAAATAAGGCAAAGCAGTAGTGCCACCAGATCCCTTTGTTTTGTGAGTTGTTTCGACATCTAACGTTAGTACCTTCATTTCTTTCTCCCAGTTATAGTATGTATCATATGGCAGTTTGCACAAAGTACTCTACACTTTCTAACTTCTGCCATTAGTGATTTTAAATTGTAAGTGACCATATTAGACACATCTTTTCTCTTACTGCCTATCACGTGATCAAACTGTAATGCAAATGGATTCTTTTTATAACCACATATTTGACAACCACATTTCATCTTCAGGTAGTTTAGCCACTTTGTTCTAATTTTTCTAATTCTTGTTGTTCTTTTTCTCCGTTGTTGCTTTGTTTTATGGAACTGATTAGGTGATCTCCAATCCTCTCCGTTTTTAGACTTTAAATTATATGACCAAAATACACGACCATCTACGCCAATGTCACCATGTCTGTATGTCAATAGTAGACTCCTCTATGTACATCTATCTGAGCGTTAATCATACCATGCCACCCGTTAATCTTATTCTTAGATATACAGATATGCCTGACAATGTTATCTACCTCGCTTGATCCCGTCTTACCAATTCCTATGATAACATCAGCTTCACCTGCCTTACCAGTTCTAGAATTGTCCAACATAGAGTAGTCAATAAATTGACGATCATGGGCATCGTAGCTTGCCTGACTGACTGCCCATATAAGTAATTGATTTCGCTTGGCAATTTCTCTTGCTGTTACATAAGTCTCTTTGAGTCGCTCATCACCACGATTGTATTGACCATCAACACGGAACTTATCTAGCTGATCACAGAACATGACATCAGGTTTATTGAGCTTGGCGTACTCGTCCATCTCTTCTACAGATGTACCAACTGAGTCCATGATAGTTAGGTAAGGTTCAATCTCAAAATGGTATCGCTCAAGTAGTTTATCTTTTTGCATAACCATTTCTTCTTTGGTCAATTCAAAATAAGATTGAATGATACGTAGCTTGATTCGATTAGCAGGTTCTTCGTTTGCCCAATAGGTAACTTTGAATTTTTGTTTTATGTACGATGATGCAAGGAAACAACAAAAGGTAGTCTTACCCACTTCAGGTCGAGCAAATAATATACCTAGATTACCCTTATCCATTCCTTTAACTTTTTCTTGGATAAGGTTGAATTGAAAAGGGAAATCGTTGTCTCCCGCTTCCTCTTCAAGTAGTTGAGCTAAGTCACTCTCGACAATATTGTAGGTAGTCTTGTCGCTGATCCTACCATCTTCAACTGCATCGATGAGCCTACGTAGCTCACCAAACTCTTCATTCTCTCCCGTAAATATCTCTAAGGCTTTCTCGCCTATCTGCCTTGCTCTATCTCGTAGCCAAAGATTATTGACCAAGTCTAGGTGAAGTTCATCATTGCTACTTGGCTTATCTTCAAGTTCAGATATAACTTCTTGCACTCTGTTTCTAGCTGAGTCAGGCATCGCAGGATTTCTATCGTTGAATATGCCTGCAAGTTCAGACTTAGTTAAAGTCTTGGCGTACTTTGTGTGAGAATATACAATTGTGTCAAAGATATCTTTTAGTTCCCTATCAAACATATCTCTATCTATTTTGTTCTTTACCTTTGCAAAGAAATCAACATCTAAACAAAATCCTAAGACTTGTTTATCTACTGATATAATTGTTGATGAAGTCATCACGTTCCTCTCTCTCCATATTTTTCAGGTCTTTCTTCAGTACCACTAACTTAGTAGGTACATAATTAGACAAATGCCTGACAATGTCAACTGCTTTGCGAGTTGCATCCTTGTCTAATGCCACAAAAATTTTTTTATAGTTTTTGATTACTTGTATGTGCGAATCCAAAAGGGAAGTTCCCATCAAGGCTAGTCCTTGAACAAGATTGCTAATACTGCAAGCACTAGGACAATCTTCGACAATAAATAAATTCCCTCCCGTTCCACATAAAAAAGGATATCTACTAGTTCCATATCTTAACCACTTCGGTTTACTATTGGTTAAACTTCGTCCCGTTGCATCAACTACCTTATCTCCTTGCTTAACTAGGTAGACAACACGATCACGTTGGAAGTCATATCTAATATCAGCCAAGCCTGACAAATAAGCATCATAGGAATGTACTTCTTTGACATAGTTCTCAGCGTTGATATTGCGAGACAAAGAGACAAACGTATCAGGTATACTGAAATCGATGTCTGTCTCTTCTTGTTTAGTTTCTCTTTTGACAAATGCCTGACTTGAATTATCTTTAGTCAAGCTTATACCAGTTCCACCCTTAGTGTGACAATCAGCGTGAAAGCAATACCACAATCTTTCAAACCCGTTATCACTCACACTAAAAGTGTTAGGCTTGCCACATAGAGGGCAATCAGACCGATAACGCCCATAGCTAGAAATGGGAAGGGATTCAACATAACTCTTCAACCACTTCGGATTCATTTAGACATAGCCTGCTTATACTGCTTGGTATTCACAGTATAGACTTGCCCTAGCCTATCTAGGTCGTACCCATGACTAAGTAAGTTACGTGACTTTGCCACACAGATAGGTATCCATGTTAGGTAGTCTCGTTGATTACCTAGCTTAACTTGCTCCTTATCAACAATACCTACTCTAACTGCTGATAACTTTGCCCACATTACGTGTTGTTTATCGTGGGTACGTACAGTTATATCAGTCTTCACTTGTTCGTTCATCTGCTATCCTCAAATCTTCTAAGTATAGTTTTATTGCATTTCGGATTAGATCAGCTACGCTTATTTGGCTAGCGTATCTATCTGTCTCCCTAGTAGCAAATTTCTCTAGTTCGTCATAGTCTGCTTTCGAGACTGTTAAGTTATAGCTTTTAGTCTCTTCATTTATCTTAAAAGGTCGGCTCATATTAACTCCTAACTATCCTCGTATGGGGTGTATCTCCCAACGGGATAAGTGCGTATACCACGAGATCATATTTTACGTCAATAAAATAATTTAAAAAAAATAATTTGACATATGTTTTTACTTAGATGTATAAGATACCCTGACCATAAATTATAGGAGAGACATATGGCTAAGAAAAAAACTGAATATGAATCACTTGAAATCAGCAGACAAAAAGGTATTCAAGGCATGAGTGAGGAACAGATGAAAGCAGTTAAAGAAACTGAACAACATTTAAGTTCAGCACTACAGATGTTGTTTGATTGTCAAGATTTATATCTGTCTGACATAAGAAACTTAGAGCAAAGTATGTGGGATTTAAGACGTAGCTTTGACTTAGATAGAAGGGATTGGTAATGACACCAACCGATAAAAAAAGAATGAACTATCTTAGTTTCTTTAAAGATGGAGTTGCAGATGCTTTACTGCATGGCAATAGAGATGAAAGCAAACTATTTTCAGCCTACTACAAACAAGGTTATGATTTTGGTTTGACTATGTGGAATGAACAACAAGGGGAAAAAGCATGATTTATTTAGAGTTATTCTCAGGTGGTAGTGTAGCTAGGCAATCTGTAAAAGAGTTAGGATTGCCCGTTACTAGGTGGTATTCATCAGAGATCAATAAGTTTCCAATACAGATAGCTAATGATAACCACGATGATCTAATTCATCTAGGTGATGTACGAGGTGTACTAGATAAGATAGTCTCACACAAAGACATCGACGTTATCTTTTGTGGCTCACCTTGTCAGGGATTTTCCGTAGCAGGCAAGCAACTCAACTTTGAACACGAACAATCTAAGTTGTTCTTTGAGTTCCTAAAGATATACAAAGCTATCTACGATGTTAATCCTCATGTTAAGCTACTTTTTGAAAACGTGAAGATGAAAAAAGAATGGGAAGACATTATCCTATCTAAACTACAAGAGATCAATCCAAAGCTAAAGCTACACATTATTGATTCGGCTTTGGTATCTGCTCAACGTAGAGTTCGCATGTACATAACTGATATAGAGTTCGAGATGCCTGAAGATAGAGGTATCGTACTTAAAGACATTATCGAGTGTGGTTGTGTAGATAGAAACAAGTCGTACTGTCTTGACGCTAACTATTGGAAAGGCGGTAACTTGAAGATGTACTTTGAGAAGTCACGTAGACAATTAGTATTTGGCGATGGTTGTCATCAGGTGGGAGTAGCTGATATCAAAGGCTATGACATTATCAAAAGAGTTTACTCTATTCATGGCAAGTGTCCTACCTTAACTACTATGCAAGGTGGACACAGAGAACCTAAGATACTTTGTAATTCTGCATCAATCAAGGGCAGAAGAATAGATAGCAATGGTGTACGTAAAGATGATGACACTAGCCTACCTATTGTGCAAACACTTGAGGTATCAGATTCAGGTAAGTCAAGATGCTTATCTACCTTAACTAAGGATACAGTTGTTTCACCTTTGCCTAAAGGTAGATACCCTGATGCTTATGGAGAACATAAGTTACATTGGAGAAAGCTAACTGTTAAGGAATGTTGTAGGTTACAAACCTTACCTGATGATTACTGTAAATCTGTAAGTAATTCTCAAGGCTACAAGATGCTTGGCAATGGTTGGAATAATGAAACTATCAAATCTATATTAAAGGGTTTGACACTCGAAAATAAATTTGGTAGGGAATTAGCCTGAAAGAAAATGTACGACACTATGGAGAGATCGTGATGACAATGATACAACCAATTAGTTTAGATAAACATCTTGTGGATTGTGTAGCTGAATACAAAAAGCTAAGACAGTTACAATACGATTGTGAATGGAATGGACAAACTGAACAAGCTAGTCTATATAGAAATCAAAGTGTACGACTAAAGAAGTTAATTAAAGATGGTGTACTTTACCAACCAAAGTTTTAGGAGAAACAAAATGGATAAGAAAGAAATAGTAAAATGTATAGTCGATCTGTATTGGGATTACGATAGGCTATCTAGTAGTGGGCAAGAGACGCTAGATAAACTAGCTAAGTTACATGGCATTGCAACTGAAGAGGAAGTCAAAGGAGCGATTGATGGCTAAATATTATTCAAGAAGTAAACAGAAGTTTATAGACATAGCTACTATGACAGATCAATATGTTAGACACGCTCTTATACAGAAGTGTAAACATGAACCTACTGAAGATGTTATGTTTGCCCAACAACAAGCTGAAAGAGCAACTAGGCTAGAAGAAGAGAAGATATCTATGGGATACAAGATATCCGAATACAAAGATAGGATAATCACTTTAGAGAACTCAATCAGAAAACTGAACAGTCAACCTACTGTAACGGCAGATGCTTACAATGTTGCTTGGAAAAAGATCGAGACACTTGAGAAGGAAAACAAAAAACTAAAAAATGAATTCTCTAGTCAGTTTGATTACTCAAAGAATATTGTTAGGGATTTAAGAGCGGAGAACGCTAGGCTTGTAGATAAGCTAGAAAGAGATGATCATGGTGTTGGCGAAATAGAGAGACAAAGAGATGACGCTATCTTTGATCTAAAGCAAGCTAAAAATCGTATGATGATGTACGCTGAGATGCTTAAGGACAAATGTCCAAATGGTCACGCTTATGTCTTTAGCGAGATACCTAACGACGATGAGGGTAGAGAGTTTGTACAAAAGATGAAAGGCTATCTAAATAAGGAGAGCTACAAGCTACGAGTTAAAGGTCAGTACTTAGACGAGGAAACCAAAAAGACAGAGGGTTGGAAAGTGCATCAGTATGGTCAACCTATCAGTAAGTCTAAGTGTCTTAGGGTTTATGTAGATGTGAAGAAAGATGACAAATAAGATGACACTAAAACATGACAAATCAAATGACACTAATGAGCATGGCTACATGTGCGATAAGTGTGGAGATAGAGGAGATGTTTTTAGCTTAGGTAGACTTCTTTGTGCTATCTGCTATCTGCTTGAGTTTGCACCTGAAAGAGTAGATAAGTTAAATAGAAAAATAATTTGACTAGGTAATCTATCTGTAGTAACAAATAATCTCATTCACATTTTATAGGAGAAATCGAATGCAAGATAAGATAGATAACATACAAAGAAAGTTTGCCTATTTTGGGTTTGCTTGTTCCCCACTAACAAGAAGAAAGATAGCTAGTCTTTTAATCAGAGGTTTTGATGATCAGGCTATCTACACTATTGGTTGTGGAGTTTTTGCAAATGAGTAGAGAACATTTCCACGAAAGCCAAATAGAAGATAGAGTAACTCAGCTTATGGAAGAGGGTATGTCAGATGAAGACGCTATCCAAAAAGCAGAAAGCGAGTACGATGGTCAAGTTAATCTAGTTGAGGAACAAGCACTCAAGATACATAAAACTGAAGAGTATCGAAAAGAACTTAGGCAAGGTGTGTATCCAAGTGAGATACTCGTATCCAAGTTAACAACTTATCTAGATAGAATAGCTAATTCAACTAACCATACTATTGAAGTGAACTTGTTTTGTAGTGAAACTTTAGATCAAATTGCAGATTGGAAGAAGGAGATAAACAATGCAGAATAAGATAGCACGTATCCACGTTAACCAACACGTAATCAAAGCTAATGCTAAATCAGGCGATCGTAATCCCGTATTCACAATCAAACAAGGTGGGAAGAATACCTATGCTACTAGAGTTAAGGTCAAAGGTGAGATGGAGTTAGTTTACTCACCTGATAAGCCACTTTCTTGTGGAGCTAAAGTTTGGATAGAAACACGTGGAGATATTGAGCTTGACAAACCGATCGACACTAAAGTTTCAGTAGGTAATGTTTCAGTCGAGCCTACCCACAACCTAGCAGTCAATTTAGATAGGGCATTAACAGAATTTCTAGCTAGGAAAAGAAAAAAAGTTCTAAATAAAAATAAATTATCTGCTTGTTTATCTAGTTAAGATAGTTTACAAATCTACCTAGCTACTAATTAAGGTAGTTTAACAACAACACTTTTAGTGTAGAAAGAGAAAATATTATGGATAGCGTAATAACCATAGATCAAGATACTAATCTTAAATCCAACGAACTTCACGAACATTCAAATCCTTTTGATGTTTCATTATTTGAAGACAATGCGAAGATAAAAAGAATTCCATTGTATGCTTATGATGAAGATGAATATGGAGTTGGTAACCAAGTTAAGCTTGAAAGATATTCAGGTTTATATAATGAAAGCTTGAATAAGGTTTTACAATCTAGACCAATTGCAGATACTTATAAACTTGTACCTCACCAAGATTTATTTGCATTGCAAGCTAACATTTTAGATAAAACAGATTTACCTAAAACAAATGTGCGAGTAGTAGATAAGCTTATCAATGGTGGCTTACAAGCTCAAAGAACTATTTACTACGATGATTTAGCCGTTCCCGTTTCTAATGATAGAGATATTGTTAAGGCTAGAATTGATATTTTTAATTCTGTTGATACTAGTTGGGCTTTCCAAGTTTTTAGCGGAGCTTACAGAAACTTATGCAGAAACACTTTAGTTTTTGGCGGGGAAAAATCTTATCATCAAAAGAAGAAACATACTTTAAATCTTAATCCGTCCGCAATGGTTCAAAAGGCGGGTTTGGGCTTGTCAATGTGGTCGCACCAAAAAGACTTGATGTTGAATTGGCGTGGTATCCAAATCACAGATCAACAATTTGCAGATATGTTAAAAGAAACTATCTGTACTAAGAAAACTAAATCTGCTGAAGTTGGCGTCAATCCCGTAAATGAAACTAAGCTTAATTACTTGCTTGGCTTATTTGATGAAGAAAAGAAAGAGCTAGGTTCTACACTTTGGGGAGCTTATAACGCCTTAACACATTGGTCGACACATACTGATTATAAGGTGGAAAGATATAATCCTGAAACTCATAAATTAGAAACTATTAATGGTGGTCGCACCAATGCCAACAAACCAAACGTGGAAAGACAAAGAGCAGATGTTGTAAGAGAATTACTTACTTCAGATGCTTGGCAATCTTTAGAAATGGCTAACGCCTAATGAATAGTGGCTTAGAATTAGCATACGTAATTTATAGGACAGTTGTGGTTATTCTCTTCTGTCTTATAATTTACGCTATTATAATTGTTTAACTTAGGAGAAATAAACATGAAAAGATTACACTTAAACAAAATGTCTACTTTACTTGAAAGTTTGGAAGTTGTCGCACGTAATGCTAAAAACAAAGGTCACAGATCGGGTTTCAGATGCCATGAACTTGCATTGCAATTGGCTGATCAATTCAAAGTTTTTGAACCTACACTTGAAAGCGTAATTACCAACAAGGAAAATAAAAACAATCCTTTTAAAATCAAAGGTAATGACACGCTGACACGTGGAGAATTTCAAGTTTACAAAGTGATACGTGACAACAAAGAAAACCTTGTCAGAGTAATTGACATATACCAAGACAAGACACATGACAAAGCTTTTAACACGATCAGACAATACGTAAACATTCTTAAACAAAAAGGGTATTTACAAACCATTAAGATTAAAGGTGATCGTTTTAAATACTATAAAGCTTATCCACTTTCATTCAATACGATGGATAGAAACTTGGTTAATAAATTATCTAGTTGACATTAAAAAAAAGATAAGATTATAATTGAACCACTCAAGGCTTTTCTTGGGTGGTTTTTTTAAAACCTTAATTTTTAAATAGAAAAGGATTTCTTACAATGGAAACAAAACAATATTTAATTAAAAGTGAATACGATTTTAACAATAAAAAATTTAATGCAGTTAATAATTGCGAGCTTACAGTTCAATTTAAAGTAATGGACAGTTGCTGTTTGGTCGAGATTGTTGGGCGTTATAATGGTCGTACCAATGAAGAATTTAAACATCAAATATTTTGCCATAAAGATCAGATGTTGAAGATTTTACCTAATGTAAACGATCAAGTCGCAAAGGTTGATGAACCAGTTAGTAAAGATAGGGTTTTAATTGATCAGAATATAGGCGTTATTTTTGAAGAGGAAGAAACCAAAAAAGCACTCTATCAATTGGGCTTACATGGTCAATTAGATCTTGAAGATGCAATTGCAGAAAAGAAAGGGAACTAACATGGCTTATTATTTTAGTTGTAACGAATGTAATTATAAAGAGCATTTTAACGATCAATTTAACATTCCAAGTAAAGCTTTAGAGGGGAAGTTAAACGACTATGAAAGCGTTATTTGCTCAAGTTGTGTATCTCAAAAAGTGAGATTAAAAGGTAACTATATTATTATTGAGAAAGGAAATAAATAAAATGACTTTTGATAAGAACAGAGATTATAAAACTTTATATTCTACAGATTATGTTTTGGTTGAAGTTGAGAGTCAAAAACCTATTGAAGGATATAATATTATTAATCATTATACTTCAGTTATTGATGAATATAATTTAATGTTAAGTAAGAATATGTTAGAATATATCCCAATGGATAGACTAACAAGAGAAGAACAAAACAAATATTTAAATGCTATGAAAGGAAATAACTAATGACTATTATTTATGAAAACATGCCTAAAAGATCAATGGGTTTAACAAATGTTGCAAAGGTCGAGAACTTCAAAAGCTTTAGGTCAGGCAATCCAATTGCTAATCAATTTAGGATTACTTTGCAAAATGGGGCTGAAGTATTTCAATCGTACAATTCTATTGTTGCTGTTAAGGTTGATGGAATTACTTTTCTTGATCGCACGTGTTGGGATTACTCCAATACTACCTCAAGATATCGTAAAGAGTTTCTTAATGAAGATACCAAAACGACTAAACAAAAGATTAAAGATGATGTTTACATTTTAATGAACTTGAATTAACATCTAACTTCCTCCCCTTAAAACCTCCCTTGATTTAGTTCTTGGGGGGTTTTTTGTTGGATTAATTAGAATAATACTTAAGCGGTTGGTTTTATTGAGTTTCTTGGCGGGTTGTTCTTTTGGGATATGTTCGCAATCTGTACCTCAATCAATCCCTTTTGGGTTTAACTTGTATAACTAACCAATGACAAATCCTATTACATGGGCGTATGTGTGTGAGTGTATTAGCTCGGTTGGTGGTTGGGTTTGCTTGGTGGGGTGGTTTTAATCCTATGGAATGAAAACTAAAACCTCAATGATGATTAACATATATTTTAGCCCGTACGGGTACGCAAGGGACACCCCACCCCCCCTAGTATTGGCTAGCAATGTCGCCATATTTTTATGTGAATTAGTTACTTGTACAGGTTATTCGCACCCTTCAAGTGAGCAGGCAGGAAACCTCGTGGTCGCACCCCTTTGGTCGCACCCTTTAGGATACCCCTGTGTGTTGTAGGTGTATTTCCCCGGAGGTTCTACTCCGATTGTATCCATCTTGACGGAAAAGTCAAGTAAATTCGTCACAAAATTTTTTTTATTTGACATTAGGTTAATCTGTACGTATAATCTAGGTATCAAGACCAGTTAGAGCAGCAGCAATCAATCCTTTCTCGTGCTTTGGCTCAACTTTTTAGGCTCTTGACTCACTAGAAATGAAGGAATAACCCGTGTTTGAAGCAGTTGTACTTGTCTGTTACTTAGGATTGGCGTCCGATTGCCGAGAATTACACGATGCACGTGGTCCTTACGACACAGAAATGCTTTGTAAGCAACGAGTTGTCGAAATAACAACAGAATTACCGACTTGGTTACCTAATTACAAGATGATGGGATACAGATGTAATGAATTTACTCCCGAAAAAGACTTCCCAGCGTGAAATAACGCCCCAACAAGAAGAATTCCTAACTAATCTGTTCGAGAATGGTGGCAATGTCACTGATGCAGCACTTCAAGCGGGCTATGCTAAGGGTAGCATCACATGGTTAAAGAACAGTTTAGCCGATGAGATAATACATCGCACAAAGAACATACTGTCTATGAACGCATTTAAGGCTGCTACACGCCTAGTAAGCACAATAGACAACCCAGTACCCGAAAGAGGGGACGACCTACGCTTCAGGGCTGCAGAATCGCTGTTAAACAGGGT
>Ga0098048_1001027_pt1 | contig 12608 bp, 9 predicted proteins | sample 13_taG_FD_75052 | JGI IMG/M metagenome (GOLD analysis project Ga0098048, IMG submission 75052) | Marine viral communities from the Subarctic Pacific Ocean - 13_ETSP_OMZ_AT15268 metaG | ecosystem: Environmental > Aquatic > Marine > Oceanic | place: Pacific Ocean | collected 2015-01-16 | reverse complement strand
ACAGGATAATAGTTGGCTTGTTTTGCAGTCCAAACTTTTGCTGGAAATGAAACAAAGTTTCCACCAGGATCCTCATTAGTGGTAGCCGAAAAGTTATTAGGGTTTAACTTCATGTATGGCCCAGAAGGAATCTCTATAGTTGCGTTGGCCACTAAAGGATCCTTAATAGTTAAAAAGTTTTTTTCTTTAACTTCTTTTTCTAAAACAGTTGTAAATACACAAGTTGATAATGATCCATCATTGTCACGTTTTACAATAAGCCTATCACCTGCGTTTACCTTCTGTGCATTTTCCCCTTCTAATAAAAAGTATACTGCATTACCATCGGGCTCCTCATAGAATATGTTTGTGTAGATGGTTTCGTAATTATCTCTGTCAGCTTTTATTACAAACTTGTATCTCTCTGCCCAATATGGAGCTATTTGTGCGGGTATAATTCCACCGCCAGGAATGGTTACTTGTATTTTATTTATAAGATTTGAGTTGGAGCATGGTACGCTAACCGTATCAAACTGACTAATTTGTGCAGTAGACGATCTGCCAAACTCGTCCATATAAACAATACCAATCTGATATCCACGATTACTATGTAAACTATAGTTGTTTGTAGTCTCTCTATAAGAAACGGTACCAGCTGTTACCTCATAGTATTCATAAAATGTTTGAGTTGGAACACCTATATTATCTACAAACTGCATTGCAGGAAACTGTAAGCCTATCTCTGTACTGTTCGCGCTAGTATATATTTGAATAGGCTGATCTACAGCACTTATACCACTTGCTTTTTTATAATACGCATCTAGTTGATTTGGTATTTCACAATTAAAAACGTCTGTAAAGGTAGAGCCTGTACAAGAGTTTGCTACTGTTGAAATAGTTGTTGCACTACCAATCTTTGCTACAAAATCAGGATTTGTGGCTAAATTAAATACTGAGCTAAAGTCTTGCTGTAGTATGTATGTGAAATTAAGATTTTTATCAGTGGTAGTATCTGTCGGAAAAGGAGTGTTACCGCTAAATGAATTGTGCAAAATAGATATATCAAACTCTATAGAGGCTCCTTTTACTAGCTTAGTTCCTTCTAAATCAAAATTAAATCTTGCATTTGGTTTATTAATCCATCCATCAATTACGTACTGTGCATCTGCTTGAGAAAATGGTAGTGTTTCAGCACCCACCTCACTTGTTTCCAAAGTAGTGCTATAATTAAATTGAACTGCATCGTTGAATTTATCAACTAAATTATATGACTCAACATAGTTACCGTAAAACAAACGGTTACCCATTATTGTTTGAGCTTGAGCTTTTAGAGGAACGTTATCGTACAACCTAAGAATCTCAGTCTCAGGTAATACAGTAAATATTTTTTGATTGTCAAAAACAAATGTAGCTATATCATTGTCAGCTAATCCTAAATCTAATTTATTTAGTTTTTCTACAACCCTAATTACAGGGTTGTCCATTTCTTTAAATAATATCTCAACGTCTTTGACTAATGGACCTCCTGTATTATAAGATAAAGTAACCGCATTCATTACATTGAGCATTCCCTCATTTAAAAATGTGCTTATGTCAAATTGAAAATTACCAGCAATAAATGCAGGGTCACTAAACTGTGAAGTTGCCGAATACTCTCCGTCTGCATATTGATAACGATACGCAAAACAAATGAACCTGTCTTGTAAATAAGTATTGTCGCCATTATTTTTAAATGGTACAATAGTAGGCGCTTCTATCGGAGGCTTTTTTATAACCAGTAAAGATTCTGCGGTAAATTGATCTATATATGCAGCCATGTTAACTAGTTAATGTATAAGTTACTTGATCCGTTAAAGTTAATCCGTTTATTATTACAGTGCCCCCCGATTCAGGATTTTGTGTATCACCGTTCCCATCTGTATATGAAAAAATTGAAGGCGTGTAGTTTGCCGTAAAAGTTCCTGTAGAACCATCATCACCTTTTATTGATCCAGCTATGGCGGATGCGCCTGGATTTGAAATAGTGTCAGCATTTATTAAATTAATTGTAGATGTTCCCGAATTTGTGTTAGTTGAAAATTGAGTGAGTGCTAAGCCTTGAGCAAAGTTGGAACCTTGTATACCATAACCTTTTGTAATAGGCAACCCCAAATTATCTGTATAACAATCTACACCAGGTAAAGGTATTTGATTTAAACTTGGGCTTACACCTTGACCAAAACCTGACAATGGATTTGGACAACCCAACAACGTACCTCGATGAAATCCTATAAACTCTGTGCCTGCCACTAATAATGATTCAGCCTTAAATTTCCACAAAGCTGCAATAGGCCCTGGAGGATTACCATCTAGCAATGGCTCTTTGTAAGAACGATTAACGTTTATAAATCTAGGTGCATTTAAGTTGTCAGTAAAAAAAAGTAATTCACCAATAATATTTATACCTGTTATTAGATTCTGTGGATTAAAATTAAGAGTTGTATTTATACCGCTGCCGTCATCCGTACTAACTACATGATATGTTACTTGCGCTGTTTTAGTATCAAAAGATACAATCATATCACATTTACCTGTATCGGCCAAAGTAAAATTTGGATCATGCACAAACCAATATATGGTTTCATTTGCACTATCTTGAAAAGCCCCGATACATCTAGCTTTAGGACTTAACGCTTGTTTATCTAAAAAGAATAGCGCGCTAAGTTGAGAGTTACCTTTGGTGTTTTCTACTGAACCTATTTCGGATGCCTCAGTAGAACCAAGCCTTACATTTAAAGCATCTTCATATTCGCCATTAGGTATAAGCCTTTCATCAAGGCTTTTATTCATACGGCCTGCAATAAAATTTCTTTGCGATTTTGCCATTACTTAATCCACTTATTCTCTCCTCTTAAGTTCATTAACAACCTACCAGGATGAATATCACTTAATCGGATTTTTGCATTTCTTAATAACGCTGATTTATCTTTTCGTGCTCTGTTTATTATGTACTCTTGAACACCAAATTTATTATTTAATAACGCATATTTTATATATGCGTATATGTAATCTTCAAATAGTTTATTCACACTTATTTTTGAATCGTCTCCATTTTCCATACCATCAGATATGTATTCTAAAATACATTCTTGATTAGCCATAGTAGAATCAAAATTTATTACACCTGCTTTTTTATCAATAGTAAAAGTAGGATTCATGTTTGCTGTTTCAGTATTTAGTCCATAACGAGCTCCTATGTATGTGTCGTAATAATCTTCATTAAAAGGAGGCATATCCACTCCCTCCATCCTTGCTTGATTGAGATAGATACTGTTTAGAGCACCGTCTTGTCTAGCTGTATCTAATGAGGAGGTTTTGGTATTAACATTACCGCTGCCGTCATATGTAAACGTTGCAGTTGCGGATTGCACATACGAGAGAGCAGATTGAACTTGAATGTTTTCAACAAGAGGAAATATAGTGTTGTCTTTAAATAGAGATACACGGACCCAATTAACAAAATCGGAGGGTAAAACAAATCTTAAATCAGAATAAACTGTAAGCTGTAAAGATTTAATTTCTTTGAATGCATCATAATTTAGTTCTTGAACACCTCTTTTGGCGTGAAACAATATCTTATACCTTTCCTCGTTATTAATAAGAGAGTGGTTTCCATTGTACATTAACAAAAAGTTTGTAACTATATCTGCGAGACTTACATATTGATAAGAACCCCAATTTTCATTAGTGGGGTTTATGTTATCATTAGTGTAATATTTTTCCTGATTTATGTATGCCATAATTATTGTTCTTGATTTTGTGTCTGTTCTTCAACTTGTCCAAATTTAAATACGTCTCCCTCTCTGATTGATATACCTGCGTATTGTAATATTTTAGATACTAGATCATTCCCATCGTCTAATGGTAATTCAAAGTCTTGATAATCAGGTTGACTCTGATCGAATACTGGATCTCCATTTGATATAGTGGTAAAAGTCCACTTAGGGTCTTTTGGATACCTTATGTATTGTGCAACCACTTGCCCCATGTTAGATACTAATGATGGGCTTAAAGTTATACTATTACCTTCTTGCGTGTAAGCAGGATATGTAATGTTTGGCTGCGTAAGCATGGAATTGTTTAATAAAGTAATCTTACTATTATTTACTAGTTCTGCTTCAGCCGTTAAATTAGACTTTAAGTATATACTGTAATTTTTTCCTGTAGAAGTTATAGCTGTTGTGTTTACATTCAAAGTGTTTGCATCTACAAATCCTGTTATTAATGCTGTGGTAACTACATTGTTATTTAACACAATAGACACAACTCCTCCGACCATGCTTGCAGTAAAAGTAGCTGTTGCATCAATTAATTGATTTCCTGCACTAGCCGCAGCTGTTCCTGTATTTATACCACTTGCTGTAAGAGTATTGTATATTAAAACCTTGTTTATTAAATAATAATCTGTTCCTGTAGTTGCCTTCGTAGGCATTGTGTATACATTAGCAAGACCTGATGGTGAAACTGCTGTGGATGTTGTATATGTTTGTGCTAGAGTTGCTGTTTCAGAAAAAAAATCTATAACTTCTTCATAACCTTTTTTTATATCAGCATATCCAGTTCCCGATAATCTAGCATTTTCTTCATTAATCTGTTGATTATATTGAAAAAAATATTCATCAAATAAATCTAGTTGTGCTTGTTTAGCGAAAAGGTTAAAATCGTTAGGAGATAAGTATCCGTAATTATTTTTATTAATAATCGCTAAGACAGTATTTCTAACAGAATTTATCATTGTTATTCTTTTACACAAAGATAAGTAAAAAAAAAAGAGGTCAATTTTTCATGACCTCTTCTTAGATTTTCGACTGAAACGAGTTTTATGAAATCGTTGTTATCGCTTGACTTAAAGTTACGTCAATGGTTGCGTTAGTATAACCTTGACCCCAAACACTTACAAGAGCAGCTTCGATAGCCGTTTTGTCTGCGGCAGTCATATTTCCTGAACCTGCTAAAGTTATTTGCTTGTCACGATAGTTCAAAACAATATTGTTTGTAACTAATCCAACGTATAATACATCGCCTCCAAAAACATAATTTCCAATTACTAAAAATTTATTCATAATTTCTAAGATTTAAAAGGTGAATGTAAAGGCGTTTACCGTTTGGCTCAAAGCCGGTATAACGTATAATACTTGAGTCCATTTCTCCTGTTGAGCACTTTTAATACCATCAAATACGATGTCTACGTCTGCTTGTACTAAGGCCGAGCCTGACGCAATTTTACTTTGAGAACCATCAATGTAATCGATTACAATATCATCTGAACTATCTAAATAGCAAGATGCTACATCTTTTACAGAGAACTGCTCTACTCCACCGCCAACGGTGATACTTGCATACTTGTTCATAATAAAAAAATTTATGTGTTAAAAAAACAAAGATACGTAAAATTAAAACGCACTATTTACATATTTTTCGCTAGAGCCGATAAATGCTTTAATGCTTCTAACCCTTCATCACTTTGAAAAAATGAAGATATTATATAAATAGGGTCCTCTTGATAAGGAACATTTAACATTTTCTTTTTATTAGAGGGTGTATTAAACCACACCTCCTTGTTATTATTCCTAAACTGTAAAATCTTTTTATCAAAAAATAATTGTATTTCAGCATTTAACTTTAATGCAGGATCTTTTAATAGTAATAAAAAATCTTTAGGTTGATTTTTTGCAAATACTAATATGTCTCTTCTAAGCTCTGCAGTAGTTACGGTTGTTACATCTTGCTGAAACAATACTCGACCAATGTTTTCCACTTGGTCTACAGTAAGTTGACGCGCTTCTATTAGTGCATCTACTTCTGCATTTAAGTCTTTTACAACTTGTGCAGCATCTTTAGCTTTGTCAACCTCCACATAAACCCGACCTTTACCAGGATGGTATTCTAAGAATTTTTGTAACACTTGGTTTTCTTTACGAACTGTTAAAAACCCATTTTCAAAAACTATAGGCTCTAATATTGCATTATCGTCTTGGTCTTCTTGAAATGGAGAGTTTTGGTTTCGTGCATAGCGCAACGCTTTATTTGTTCCAGTATCTTCATCAAACCACAATAGAGGAAATCTCTGTGTATGTCTTGATGCTAAAATTAAGGAAAGGGGCGCAGTCTCGCGCGTTAGCTTGTAGATTTTATCTACGTATTTAGTAGTAGTTTTCATTTGATTAGATTTAAATTTTATAAAAAAAGGGGATCCTAAGACCCCCCGAAAAAACACTTATTATCTACTCTTGGAAGATAAAGAAATTGTTAGCACCTAAAGTACAAACAGCTCTTTCTGACAAGAAGTTAACTTGCATGTTATCCACATCACTAGTTCTTGCACCACCAGCAGAACCAGTAATCCAAGTCTTGTAACGTCTGTCTTCTGTTTCAGAAGCTCTATATCTAACATGTAAGAAAGGTCTCTTAGCATTTTTACCAAGGATTTGGTCATAAACACTAGTTGATCCAGCAGGCACAAGCAGTCCGTTTACACGTCCTGATCCTGCTCCAGTTGGAAGTCCACCTCTCATAGTTGGGTCATTTAAGTATTTCCAGTCAGTCTTGTAGAAGTCATAACCTCTTCTGAATCCTGAAAAACCTAAATTTAACGCCATCTCTTCGTCGTTGTCAAAAAGACCATATGAAGTACCACCCGCTCCGTAAGAGTTTTGGGCAGCTAACATATCATCAATATCAAAAGCAAACTGACGATCAACGAATAATACGTTTTCTTCAATTGCTCCTTGCTTATCTAAACGACTAATTACATTATCAAAGTCAGCTAATACTGTTGGGTTTCCACCGTCCCAGATATTACCTCTTTGTTGTACAGCATAGAAAATACCATCTGACCCAGCTCCTGGATCAGCCGCAGCACCAGCGCTACCCAAAATGGCAGCAGCACCTGAGTTTTGCTCAGCAGGTACAGCTTCGATCATTGCTGTTTCTAAATAGTCATCAAATCTAAGTCGTGTTTCATGCTCAGATTTTAGATACCATAGGTATCCTGTTCCGCCATCTTCAGTGGTAATTTCAATCCATCCAATTTGAGCCATGTCAGATCCAGATACATTGTAAGTATCCTTGATGATAATTGGCTTATTGTCAAAGATGAAATCATTTGATTCAAGAGAACCGTCCATTCCGGCTGTCCCTTTTTTAAATTCTGATCCGTAAATAAACACTGTAACATCAGCATTACCTGCTCCTGTTCCTGCAGTTACTAATCCTCCAGCTTCATAAAAGTCAGCTGTGAATTGTCCTCTACCTCCTCCAGCGTTATTAACTGCACTTACTACAGCTTTGTTGGAGCCTGATCCGTTGTTTTGAACAACTACAACAGTTTGTCCTACACGAATAACTTGTTCAGCAGCTGCTGGATCTAGTACGTCATTTACTTGAAAAGTAACTTGGTCTGCACCTTGTGCTCCTCCACTTCCTACACTAGTGTATTTAGTATGTAATCTACCTTGTTCTGCCCATTTGATAAGGTCAGAGTTAGTAGGCATCTCTGCTCCTACCATACGTAGAAATGAAGAGATAGTTCTGTTACCATAACGCTCGAATTCTTTTTCGTAAGTGTCTGGTAGATATTGATTTAACCAATCAAAATCAGCATTGGTTAAATAGTTTTGAGCTGTTGGAGTTCTTTCTGAACTCGGAGTAAGCGCAAAAGTTGGTGTGGATTTTACTTGTCCTGCCATGATTATAAAATTTTAAATTATTATTAAGTTCTCTTTATACTTCTAATTTTTAGCCCATTGCTCGAAGGCGATGAAACTGATTTAACTTGGAACCCTGATTTAGCAACTGTCTCTGGTATATTACGCTCAGACATGTTAATGTTTTTTGTTTTGCGCATTACATCCTCAGTGGCATTTGACTTCCCTTGCTCATAAAAAAACTGAGCAAACTTGTCGGGATTCATAGCTATAGCTAAAGATCTGTGGTATCCTTCTGGATCATTTAAAAGTCCTTTATCGTCAATAAACTTATTTACAAAATTCATTGGCGTCTCTTGAGCTTTTTTTAATTCAGAAGCACTCCCAGGTGTAAAGTATATATCGCTTTCATCTAAATTGAACTTAAAACCTTTAAATTCACTGTTGAACAATTCATCACTTTTTTTGACAAACCATTCGCTTTTGCGAGTAGCTTCTTCCTGCTGACTTTGAGCCGTATTCACATATTGCTTATAAGCTTGATATTCTTCAGAATTTGTGAACGAGTTTTCCCTTGACTCAAGGGGTAACTTGTATTGTTCTTGCTGCTCTTTAAAGAATCTTTTCGCTTTAGCAATAATCTTTTTCTTTGCTAATTTAGTCTTCTTGATTACTGATTCGTCATCTAGTTCCTCGTCATATACATAGTCCTCCATTAGTGAGTCTATGTCTTCAGGGTCTAAACCTTCTTCAGTAACTGTCAAATACTCTCTTACCAAAGTCTCAGGATTAACATCGGTATAGTCTTTTTGTAACTTTACAAAATCCTCAATGCTCCTTCCTGTTTCTTTTTTATACTTAAAGTAAGCTGCAATATCTTCTGGAAGCTTTTCAGCTTCATCTCGTGTTGCAGTTAATTCATCTAGTGAATTAATTTCCTTACCGTATCTTTTTCCAATAAATGAAAGAACGTCTTCTTCTGATAATTCAGGAGAAGTTATTTCTTTTTCAGTAGGCTCAGGCTTTTCTTCGCTTACTGTATCTTGCGCCTCTTCGGTCTTTACCTCTGCCTCTGGAGGCTCTGGTTTTTGTTCTGACTCTTTTCCTTTAGTATCGTCAAACTTTAATTCTTGTTGAGCTTCATGCTTATTTAAAAGTTCTTGCTCGACTTCTTGAACTGATTTTTCTTGAACATCAGTTAGTTCTCTTACTTTAATTTCCATTTGATTCAGATTAGATTTTATATTTTACAAAGTTATATAAAATATTTATACGTTTTAAGGCCTATCTAGGCTCAAACTCAGCCAAGTCAAAGCCATCTAAACTATCTTCATTTGACTCAAAATTTTGAGGTGGTAGATTATTTTTCCTTTGGTTTATTAGTTTTGACTGCTCAGTGTTTTGCTGGCTTATCCTTTGACTTTTGGCATCTTCTCTTGATTGTTCTCGTTGTGATAATGTCATCCCATCCATTTGTCTTAACTGAAGGTTGTAGTTAAACTCTTGCTCCATTAATTGACTTTTAAGCTGCGCCTCCACTTTGTTACGCTCAATCTCTAGCTGCATTTCACCTTGCTTATACTTTAACTTACCCTGGGTTTCCAATTCAATTTTTTGCATTTGTACTTGCGCAGCCATTTGTTGGGATTTAACTTGTTGCTGAGATAAGATAGCTTGTTTTTGCAATTCATTTTGCTGATCTTGCTCTTGTTTAGATTTTCTCTTAACTTTTAAAAGTTGATTTGCTAGTTTAATATTTTTAATCTCCCTAACATCAATAGCATCTTCTAAGTTTATATCACCCTTGGATAAAGCCATTTGTATGTTTTGTTCTAGCATAGCTTTTTGCTCCTCATCTGGTGATAGCTCTATGAAAACACCGAAATCATAAATATAAAGATCAGATATTTCACTAAGTATACTCACGTTATATTTACCTATTTTATTTATAAAGTCTTCTTTAAAATCTGAATACTCTAATATATCAGCTACCCTATACGTTAACGCTTCAGCTAACGTGCGATATATGTAAAGACTTCCATCTAATATATGGCGGGTAGCTGTGTTGGAATTAAGTGCGGCAAGCTTTTGTACGCCTACCAAAGCTTCAGGACTAGGAGTGGACCCATCGCGAGCTTCATTAAGACCAGTCACTGATCTAATCATGTCTAGGTAATGATTATAATTTGAAATTAGCATTTGAGTTTTTGATGCACCTGAGTTACTTGTTAGTTGTTGTATCGGCACTCTTCCTTGATTAAACTCTCCTTCTTGAGTATAACTTCTCCCGATCACACTACCAGTCTGAAAATATAACCGTAATGCGTCTTCTGGATTATACGCGGCACCTGTTCCTAAATCTACTTCATTTAAACCATCAGCATCAATATATACACCATCAGGAACTACTCTAGCGATTACTTGCTGTAATTTCAAATGAGTTATTTGAATCAAATCTGCAAATGGGATCATACGCCGCACAAGAGACTCAATTACACCTTTGTACATTCTTGGTGCAGCTGCCACATAATTAGGTAAAGCATGCTGTGAACTTGATTTTGGGCGAACCATGTTTTTAGATAGCTCCCATTTTAAAATGATATTAGTACCCATTACCATTACACCATCGTACCAAACATCAATAGTCTTTTCAATTTTTTCAAAGTTTCCTTCCTCAAGCATTTCATCTGGTGGGTTAAACTGATCATCTTTCTCAATCATTCTTGTTGTCCCGTTGTCATTAATTTTTTTCTTATAAACCATCTTCTTAGTGGTTTTATAATTAAAATACATTAATGTACAAGTATCACGATAAAATATATCATTTTCATAATACTGTGCAGTATTAAAATAATCATACCAGCTTTGGCTATATTGAGATATTTGCTCTAAATCTTCTGTTGTAAGAGATGGGTCAATTTTATTTAGTTCGGTAAGTGAGACAGTTTTGATTTCCCCCCAGTAAAAACAATCTTTAAAAAATGGATCTTCAGTGTAACTGTAGACAACGTTTGCAGGGTCTACATAAGAAACTTTAACCCCAGTACCAGCAAGAAATTCATGCTTTGCCATGCCTACACCGATAACCATTTGATCATAATCTATTCTTTTACGCACATCTTGATAATGATTTTCAGCTAAAAGAGTATCTATTGCTTCTTCTTCAGCTATCTCTATAGCTGGTTTGTAGTTTAAATTCATGTACAATGATAGCTCCTCATCGTTAGAAGGTAATTCGTCTGGATCCATTATAAATGGATCAAAGCCCGTGCTTTCTTGAACAACTGATAAGACATCTTTTGCGGCCATTTGACCTTCTATCATGTCTTGGTATTTGCTTCTTTTTGATTGAGAGAGAGCGTCTTGAGCATAAGCTTTTACTTTAAATAGACGATCTTGCATGCCATTAACAACAATATCTACAAACTTGGGTAATATAGGAACAGGTGTCCAATCAAGGTTTAAATAAGATAGGTCGCCATCAACCGCTAGCTCATTTTTATATTTTGCAATAGACTGCTCGCCCCTCGCATATAATCTAAGCCTGTTGAAGTCACGCCATTGGCCATAATATCTACAGCCATTTGAATCTTTTCTAAACCATTCATATTGTATCGCTTGTCCTATCTGTAATCCAAATTCTTTGGTGGCTTTTTCTGAGTCCGATACAAACTGACTTGGAAAACCTACAGATGAAATATTAATTTTTACGTCTTCCATCTATTTGATTAATTCACTATAAATTCCTTTGTTAGCATATCTTGCAAAGTTAAGATTTATTTTGGTTTGTTTTTGTTCGGGTAAATATAGGTTCTTTTGATTAGCCATTATCGCTAATCCTGAGCTAATACTAGCATCAAACTTTGTTCTGTTGCTTATGTCAAACCTTGCCCACTCATCTAAGGTTCTAGTAAAATACATACTCCCCATAGAAGTTGAATCCCTATAAGCGCCAGACAAATCCAATCCAATATGCTTTTCAATATACGACTCTATAGCTGAAGCATGTGATTGCTTCACATCTTCGGATGTATTTGGTATACCTCCTAATTCTTTTTCTGTTTTAGAAAGCTTATTAAAATGTTTATCAGGTCTGTTCATACAAAAGCCCCTATAACCTCTGTTTTTAAAATGATAAAGTAAACGAGGTTTATTGTTTTCAATTAATATTGGCATACTGTAAAACACACAAGCCATAAGCACTTCTTCAAAAAATATTTCTGCCGTTTGAGGTCTAGCCACGTACTCTAGAAAAAATTCATTACTCGGTGCCTCTTCCATGTTAAATTTAGTCAAGCCGTGTAAGGCGCCATTAGAGCCTCGTCCTACTACTGTGCCCGATATATCATATGAATCACATCCAAAGGCGCCAATGTGCTCATTCATAGGGAAGTAATGATTAAACTTTTTATATTTTTTGTTAGTTATATTTTTATTAGGCAGCCATGAAACTTTAAATCTGCCTTTCGGGTCAGGTGAAAAAATAACTTGTGAATCTTTAACACCATCTTGCCAATAAAACTTTCCTCTAGTTACATGCTGCTCTATAATTAAAGAATCATTGTAGTCAATTTGTTGATATATTTTTGTTAGATTAAATAACGAAGTTTTGCTTTCATCTCTAAATGCATGAGATTCAGTCCTAGGAAATTGTCGATAAAATTCATTTAATGCATCTGCATCTTGGCTTAGTGAGTCAACTTCTGCTTGCCAATAATCTACTGCACCATTACTAATCATTTCACCATCAACTCCTAATACATTAGATTCAGGTCTATGAAATACTGGCATGCCATATCTATCAATAAAACCCTCCATGTTCCATTCCATAGGAATAAACAAACTGTACATCCCGCTTTTTGTTTGACCATTTTGATTACGCGTCTCTATGTCTGAATCTTCATACAGCTTTTTAAAATTATCACCACCCTTGCTTAACGCGTT
>Ga0098048_1001021_pt1 | contig 12633 bp, 19 predicted proteins | sample 13_taG_FD_75052 | JGI IMG/M metagenome (GOLD analysis project Ga0098048, IMG submission 75052) | Marine viral communities from the Subarctic Pacific Ocean - 13_ETSP_OMZ_AT15268 metaG | ecosystem: Environmental > Aquatic > Marine > Oceanic | place: Pacific Ocean | collected 2015-01-16 | reverse complement strand
TTTTATCCTACATTCGGTGGCGGAGCAGATAGTATAAGATTTCAAAGCAATGACAAATATAACACAATACCAACCACATTCCCAACAAGCACACCTATCACATTAAACGGATTTACAGGAACTTTTGGATCAGCAGTTAATGGTAACACATATTATGGTCAAGTACAGTTTGGTATTCTGCTTTCATTGTATACAGATAGTGCTTTAACTCAGCCTTTACAAACAGGATATACTGGTCAAGATATAGGTAATGGAACTTGTACATATGACTTATCAAATGTGTCAACAAACACAAATGGTAAAAGATACAGTTTTGTTATACCACAAAGTAGTAAAGATCTTATATTTTATGATGACAAGACTACTTCTAACACAATCTTATACAAATACAGAAGTGCTAATGCTGACTTTAGATTTGAGAAACCAATAACATCAAACGCAACTATTCAAGGTACAGGTTTAACATCAACTGGCAATATTGTAAGTGATGGTGTAATATTTACTGATACCATAGATAATAGAACAGGCGATAATGTAACAATATCAGCAAACGTTGTTGTTGGACAAAATCCGTCAGGAACAGTCACAGCAAATGTATATCAAAATACTGCTATAACCAGTATGATATCAAGTGTAAACAGAGGCGGTGGTGGAGATGTTATCACAGTAAGTGGGCATAGTACCCAAACATTTACAGATGGCACATACGTAGAAATATCAGGTGTTGTAGATAGTGGATATACACAACTTAATGGTAATAGTTATTATACAAAATGGGATAATAACGAAAGTGGTTATGAACTATACCAAGATCAAAGTTTATTAACACCGGGAACAGATGCCACAAGTGGTGGTTATAATGGTAGTCCAGGTGGTTCTCCCGTTGTTAGTAATGTAACAGGAACTTCAACCCAAAATACTTTTGCTGATGCTGATTTATATGTAAATGGGCATACTTATACAGCAAATATAACTAATACTAATAATATAACAAGTGCTACATTTACAGGTAACTTGACTGGTGCTGTAACAGGTAACTTAACAGGTGATGTAACTGGTGATGTAACTGGTAACTTAACTGGAGATGTAACTGGTAACTTAACTGGAGATGTTACAGGAACAGTTAGTGATATATCAAATCACACCACAGCAGACTTAACAGAAAACACCAACTTATATTACACAGATGCTCGTGCTGACGCAAGAGTAAACTTACAAACAGGCACTAACTTAGATTTAAGCAACAAAACAACATCAGATGTAGCAGAAGGTAGTAACTTATATTACACTGATGCCAGAGTAGACGCAAGGTTAAACAGCGGTAGTGTAGCAAATATTAGTGCTGAAGATTTAACACTTAAAAAGTTTAATGAAACTGTATTATCAAAAGGCAATCAAAGTGGTGATATCAGTAGCACATTAGATGTAGATGATGGTAGTATTTTTCAAGTAACAGCCACAGGCGCACTAACAATAAACAGTTTAGCAAATGCCACAGCAGGTAGCAGTGGTGTTATTATAATAACGCAAGATGGCACAGGGTCACACGCACTAACAACAGGATCAAACATTAAATGGGCAGGAGGCTTAAACACATTAAGCACACCAGGTAACAGTATAGATTTAATCAACTATATGTATGACGGCACAACTTATTACTTCAGTTTAACTAAAGGATACGAATAATATGCCATTAAGTGCTACATTTGACAATGTCAATGGAGAACCAGCAAATATAAGTGGTGGTGTTACGGATTTTGTTGGATCAGGTGATACCAGATTACGCACTCACAAGTTCACAAGCAACAGCACACTGACAATAAATGAGCCAGGTGCTTTAGAGCAAGTGTTATTAGTAGCAGGTGGTGGCGGAGGAGGTGATGCTCCAAACTTAATAACCAATCCAGCAGGTCTCAGAGGAGGCGGTGGTGGAGCAGGAGAAGTTGTGGTGTTAAGCAACTTATTTACTTGGAACGTTACAGACGGAGATGACTCAGTAACAAGTATTTCAGTTACAGTAGGTGCCGCAGGTCCTTCAGGTCTTAATAATCCCCCAGCAGGTAACGGTGGAGACACAGTATTTGGATCATTCACAGCCAAAGGAGGCGGTGGAGGTGACGGTATGACTGGTGGCTCAGGTGGCGGTGGTGCTAACTGGGGAACAAGTTCAGGTGGTTCAAGTAACAAAGGTTCAAACACAGTTAAATCAACGCATTACGGTAATCCAGGTGGTAGTGGTAGCACTACTGGTGGAGGTGGCGGTGGTGCTGGAGGCAGTGGTTCATCAGGTTCCAGTGGCGGTAACGGTGGTAGTGGATATACTTGGATAGATGGTAATACTTATGCTGGTGGTGGCGGTGGAGGAGATAACGAATCAGCCACATCACAAGGAGCAGGTGGAGCCGGTGGTAGTGGTATAGGTGGTTACGGCAGAGGCTGGATTTTAACACCAGGTGGTACTTCAACACAAAATATAAATGGTGCTACATACACTGGTAGTGGCGGTGGTGCTGGTGGTATGGGTGCTGGTGGAGTAGTTATTATTGCTGTTAAAGACCCAGAAGTAGTACCAGTAAGTTACAACTTAGTAGGTTCACCAAGTTCAATAGTAGAAGGTAATGTTACCACACTAACAGCAACAACCACAAGTGTTCCAGACGCAACAGTTTTATACTGGACCATAAACAACATTACAACAACAGATGCTGACTTTGTTAGCACAAATGGCACCATAACAATCAACAGTAACACAGGTTCAAGCACACTAACTACCGTAAGTGGAGCAGTAAGTGGCACAGAGACGTTTACAGTAAGTCTTAGAACGGGTTCTATAACGGGTCCTGTAGTAGATACAACCAGCACATTGAGTTTAACAGAATATGTTCCACCAGCAAGTTATCCAACTTGGAATACTATGCCTACATACAGTGAATGGCAAGGTGTTGCTAACACTATGAATAGTGGTGGTTCAGTTACTTATGATATGGTAGGCGGAACTGTTAGCACAGATAGTGATGCTAATATGTATGCGTTGAGTGTGCCAAACGGTAAAGTATTCTTAGGACCAAGAGATGAAAATGCCAAGTTGTATGATCCAAGTAACCAAACATTAACAGATGTAGTCCCATCAGGTATGAATAATCCGCCTAACAGAAGTCATTTAGGCCCTGCTTTATCAACAAACGGTAAAATATATATACCTCCGTTTAACAGCAGTAAAACAGTTATTGAGTATGATCCCTCAACAGGTAACAGTACTTCATACACAGACAGTAACTTGGATTCAGGTGGTTATTATGGTAGTACAGCATTAAGTAATGGTAAAATAATATTCAAACCCAAAGGTAGCAGTAACCATAGATTATGGGATCCTTCTACAAATACAAGTTCCAGCACAAATATAACCAGTGGTGGATCAGGATTCACATATCCAGCAATGGTAGAACATCCTAAAGACGGAATGGTATATATGTTGCCTTACAGAGATGCTAACATAAAGAAATGGGATCCAACTACGGATACATTCTCTACAATAACACTGAAAACAGGTAGTAGTTCACCTGGTTCTGCTAACCAATATCAAGATGCTATTTTAGGAGCAGATGGTAAAATATATGGTACGCCTTGGAACAGCGGTGACATTGGTATATTTGATATTGACACATCGTTCTTTGAAAGATACGATCCAAACAACAACATACCCTCAAGTGCCCAGTTAGGTAAAGGTGTATTAGGCAATGACGGTAGAATATATATGATGCCAAGAGGACAAGATAACGTAATGATTATACCAACATCACCATTAGACAGCACATATGGATTTAGTGGAGACAGTTGTACATCAACAGTAACATCAACAAACGTTCAAAGCAGTATATTTTCTAATAACTATTGGGACGGTGCTGTGGACAATGACGGATACATCGTGTGTTGTCCAGTAAACTTAACATCATCTAATCCTTTACTGAGAATAGATACTAACGAATCAACCAGTATTGTGTATGACTTTAGATTGTCACCACACATAAACAACGGATAAACTATGGAATATTATTATTATGATGCGGAAACTGGAGAGTTTATGGGAACAAGCATAACCATTAAACCAGGCAGTTATACCACAGTGGCACCACCATTATGTGACCACGGTGATGAATACCCCGCATTTGTAGAGAAAGCAATATTTAACGAAGAAACAGAAACTTGGACGAAAGTCGCAATATAGGAGAACATTATGCCAACAAGAAGCAGAGGCACTAAAAAAGCCAAAGATATGAAAAAGAAAAAGAAATCCAATGGCTCTAAAAGAAAAAGAGGTTGATTGGCAGGCTTATTATAGCCGTATAAAAAGTGTATGCCCTTGGAGTTATAACGCATATATGAAAGATAAAATATTAGTTTGGCCCAATGCGGTAAAAACAATAAGAACAGTATGTGCTACATTTGACAGCACAGATTATGAAGCATTTGTTTATGTGTTTCCTAATCACACACCCAGTCAGTTAGATGACTTGGTTGTGGCACTTAATCAATATAAACCTAAATCAGAGTTTTTGTGGAGTCACCCAGACGCAGATAGTGGAGACGGAAACAGCACTGAAATACCTGTTATAATACAGCAAAACAGAGGTGAACTGAATGACCTCAGAGAAAAACTTAATGGAGAATAAATGAACGAACTATTACAATATGCTTACAATAATCATTTTGATAATGACAAGTATAATGATCTGTTTGACTTGATAATGGCAGAAACACTACAAAGTGAAACAGCAATCGATACTTGGATCAAAGAAAATGTCTAAAAGCATTACAAATACACATCTCGATAATAAAATAACTGTGGTTGAAACTGATGTCAAACACATTCACGACTGTATTCACAGATTAGAAGACGAAGTAAAAGACAACAGAAAGTTTTTTACCAGTAGGTTAGACAGACTGGATAACAGAATATGGATGATTATGGCATTGACTTTTACCACTTTTGTGACCCTATTTGCTTCAGTTTTGTTCTCTTAAAACACCCAAAACTCACTTTTTGTATAAATACTACTGTAACGAGAGTATACATCATAACACTTGATTCTGACAATGATAGTAACGTTATATAAAGAGTGGCCTCTTTATTTCTCCGTATAACTCGTTACAGCACCGCATACAGGACCAAGGTTCGTAATGTTGTGCCATTTTGTGTTAACCTACAGCCATTGGTTAACGCATTTTTCCTAAAGATATATTGATAGTCCGGCTATCAATAGTATATATAGTATAGTAAGAAACATTTTTATCGAGGTGTTTCTTGCTGAGTTCATTATCACAAACAAAATACAACACAAGTGATAAATAAAAGTGTAGACAACATTTCACTTCATTCTACCTTCTGCGTAGAATACCAAGTGCTTATTCGTAGTTGAATCCAAATGTTGCCACATTTCGTGTTGTCTACACCCCCTTTCCTTTTTATACTCCAAAAACTTGTTGCGATGATAAATAAACTTGTAACAGAGTTACAATGAATAAAGAGTATTGGCAACAAACAGAACTGAAACTACGATGAACAGAAAAAGAAAACAAATCAAGGCACAAAACAAAGCAACTCGTATTGCTCAACAAAACCAAAAACCTCGCAGAGTTCCCAAAGACCTCAGTGGGCCAGAAAGATGGGCACTTGTTGATGCTATACACAATCAAGGCAATAACACTAACACACAAACACAACAGGCAAAAACTTGGCAACAAGTCCTCAGTACTGGTGATAAAGAATCAGTATCAGTGGACGCACACGGCAAAACACAAACAAAAATAAAAAGCACATACAACATAAGAAACAAAGAATACAGAACCCTATATAAATCACAATAGCACCCGAACAGGTTTGGGTAGTGGAAAAGGCTGGTTGGAACCTTCACAGCACACTTAGGAAGAGAACACTTCAAAAAACATATAGCATAAACAGTTATATACTAACACGAGATATAACTTACACTTATAACGGTGTAGTCGTTGAGGTTGGAGAAGAACAGAATCCATTGCGTATATATGTATAAACAAATACCTCTGTTTGAAAGACTGTGATACTCACATAATGATATCCAGTAGAGAAGACACTATGCTGTAGTGTTTTCTTGACTGATTAATCTACATAATAAGTTTTATCTAATGTGTAACTGTTAAACAAACAAGCAACTACACGAATGTAATGAGTGTTTGCTGTTTGTTTTGTGTGAACGTAGTTCGCACATACAATATCTCAACTGTATTGCGTAATGCTGTCGCATTCCACAAAAACAACTCAACAAAAACACTTCGTGTTTAGTTGTTGGTTGTTTATTTCTTCTTCACATAACTACTGGCATTTGTGATACCTGTTATAAATACTTTCAGTGAGTAGCCAGTATATCAAGACAATACCATATTTTGACAGAAAACAAGTTTATGGTGCTCATATGACTTGGGCAAGGAGTTGTTATATAAAACCCACAGCAACTCAACAACGCACACTCACTTGGTTGTTAGACACCAAAGTAGCAGAACAAAAGCAATATGTGATAGTGAACGACGAACCAGTAAAATCACCCACAAAACGTGTATTATGGCGCAGAACCGACACAAAATGGGTAAAGATCACAAAATAGAGATAAATATAGATATACAGTAAAACACTGATTTACAGGAGACGCAATGTCCGATGACAAACAACCATATCAAGTAAAAAACATCAAACGAGGCGAAAAAACAGTAACAGGCAGGATTGTTGGGCGTAACAAAACAGTTATACCTGAAGATGAGTTCTATCAAATGGCTTGTTTGTTCAGTACTTGGGGAGACTTTTCAGAATACTACGGAGTGCCAGAAAGCACACTCAGAGACAACTTTCGCGACTTATATATAAAAGCACGACAAGTAACGAAACGCAAGTTGCGTAGTAAAATGTTAGAGACTGCTCTTAACGGAGACAGAGTAATGATGATTTGGTTAAGTAAACAGTGGCTGTCAATGAGTGATTCACCAACAAAAGAATCAGATAGTGATATATTACCGTGGAATGAACCAGCAGGAGAACAATAAGTATGCCAGTACCACCAAACAATGTGCGTAAACTTGCCAGAAAAGCATTAGAAGTTAGAGCAGAACTACCACCAAGCAAAAGAGCAGGAACACCAGTAGGTATTGCTCGTGCTAAACAGTTGGCTAATGGCGATAATCTCAGTCAAAGCACACTTAAACGTATGCGGAGTTTTATAGCAAGACACAAGCCAAACTATGAAAGAGCCAGAAAACAGGGCAAATCAATGAAAGATGGTGGTGTTATATTGGCAATGGCACTATGGGGATATCCTGGTGTTAGCACTTGGCTAAACAGCAACATAGAGGATTAAGTCACAAAAAAGGCGCCTTGCGACGCCTTATACTAACAGGAAGTCCTTTTTGGTTAAGAGTGGACCAATCTCTTTTTGTCTATTCGTCTATTGCGTATACACCATATATGTTGCCGCCAATAAAGACATCTTTAGCATTTTTTACAATACCAAAATCCACAGCATTTTGATACAATGTATCCTTCAGCCATTTTGTCAAAGCACCTGCTGATTGATCAGAATCAGTGTTTTTGAATGTGTTGTTCAGTTTGTTGTATACAGTATACTGCTCATCACTAAGTGGCACAAAAGGATATGCTGTATCAGTTGTGTCATCTATTACACATCCGTCTATGTCAAAAGCATAGTTTAAGCCGTTTTGCTTACACAAATCTACGTACTGGTGATCTACACTTGCTTGTAGTTGTGCGATTTTTTGTATAACTTTACTGTTATTTTTTAAGTTTGATGTTGCCATTTCGACTCCTTATTTTAGTTTAGCATTATTGCTAAACATAAAACTATTATACTATACTTTTGATTTGAGTCAACCTCTAATAGTCACAAAAAAGCCAGATAAATCGCCTGAATCGTATAAATAGTAGCATAATATATATATGGAGCAAGATATGAAGATGTATTCAGAAGAAAAGACCAAGTTTATAAACACAATGAGCATAGCAGGAGTTAGTATGCTGTGGGGTCAAATGTTGGGAATGTTATCGCCTTGGTTTACACCACTAACTGTAATCACTATTATAATAGGTTACGGATCAGAACTACAAAAACCCAATAACAACTTACACTAAACAATGAAACTGACATCACCACAACAAACTGTGAGTGATAGTTCCGCACGATTTAGGGTAGTTGCGGCAGGACGTAGATTCGGTAAATCGTTCCTCAGTATTAATGAGTTAGCAAAGTTTGCCAGACTTCCTAACCAACGTTGTCTTTATGTAGCACCTACATATCGCCAAGCAAAGCAAGTGATATGGGATGAACTAAAGAATAGATTGTTTGGTGTGAGATGGATAGACAAAGTAAATGAAAGTGATCTCAACATACAGTTAAAAAATGGTTCAATAATATATATACGCTCAGCAGACAACAGAGAAGCATTACGTGGAGCCAAATACAACTTCATAGTAATGGATGAGTGTGCTGACATTCACAGTGATACATTCTATCAGATATTGCGTCCCACATTATCAGACACAGGCGGCTGTGCTTTGTTTATAGGCTCACCTAAAGGCAGAAACTGGTTTTATGACTTATACAATCAAGGATCAGAAGCAGGATGGGAAAGTTGGCAGTTCACAACTGCTCAAGGCGGCAATGTGCCCCAAGAAGAGATAGAACAAGCAAAAAGAGACTTGGATGAAAGAACATTTGAACAAGAGTATTTGAGCCAGTTTGTGAGTTACAGTGGTGTTATATACTATGCTTTTGGTGATGAAAATATCAAAAGTATGCCTGTTATACCACCCACAGCACCTCTACACATAGGAATGGACTTTAACATAGATCCAATGAGTGCTGTTATCTGTATACAGGATGGAGAACGTGCTTGGGTAATAGATGAAATAACCATATACAGTTCAAACACCAATGAAATGTGTGAAGAGATAAAACGCCGATATCCGAAACGTGGCATAATAGTATATCCAGATGCTTCAGGCGTTAGAAGAGCCACAAGCAGTACTGGTATCACAGACCACCTTATACTACAGCAACACGGCTTTACAGTTAGAACAGGTAGCACAAACCCTCCTGTAGCAGAACGTATAGCCGCAGTTAACAGTAGGTTGCGTAACAGCAGTAAAGAGCATTTGTTATACATTGATCCCAAGTGTAAACAAACCAGAGAAGGTTTAATCAAAATGACTTACAAAGAAGGCACAAGACAACCAGACAAAAGTTCAGGATATGACCATATCACAGATGCGTTAGGATATTACATAGAAAGAACTTGGCCTATACGCAATACGAGAACTGACAAATATATGCCCACAAGGCGTAGCACAGGAAGAAACTTATGACAACACCAAAAAAAGGATCTAAAGAATGGGTCCGCAATGAAAAGATTATAAATGAAACACCAGCACTAAAAGAAATGCGTGATGTAAGTGAAGGGTTTAAGTATAAGCCTGGGCAAACACACGGCGGAAAAGGCAGTGCTCGTAGAGGTGGTAATGAAGATGCTTATGCTGAAGGTTGGGACAGAATATTTGGCAAAAAGAAATAAGCCAGTTTATAAACCATTAACACCTGGATCAATAAGTTTACCAATCCAATCGTAACTGATTACTTTACTCCACATATCAAACAATCTCTTAACACTGGATAAATCGTCAGGATCACAGTTTATACTGGGTTGATGTATCTCTATTGCTTTCAAGTGTGGATGGCCCAACTGTCTGTGTTCGTGTTGTTTATACCATTCATCACTGGGCATTTTGAATCCTGCTTCAAACTCTATAGGATCATACCAATCTGCCAGATATTTGTTGTTCATTATTTCTTGATTGTTGTCTAACACACGAGCCGCATTACAGTATGTTACTATATAAGGTTGTCTTGGATTAGCACTATCTTTGGGATCATTGTATGTCCAAAATACGTTGTTGTGTGCCACAGGGTGTAAGTCTACACTTTCGGCTATGTCATTGATCACACTCATCTTTTGAGCAACATTAAAGGTACTGTAGGTGCTTTGATCCAAATGCTTCAAGTATTCCAAATGTGGTTTCACAGTATGTCCTCAAGTGTAAAGAAAGTGGATTTTATCATTCTCTTATATCTTGGCATAAGCCACCAATCCACTTTGGTGTGTTTGCCACGAGCAAATCTTTGGTCTGTTTGGGCAAACACTGAACCCAACTTGTAGTGTTTGTTAGCAAGTGTTATAGGGTGTAAGCCTTCTTCCAATGCCATTTGACCCAATGTTTTACCATACTGTTCTTCCCACAATGTGAGTTTTTTGCGTCTTTGAAAGGGTGTTCCATACAGATTAACTCGCATATGAATAGCATCTGGTGTAACTTCTTCCAGTTTACTTAAACTTATAGCATCTATTCCCCATTTGTGTTCAAACTGAGTTATTTTTGTGCCGTCTGGTAATGTTATCTTAGTGCCTGGCATATCAAACTCCAATAAACAAATCAACTGTGCTGTTATCGTACGTTTGACCGTCTGAGGCAATAGTGAGTTTATTGTTCTTACTGAAATATATTCTGGATAAATCTCTGTTGGGTTCTTTGGTATCTCTGTGATAGCCAATATCTTTTACTGTTAACACACTCTTTTCCATTTCTCCTGTGACGTGATTTTTAGCACCAGTATCTCTGAATACATAAGTTGCTATGTCAAACACTTTTTCTATGTCTGCTAACTGTTTGGTAGTAAACTTTATTTCAGTTGCTCTGGTTCGGTTTAACACCAATCCACTACAAGTAGTTAGTACTGTATTGAAACTGTTAAGTCTATCATATGTGCCTTTTTTATTGATTGTTTGATCCAGTTTGCCTAATGCTGTAGGAAATGTGTTTACTTTGTGTGTATACTCTAACACTATTCTGCTTAGCCAACTGTATATCCATTCTTCAGTGGCTAAATCAAAGTATACCCAGTTGTCCTTGCCGTTAGGCGCCTTTTGTGTGGTAAATGGTATAATGGTTAAGTTCTTATTTGGGAAAAATCTATTCATATCATAATCGTATGCTGTATCACACGGTATGTTGAATGGTTCAAAGCGAACACAAGATTGCCTATTTAAGGATTTACCATTTCTGTCTTTGATGTATTTTGTTTGTATATTCATTGTTTGTCTCCTTGTTGCCAACATAAGTATTTATCTATTTTATACAAAAAAGGTGCGTATAAATGAGTGTATATACGCACCATCTCTAAAGGAGTAAGTCCTTGTGACCCCAGCGGACTAATCTGGCATTTAAGGTAATGCGATACCCTGGTCATTATATTTTATGCTTCTGCTAACTGTTTGTTGTGCTTTTCAATATCCTGTACTGGCGACCATATTCTGTGTAATATTCTGCGTTTTACTAAGTTAGGTCTACTAAACGGCCTTTTATAGTTTTCGAATCTGTCTAAAATATCATCTAACAATGTATCTACTTGATTACTTGTAATAGCAAAACATACTGTATCTATTTTAGCAGATAACTGTTCTTTGCTGTCACTGTAACTGTGTCTATCTTTATGATTAGAGAAACTATATATAATGCTACGATTTTCTGTATTATGCCAGTCTTTGTAAATAAACTCACCTGTTTCACGATATACAGTATAGATATCTTGTATAAGTTCACTACATCTAATAGCAACATCTGTTTTGGATATACCATTGTTTTTCAAAAACATCTGCGAAACACATAAATCATTTACTTCACGCCATATGTTATTATCTAAACAGTTAAGGAAAAAGTCCTCTTCACTGAGATCATCTATAATGCGATTTACTATTATGATAGCATATCTATCTACGTATTCTTTTGTGTTGTATTTTTGTGTGTTCATATATTACTCCTTTATTAAATATATACAGTTAGTATAGCATCTTATAGATGTTTGTCAAGTGTTTTTTTAACTTTTTTTAACCTAAACTCTTCGTTCATAAACAGATTCTGTAAATGGCGAGTGTATGCTTGAGCACACTTTTTATCTCGCCAATACTGTATGCGAACTCTGTGCGGTTTTTCTGCTACAACTTTATACATTATTGAAATAATATATCAGTATCGCCTTTAACTTCAATATAAGTTTCTGTATCAATATCGACAGTAAAACTTTTACCAAGACTTGGAACAGTAACTACCTTAGCCATATGGCCAATATTCATAAGCCAATCGTTATTAGCAAAATGTTGATCTTGAGTCAAACCTTTGTAATAAGTTTGACTCCATTGTTTTGTATCGTGTGGTAACTTCATATATGCTCCTTATTGAATGTTATCAACAACTAATCTGCCTTGAAGGTCATCTAACTGTTGAAGTGTTGTTGAAGAAGGATCTTCAATATCAGCACCTACACTTTGTAAAAGTTGTAACACTCTTGAACCTAAACCTGCGTATGTTCTCATAACATCTCTGCCAAATAGTTCTAATGCTTCTGTGTTAGCATTGTTTACAACATTAGCACACAACTGCTCTATTGTTGTTAGTGTAGTTTTGTGGAACAATAAATCGTTTTGTATTTTGTGTTGATACAAACTCATCATTGTATTCATTGTCAACTCTTCTATAACTTCTTG
>Ga0098048_1001008_pt1 | contig 12715 bp, 7 predicted proteins | sample 13_taG_FD_75052 | JGI IMG/M metagenome (GOLD analysis project Ga0098048, IMG submission 75052) | Marine viral communities from the Subarctic Pacific Ocean - 13_ETSP_OMZ_AT15268 metaG | ecosystem: Environmental > Aquatic > Marine > Oceanic | place: Pacific Ocean | collected 2015-01-16 | reverse complement strand
GTCTTTTGACCTTTGGTCAATATAGATAGAGATCTCTGCTGAGATTCATCGGTAGGATAATACAAGGTATTACCGTAGTGAGTTTTTTCTTCTACCCTTAGGGTAGGTTTTGCGAGGACTGATTTTTGCATAGAGTTTTTGATTTACTTTTGTCTTGATTGATCTACGCAGACTAGGCATTCCTGTCTGCTAGGATTTGAGAACGCCCATCCTTACTTCGTAAGAGGACGGCATTGACTTGATTGACAGTTACACTGTCGTTGTGGTAGAGTCTGAAGGAGTCATATTTGTAAGGATTGTAAACAATCTTTACATCGTAGAATCTTTCATCAGCGAAGCAGTCTAGGTAGCCTGTACAAAAAGCGTGTACATTCTTCCTACGCTCTTTTAGAACTTTGTTTCTGCCTGCTTGGTTTACCTTAAAGGTAACATCACGAAGAGCTATGGCATCAGTATGACCCACTACTAATCCATTCTGTTGAATGGAGAAGCATTTTCTGTGTAAGTTAAAGTATACTTTAACAGGTTTAGTCGCTATGATGTTCCTGTCTTTGACAGGTTGGATAGCTGAGATGAGATGGTTAATCATATGTATATGTATGTGTTTTGTTTTGTTGGTTGGAATTTTGTTGCCCTTATATTATAACCGATCTGTCAACCCTTTATGGGTTGGTTTTGCTACTGCCTAGGAATCTCCACGCTGAGAACGAAGTTCCGTGCTAGAGCCTTGACGGTAGTGAGAAATCGTTCTTTACTATAATGGTTGTACCATTCTAGTAGTTGTCTAAATCTTACTTTAGTAAGATCAAAACAAAAAACATCTGTTAACAAACAGATGAGTAAAAGAAACCGAACCAATCGCTGTGCAAGCTTCAAAGAAGCTTAAGTAACCTTCATAGAAGGTTAAAAGTAAGTTATTTATAACTTAACGAAGGGGTCACCTTAGCTTCACAGAAGCTATTAGAGGGCTATGGGGGGTGGTCAGCAACGACACAGCGTATATAAGGGTCTCAGAAATTTTTAACAAAAACAAAGCACCCCCATTGTAAGAACAGAGGTGCTAAGTACACATACACAGAATTACATGAACAATTACGAACACATATGAAAGTTATTCAGAAGCTTCTTCGTCATCATCGTCATCTTCTACCCAGATCCAGTCGTTGTCAACATCAGAACACTCTGCATTTCGTAGTAATTTACTAGCACGAAGTACAAGACCAGTAGCTGAGAACTCGTTATTAAAAGCAAACCTGCAACCTTCCATAACATTATCGTCATCTACTATAATAACATAGTTAGGAAAGTGTTCTCCAGCAATAGCCTTTAATCTTTCTAGGGGGTCTGGAGAAGTTTCGCTTGACATGGTAGTTAGTTATGGATAATTTACTTAAAACCAGCTGTTAACTGATCTGTTAGTTCGCTTATAGTAAGCATCTTTAAAGTTTCTTAGCTCTTCGTCAACCAAATCTCGTTTCCTATCCTTGATTTGTCTGTCAGCATCTTGAGCCATTTGGGTTACCCAGTAGTTACAAGCGATTGACAGAGCGTCAAGGCGGTCATCGTGACGAATACTTCCTCGTCTGTTGGTCAACCTCGTCATCTGATAGAACAACATATAGTGCAGGTGTTTTTCTGCTGGGTAAGATTGTGCTGTCTTATAGTCGTTCTCTATGACCGTAGGGTCTATAACTAATTTATGACCACCTAGAAGGGGTTCTAAGGTATCTATAATCCGTTTTTCCTTCTGGGTGTGGTGTCGTACCTCTTCTAAGGTTACAGGGTATTCTCGTCTAAATATAGGGGTTATTAGTTGGTTGAACATACCGTCACCAAAGTTAGATTCTGTAATAACAGCGTTAACTTTGTTTCGTTTGGCTATGTTGACCAACTCCATAAGAGTATCTTCGTCATATCCACCTTTGAGTCCACCAGCTTCTGGAACATATAGAGTACCATTCAGCATCTTTACTACAGCATAACCAGTTTCATCAGAACCTCTACCAGAGGGGTCAATAGAGAGTACAGATCCAGTGTACGGAATCATATCTCCTACAACCTTCATAGGTCTATAGTAACGATCTCCACGGAGTCCTACATTAGGGATAGCATCCCATTCTAAATCTGGTGTCTTAGCCCACACTAGTTTCTCTGGAGCTACATCTGGGTCAACAGATTGTACTATAAGGTTACCTAGTTTGAGTGGGAATCTATCCACATCAGACAGGCTAGGGTTAAGCATGAACTGTAGTGCATATCCTACAGAACCATAGGATATCTTTCGTTCATTTAAATCAAAGTCTGTAAATCTAGACGGCTCAGCTGATTCACCTTCGTTCTCATCAGAGATACATAGATCTGACAAGGTATTGTTGTAAGTCAGCTCAGCCTTCTTTGTGGACACTTTCTCAGATGCCCATACTCGTCCGTTATACCCCCTAGAAGTGAGTTTCGTGTACACTGAGTCCTCACACTGCGGTGTACCTAGAAAGAGAATCTTAGAGGCTTCTAGAGGTTTTAAAATAGCATCAAACTCTTTTATTTGTTCCGAGAGTTTGTCTCGCATTTGTTGCGTTGCTGAGTTAGTTGGGACTTCAATATCGTCTGCAATGATGATGTCAGCACGGCTACCTGTAAGTTGGGAGGTAACCCCCAGAGACTTAACCGAAGGTGCATGAGACGCAGGTGCAGGTCCAACATCAAAACTAACTTTTGAAAATCTTTGATCACTTTTAGGTTTGAGATGCTTAAGAATAGGGATTTCATGAAGTAATCGGAGGGTGAAGGTAGAGAAGTCATCAGCACGAGTTTTAGATGCAGACACAACTAAGATGTTCTTAGAAGGGTCTAGTAGTAGTTGGTGAACAACGAAGGCAGAACAGATCCAAGACTTACCTACACCACGGAATCCTTGTATAACAGCCCTCTTAGGACCATGCTGCATAAAGTCTGCAATGTCATACTGTATAGGAGTAGGATCTCGTTTTATCTGCTCAAGAGAGTGCCAGATAAAGTACAGGAAGTTTCTAAAGTCCTTGAGCTTTTCTGGTATCTCCGTCTTCATCAAATGGTAGTAAGTGTACTAACTCCTTCAACGGTGTCTCTTCGTTGACCGCTGTAGTGATCTGATTATCTTTAAGTAGTTGCCTAGCAACATTCAGCACAGCTGGTGACGCTTCTCCAGATTTGATAGTTGCTATCAACTCTTGGATAGTAAGCGAAGCTAGTTCTTCTAGCAGTTCTTTATTTTGATTTGCCATCTTTTAGTTCTTTGTATATCTTGATACCAAGGTAAAACAAAGTAGTCAAGCCCACAAGGATTGCTACTGATGTATTTACACCATCTAAGGTAAGTGTGCCAAGTAAACCAGTAACTGCGATTGCAGGGGTTAAGTGCGGACTATTCATTTAAGTTTAGTAGGTTAGTTATTACATCCTCAGAACCTCCAGACTTGCCTACAACCTTCGCTTGACGAATTTGCATATACTTATCTTTCACTTCTGGGAACTCTTCAAGCATCTTTACAAAGGCTACTCTGCGATACCTAGAGATTATTCGGTTAATCAAAGCGATTCGTGGACTCTTCACACCACCTTCTGAGATGGTAGATAGTCGTTGATAACGCTTATCTCTTATTAGTTTTTCTAAAGACTGTCGTAGACTCTTACCTCTGATCTTGGTTTCACTTAGTAGTTCTAACTGACGATCATACGCAGATTGATTTGTATCTTTTTTATAATCAGTTAGATCTATCAATCTATCTAGTTTTGTAGGAGGGTTTGTGAAGCCATGCTCTAAGTTAGCAAGCTCTTCAAACACTTCATCACCCTTACGAGTAGATATTCTAGAAGGATTGAACGGACCAACAATAGGGTAGTTCTCTACTGTGATAGGCTCACCGAGAAGATTACGCTTAGGATCAAGTGCGTCATTACCGTTAGGTAACTTCTTGAGTAACGCATCACCAATGTTACGAACTTCTCGTGTGGTTGTATCACCACCAAGAGATTGACCTTGGTATAAAATGTTCGGTACGAATCCACCTGCAAGATTATTTACAAGCTTCTCCATCTTTCTTTCTGGATTTGATAACGCATCAGAAACTAACTGTAGACCTGCTAAGTATGACTTATCAGTAATATTACGAGTCATTGATATCGTAGCAGCTGCGAACACTTGTTCTGCTACAGTGCTGTTGATCTCCGAATTAGCTTCATCAAACTGGTCTACTAAATCAGCCAGTACACCAAAATGAGTACCGAAAGGATCAAGTCCAGAATAACTAAAATACTTATCACCCACACGGAATGAATACCTCTGCCAGCCAGTTTGCTCAAGCGTTTTAAGTTGGGCAGTATCTTTTGGACCACCAGATGTAATAAAGTCACGGTTAGAAAGAATCATATAGAGTAGACTCGCATTCATCATAGAAGCTGTGGCTATTTTACCAGCAGCTCTAGCTCGTTCTACAGGGTTACGACTATTTAATTCTTTACGGATTGTAGCTTGTGTGTTCTTCAGCATTGGCAAGTCTGGCATGTTTGCTAGAACTTGACGAGATACTTCTGGACCAGCGAAGAACGCACGATCAAAAGAGAACTTTAATAAGTTAATTGGAGTTCTAATGAATGGGAAGATTAGTTTTAAAATTGGAACAGTCTTTACAATCGCACCAGCTAACTCCGCAGACTTACCTGCATCATTAGTGAATGTACCGTAACGAGCGTGTTCCAAACTACGAGCTGCGATATTATCTATCTCACCTAAGTTTTCAAAACCAAGACCTCCGTCTTCATATTTCTTTAGAGCGTCACCACGCTTAGCGGTTTCACTATCAATTATTTCTTGGACTTTAGCAGCTCTTTCAGACGGTAATAAACGCTTACCCCCTTTTGATAGATTTTCTGCATCCATTTTTTCAACTGCATCATTAGCATATTTAATTATTCCTGTATTAGAAAAGGCTCGCTCACCATTTACCATCACGGTTTCCATACCACGAGCTACATAGTCAGCGAGTTCATCTGGGTTTTTAATACCCATCTTCATACCTTTTAGGGTTAGTTCTAGTTTTGCATTCTGACGGAAGAGGGATTGTTTGAACACCTCATCCATAGATAGCAAGAGTTTGGTTGGTATGTTTACAACATTGTTACCGAACCAATTGAAAGCTTGACGCATAGTTTGCTCTGGAGCTGCGTCTGCAAAATATTCTGGGCGATGAGTCTTAGCTGTGTTCTCTAATGGAGAGCGTCCAGTGTCTAAGAGTTGATCGTCTAGCTTGTAAGCTTTTAAGAAGAAGTCCATACCTTCTCGGAAGGATTCTAGTGTAGCAAACTCTTTCATAACATGACGAGTGATGGCTGGGTTTACAAACACACCACCAACAGCTGTCTCTACTTGTAGAAGAGTCTGTGCTACCATATTACCTATAGCATTCTTCATGAAAGTACGAGGACCAGATAACAATGAGTTGATGTACCAGTTCTGTGCTTTCTCCATGAATCCATTAGGATCAGCTTTACGAGCTTGAGAAGTAAGTCCCATCATTTGTCTTATTGCATCATCTGGGTTAGCTGAAAACAAAATTCTATTAAGAAGAACATTGAAGTTTTGTTCACCAAGGTTGTTTGCCATGTATTCATTAACAATCTCTTGGTTTCTTAGCTCTACTTCATTTAATGATAATCTAGTTCTCTTAAATTGTGTAGACTGTAGACCTTGTCCAAATCCTCTACGAAGATTAGAACCAGCAGCTGTGATGCTTACTAGTTTTTTAATCTCACCAACAAGCTGTGCTTTGTCTATATCAGTGACCGCTGTACCTTTATCCTTTAATTTTTCTGCTAATTCAAACACTGTATCAGTTTGACCTAGAGCTAAGGATTCTACTGTATACATACGAGCTGCAATCCTACGAAGTTCTCCTGCATCTTTACCAGCAGCGTTTACTTCGGACATAATAAAATCTTTGTCAGTTCCAGTAAGTTCTGAGAAACGATCTACTGCGGCAGCGATACCACCAGCTTCTAGAGATGCTGGGTTTAGTTTTGGATTAGCTGTGAGTTGGCTATCTACTGCTCGTTCTGTTTCAGCAATCAAAGTTCCTAGATCATTTGTTGTTTCTACTTGGTTAAGTGATTTACCAACACCTTTAACAGCTGCTTCACCACCTCGTTTCACTCCATCAAAGTCTACAGTAGCTTCTCCAAATGCAGTTTTAATTATCTTGTTTCTGTTCTCTTCATGAATCTGTTTGAAAGCAAACGAACTTCTAGTTGGGAACATACGAGATACAGCTTCATCTGTATAATCAATAGCACGATAACGCTTCTTACTTTTAGAAACAAGATCACTATAAGCTGTAACAACATCTTCTAAAGCTGTACCTTTACCTTCTACTCCGATAAGTTCTTTCAAGAATGTTAATAACTCATCAAATAGATTCTTACCACCAGTACCTTCAATACCTCTTAGGTAAGCTTGGAACTTTTTATTAGATAAAGATTCGGCAAGAAACTCATCTACATTAGATAGTCCGTACCATTCTGACACTGAATCAGCATTCTGTTTCGCATAGCTATCAATGTCATTTAAACTACCACGAATGTTTTTAAATTGTTCTGGAGCATTCTCTACAGCCGTCATGTAAGTTTTAAGAATCTTACGAAGAGGTTCTGGTTGGGCTACATCATCAGACATAGCTGCAACAGTAGCTAAATAATCCTCACCTTTAAGGTTACGGTTAACTGCTGAAATCTCTACTGGGATCTTAGTTACAACAGAAGCGTGTACCATTTCATGGAATAATGTAGCTTCAGAGAACACTTGTTTTGGATCTACTTTACCTTCAAAGACACCTGTGCGAGCTGTGTATAACCCAATATTACCTCTACCTGTACGAGGATCAAACGGATTGAAGTCACCAGCTTGTTGGTTACTAAAGTAAAGTTCTATATCAGTATTGAAAAACTCATCGTTACCTTCATTAAGTTTCTTTAATGCTGCAAAGCCTTTACGAACTTCTGGAGTTGTGCCTCCTTCAGATAAACGATCTAAAGCAAAACCTACAGTAGCTCCTCTACCTACAACTGACTCAGCTGTTTTAGTAGCTTTACCTTTAGCTTCTTTCGCCATAGCTTTTACTATGTTGTAAGTCTCAGCTTCACTAACACCTAGTTGTGATCGTAGTTCTGGTTCAGTTATCTGACCACCAAAGCGTGTTGATCCAGTTTCTTTCTGTCCCCAAAGAGATACACCCTTTGTTACAGACTCTGACATATCTTTGTTGATATCAATGATGTGAGCTTCTTGAGCAATCTGTCTACCTTCTTGATCACCACCACGGATGAACTGATAGCTTTTATCAAACTCTTTTGACATCATGAACTCTAACGCATTGTCATCAATTAGACCGTCAGTTTCCATATCATCCCCATATCTTTCTCCCATACGGTCAGCCACATCGTCTCGGAGAGTAAAGACAAACTCATCCATAGTCATCTTTTTGTTACCAGATTTTAAGACAACACGCATACCATCCATAGCATTATCATATATGATATCCTCTAGTCCGTATTCCATATAACTCTGACCAGACTCATCTTCTCCTAAGAACGAGCGTAAAGCGTCCATTTTATCTACCTCTTCTCGTTTACCTATGATTTTTAAATCCTCTACTCTAGACTTAGTACCAAATGATGCCCCTAATCTTTTCAAAGCAGCTGGCATCTTCTCATCATACTGTTGCATAAACGGAGCTGGTTTAACCCCAACTGCGTAATCTTCAGCTTCCCAACCTTCTGGTTTAGCATCTAACTCATCTGCGGCTGTTTTACCAAAATAATTTTCTAATTCTTTTTTGTTTTTAACAACAACATCTTTTACATTACCATATTTCTGTACACGGAATGATTTAGAACCATCTTCATTAATCGCATTAACTTTGATTGTATCTAATTTATGAGAGTATAAATCTGCTACAGCTACTCCTTTTGGAAACGATACAGAATCATAACCTTCTTTAGCTGCCATCTGTACGATCTGACGCATTGCTGAAGATATGTAACTATCTTCTAAAGGAGCTTTACCTAGTTTTTGGTCTCCTTCTCGTTTAGCTTTTTTAACAGCTTGAATATAATCAGACTGTAATTCTTCTACTTGTAAAATTTGTTTACCATCTTTAGTTGTACGGTCTGTAGTTCTAAAGTGTAGTAAATTACTTCTATCTTCTCGGCTAGCCACAGCATCATAGTGCGGATTGTAGTCACCTCTAGCAGTTAATTTACTTTTCTCATTACCAACATAACCTGCATGGCTTGTAGTTTCTACAGTAAACTCACGATAGTTTTCACCACCTGTTTGTTTGTAGTCTCTATATACAGGATCTGGTCTTTGCTCTACAAGGGTAGTTTGTAGCTGACGCTCTTCAATAACCTCTTTTAATTGTGCTACATCTACCTGTCCTTTTGCATTCAATGGTAGATCAGATGGATCATCAAAGCCCATCCATTTAAGTTCTTCTGCTACACCACGCTCACCAGTTTTAGATAACTCTTGGATAATATTCTTAGGTGGTATAGATTTTCTTGTTACTCTATCTACAGCTCTTAGTGATGGACTGTACACATCATAGTCACTAGCTTCACCAAAAGTTTTTTGTTTAAATGCTGTTTGGTTATTACGAAGATAGCTAGCACCATCTTTCTTTTGACGGTTTAGTTTCATAGCTCGTAGACCTCCAATCAATCCTGTAGCTAGTCCAGTAATACCAAGACCTTCTAAAGAGTTTTTAAATCTACCTTCTATTTCGCCATCGTCACCATCAGCTTCTAAGAAGTCTGTAACAGGGTTACGAAGTGATGGGAAAGTATTAATAAGATTAGATAATCTTTCTTCTTGTGCATCAAACGCAATAAAGTCTGTAGCAGTCTCAGCAGCTATAACACCTTTCCAGTTAAGAACTTCTTTACCTTTTTTGTTCAGTCTTGTAAATTGTTTACCGAATCGTCCTATACTAGATGCAGCTTTAACACCTTTAGCTATACCACCAAAAGGAACAAGGAACTGTGTTACACCTTCTACTAATCCACCTGCAAGTGTTTCGGATTTACCTAAGAAACGGTTATCGTAATCTGGAAGAGCGTCACCTAAAGCAAAGTCTGTAAACTTATAAATGCTTTGAGCTGCTCCTTCTACACCTCTTAACGGTGCAAGTGCAAGATCTTTAAGAGGGTTTGACTCTTTGTTGTAAAGATCGTTATTTAAATATTCTGGTTTAATTCCTAGTGCCATCAGTATCTATTAGTTTTCCTTTGTTAGTTTCAGTTGCTACCTTAAAGAAAGGTATATCAAAATGCTTCCACATTAAGTTTGCTTGTTGAGTGATAAAACCGTTAAGGGTTTCATCAGATGTATCTTTTAAGTTTAATGCTACTGCATATGATTTAATAAGGTCAAGATTATCTTCAGCGTTCAATACAATCTCTGGAGATAAGATAACAGTTTTAGTTGCGTTTAAACTGGAGATATCTATAAAACCATCTAACTGACCAGATTCTATTTCGTCTAACGATATAACCGCTTGGTCAGAGTATAAACGCTCTGTTGCTAAATTTTCATAATACTTATGATCACCTCGTTTTTCAAACCCATGTTTAGTGCTAAAGCTTCTTTTATTGAAGAAACTATTACTGTTGGTTTCCATCTCAGTCCTAACCATTTGTCTATAACTACTATGACCATTATCTATTGCACTTTTTTCTTGGCTCGCATAGTTATTTAAACGAGCTTGTTGTTGTTTAGATCCAAAGTTTTCAGAAGCTATAGTGCTTGTTTGTGTTTGTAGGTAGTCAGTATTTAACTCTACATTAGCGTTTTTATTAATAAATTGAGTTGGTTGTTGGGCTTTAGGTTTACTATCGTCATCTTGATTGTGTTCAGTAATAAAGTTTTCTTGGGACTCTAACAGAAAATCACGAGCTGTTAATTCTCTGTTAGCTAGGATTTGAACTAAGTTACCAGATGATAACTCCTCGTCTGTTAGAGGGGCATTTAGAATTGCTCGCATACTTTCTCTAGTTTCTTTTACAAAAGGTTTAGTGAGTGCTAGAGCTTCGCTCCCACTCATAGCTGGTAGACCGCTTATCGGATCGTTAGCTTGAAGGCTATTCAAAATACTAGTCGTATAACTATTGTTAGATGCTGATAACCCTACACTGTTTTCAAACTTCAGTGTGTTTCTAGTTGTTACCGCTGTTTGTGTATCTTCTCGTACTTGAGCTGCGAGAGCTGTTTGAGCGTTGTAAGCAATTACTTTTGCTTTTGTTGTTCGTTCTTCTTTACTTAATGTAGGATCAGTACGCAACGCTTCTAGCTCTGTTTCGTAAGGTTGTAACACCGAATCTACTTTAGATGGTATTTCTTCGTTTTGATATCCAAAAGCATTTACCGTATCACTACCTATTGTAATCGTTTCTGAATAAGTTGCTATAGCTTCAGACTGTAGATTTCCTATACCAGCATCTTGAGCAAACTTGTATGCTTCATCGTTTAAGTTTTCTTTCTTTTGAGCAAGCATATTTAAGATTGTAGATCTATCTGTGTTATCTTCGTGTTGATTTGTATACGCAAGACTATAAGCGTCATATAATTCTACCGTATTGGTTACCTTACTTAAATCAACAGTAACCGTATCGTCTCCTTGTAAGTTAGGTAACTCTCTAGGAGCTAAAGTACCTCCAGCTGCTAAAGTATTTTCGTCTTCTTCAAACGCAGTATCTAAAGAAAAATTCATTAGGTTTTTCTTTTTTATAACCAAATCTGCCGCATCTAATCTACTCTTATCTACCACTTCTCCTAGTGTTGTTAACAAACTGTTTTCTATTTCAGAGCCACTTCCTAGAGTTAAGAACGACTCGTCTTCCTCTAACATTGCTAGAAAAGTATCAGCAGCTATAGGATTTACTGAAGCTGTATCCGTCACTACATCTGTTAATAATTGAATTTGCTCTGGGATATCCATAGCTCCAGTTAAGGTAGCCCAATTCTGTTGGAAAGTAGTTTTAGTTTCATCCGTTAATCCTACATCAAGAGCAGAAACCAAAGTTGATTTAGTATTATACTGAACCTCAGCTTTAAACATATCATTCTGCATTGTGTTGAGTCGTAGCTCTTCTTCAGTTTCAAACTGTGCTGTAGATTCTATAAAAGCTCTTAGAGAGTATCCAGTTAGGTTATTCTCTTTAATTAAATCATCACGCACTTGTTGCATCTGATCCCTAGCAGGTATAAAGTCACCATTCTCATCTCTCTTAGATGCGTATAACTCTTGGTTTTCTCTAAGGTCTGCTTGGTATTGGTTAGCTAAACGATCACCAACCACACGACTAGCACGAATATAGTTATTAGGATTCTCTGAGAAATTAAGTAACTTCTTTCTTTCAGCTGAATCTAGCTTACTAGAATATTCGTTTAACTGATCTTGTACTGGATCTAACTCACCTTTTTGAATTGCTTGTAGAATCTCTGTAGGTGTGCCTTCAGCTATATTAGCATACTCTTGTTGACGCTCATCCTCTATACCACCTAATTGTTTTGCTATAGGTCCAGCGTAGCGTCCTAAAGCATTTGCTATATTAGTTGCTGCATTGGTTTTAGAATATCTAGGAGCAGCTACACGATACCTACCAGCTTCTACACTAGGAGCTTGGAACACTTGTTGATCTAAATCTAAGTCTACCTGCTTTCTTTTATCTGAGAGTCCTAGTAATGATTTTAAAGTTTGTTGTGCCATGTTTATGTAGTTGGTTTCTTAACTCCACTATAAATACCTAAGCCAGTATTAACAGCTCCGAAGATTGCTCCAGCGTAGTCTGGTTGTTCAATAGGTTGATTGATTTGTAATAAAGTATTGTAAGACTGTTGGTTCATATCTTTTAACTGTAAGTTAGTAGCGATGTCTCTTTGTTTACCTTGTCTAGTTAGACCGAAACGATACATTGATTCTTGTCTAGAGAAATCATCTAATAAAGCATCTACAGACTTACCAGCTACACCAGCTTCACCTGCTGATACTCTAGCTGTTGCACGAGCTTTCATAGCTTTAATAGAAGCTGACTGGAGCTGTTGAGCTTCCTCTTCCATTTTAAACCGTTGATTAATTCTAGCAGCATTCGTTTGCTGTCTATATCTTTCAACTTCTGCCTTGGAGGATCTAGCTTGTGCGGTTGCTTGTGCTTTAGCACTAGCTTTCTGTCCTGCGATAGATAACCCTGCTTGAGCTACACTTGCTCCGATTGCTAGTTTTGATGCTAATGGTGCTGCTGCGAATCCCATATTATTTTGATATTATTATAAATTCATAGAAGCGAGACCCATTGATGTCTAGCTCCCTTATAAACTTAGCTCCAAGCCATTTTAACCATTTGATAGAAGTTTCATAGTCTTTATAGACTAAATTACTTACTACCCCATAGGGCTTGATAAGTTCTGGTAAAAGTTTTTTAGAATGTTTTGCGAATTTTAAAGTGTTTTGTTCTATACCTTTTGAGCCTAGTAACCAGATGTAAGCCTCGTTACCTTCTGTTCCTACCCCAAACATAGCAAAAGGTTCACCATGTTTATCTAGAGCTGTGTATGTTTTGTCATCATTCTCTATACCGTACAGTAAAGCGTCTTCATTACTTGTTAAGAACGCTCCTACTTCCATACAAT
>Ga0098048_1001002_pt1 | contig 12759 bp, 11 predicted proteins | sample 13_taG_FD_75052 | JGI IMG/M metagenome (GOLD analysis project Ga0098048, IMG submission 75052) | Marine viral communities from the Subarctic Pacific Ocean - 13_ETSP_OMZ_AT15268 metaG | ecosystem: Environmental > Aquatic > Marine > Oceanic | place: Pacific Ocean | collected 2015-01-16 | reverse complement strand
ATCTACTGTTTTGAATTATGCCAATGCAGGAACTGCTAGTGTAGGTGAACAAATAAGTGGATCACAAGTATGGTACGGCGGCGGTGGTGGCGGTGGTAGTTATGCTAGTGGTAATGATACAATACCTGGTAAAGGTGGTGGGGGAGAAGGAACTAACCCCTCAACTTATCCAGGAAACGGTGGTGATGGTGACAGCAATACAGGAGGTGGCGGCGGTGGTGCCTCTGGAGAATCCCCCCCTGGTAGTGGTGTGGGTGGTTCTGGTGGATCTGGCTTAGTAATATTAAGATATCCTTCATCAAAAACATTAACAGTTTCGAGTGGGAATCTAACTCAATCTAGCGGTTCACCTTTTACAGAAGGATCTTATAAAATATCTGTATTTACTGGAGGTACGGGAAATGTACAATTTTAACTAATAAAAAATGGCTTTAACAAAAGTAACAAGTAATGTATTAAATGACGACGCAGTCACAACATCAAAAATAGTTGATGCCAATGTAACAGGTGTAAAATTAGCTAATGATAGTGTAACAAACACTAAAGTAGGGACTGAATTTACAACAGCTAGTGCTTTAACAGCGGCGGCTACAATTGATGTAGATTATACAGCGGCTCAGGTATTTACACTAACACCTAATGCTAATACTACACTTAATATAACTAATCCTGTTATAGGTATAACTAAAGCTATAGTTGTAACTGGTGCAGGTAGCTCATATACAGTAGGTTTTACTGTAGGTGGATCAGCAGGCACATTTAATAAGATATCTGGTGATTATGATGATACCTCTGCAAAAAAGAATTTTATACAAATTACATGTGTAGGTGCCACTGAGTTCTGGTATACTATATCACAAATAGCTTAAAGTATGTTTGGACAAAGTCTGTTATCAGCTTTTGGAATTGCGTGTACAACGGACACAGACCAGTTATTTGCAACTAATCAATCAGCTACATCTATAGCTACATATCAGTTGAATAGTGGTGTTACATCTATACCTAATAATACATATCCTGGTACCGCAACTAGTATTAGTTATACTGCTGGAAAGTTTGGTAATGCAGCTGTATTTGATGGAAGTAGTAGTGATATTATTATATCTGGATTATCATCTATGTTTTCTACAAAAGCAGCTTTTACAGTTTCACTTTGGTTTAAAACTACAGCTACAGGTAATAGAGCTTTGTTTGATGATTATACTAGTAATAATTATAACATACAATTATATTTATATGATGGTATACTTAATGTATCAACAAGATTTAGTGGTGGAGATGGTAATATGACAGCTTCTTCAACAACATATAATGATGGTAATTGGCATCATGTAGCGGTAACATCTAATCAAACCACATATAATACATATGTAGATGGAGGCTCACCTATAACCTGGACTCCTAGTTCTAACTCTCACAGTGGACAAACCCCAACAGTAACAACAGGCGCAAGCCAAGGCGGTACAGTTAATTTTTTTAGTGGAGAAATAGATCAATTAAGAATATTTAACTCTGCATTGCCGCAAGCAGCTATTACAGCTTTATATAACGAAACAGCTACAACAGCTACAAGTGCTAGTATAGATTATCAGCTTGCTAATCCTAACAGTATTGCATACTACAAAATGTCAAACGCTACAGATCAGCTAGGTAATTACAATGGTACAGCCACTAATGTAAACTTTAATACTGAAGGTAAGTTTGGATTTGCTGGAGCATTTAATGGTAGTAGCAGTAAAATAGCATTGCCTAATAATTTAGTAAATAGTATTAGTCCACAAGAATTTTCCGTCTCTTTTTGGTTTAATTCTAATAATTTAACTACTTACCAACAAGCATTTAGTGCTTATGAGAATGCAAGTGGAGTAAATTATGGATGGCAGATTTTTACAGGATATCCTCAGAGTAAATTAAAATTCCAAAGTTACTCAAGTAACGGAAATATGGATTTTCAGGGTGCAACAACCTTATCAGTTAATACTTGGTATCATTGCGTATTAACATATCCTGGTGGAAGTGGAACTGCTAAATTATATTTAAATGGTAGTGAAGATGGCAGCGAAACAATACCCGGTGACAGAACTTATGCACCTAACAATGCTTACTATATAGGTGCTGCATCCAATGGAGCAGGAGGTACAGAAGCACATTATAATGGCAAAATAGACCAAATAAGGATATACGACTCAGCTTTATCAGCAGCTGACGTGTCTACACTTTACAAAGAAGTTGAATGTGAGCCAGCAGCTATAAATGCTTTAGATCACTTTAATACTGTTTTGTATGATGGCACAGGAGGATCTCAATCCACTAATAGTTTATCTAATCAAGTAGGAACATTAGGGTTTGCCTCGGGTATGACATGGCTAAAAAGCAGGAGTAATGCTACTTGGCACGAAGTACATGATGTAGTACGCGGTAATTTACCTAGAATTTTCCCTAATGATACCTCTCAAGAATTAACCTCTGCAAACGGCTTTGCTTCTTTAAATTCTAATGGTTTTAGTTTAGATAGCGCAGGTGGTGGTGGAGACGTGAATACTTCTGGTAGAACATACGTAGCTTGGAACTGGAAAGCACCTTTAGCTAATTTATCAACTAGTTTTAATGGAAGTAGTAGTAAAATAGAAGTAACAAATAGTGGAAATGTATTTGAAGCTGTAGGTGGATTTAGTGCATCCGTTTGGGTAAATAGAAATACAACCGCAAATCAAACAATATTAAACAAAGAAGGCGGTGTTTCTGGTTCTTATGGATGGTCATTGAGATACACTTCAGGTGCAGGTTATTCCTATGACTTGTATGATACGAGCAATAATCAAGTAACAGTTTCCACAGGCGCTAACTCAACCACAGCAACTTGGGAGCATGTAGCAATATCATTTAACAATAGTGATAATAAACTTCGTATTTATTATAATGGAGGAACTCCTGTTGTTTCAAGCGCTTTATCTTCAGCGGCAAGCTCAAATACAGAGAATTTTTTTATAGGAGCAAGAACAAACTCAGGAATTGTTACAGATGGTAATTTAGCACAAGTAAGGATATATTCAACAGCTGTAACTGATGCTCAAGTATCTGATCTATACGCAGAACCAGCTACAAGTAATAATACATTAAATTATCCTGCAGGTGCAGGTTGTATTGCAGCTTATCCACTACAAACAGACGCAGTAGACTTAAGCGGTAATTACAGTGGCGCATCTAGTAATGTAACATTTGGTCAGCCAGGTTATTTAACTGGTAATACCGAAGGTACAATACCCAGCACGGTAGCTGTAGATCAAGCTGCTGGGTTTAGTATTGTTAAATATACAACATCTGGAGTTCAATCTATTGGACACGGACTCTCTTCAGCACCAGAGTTAATCATTCAAAAAACTTTAAATGTGTCAGGTGGTAGTTATTGGGCGGTCTATTCTTTACCTACAGGAACAGGAAAACTATTAAGACTGAATGAAAATTCATCTGTATTTACCGACAGTTCTTTTATGACTGCAGTTGGAAATAGTACATTTACTACAAGTTGGTCAGGAACTTCCTATGACTATATTAATTATTGCTTCAAATCAATACCGGGTTACAGCAGGATAGGCAGTTATGCCGGGAATCTTACCACTCCGCCAAGTATTACTACAGGTTTCAGTCCAAGATTCTTAATGATTAAAAAAATAGATAATGGAACAGGCCCTTGGGTTATTATTGATAGTGGAAGAGCTCCAACTAATCCAGCAAGTGCAAGATTAAGAGCAAATACTCCTGATGCGGAATATTCTAATTCAGCTGAAGGAATATATCGTTCTTCAACAGGATTTACTGTAGGGACTGTAGGTAATCTTAATACTTGGGATGCAATGAATGCTAACAGCACCAACTATCTTTATTTAGCAATAGCTTAAATTAAATAAAATGAGTGAAAAAAAGAAACCTTTTAAAGATACAGGTGTCGGACGATTTTTAATCGAAAAGGCACCGAGTATTCTAGGAATGGTCGGCGACGCAATATTGCCGGGAAATGTAATATCAGAACTAATTAGTGGTAACTCTCAGCTTTCAGAAAGCGACAAACAAGTTGCACTAGAAAAGTTAAAAATAGAAAGAGCCGAAATTGATGGCACAACCAAAAGATGGGTAGCAGATGCTCGAAGCGGAAACTGGCTTGCGTCCAATGTCCGACCATTGGTTCTTGTATTTTTAACTATATCATATGTTATAGGGTGGTACGCCGGCTATTCACTGGAATCAGTCACTTCATTATTAACAATCGTGATCGGAGGCTATTTTGGATCTCGCGGCGTGGAAAAGGTATTTGGAAATAATAAACATAAACAATGATCGAACAAGATTTAAAAATCTTTGGAATTAACGTAGGGGCAATGATATTTTCAGTAATACCTGAAATAAATACAGTACTACAGACGGTAGTCTTATTGTTATCAATAGGATATACCATATTAATGATAATAAAAAAATCAAAAGAATAATATAATGAAATACTTTAATGAATCTGAATTTAATAGCTTTGACAAGATGGATCCTAAGCTCCTTGAAATGTTAGATGATCTTAGGGAGGCGTATGGATATCCAATTACATTAACTTCAACATATAGAGCACCTCAACATCCAATAGAAGCACGTAAGTCTAAACCAGGTGAGCACACATATGGTGCTGCTGTAGATATAGCTTGTGTTGGAGGTGAAGCTACTTATAAATTAGTAAAAGCAGCTATTGAAGTAGGTTTTACTAGAATAGGTATAAGTAGAAAAAACAATTTTGTTCATGTAGGTATAGGCTACGATGGCGCTCCACCTATGACAATATGGACATACTAAATTTAATTAAATGGCAAAATTAATACGTAAGATCAGTATAGGTACTGATTACAAAAACGAAGCAATGCATTACTCTGTAGGGCAAGAAGTTTATGGGGGACATAAAATATCCGATATAATAGAAAAAGAAGGATCATTTCAAATATTTATAACTAAAAATAATGAAATATTACCTTGGAAACATTTTAATTCCAATATGGCTGTATCTGTTGAATACAACTTAGACTATTAGATGAGATCAATACACAATTATATTATATCAACAAAAAATAGGTACAATAACACAACTAAAGTAGAAGGCAAGGAACTAATACTAAATACCGAGGTAACAGAGGGGGATTATATGTTTGTAAACCGCTTAGGTCGAGTTGAAGAAACACCTATTGAATATAATTCCCCAATAAAAAAAGGAGATGATGTAATTGTACATCATAATGTTTTTAGAAGATGGTATGATGTTAGAGGTAATGAAAAGAATTCTACAAGTTTTATAAATGAAAATACTTATTTTGTGGCACCAGATCAAGTATTTGCTTATAAAAGAAATAATAAATGGACAAGTTTGCCGGGATTTTGTTTTGTTAAGCCTATGGACAACAAAGATAAATGGGGGTCTATAACGAATAAAAATTTAGTCGGGGAACTTATATATACTAACAACCATTTAGATTCATTAGAAGTATCCGTAGGCGATATTATAGGCTTTAAACCCGAATCTGAATATGAGTTTACAATAGAAAATCAGAGGTTGTATCGTATTTTATCTAATCATGTAACAATTAATTATGGATCGAAGAAAACGTATAATAGATGCGGCTGAAAAAGCCTTAATAGAACTTGAAAAAGTTATTAAACAAAATATTGATTTATCTGAATTAGATCCTGAAAAAGCAAAAACAGCAGCTCAAGCAAAATGGGTAGCAATAGAAGATTCACTTAAAATTATAGAGAAAATTGAAGAACTAACATCTAAAAAAGAAAATGTGAAAAGTAATAAAGCATTTTTAGGTGTTGAAGAAAGAATTAAATAATGTACGAGCAAACTTTATATAAAATTCATACTGATCATTTAAAAGAAAAATCTGTTAAAAGAAATAATAGATATAAAAAATATCAGTATGGGTACAACGAAGAACTTGACTGCGTAATAATAAGCAAAGATGGTACATTAGGTGATATTTATGAAATACAAAATCTTAAGGTAGGAATACCTAAAACTCCCAGTAAAATACAGGGAGAAGATTTAAAGAAAACGGATCAATTTTTTAAAATTGTTGAAAAACCTGCCTCATTAAAAAAAATAAAAACAATATATGATTTTCAGTCTAATTCCGAAGATATTAAAGAAAAATATTATCAATATATTGATAGGGAGTTTAATTATCGTAACGATGGGTATTGGTTCATGTGCAACGGCACCCCGAACTACATTACGGGATCGCACTATGTTTATCTCAATTGGACAAAAATCGACGTGGGAGCACCAGACTTTAGGCAAGCGAATAGAATATTTTACTATTTCTGGGAGGCGTGCAAGGCAGATAAAAGATCTTATGGAATGTGCTACCTCAAGAATAGACGGTCTGGGTTTAGCTTCATGGCATCCTCAGAGACTGTTAACTTGGCAACAACTTCCAAGGACTCTAGATTTGGGGTCTTATCTAAAACTGGAGCAGATGCGAAGAAGATGTTTACAGACAAGATTGTACCCATATCCATCAACTATCCATTTTTTTTCAAACCAATACAGGATGGGATGGAAAGACCCAAAACGGAGCTTTCCTATAAGATACCGTCAAGAAGACTTACCAGAAACGCCATCAAAGAGACCTATAGTCAGGAGGAATTTGGGCAGGGGCTCGATACAACAATCGATTGGAAGAATACAGGAGACAACTCGTATGATGGAGAGAAATTACAACTCCTCATCCACGACGAATCGGGGAAATGGGAGAGGCCGGACAACATACTCAACAATTGGAGGGTCACCAAGACGTGTCTCCGCCTCGGAGCCAGAATAGTCGGTAAGTGCATGATGGGATCTACATCTAATGCTTTGGCAAAAGGAGGGGATCATTTTAAAAAATTATATAATAATTCAGATGTCACAAATAGAAACCGCAATGGCCAGACTACAAGTGGACTATATTCTTTGTTCATACCTATGGAATGGGGATACGAAGGTTTTATCGATAAGTTCGGATATCCTGTCTTCGACACACCATCAGACCCGGTTGAGGGAATTGATGGCGAAAAGGTATTTACGGGAGTCGTTTCTCATTGGGAGAATGAAGTAGAAGGATTAAAAAATGATAGTGATGCTTTAAATGAATATTATAGACAATTCCCAAGGTCTGAAAAACATGCTTTTAGAGATGAAACTATCAACTCGCTGTTTAATTTAACCAAAATATACGAGCAAATAGACTTTAATGAAGAATTAACTAGAGAAGGTCATGTTGTTCGGGGCAATTTCGGGTGGTTGAATGGTAAAATTGATAGCAAAGTAATATGGCAACCTAACATTAAAGGTAGGTTTTATATATCTTGGATACCTAATAATAAATTTCAAAATAATATAATAACTAAGAATGGTATTAAATATCCTGGTAATGATGGACTCGGAGCCTTCGGGTGCGATAGTTATGACATCAGCGGTACTGTTGGGGGTGGTGGGTCTAATGGTGCTCTTCATGGATTAACAACATTTTCTATGGATCCTTTAATTCCAAGCACTAAATTCTTTTTAGAATATATAGCGAGGCCTCAAACAGCTGAGGTGTTTTTTGAAGATGTATTAATGGCTTTAGTATTTTATGGAATGCCTATACTTGCAGAAAACAATAAACCTAGATTGTTATATCATTTAAAAAGAAGAGGATATAGAGGTTTTTCCATGAATAGACCTGACAAATTAAAATATAATCTATCAAAAACAGAAGTGGAGTTAGGGGGAATACCTAATACTTCTGAAGATATTAAACAAGCGCATGCAGCGGCTATAGAATCATATATAGAAGAGTATGTGGGATCTAAAGGAGAAGATCATGGTAACATGTTTTTCCAACGGACCTTAGAAGACTGGGCAAGATTTGACATATCACGAAGAACAGCTCATGATGCTTCTATTAGTAGTGGTTTAGCTTTAATGGCTTGTAGAAAACATATGTACAGGCCCAGCGCAGAAAGAAAAGTAAAAATACTTGATTTTGGGTTTTCAAGATATAATAACAAAGGATCAAGAAGTGAGATAATAAAATAAATATGGCAAAAACAACAGGGCAATACAGCTCATTTCCTAGTCAGGCAGTTTCCGACGGTGAAAAGCGTTCAGATGATTATGGGTTACAGGTCGCTAAAGCTATCGAACAAGATTGGTTTAACAGAGATGGTAATGTTGGAAGATTCTATCAGTCTTCTAATCAGTACAATATGCTTAGACTATATGCTAGAGGTGAACAATCTATAGGTAAATATAAAGATGAATTTTCTGTAAATGGAGATCTGTCGTATTTAAATTTAGATTGGAAGCCGGTACCTATTATACCTAAATTTGTAGATATAGTAGTTAACGGGATGCAAGATAGATTATTCTCTATAAAAGCAGTAGGGCAAGATCCTTTATCTACAGATAGAAAAACTAAATTTGTAAAAGGTATTGAAAGGGATTTAGCAGCCGCTGAACTTTTAAAAGTTATGGAGGCAGAGCTGGGACAAGCCCCGAGGACTATTCCAGAAGATGAATTACCTCTTAATAGTGAGGAGTTTCAGTTGTACATGCAACTTAATTATAAGCAAGGTATAGAAATTGCAGAAGAACAAGCTATTAATAATGTTTTTTTAACTAACAAATACAAAAACATTAAAAAGCGTATTGATTACGATTTAGCTACTATAGGTATTGGAGCAGGTAAATGTACTTTTAACAATACGGATGGTATAAAGTTAAACTATGTTGACCCAGCTAATTTAATATGGTCATATACAGAAGACCCTGATTTTAGTGACTGCTATTATTTTGGTGAGGTTAAAAGAGTAAAATTAAATGAATTAAAAAAAGAGTTTCCTGGTACTTCTAATGAGGAGTTTAGGCAGCTTGCAAGAGAAAGCTATGACTGGACTTCCTATAACGATAACACTAATGCTCAAAACAATAATGATGACAATATTGTTTCGGTACTATATTTCAATTGGAAAACTTGGGAAAATAACGTATATAAAATAAAAGAAACATCTACAGGCGCAAATAAAGCTATCAAAAAAGATGATACTTTTGATCCCCCAAAAGATCAAAGATCTAGATTTGAAAAAGTAGCTGAAGCTGTAGAAGTAGTTTATGAAGGTGTTTTAATATTAGGTTCTAATACTTTATTAAAATGGGAAAAAGCTTCTAATATGATAAGACCTAATTCTAATACTAATTTAGTATTAATGAATTATGTTGTTAGTGCACCTAGAATATATAGAGGAGCTATAAATTCTTTAGTTTCTAAGATGATGCCTTATGCTGATTTAATTCAGTTAACGCATTTAAAAATGCAACAAGCTATACAAAAAATGACACCTTCAGGTGTTTATTTAGATGCTGATGGTCTAGCTGAAATTGATTTGGGTAATGGTACTAACTATAATCCACAAGAAGCATTAAACATGTATTTTCAAACAGGATCTATTATAGGTAGATCGCTCACTGTGGATGGAGATCAAAATATAGGTAAAGTACCTATTACAGAACTACCGGGTGGTGGTGGTGGGCAAGTTCAAATACTTGTTGGTGCATATAATCAGTACATACAAATGATGCGCGATATAACTGGGCTAAATGAGGCTAGAGATGGTTCGGACCCAGATCCAAAAGCTTTGGTAGGTGTACAAAAATTAGCTGCAGCAAATAGTAATGTAGCCACAAGGCATATTCTTGATAGTAGCATGTCTATAACCACGAGACTTGCTGAATGTATAGCTTTAAGGTTTAAGGATGTTTTAGAATATCATCCAACTAAGGAAGCCTTTATAAGTGCTATAGGGCCGTTTTCAGTAGGATCTTTAGAAGAAATGAAAAACATGCACCTGCATGATTTTGGTATATTTTTAGAACTTGAGCCAGACGAAGCTGAAAAAGCTATGCTGGAAGCTAATATACAAGCAGCACTAACTCAGGGTAGTATATTTTTAGAGGACGCTATTGATGTTAGAGAAATAAAAAACATTCAATTAGCAAATCAACTTCTTAAATATAGGAGAATTAAAAAACAGCAAGTTGACCAACAACAAGCTCAAGCGGCTAGCGCTGCACAGGCAGAGGCTCAAGGACAAGCGCAAGTGGTGGTAGAAAATGCTAAAGCCCAAGCTGAACAAGTTAAAACAGAATCTAAAATACAATACAGACAAGCTGATATTGAATTTGAAATTAAAAAACTTGAAGTAGAAGCTAGAACAAAAAGAGAATTAATGCAATTTGAATATGAATTAAATGTCAAATTAAAGGAATTAGAGCTACAAGCTCAAAAAGAATTAGTAGAAAAACAAAGTGAAACTCAAAAAGATGTTGCGGCAATGAAAACCTCAACAGCAAGTTTGTCTGGGCCACCTGATAGTGGTAAACCAGCTAAATCGTTTGAATCAAAAGGTAATGATGTGCTTGGCGGTATTGATTTATCTAGGTTCGAACCAAGATAAAAACAATTAATTATTATATTATATTATGGAAGAAAAAGTACAAGTAGAAGTTATGCCAGATGCAGACACAAGTCCGCAGAGTCAAGAAGAAGCTGTTTTAGAACAAGCAGTTGAAAAAGGAGAAGTAAGTCAAGAGTTTGGCTTACAAGATGATGGTGTATACAAAATAAATTTAGATGAACCTTTAAAAACCGAAGAAGATGCCGTTCAGGAGCGAGAAACAGCGGAAGTATCTGTGGATGAACCATCCGGAGATAGCAAAGAGGTGGACAGCGAGGTACGGGTCGAACCCAATAAAGAAGAAGCTAAAGAAGAACAGCAAGAAGAAGAAGTAGCTGATGTACCAGATTCTCCATTAGAATTAATAAAAGAGGAAAAGGTTGAAGAAGAACAAACTCAACCTGAAATTATAGAAGAAAAAACTGTTGAAACTGAAGAAAAAGTTTTACCAGAAAATATAGATAAGCTAGTACAGTTTATGGAAGAAACAGGCGGAACAGTTGAAGACTATGTTAGCTTAAACCGCGATGTCTCTAAAATGGATAATGTTACTCTATTAAGAGAATATTACAAAAATACAAAACCCCATCTAGATACAGATGATGTAGAATTTTTATTAAACAAAAATTTTGGATATGATGGAGAGGCGGATGATCCGCAAGAAGTTAAAGCTAAGCAATTAGCTTTTAAAGAAGAACTATTTAATGCTCAGAATCATTTCAATTCTAGTAAAGAGAAATATTATGCTGATCTTAAGTTAAGAAAGCAAATAGATATGTCTCCTGAACAACGCGAAGCAATAGAGTACTATGATAGTTATAAGCAACAAAAAGCTGACAGTGAGGTTAAAATAAAAGAATTTAAACTACAAACTGATAAGGTTTTCAACAAAGATTTCAAAGGTTTTGATTTTAAGGTTGGTGAAAACAAATATAGGTATAAAGTAGATAACCCACAAAAAGTAAAGGAATTTCAATATTCTATTAACAATTGGATTGAAACACACTTAGATAAAAAAGGTAATATAAAAAATGTACCTAATTATCATAAAGCCTTATTTACTGCTCAAAATGCAGATAAAATTGCTGGACACTTTTACGAGCAAGGCCGTGCCGACGCTATAAGAGAAAGTGCTAAAAAAGCAAAAAATATAAATATGGATCCTAGAAAGGATAATGCTTCAATGCCTAAAAATAACACCTCAGGAATACGAGTTGTTTCAAGTAGTAATGATAATCCTAATAAGTTGCGCGTTAAATGGAATAAATAATACTTAAAATCAAAACAAATGGCTTTTACAGGCGGTATACCCGCACCATTACAACCCACGCAAACAAAAAACATGTATGCTGGGAATTACATTAACTTTACTGATGCAAATTTTGCACAGTGGGGACAACAATTTTTACCTGATGTATACGAAAAAGAAGTAGAACGATATGGAAATAGAACTATCGGAGCTTTTTTACGTATGGTATCAGCGGAGATGCCTTCAGCTTCTGACCAAATTATATGGACAGAACAAGGAAGGTTGCACACTAGATACGTAGGATGTTTACACGTAGCTAATAACGCGGCAACAGCAGCGGCGGCAGGAAATGCAGCTACAGCTGGTGGTAATGTACAACATTATTATGTACCTGCAGCGGCTCAAACAGCAGTTGAAAGCAGCGGCTCTACAACACAAAAAACTACACAAGTTAATTTTAGAATAGGACAAACAGTAATGATCCAAAAGCAATCAACTGCTACATCAGCAGAAGGTGCGGCTGGAGCACCTGTTGTTAAAGGTGTAGTTACATTTGTTGATGCTCAACACTTTTCAATCAAAACTTACGGCGGAGTACCAGCTATTATTACAGCTGATCGCTTTACAGTTATTGCTTATGGTTCAGAATTTGCAAAAGGAACTTCAAACTTTACTGGCAAGTTAGACCCTAGCTATGCTACTTTTTCCAATTCACCAATTATCTTAAAAGAAAATTACTCTATTAATGGATCTGACACAGCTCAGATTGGTTGGATTGAAGTTACTTCTGAGAATGGTGCTAATGGATACTTATGGTACATGAAATCAGAGCATGAAAATAGACTTCGTTGGGAAGACTATCTTGAAATGTCTATGGTTGAAGGTGAATTACAGAACGGGACAGGTGCTGTATTAGGATATGGATCAACTCAAACTGCAAAAGGTACTGAAGGTTTCTTTGCTTCATTAGAGGCTAGAGGAAATGTTTACTCTGGATT
>Ga0098048_1001001_pt1 | contig 12773 bp, 25 predicted proteins | sample 13_taG_FD_75052 | JGI IMG/M metagenome (GOLD analysis project Ga0098048, IMG submission 75052) | Marine viral communities from the Subarctic Pacific Ocean - 13_ETSP_OMZ_AT15268 metaG | ecosystem: Environmental > Aquatic > Marine > Oceanic | place: Pacific Ocean | collected 2015-01-16 | reverse complement strand
TTTCTTTTCCATTGTGTAAGGTTCAAATCTCTCGTGTAGTTCGTCGTGAGCGACTACAAAGGTGTAGCCTAGGTTGTCTGTAGGGGCTATCCTGTAGCCCACTGTGTCGTTCATGTAGACACCGTTGAATAGTGCCCGCTTAACGTCTATGACCTCTTTAATCATGAAGATTTTCCCTCCATGTTTGCCGAGGAGCAAGTCGCTTACTTGATAGTACATTCTATCTCCGTTGTTTGTTGTTTAAATAAGGTAACACGTTTAGAATCAGTTGTCAAGTTTTTTTTGTTACTTCTTCAATAAAATCCCAGTGCATCTCGACTGGTTCGGGTTCGTTTGGCCATTGGACGTAGCAAAGTTGAATGGAGTGATTAGGATTGGTTCGTGTTACGATGCCGACTGACCGATTGCAGAACACGTCTGCCAACGACAACTTTCCACGAAACGATAGTTGCACGAGGTCTCCTGTTTCAAATGGTGGTTTCATGCTTGCTCCTGTGGTGTGTAGCCTAGTTTGGCTAGAAAGTGCTTGTGGATGCTCTCTTGGAGATAAGTGTGCCCCTTGACACCTTGTCTCTTTATCTTTATCCATCCCTCAGCGTCTACGCTTACAATCTCGTAGGTTCTGAGTTCTCCATCCATTCTTATCTTCCATGTCTTTCCAATCATTTTATTCATGTTGTCTCCTTAATATTACATACGTGTGTAAACTCGTGTTGGTTAAATGACCATTCACCACCATCAATCCACACATTTATTAACGTGCGTTGTGCTGTGATGGGTTGTGTTACAATGCCTATCGCACCTATCTTAAGGTTCACGTAGGCATCACTATTCAGCATGACGAGATCGCCTACTTCAAAAATGCTTTTCATGTGTTCTCCGTTGTGTATTATTATTGTAACACGTTGAGAATTGTTTGTCAAGTCCAAACGGTTGCTTTAACGGACAGTTTTTGACCGACAGGCTAATTTTTGTTTCATAGTTATGTAAAGTATTTTCAATGCTTGACTTGACAAAGCCCATAAAACGTGTTATATTTGATAGAGACGGACATTTTTTGTCCATCTTATTTTTTAATTTACTTCATCATAGTTATGTAAAGTTTTTTTTAATTTACTTCATCATAGTTATGTAAAGTTTTTTGGAGAAACGGCAAAATAAGTCGCTTCTATGGGCGAACTACGCTCATTTTTTGGCTTATAACTTTTCCATAGTTATGTAAAGTAAATTGAAAATTATGATTTTTTATCGGTGCTGTCGGCATCGTAGAGGGATAATTCGATTATTCTTCGTCAAAATCATCAACAGAAGGTTCCTCAGCATAACCAAATAATCTGTCCAGGGCTTGATAAAAATCAACACCCAAAGATAAGACGTCGATGTCAGGCTTGACATCTAAGTCAAACTCAGGACATAAGAGAAAGTGGTGATGCTCGTCATAAACAAGGAAGTGATAAACTCCTGTGTTTATACATAGACAATAGAAGAAGCGATTTTCCCTTATAACTTGGGCAATGAGATATCCATAAATATGATCTCTCTCGTTAACTCCAATCAAGTCACCTTTTTTAAAAATAAACTTTGAAGACATCGATTCCCTCCATTCCGAGAAGGACATCTTCCCAGTATTGAACTGTCATGATCGCAACAGCAAACTTCATCAAGACTTCAGAATCCCCTGTCTTATGGTAGTCATCTTCAAGGTCCATGCAGTGCTCCCACAGCTCCATTATGATGAACTCTATGTCGTCATATTGCGCCTTCATGATGAAAAAGGAAGGGGGGGTACCCCAGTAGGGGGGTAGTACATCATTTCTCGCCCCTGAGGATTTCTATCTTTCCAACCTTGATCATTCTCTCGAGAGAACCACTAGTCATAATGCAGTGTTCTCCATCGACATACTTAATCTCGTAGCTCGTAGTCCAATTAAACAACGGCTCTTCAGACCAAGTTCCAGACTTGATCTCGTTGATAATCATTCCAACCTTACCGTTGTCTATTATCAACAATCCAACTAGTGACTTATCAGAAGTCATTCACGTATTAAATCCAAAATTTTTCTCTTACTTAGAGAGGCAACAGGCCCTAAGCGCACGAAGTGAGGAACGAGAACCGGTACCCCAGTAGGAGCCTCCAAAGCAACAGATGATACTACTCCAACTGCTCCACCGGATGCATTGAATACAACCGCACCGGATGATCCAGGCCAAGCAAACGTGTCCGCTAGAATATACTGATCTGTTCTTCCAGATATCATTCCATGATAAGTTGTGAAGTACATTTCATTTGGGTTTCCGCAATAGAATATTTCTCGACCTACATCGATTCCATTGACTGGTCTATAAGGAACTGCTTTTGTAAACCTCATCTTCTCTTCAGGAACGAGGACTGCAATGTCCCTAGTCTTGTCGACATGTGCTACTCTCGCCTTGTAGGTGTAGCCGCTTCTTTCCGTAAGAAAAACTTCTGTGTTATCTGCAACAACATGTGCAGCTGTGATGACAAAATATTTGTTCCAAACTTGAAAATAGTTCCCAGAGCCAAGTGATGAAGCACCAGATTCTGAAAATGAATTTACTATCACTGAGGAGCTATAAGCATTGCTTATGCCTCTGTTGGCGAATGTGTAAATATCTGAGTGATATGTGTCATTATAATGCGTCTCCGATACATCGTGAGTCGGCATAAATAAAAATAGTATTAGTCCTAATCGTCCCATAGTAGCGACCTCCTATAAGTAACTAGGGGCCAAAATTATGTAACGGACATGTTACAAACGTATTTTTGCACCAAGCCACATTTCGGAAGCTGCTTCGCGAATATGTCTCTCTAAAAGATGGTGAGGGATCTCCCACTTAAGTGGATGTTTCTCTAGACCGTAATGTGTCATGTTTGTCTTTGACCCGTCTTGTGCGGTCTGCTGCACGTTTGTGACCTCTTGTTGTTTGATCCAATTGACTTCCATCTCCTCAGTAGATAAGCCACTGTTGACCACCTGTAGTTGAGGGTCATACATGGTCATGCGAACTGTCAGCTGGTTGTCATCAACGGTTACAACAGTCTCTACGAAGAAGTGATTGTTTTCAAAGGCGCACTTCATAGGGTCGAGTGCATAGTTGCATTTATAGTGATACTTGATGGTCTTCTTGTTGAACACTCTTACGTCTTCGAACTCCATCAACACTGGGGAGTAGGTTCCTCGTTCGTTTCTAACTTTGAATGATTCAGAGTAAGCTGACGATAAAGTAAAGGCAAACTCCTGATCTATCTCTTGTTCGATTACTTTCGTCTCCGTTCTATTGAAGACGCGGATTGGAGCAACATAGAAGTCCAAGGTGTCTGCTGATGCTAGACCTAGCATGAGGAGCAGGCTACTCGCGATCATAGTCATCCTCCAGCCGAACGACATCGTCTAAATGATTTGTCGATACTTCTGCAATGACAACGTTTGTCCCAAGAGTTGCAGAAAATCTGTGAATAGTTCCAGGAGTAACGTGATAAGTGTCACCTTCGCTTAATTTTAGCGAAGAAATGCCTCGCCTTCCATGTCCAGAGACGACAACTTCTAGCTCACCTGAAACAACAAGTATAGTCTCTTCTTTCTCTTCGTGATATTGAAGGCTTAGTTTGTGACCTTCTGTGATATAAAGAAGCTTTCCGACATAGTCTTTGGTTTCAGCCCAAATGACTTCCTTACCCCAAGGCTTAACAACTTCTCTCTTTCTATTCAACATCTCTAGCATTTTCACTCCATCTGTATAGTTTTAGTGCGTATTTCATTTCTTTTTCATATTCTGACATTTCGACGGAGTACCCATGTTCAGCCATAAAGTGATAGCCTAGGTACCAAGCAAGGGACTCTCCAAACATAATGTCTTTCGTGTTTCTAAATAGTTCGTCCATGTCATAAATTACATGTCCAGTCTCGTGTATCAGGTGTATTATTTTCTGCATTATAGATGTTTTGTCGCCAATATCTATAATACCAAAAAGCTCCAACTCCTCAACTTCATCGTCAGGAGTTGGAGTCCAAAATGATATGGGTCCGTGAATCTCTTCAACACTAACATTGAAAGAGTATTCAACTAAGACCGACATCTCTTCAAATATCTTCTCCAGATGCTCTTCGCTCATAGAACTTGACAAGTTCCGTGTATCCACCGATAAGTTTATCATCCAAACCATCCTCCTTCAAAACAATGATTGGTACAGTACTGTGACTATAAATAGTCTTGTAGTGGGACAATAGTTCGCTCGAATGGTCTACACTGCAGTATTCAAACTGTTCTTTCTTTTCAATAAGTAGATTTTTAGCTTTTATACAAAAAGGACATTCGGTCCAGCAAATAATTTTAAAATACCTCATTAATCCCTCAATAACTGTTTTTTATTTAGCTTCCGTCGCAATTCTGCTGGTGATCCAACAACCACGATGGAACGTGATACTGGACCTTCCATGATGGTAATTCTGCTAAACTGCGCTTCGGTTGAGAGACCTAGCCCATGGGCTTCATTTATCATTTCGCTTGGCTGTTCTCTCCTGATTGTTGTAACCGCTGCTGGAGAGATATGAATTTCATCCAAGTGAACACGATCTCCTTGAGGTTTAAAAACTTCAATTAATTTTACTAACATTTTTTCTCCTTAGATGCATTATGTTTTTCTTATTTGTTATCCATTCTCGACCATCTGCTATTACTTTGACGAAATCAGGGTCCTCATCTGTTGAACTCAAAAAGATGCCAACTTCTGGCTTCTGAGTTATTTTAATCGCCTGTGGATTTTGGGCCGCTCTTATCAATAGAACGGTCTCCTGGGGAATCCAAATCAGGTCTCCGTTGGTGAACATTTTCTTCTCCTTGTTGATGTATTAAATATCCTTCTGTAATTGCTTGTATGTCCGACAGTCTTGAATCCATTGCTGACAAAGTTAACCGCATGCGGTCTATCAATGTCAACGCCGTTTCCATGTCTTCTTCTGCTAGCAAGTCTTCTATTTGTTCTGATTGTCTCAATATGTATCTTACTTTTCCTGATACATATGTATACAATTGATCCACTTCTTCTGGAACTTCATTCATTTCCGCTCCATAACTAATTTTTACTCTCACGTATTCTCCATGATTTTTTTTATAACATTTCCATAACCGCTTTTGCAATAAGACCGATGAACCCAAGCCCAACAGTCCAGATTACTCTGGACATGTTGTCTTGCCACTGTTCAACATCTCTAAGTCGTGCGTACAGACCAGTCTCAGGATTATAGATAGCTTCTTTGATTGACTTAACGTCATTAATCATCTCATCTTGCTTGGTGCCCATATGTTTTATATTTACAGTAAGCTCCATTAAAGCTTGTTTAATTTCGTTCATTTCATTCTCGCTCATAATCGTGATCCTCCGGTAGTTACGACTTTATACTAAATAGTCTCAAACTTTTACAACAGCATGTGACGTTGTAAGTAGTGTGCCGGCTGCACTTGCTGCATTCTCTAAAGCACATCGAGTAACCTTTTTAGGATCAATGATGCCAACGCCATAAGCATCTGCTACATTTCTGTTTAAGAAATCATAACAATCGTTCACATTTGATGATAAGATTTTCTCAATGATTAGATCTTCGGATTCCCCAGCATTTCTTGCCATGGCCCTTACAGGAGCCTCACATGCCCTCAGAACGATTTTGGCTCCGAGGTCCTGCTCTTCATTAGAAAGAGACACAGAAAGGTTTCTAGCTATCTTAAGCAGCGCAACACCGCCACCGATGATGACACCTTCTTGCTGTGCGGATCTGACTGCTTCCAAAGCATCATCAATGCGATGCTTCTTCTCAATCATCTCAACTTCAGTTGCAGCACCAACTCTAATGATAGCCACTCCAGAGGCAAGACGAGTAATTCTTTCTTGTAACCTCTCACACTCTTGGAGATTTTCTGTTTGCTGGATCTCATTCTTGATCGAATCAATTCTCGCATCAATCGCTTCCCAATCACCTTTACCTCCAACGATGGTTGTCCATCCTTTTGTGACATTCAATGACTTTGCTTGACCAAAGTCGTTTAGCTTTACTTCTCTCAAAGACATTCCTGCTTCTCGCGAAACAAAGGTTGCTCCTACAGAAGCTGCTAAGTCTTTCATAATGCTGCGGCGTTCTTCACCGTACTTTGGAGCACGAACGGCAGCAATCTTCATCGTTCCCCGAACAGCGTTCGCAATGAGTGCCGCAAGCGCTTGGCCTTCGACATCCGATGCCACGATGAGTAAGGGTCTCGCATCTCTTGCTGCAATTTCCAAGGTCGGCATGATTTGATCGACGACTTCAAGTTTCTCATCTGTAATAAGAATAAGTGGGTTATCATAATCTACCGTCCCGTTACGTTCATTGTTTATAAATTGGCTAGAAAGGTATCCAGAATCAAACCTGAAACCTTCTATGAGATCGAGCGTCGTACTCATGCTTCGAGCTTCCTCGACGAGTACAGAGCCATCCTTACCCGCTTTATCAACAGCAGTTGATATAAGGGTTCCAATGACCGGATCGTTGTTTGAGGAGATCGTTGCAATGTGCTTGATATCCTCAACTGTTTCGATTGGTCTTGCCATGGTATTTAACTCTTCAACAATGAGATCGACTGTCTTGTCAATACCTCGCTTCAATTCAACAGGAGAAATTCCTGCTGTCAAGTAGCGTTGTCCTTCTGTTAAGATTGCTCTTGCGAGAACTGTTGATGTGGTTGTACCGTCGCCGGCTGTCTCCACTGTTTGCTTTGCCGCTTGCTTGATGACTTGGGCTCCAAGGTTTTGGAACGGCGAGTCAAGTTCAATAAAGTCAGCAATCGTTACTCCATCCTTTGTAAGGACGGGAACTCCCTGTTCTTTGTGGAACAACGCGACGGTTCGCCCTCGGGGACCGAGAGTTGCCGCGACGTTGTCCGCTAAGATATTGACACCCTCAACAATCTCTTGATTGAGCGGGGTGCCTTGTTTGTAATGTTTTTGCATTAAGCCTCCATTTGGTTGTATATATATTATAACATCAAATGGAGGGTTTGTCAAGTCATTTCTTGAAAGATTCTGAGATTAATTTTTTTAGAAAGTTTGCTGTGATAACTTTGCTTTCGTTGAAAGCTTTTTGACTGCCTAAGTCAGATGAAAAAATCTTTTTAAAACTACTTTTGATATCAGTATAATCAGTCGCAACCGCATTGACATAATCTTTTGCCGATGCTGTTCCATTACTTAGTTGACCGGACTTTCCTGATGCTTTAGCTGCTCTATATTCTTCAGTATTTTTTTGCATATTCTGAAGTCTTTGTGCGGCATCTAAAATTGATTTAAACAGTGGATTTTCTGAGTCATTCTCAATGTAGCTAGCTACTTGTTCACCGACTTTTACATATGATGTACTCGGGTCCTTAAGCACGGGTATTTTTAGAAAAGGATTGTTCTTATTATAGTTTGGTTCTGGTGAGGTGCCTGTTTTTTTAAATGCTGGCGTTAATGTTACAAAATCGCCTGATGAATTCAGTTGTTCGGCTTTGACATGTTTAAGCGCCGATTGCCTTGGGCCGATTTTATTCAACCTAGTTATATAAACATTTAAAGTATTGTATCCTTGTGACTTTGTGGCGTTGGCGGGGCTACCTTCTTTTTGTATAAAAACATAATAAACAGGACCCATTCGTAAATGGTCCTTCATTCCAATCTCATGCTGAGGGTCCCATGAGTTAGAGCCGCCTTTCATGGTAAATTTTGAGCTAAAAAATACTTTTTCCTTATCTAGATAAGAAATAACATCAGAAGTTCCTTTACCCGGTGGCTTGAATCCCATGATAAGTCCAGCTAACATTGCTTCCATTACAAAACCGGCTTCACTACCTCCCATCGTTTTTGACAAGTTTGCGAGATTTGAAAATACCATCATAGCGTTCGAAATTTTAAAAATCTCATTGTCTTTAACGCCTTTCAAGCTTTCATCATTTTCAATTAAATCAGCAACACCTTTAAGGTATGATAGTTTCGCTGCTAAGTCATTGCCCGGGACTGCTCTAAAAACGTTGTATAAGGTAGAGTCCACACCCACTTGGTTGCTTGGTTTGCCGGTGGCTTGGTTGGCGGTTTTATTTATATCATAAGCCGCTGCTGGGTCAACTCGACCCAAGGGTTGATCAAAACTTCTTTTGTCAACACTCACGCCATCGTTGCTAATTTCCAAGGGCGAATCGTCCGGAGATATATCTGGGACTTGAGTGTCACCAAGAGCATCAATAGGACCTTGGGCTGCTAAAACTTGGTTAATATAGGCGCCTACGGCTGGTGAGGAGTTTTTGGCCAGCTTTTGCAAAATTGGTTTTAAAGCAGGAATTGATGCTGCAGCATCAATATCTTTTTTGGAGAGATTCTTGACATCATTATCTCTACTTGTGACTTTGTCAATGTCCGCCTTGGTCGGGTCGGTACCTTTTGCTCCGAGTGCGTCTCTGGCATCTTTTGCGGTGTCGTTTTTCCATTTTATAGTTTGAAACTCGTTCAACTGCTCTTCTTTTAAAACCTGCTCAATAAGTTTCTTGATTGTATCTTCTGTAATTTTATTAGTCATTTTTTATGCTCTCCAATATTGTTTTTAAGTCCAAGTTCGCACAATCGATCTTGCCTCTCTTTAAGTGATAGTGGCTCACAAAGCCTTCAAAACGTCCGTCAGCAGCTTTTTTGCTTACGGTAGTGTTTGTATTGCCCGAGCGGTCCAAAGGAGCTTCAAGGGGTATTCCCGTGGCTTCATGGACGGCTTTCATGAGAGCCTTCAAGGCCTCGTATTGTTCAGGATAAAAATCCATGAAAGGATCAAGAGTCTTGCCATGGACTTTTGCACCTTCGACCAAGGGTCTTTCGCCTAAGCCGTTCTTCTTGTACCATCCTTGATATTTGGGATAGTAAGCGTTTGCTATTTCAACACCGATTGACTTGTTGTTCCAAGTTCTTCCTCCGGCATGATAAGCAACGTCGTTCATATCCATAAACTGATAGATGGTCCCATCGTTGTCAATGGCGAAGTGAACTGAGATGCCTCGCTTCTCGAGAACTCTGTGACATGTCTTCGAAGACAAGCATACGTCCCAGTGACAAACAAAGAAAGACGGCTTCCGTTCTCCAACATGCTTGCGCAATCCTTTGGTCAACTTCAGTCCGTCCCCTTCAAAGAACAATTTTACTTTTGGCCAATCAATTGGAAAGTAGTCACCATTACAAATGATAAACTTTTCTCCGGTTGATGTCTTCGCAGGGCGGAACTCTTCAATGTCCTCCATGCGTTCGTTATAAAGAACACGGAAAGTGCCCGGGCCGCAAAGCCCGTCAGCACTCATGCCGTTTTTCTTTTGAAACTTTTTGATGGCAGCGACTAAGTCCTCATCAAACTCGTCACACCCAAACCACTCCGGCTCCCAACCCAATTTAGCCGATGAGCTTTCGTTGTAAAAGTCCTTATCCATTTTCTACTCCAAGATTTCGTCAGCAAGGCCTTTTTCAATTGCTTCTTCAGCAGTCAAATAGACGTTTACTTTACGATTAATTAGTGTTTGGATTTGTCTTTTGGTCATATTTGTTTCATTACTCATTGCTTGAATGTAAGAATCTTGAAGACTAACAGTTTGCTCGAGTTCGTTCTGGAGATTATGAATATCTCCAACTTGACCACCGTTGACTGCATGGATCATAACACGACAATGTTTTCCGATCTTGCGCTTGCCTTTGGTTCCCGATGCCATCATCAAAGTTCCGGCAGACATCACCTTTCCAAGTCCAATAGTCTCAATGTCGCAAAACTTCTTACAGAAATTGACAACGTCGTAGATTCCAAACATCTCATCAGCCGAACCGCCATAGGTAGATACGTACAATTTGATCGGCTCAGCTCTCTCGGCATCCTCTTCTTTGGTTTGCGACAACACTAAGAGTGCTGAAATTAAATCTGCGGCTCTTTCTTCAGTGACTTCACCCACAAACATGATAGACCGTGCTTCAGGGCTCTTTGCTCCGCCGGCGCCTCCACCAAGAAGGTCCATTAGGGTTATCTGTTGTGCATCTTCTTCTGCCTCAACATCTTCGGAAACTGATTCTTCTGACATTTCCTCTTCAGAGATTTCCTCTTCTTTAGCCTTCTTTTTAGGCTTCTTAGTTTTCTTACTTAGATTTTGCATATTTACTCCTATGTTGTTTTGTGATATATGACTTCATCTCAGAAAAATTCTTATATCTTATAATATTTGTATGGGCAACCGGTATATTTTTTAACATTTCTTCTATTTTTTTATTTGCAAACGTATCAAACTCTTTGCGATTTGCTCTTCTCAACAATTCTGCTTGTTCTTGAGGTATTTTTGCTGCGACAATTATAGTCTCTAACTGATTTATACTTACTTCATAAGCACTCAGTAACAAGACACCATATGTCAGCATTGCGTCTTCCAACAAGGTAGATGCTGTAACAGCAGATGACAAAATCGTTATTATGTACGTGAGAATAATTCCTATTGAAAAGGATAAAATAATATTTAACATGGTTCCTCCATCAAAAAAAGAGAGGACAAAGCCTCTCTTTAATTATAACATGAAACGGTATGTTTGTCAAGTAAATTTAATTACTTTCTTCCCAAAGCGCGATTCAATTTTGCTTCATGCAACTTAGCTGCCTTCAATCGCTTAGCAACACGCTGAGCAACTTCATTTACAACTTCAGTTCTAGAAGGTGTGTAACTAATTCCACGCAATGCTTCCATCAATGCTTCTTCAGCATCTACTTCTTCAGCGCCGTCTTCCATGCCCATATCGGGAGCTTCTTCTCCACCCATTTCCATGTCTTCCATTCCGCCCATTGCAGCTTCAAGTTTTGAACCAAGATCGATGATTGCTTGAGCTTCGTCGTCAGTCAACTCAAGGTCTCCGTCCATTTCTGCTGGTTCTTCTTCTTCCATTTCAGGAACTTCATCAGCTTCAGGTGGCACATCGTCACCCAAGTCTGCATCTTCCAATTCTTCTTCTTCTTTCATAACAGCGTCATCATCACGCATGTTATACATTTCGTTAATTGGAGCAACATTCGCAAGTCTTTGAAACCTTCGAACTACTGCTTCATTTAGTCTTTTTTTAGCCATAGCATAATCTCCTTAATAAATCTAGATTGTAACATAAATAGAGCCTCTTATTAGAAAAGGCCATTTGATAGTTTAAATTTCAGGGTGTTGTTTTGCAATAAAATCAAACAACCCTTCAATGTCGTCTTCATCGATACCAAGTTCTTCCAATAGTGCATTACTTTTTTCCAAATCTTTACGAGCAAATTTGCTCGTTCTTTTGGAGTGCTTCTCGCTTCGATCTCTATATTCTTGTATAAAGTTTACCATCGCCTCATCATCTTCAACCACTGCCTCACAGCATGCTCTAAAAAATTCTGACATTGTCATATTGTATTTTTCCAAGCTTGATTTAAATCTTATGTGCGAATCCTTGTCGGCATAAAAGTGTACTCTTTTGGGATCTTTAGTTTTTTGTTTAGACATTTTATTTTCCTGTGCTTCCATAGCCACCTTCGCCTCGAGAGGAAGGTGTTAGATTGTCGACTTCCTCAAACTCAACAAGTGGATAGGGCATTATTATCAATTGACCTATCCGGTCGCCAATATCATACTCTTTTCCGTAAACAGAAAGAGTGTATTTCATCATAATTTCTCCACGATATCCACTATCAATCACTCCTACGCAATTTGTCAAAGTCTGACCTGTCTTGTAGACCGATGACCTTGGAAACAGTAGGCCGACATGCCATCGAGGTATCTCGACAGCAATGCCAGTTTTGTAAGTGATAGTGCCCTCATCAGAAACAACATCTGTAGCAGTCAAGTCCATTCCCGCATCACCATCTTTGGCATACTTTGGAATGACTGCATCTGGATGTAATTTTTTGATTTTTACTTTCACTACTCCTCCTGCTCAGCTGCTGGATCTGTTGTTGCTTCTAGAATAGCATCGAACTTTACATGAGCAAGGCGAATATTTTCTATTGTTTCTTCCATTTGCTCCTTAGTCATCTCTTCAGAATATGATTGCTCTTCCAAAGCACGCAAATACATGTTGTGAAGTTCTGCTAAAGAATATGCAGCAAGCGCCAAATCTCTATTGGTGAGCTTGACTTCTGATTTTTGATTTAGTGTTTCCATTTTATACTCCTTGTGTTAGTGTAATGGATGAAGCACGTTGAATATAATCAACCGCTGCTTCAATGTTTGTAAATTGTGTGGTAATTGGAATATCGCCACTCATGCAAAAGGCAACATGATTTCCCATCATCTTTATTGATGTGATGTTGCTAGCGTTCACCGCTATATCTTCATTGTCATAGCCTTTAATTATTATAAATCTCATTGTCCCACTCCTTTCGTCTTAAGTGCCTGAACCATGTCAATTAACTGTGACATGTCTGTGTCATCTTTCGCAAGACGATAAGCCTTTACTGCTAATGAGATTTCTCCCTTTGTAAGCCAACCATTTTCAACATAGTTTGCTTTAAGGTCTCGCTTCTGTTCCTTATAGGGCTCCATCTCTTCCTCTAGCACACGTATGCTATCAATATAGTCAGCCATGTGCTCTTCGGTTGTTTTAGCATCATCTGCCTTGGCTACCACTGCCATTGGTGTAACTTGGTTAATACCAGATACGAATTCAAAACCACTCATAATTCCTCCATTGTTGGTTTGTATATTATAATATAACATGTCTC
>Ga0098048_1000999_pt1 | contig 12776 bp, 13 predicted proteins | sample 13_taG_FD_75052 | JGI IMG/M metagenome (GOLD analysis project Ga0098048, IMG submission 75052) | Marine viral communities from the Subarctic Pacific Ocean - 13_ETSP_OMZ_AT15268 metaG | ecosystem: Environmental > Aquatic > Marine > Oceanic | place: Pacific Ocean | collected 2015-01-16 | reverse complement strand
TCAAAATAGAAAGCGAGGTAGCCCATGGGTAAAGGAATGAAACCTAAAAAGGGATACAATCAAAAGAAATATCTCGACAACTACGACTCTATTGTATGGAGTAAACCTAAATCTAACACACAAAAGAAAAAAAATGAGCGACCTTAAATTCGACAACAAGCAACTCAAAGCTTGCCTGAAGCAACGAGACCACGACATTGAAATGCTCAAGCAACAACGCAATGTTTTAATACGAGTTCTTGACTCAGAGTTCAGCATCAATGGACACTTTACAGAGGACTATTCAAACATAGTTCTCAGGAGTGCTTTCATTGTAGAAGATGAGGACAAGTGGCACTCACAAATCACATCAATGCCCCAACTAATTAAACACCTATACAACAACCAACACAAAACCAATATCAAACTATATGAAACCCACCGATAGCAGAAACTTATTCCATGCAAACACAATCAAATCAAAACATCAGTTAGACTTAATAACACCTGCCGAAAGTAAGCAAGTAAACAGAGCCTGGAAAAAGTTTTGGAGAAAGCGAGGGTACGACAGACCCTTTAGTGTACATAGTCACTTGTTGGGAGTCTTTGACTTACCGAAGCACCACCACTCATGGCACTAAATGTTATGTTTAGTTAATTTAACCTTTACACTTGATTCCAAATGATTCAGAATCTAAGAAACACACTTAACTTTGGGAGTTCTCCCACAACTTAGAAAGTAAACACACAAAAATGAGCGTTAGAATTAAACACAATAAATACATGGCTGACTTTATGCTTGAGGGCAAGAGAGTCAGAAGAAGTTTTGATACTGAACTAGATGCACAAGCATTTGAAATAGAAACAAGGAGACAACACCAGTATGGTAAGCCCCTTGAAGAATTAGAAAACAACAAAGTTTTTACACTACGACAGATGTTAGACAAAACATTTGTTAAATACTGGCAAGGTAGACCAAACGAAGAAGTGAGTGGGGTCAACATGAGGATACTTGAGGGGTTCTTTAAACCACACACACCACTCGCTTCTATTGATACTGAAAAGGTAGATGATTTAATCATGCACCTACAAGCCAAAGGCAATAGCCCCTCAACAATCAACAGTAAACTATCAACACTCAGTAAGTGCATAAGGTTTGCCCACGACAGAGGATACATCAAAGTTAAACCAAAGATTGAGAGACCAAAGGTAAGCAACAACGCTCGCCTAAGATTTCTAAGTGAAGACGAAGAATCAACTGTTATTGAAGCAATACAAACAGAGGACTTTAGGGATTTCTTTGTGTGGTCTATTGATACTGGGCTGCGACCGAGTGAATCTCGTAACCTACGAACAAGAAACATTCGTAAAGATGATGCTTTGGGGTGGGTTGTTGATGTTAAGATAGTTAAAGATGTTGCAGGCACTACACTACCCAGGACTTTACCACTAACTGACCGAGCAGTTTCAGCATTCAAAAGGTTATGCGAACAATGTGATGGGTGTGAGATTGACAGACCTTTTTCTTGTTTTACAAAAGCAGAGATAAGAAAGCAATGGGATTGGGTACGAGGTGTGCTTGGTAACACCGAAAAAGAATTTGTGTTCTATCTTACTCGTCACACTTGTGCATCAAGGTTGGTGCAACGAGGTGTTGACATCACGATTGTGCAAAAGTGGATGGGTCACAAGAACATTCAGACGACTATGATTTATGCGAAACTTATTCCTGCGAATTTACTTGACGCTCGAAAAGCCCTTAATTAAATCAGAGTAACCACTTTATGAGAACAATTAAACTAATAACCAAACAGGTTTCAAAAACCAAACCTAAATCAAAATATGGCAGAAAAAAATAACACAGTCTACGCACCTGAAACTGAAAAGATTTTGGTGCGAGGATTAAATGCAATGACCAAGGCTTGTGATGCCTTGACTAAACAAAACGAAACCCTTAATAAAGACATCGAGGGTCTTAAAAATAAAATTAAGAGACTCAGTGATAGAGTTTTAATTGATAAAGGCAATGATACAGATGTGTCGTAAACAGAACATTCAAAAGTCGGTGACAAAGTGGTGGCAAATCGGTGACAAAATGCCACTAATATTGTCACCAGTGGGTTGTTCCGTAAACACACCTAACTCATTGTATTTATTATTAAATAACATGATGCGAGCGTGGCGGAATCGGTAGACGCACTGGACTTAAAATTCATATAAATTATTTACCTACTTTTTTCTCAATAGATTCAAACCCTTACCCTACACCAAATATTTATTTCATCCAAGTAAACTGATTGTTCAAGTCACGAATTTGGTGACAATACCACTATGCTAAATCAAGAAAAACTCAATGCCGATATGTCGGAAATAGGCAAAGGTCGCTATCGCAATAAAATCGAAAGTGCCAAGGCAAGAGAGGTCGAAGGAGAAACTAAATATGGTCAGCGTTTGATGCGAGGTGCATTACCAACTTTGACTAAAGCTATCGAGGATTCATTCAAGACTTGGAAGAAACCAAAGACGAAAGCTAGATGGCAAATTGATATAGTTGAGAACAAAGCCCCAGTGATTGCATTCATAACTATCAAAGCAGTAATTGATAGTATCACACTTCGTAAACCAATGAGCAGTGTTGCTGCTTTTGTAGGTGCAAGAGTCGAGGATGAAATCAGATGTGCATTCTTGGTTAAGAACAACACAAAGGGTGAAGGTATCATCAAAGGAGCTAAGAGTAAGCGTGGTGGTCTTGGTAATGTACGAAGACATATCCGTAGGTCAATGCTTCACGAAACCGAAAAGGGATTGATGCCTGAATGGGAAGGTTGGAGACAACGAGACCGACTATCATGTGGATTAAATTTAGTAGAGATACTGCGAGTAAGTACAGGGTTGATAGAATATATCTATGTCCATGATGGAAAGAGGAAGAAGAAGTCACCGACTAGATATGTAACTGCAACCAAAGAAACATTACAATGGATTGAGGATTATAATACAGACCGAGAACTCCTCGAACCATTTTGGCTACCAAGTGTGGAACTCCCAACACCTTGGCAGAGCGTTTGGGAAGGTGGGTATAGCTCCTCCGATACTTACCTCCCCAAACTACCTTTCATCAAGTCTACTAACATGGACTACATTCGTTCAATCAAAGGGAAGATTGATGAGCCAATGGAAGCGTGTAATCTAATTCAGAATACACCTTGGGCAGTGAACGATAATGTTTACAAGGTTATGGAGTGGGCTTGGACTAACAATGTCCAGGTGGGTGAGCTACCTAATCGTGAAGATGAAGAGCTACCTGATATACCTAATGACTTTCATACAAACGAAGAGAGTAATACTATATGGAGACGGATAGCCGCAGGTATCTATGGTCGCAACCTATCCACAAGAAGTAAACGATTGTTGACATCAAAGACTTTGTATGTAGCAGAGAAACTAAAAGGTAATCGTTTCTTCTATCCAAGTAACTGCGACTTTAGAGGTAGGGTTTACAATGTCCCTGCCTTTCTTGGTGTTCAGGGAACTGATATGTCACGAGGGCTGCTTCAGTTCTATCGTTCAGTCAAGATTAAGAATGATAATGATGCGAGATGGTTAGCTATACATGGAGCGAACACCTTTGGTAATGACAAGGTATCACTAGACGAAAGAGTTAAGTGGGCTTATGACTTTGCAAAGATAGCAATAGACATAGCACAAAACCCAACCGAACATTTACTTTGGACAGAAGCTGATAGCCCCTGGCAGTTCCTTGCTTGGTGCTTTGAATGGCGTAACTACATGGTAAACAAGAAGATAGACAGCTTCTTACCAGTGAACATGGATGCTACCAACAATGGATTACAAATACTTTCTATGCTCACTCGTGATGAGTATGGTATGGCTGCAACTAATGTTCTCCCTACCGATACACCTGCCGACATCTACCGAGTTGTATCAGATAAAGTTCTTGAGCAATTACAGATAGATGCCCAACAAGGTGTTGAGTTTAGTAAGCAGTGGTTAGACTTTGGGTTAGACCGAAAGACAACCAAGCGACCAGTGATGTGTTACAGTTATGGTCTTACTCCATATTCTAATCGTGCCTACATCAATGATTGGTATGAGGACACAATACACAAAGATAAAAAGAAACCACGCTTTGATGAGAACATAAGATATAGAGCAGTTCATTATTTATCTACACTTGTATGGAATGGTATTGAGTCAGTCTTGGATAGACCTAAGAAGTGTATGCAGTGGTTTCAAGAATGTTCTAAGTTAGTATCAGAACAACAACAACCTATTAAATGGATTACTCCGAGTGGTTTCCCAGTACACCAAGAGTATCACAAGATGCACGAGAAAAAGATTAGCACTTGGATTGGTGGTACTGCAACTCATGTAACTTTTTATGATGCAAAGGATGCTATCTCATCTCGTAAACAATCTAATGGTGTAAGCCCCAACTTTGTCCACTCGTTAGATGCTTCAGCACTACACAAGACAGTCATCTTGAGTAACCAACAAGAAGGTATCTTTGACTTCAGTATGGTGCATGACTCATACGGAACTCACTCAACAAACTGTGATGCTATGAGCCGAGTGATAAGAGATGTGTTTTTTGAGATGTTTAGTGTTGACCTCCTTCAAGATTGGAAACATCAATTAGAACAACACAACCCTGACATCACCTTCCCTGACCCTCCTGAGTATGGGAACGCAGACCTAACACAAATCAAAGATAGCGAATACTTTTTTAGCTAATGCAAATAACTCTAATCAATAGAAAGGAAACGCAAATAATATGGCAAATACAATAACAACACCTCAGGGTAAAGCAGTTTACCCTCGTATCGATACACCTGATACCAAGTTCAATGAAGATGGATTATACTCATGTAAACTTCATGTGAGTGAAGACGACTTCAGAGCTTTTGAATTAGGCATCGATAAATTATACAAAGTAGCTTACGATGCTGAGTGTAAAGCTCACGATAAGAAACTCAAACAATCACCTAACAAACCAGTGAGGATTACTCCTGATGGTGACTTTGAGATTTACGCAAAGCAAGTTGCTCAAAGACAAACAAAAACAAAAGGACTCATCGAGTTCACTGTTGCTTGTTTCGATAGTGACGGAAATAAAATCTCTACCCCAAAGATAGGTAGTGGTTCAGAACTTAAACTAGCAGTCGAGCCAAATTTTTGGTTCATACCTAGTCAAGGTTTCGGCTACACCCTACGACTAAAGGCAGTCCAAGTGATTGACTTAGTTGAGTATGGTGGAGGTAGCTCCGACAACTATGGTTTCGGTAAGAGTGAAGGTGGATACAAAGGAGAGTCCTTCAACGAAACCTTTACGGAGACTAATGAGACGCAGACAGAACAAGCTCCGTTCTAATTCTCCCTATCGTTCATCTTTCGAGGAGGAAGTTGCCGATGTATTGAAAGATGCAAAGGTAGCTTTCTTCTACGAAAGTTTAAGATTGGAATATTACCGAACAAGTCACTACAAACCTGATTTTATTTTACCTAATGGAGTTATACTTGAAGTCAAAGGATACTTTACACCTAGCGATAGGACAAAACATAAACTTGTTAAGAAGTGTCATCCTAACTTGGACATCAGGTTCGTCTTCCAAAACGCTTTCAACACACTTAGTAGAAAGAGCAAAACAACATACGCAAAATGGTGCGACACTAATGGATTCCTTTGGTGTCACCAGGAAATACCAAACACATGGCTGAATTAATACCACTAAAAACACACCAACCTTGCCCTGATTGTGGCAGCAGTGATGCACTTACAATCAACACCAACGGAACAACTAAATGTTATTCGTGTGGTGACTTCACTTCAACAGATGAACCCACTGTTGAGGAGATAAATAACAATTTCATAAAGGGTAAAATAATGCCACTTCCCAAGAGGGGTATTCATGAAGAAACCTGCAAGAAATACAACTATAAAATAGGAGAAGTCAACGGACAGACAGTCCATGTCGCCAACTATTATGACTTAAACAAAAAACTTGTTGCCCAAAAATATCGTTACGCTGATAAGACATTCAAGTGTAATGGTTCTCCTACTCACTTCTTCGGTCAACACCTATTCCCCAATGGTGGTAAACGATTAGTTATTACCGAAGGTGAGATAGATTGTCTTACTGTTAGTCAGGTTCAAAACAATACTTGGGAAGTGGTCTCTTTAAGTTCAGGAGTCCAAAGTGCTAAGTCATTATTCAAACGACAACTAGAATGGTTGAATAAGTTTGAAGAGATTGTACTTATGTTTGACTCTGATGAGGCAGGCAAGCAAGGCATGGAAGATGTAGCCCACATCATTCCTGCAGGTAAATGTAAGATAGCAAACCTACCAATGAAAGATGCTAACGAACTACTGTTAGCTGAACAACCAAAAGAAATCCTCAAGGCAATATGGAATGCCAAGGTATGGGGACTAGATGCAATCGTTAGTGGTGATGACTTATATGAAAGACTTACATCGCCCAAGAACTTTGAGTCTATACCATATCCGTTTGAAGGTTTGAACAAAGTAACAAGAGGTATTCGCACAGGAGAGATAATAACTTTCTGTGCAGGTAGTGGTATCGGTAAGTCTCAGATATGTAAAGAGGTTGCCTATAATATACTTACTACTACTGATAAGAAGATGGGATACATCGCACTTGAAGAAAGTGTTGAACGAACTGGTAATGGTATTATCGGTTTACATCTTAACAAACTATTACACCTAGATAACTTCGATGCGAATGAAGAATACAAAGCAGCATACGAAGCTACTGTGGGTAATGGTAGATTTTTCTTGTATGACCATTGGGGTTCTCTCGAAGGAGACAAGCTCGTTGGTCACATAAGATATATGGCTAAGTCATTGGATGTTGAGTACATCGTACTTGACCACATCTCAATCGTTATCTCAGGTAGCACTGAAGGTGATGAGCGTAGGATGATTGACAATCTAATGACTAAACTTCGTGCTTTAGTTGAGGAGTGTAAGATAGGTGTGATACTTGTCAGCCATCTCAAGAGACCTGAAGGTAGAGGACACGAAGACGGAGCAACCACATCCGTAGCCCAACTGCGTGGGTCTGCTGGCATAGCACAACTTAGTGATATGGTTATTGGTTTAGAACGAAACCAACAAGACGAAGAGCATAAGCACCTTACCTCAGTAAGAGTCCTAAAGAATAGATTTAGTGGCGATACTGGTGTGGCTTGTAATCTGAGATGGCGACCTGAGTCAGGAAGACTAACAGAAGAAAAATTAACCGAGGGAGATACAAGTGAAAATTATTTTTAAAATATGGAATATTGTTCAAACTTTAAATATGACCTCAAGGTTGGGCAGGTTGCTGAGAAGCAAGTCGCAGAACTTTTACAAGACAAAAAGATTGAAGTCAAACGAGACCTTAAAGCGAAGACTACTGGCAATTTATATATCGAGTATGAATCCAGGGGCAAGCCATCAGGAATATCTCGCTCCGAAGCAGACTATTGGTGCTTCGCTTTTGAAAACCTTTTTATCTTTATTTCAACGGAGAAACTCAAGGAGATGATTGAACCGATGAAAGGAAGCACAATGGATAAACGAGGTGGAGATAAGAACTCCAGTAAGGGAATCCTTTTACCACTAGAACGATTAACAGAATTAAAATGAACACACTAATATTCGATATTGAAACAAACAACATTACCGATTGGGCAACTCTAAGTGATTTAGAGACTGTCCATTGTTTGTCTATATTGGATGTTGCCGATGGGGAGATGACAAGTTACAACTCACTCAACGATGACATTGGATATGGACTTGATAAGTTAGCTGAAGCAGAAACAATAGTAGGACATAACATCATTGGCTTTGATGTCCCTGCCCTACGGAAGTTGTATGGCTTCAAGCATCCTAATCTAATTGATACACTTACACTAGCTAGATGTATTAACCCTGATGTGCGTAACGATGACTTCAAACGAGAAGGCTTCGATAAAACATTGATTGGTTCTCACTCACTCAAAGCGTGGGGCAAGCGTATCAATGTACTCAAAGATGACTATGGTGAAACTTCTGATTGGTCGCAGTGGTCTCAAGAGATGCAAGATTATTGTGAGCAAGATGTTCGTGTAACCTTAGCACTCTACAACTGGTTGATGAGTAAGCAACCATCAGAACACATGGTTAAACTTGAGCATCAGTTTGCAATGCAAATGCGTAAGCAAGAGTATAATGGTTTTCCATTTGATGGGGCTAAAGCTACTGACCTAATGGAACAACTAATGCTAGAGCGTTGTGAGATAGAGACAGACTTACAGAAAGTATTTCCTCCTAACGAAGAACAAACTAAATCACAATGGTGGGTCAATGCTAATGGGGACAAGTTCCCTACAAAGAAAGCAATGGTCGAGAGTGGTTACAAACCTAGTGAATGTTTCAAGGGTGACTACAAAACTAAATCTATACCATTCAATCCTAATAGTCGTGACCAAATATGTGAGCGACTTATGTCACAAGGTTGGAAGCCTGCAGCTTACGAAGGTAAACGACCTGCAATCAATGAGGGTGTGCTGAAAGAAATCAATACTGATGCTTCACTCAAGTTGTTACAGTTCTTAACTATATCTAAAAGACTTGGGCAACTCCTTGAAGGAAACCAAGCGTGGATTAAACTTACTAGGAATGGAAAGATACATGGAGGTGTAAATACCAATGGTGCAGTTAGTGGTAGATGTACTCATCAAAATCCTAATGTTGCACAAGTACCTTCTGTTCGTAGCCCCTATGGTGGAGAGTGTAGAGAACTATTCACTGCCCCTGAAGGTAAAGTATTAGTTGGGTGTGATGCTAGTGGTTTAGAACTACGATGCCTAGCACACTACCTATACCCCTGGGACAATGGAGAGTATGCTAAGACTATCCTTGAGGGCGACATTCATACTGCTAATCAGAAAGCAGCAGGATTAGAAACTCGTGACCAAGCTAAGACATTTATCTATGCCACCTTGTATGGTGCAGGTGATGCAAAGATTGGTTCTATTGTAGGTGGCACTTCCAAAGATGGTAAGCGTCTGAAGGGTAACTTCAAGAAGAACCTACCTGCATACAGTAAGTTAGTTAGTGCAGTAGAAGCAAAGGTTACATCAGCAGGTTCACTAAACGGACTTGATGGTCGTAGACTACCTTGTCGTTCTCCTCATTCAGCACTCAACTTATTATTACAATCAGCAGGTGCAGTCATAATGAAACAAGCACTCGTTGATTTCGTTTATCGTGCAACTAAAGAATATACACTTCATGCCAATGTACATGATGAGGTTCAGTTTAGTTGTAACGCAGAAGATGCAGAGGTGCTAGGTGCTACCTTTGTGGAGTCCATCAAGAAAGCAGGAGAAACATTAAAGTTCAACTGCCCCCTCGATGGCGAATATCAAATAGGAAATAACTGGAAGGAGACACACTAATGCCGCACGACCACTTAGTCAAAGAAGCCATCATCATGGGCATCAAAGACAAACTCAGAGAATGTAAACAATCTCTTCAACGCAATGACGATATGCGTACCCAATTACTTAAAGAACGCAAGACGATACTTAATCGTATGCAGAAACTAGAAAATTTCAGAAAGGATATATGAGTGATAAAACAATTATTATAGATGGCGATATGATTATATATCGTGCAGCGTTTTCATCAGAGGTGGAGACTAAATGGGATGACAATATATGGACACTCCATTCATCGGAATCAGAAGCGAGAGCCAAGATAGATGAACTTGTTGAAGGTATTGTTAGTAAGCTAGATGCAAAGGAATACATAACTTGTATCAGTGGTAAACAAAACTTCAGACGAGACTTGTACCAGGACTACAAAGCTAATCGTTCAGGTAAGCGTAAGCCCTTGGGTATCAGTGACTTAACTGACTATATGTATGACTACCACAATGGTTTGATAGTAGATAACCTAGAAGCTGATGACCTCATCGGTGTGTTATGTACTAGAAATCCAAAGGAAACTATAGCAGTCAGTGGTGACAAAGACTTCGGTACACTACCTATCACTTGGTATAACCATCTAAAAGATAAAGTTACTACGACAAGTGTTCGTGATGCTAACAAGTTCCATCTTGTTCAGACACTTACTGGTGACGCAGTAGATGGATACAAAGGTCTCAAGGGTGTAGGTATCAAGACTGCCCACAAGATACTCGATAAGTATGGAGCTAACTGGAATACAGTTGTCGAACAATACAAGAAGCAAGACCTTACAGAAGAAGATGCACTGCTAACTGCAAGACTAGCATACATCCTTCGCAACAAAGATTATAACCTAGAAACAAAGAAGATAAAATTATGGACACCAAGGAAACCAAGAAAGTAACATTACCTGACAGTGGGGAACGCTCATTGTTTGATACAGGTGCAGTTAGAGATGCAATGGAGGGTAAAGGTATGCCCTCATTGTTACCGATAGCTGCCCTTCGTGCTGCATCAAAACGATTTGAAGATGGTGCAACAAAATATGGTCGTGATAATTGGCAGAAAGGTATTCCTCTTAGCCGATACATTGATAGTCTCTATCGACACCTATGGCAGTTCATGGAAGACGATAAAACAGAAGACCATGCAGGTGCTATCATTTGGAACGCCATGTGTCTAATCCAAACAGACCAATGGATACAAGAGGGTAAGTTACCTAAGTCGTTGGATGATATAAGGAAGAGGGAATGTGAAGTATCCCAACAAGATAAGTGGTAATTATGGACAATCCATTCCCAACAGTCCCTACTCAACTACTCAAAGAGTTGGCAGAAAACTTCCCTCAAAAAGATTTTGATACGAGTACATCATTAAGAGATATGGATTTTCATAATGGTCAACGCTCGGTCATAAATTTTCTTACCCATCAATTCAATATTCAAAACGAAAATATACTAACGAAAGAATAACTATGTGTTCAACTCCTGATATTCCTGAACCAAAAGAACCCCCTGCACCTCCTCCTCCTCCTACTACTATGGCTAAAGCTGTTAAAAATAAAGCAGCTACAAGCCGAGCTAAACGAGGAACTAAAACAGGTGTTTCTTCATTAACAATCAGACGACCATCTGTAAATGTTGGAACTAAAGGTACAGGTGCTAATGTTTCTTATAGCTAATGGCTGATAGAACTCTACAAGTAAACGGACAAGACTTCGTTATCAATCGTGATAAGAAGGCAGATGTAACACAATTAACAGTTAATGGTTCAGCTTTTACAGTTGACCGAACTGCCCCTGTTATTGACTCCGACCCAGTGGGTAACTCAAGACCACTCCTGGGTAAACTTGTAGGTGATGCCGCAGCTGCTTACTCATTGCGTGACCTCAATACAAAACAAGGTGACACTGATGTTGTAAATGTAAGACGAAGTGGTGATAACTTAGAAAAAGTTTTCCAAGCTAAAGATGTAAACTCGATTGAAGATTGGGCAAATGGTAAACAAGAGACTACGCTACCAGCAGATGTAGCAACAGCCGCAGCTGCTTATAGTCTTCGTAAGGTAAAAGCTGATTACAGCGGTGATGCAGTTCGTATTCGTAGAAGCTCAGATGATATTGAGGTAGATGTAGCCTTTGATTCAGATGGTAAGGTAAGTGCAAGTTCTCCTATTACAGATGGTGGAACTGAGTTGACACCAAGCCCAGATGCAGATTTAGGAAGCACAACTGCTACTACACTTGGGGGTTTTCTGACAGAAGACATAAATATTGAAACATCCGATTTTAGCAGTGGAGTAGATGGTTATGAAATAGGTTCATTTGGCGTAATCAGCAGAGAAGCATCCTTTGAGGGAGAAAACGATGTTTTAAAGTATGTACTAAATGGTGGTAGGCACTCATTTAAAAATCAAAATGTGCCTATTTCAAATGCTGGTTCATATACTGTTACCTTAAAATATTATGCACCAACTGCATATAATAATTATTATTTAAATTTTGGCAGTGCTTTTGCTAATAAAACATCTTTATCTGATTACGTTCAAATAACTTCTGGTTCTTGGCAAACAGCAACCCTTACGCTTACCGCTGGAAGCCCAGAGTTCGTTAGCACTCCAGTTGACTTAAATTTAAGAGTATCATCAGCTAATACTGGTTCAGATAGTTTATACGGAACTACCACTCAAGATACTATGTATTTTAAAGATATAGTAGTAACAGCAACTAACAGTGGTGCATTTGTCCACACTTGGTACGACCAAGCTGGGTCAAACGATGCAGTTCAAGAGACTGCTTCTAACCAACCAAAGATTGCAGAGAGTGGAGCATTGCTTGCTGATGGTATAGACTTTGATGGAAGTAATGACGAACTTGAAACTGGTGCTAATATTACTGGCTCTACTATTAATGGATTTGTGGTAGCAAATTTAGATGGAACTGATGGTAAATCATTATATTCGGTTGGTGACACAAAACCAAATGTTTTATTCGGAAACCCATCGTTAGCCTATGTTGTAAATGGGGGAACTGCATTAAGTGGAGGAACGGCACCTACATTAAAAGATACATTATTTACTTCTTTATTTATTAGTGGAGGAACAAGTAAGGGATTTATAAATGCTGTAGAAGTTTCTAGTGGAAGTGCTGGCTCTAATTCAGCTAGTTCAGATAAATTAACAATAGGTAATTTAGAGTCTGGCGATAGATTTATGAATGGTTCTATGAAAGAACTAATACTTTACACTTCAGACCAATCAAACAATCGCTTCAAGATTGAGTCCAACATCAATAACTATTATGGTTTGTACAATGATGC
>Ga0098048_1000995_pt1 | contig 12794 bp, 9 predicted proteins | sample 13_taG_FD_75052 | JGI IMG/M metagenome (GOLD analysis project Ga0098048, IMG submission 75052) | Marine viral communities from the Subarctic Pacific Ocean - 13_ETSP_OMZ_AT15268 metaG | ecosystem: Environmental > Aquatic > Marine > Oceanic | place: Pacific Ocean | collected 2015-01-16 | reverse complement strand
TTCTTTTTCAAGTGTATTAACACGCTTACTAAGTTGTCGAATATCTACTTCAAGGTTTTGATGAGATGATACAAGACCATCAACCTTACCCTCTAATCTCCCTATTGCTAAGAGAAGTTCTGTCTGCCTGTCATCACTCATTGCTGTAGCCCAAGACTACGCATTTGTTCTCCTAGAGATACTTTTTCAGCCATACTAGGAGATATACCTTGTGCTACGGCTTGAACATCCATTGCATAACTTTGTAATAGTTTTTCTGTTGCTTCTCTATTCTGAGCCGTGACAATCAAACCCATTACATTTTGTAAAAAGTCGGTGTTATTCATTTGTGAGTCTTGATACAAACTATATAGTGCGCTTTTAAAATTTTCGTATTCTTTCCTATTTGTGTATTCTTTAGCTGATCCTACTAATGCAGGAATTATAGTTTGCACCACATTTTTTCTAGCAGTAAATGGTTTAATTTTATTGGTGTCTACTGCTTCCATTGCTAATTCTGCAAAACCCGGAGTTGCTAATATCTTCATAATTGTCTCGTTACCTTTTGAAGAAAACATTCTTAATAAATATTCACTTGCTACATAACGAACACTAACAACACCTCTAGCAATACTAAATGATCTGGACAATGCTGCACTATCACTCATTGGTTTTAAATCTTGACCAAATCTTGAAACTTCACCTTTTCTTGAATTATTTGATACTTTAACTAAACCTATTGCATCATCAAACTCATCTCCCAAAACAGTTTTGTATAATTCTCTGCGTAAACCTAGTTCGTTGGAAAGTGCGTTCATGTCAACAAAATCTTGATCTGCTTGTCTTACTACTGTTTTTTCTAGTAATCTTCTAGTTATTCCTCTTCTAATAGAATCTTCAAAAAATTGTGCTTGTTCTGGAGCTTGTTCTCTAACTGTTTTTACCATAAAATCAAAGGCTTTAGCAGAATCCGCACCTGTTTCTTCTTTGAAAATTCTACTTATAATGTTTTCCCCTATATCGTATAGTCTGGTTTTTCCTTTAGAAGCATCAGCAAACAATCTCATACCTATTGATATATTTTCTTCAGCAGTAGCAATAGCTTTATCACCTATTTCTTTTGCAATACTTCCTATTACTTCTGCATTTCCTTGCATATCTTTTGCATTATACAGAGGATCTCCCTCTAATTCAGTAGCTGCATCTCTTTGCAGACTTTTTCTAGATCTACCAGTAAAATTACCCTTATCATCTACTGCTGGAGTTCGTTTTATTATGTCATCAAAATCTTCTGGTAAACCTAATATATCTCTAAAACCATTATCTTTATAAAATAAAGTGCTTTTGTCTAAGTCTAGTTTTTTAGTTATGCTATCTAACATAATTCTTTCTGTCATTTTTTGTTCTGTTAAATCTCCATATAATTCAAGGAGCATGACATCTTTCATTTCAGCATCAAACTTAGTTTTTAATTCTGCATCATCACCTATCATTCTATTATATAAATCTCTGGTAGTAGTAGCACTATCCATTCCTTCTCCAGCATGAAATTGATTGGTTCTATTAAAGTATCTGTTAAATGGAATAGGAATGTCTGTGTCGCTATTATAACTATTCTTTAAACTTTTTGAAAAAAACATTTGTCCTACATTATCTCTATAAAAATCAGAGGCTTTTTTAAGTCTATCAAATACAGGAGATCCCTCTGGAATAGCTACATCTAAATAATCATTTAGTAAACTTTCAGCTTGCATTAAAATTGAAGCACCTTGTCTGTCACCTCTATTTTGTGCATCAAAAGCCTTTTGACCTATAGATGATCTAAAAGCAACAGCTTCTTTAGGAGACAAATTATCAGGCTCTTTTAATTCACCTCTAATTTTAGCAAAACTCTCATCTAAGGAGTTTAATCTTGCTGTTTGTTCTGCACTAGGACTTACAATTTCTCTAAGATTGCTTCTTTCTTGGTCGATGTCTATTAGTTTATTAACAGTATTTATAAATGGTCTAACTTTAGGGTCGTTTCTTGCTAAATCTGTAAATATTTGTTTAGCTTTTTGTATTCCTCCGGGTCCATATTCTAACCCTGTAGTTTTTATAAAATTATTCATGCTTATAACAAAACTAGAAGTATCTATAGTTTGTCCTCTTGCAACACCTCTAAATGCTTCATCATACAATTTATTAGATTGGGTTTTGTTCCTATCAAAAACATCGTTAAATAAATTTATTTGTCTTTGTTTCATATTTTCTATTTTAGGTCTTTTGGCAACTATACCCTCTTTACTTATTAAAGCAGTACCTCTAACACTATCTGTAAAGTTTGCAACAGCTTTTCTTTTTTCTTTAATAGAAGTTTGAATTATATCAAGTTTTTCTAATGTTTTGTTAAAGTTACCATAATTATTTTTAGGATCGGCTATACGTTCTTGAATTAATTCTGAAAGATATACCTGTTCTTCTGGATCTAAATTTTTAATTGTATTGTTTGCTGCATCAAAAGCATTATCAATATTTTTAAATTCATTTGCATTAGCTCTTTCAGAAATATTATAAATATCTCTTAAAGATCGTGAAATATTAGCTTCCATTCTTTGGGGAACAGCAAGGTGTTTTCTATGTTGCTCCATCATATTATTAACCATTTTACGAATAGGTCCAGAAACTCCTTGACCACTTTCTTCAAATCCTTCAACTTTATCTAAAAGTTTGAATAATGCTGTAGTGTAGGATCTTGATGCTGTATCTGCTTGATTCTGTAAATAATCAATTTTAGTTAAGTTTTCAAGTACTTGTTTATAACTTTGAGTTGGTGTAAGTAAACTCGCTCTATTTGCAACTCTACCCATTTGTAAATAACTTTCTTTTGCTCCTTCAAATAAACCTATTGACCAGTTAGCTTCAGTTGCTGATGTTAAATCAGCTAAAATTGCATCTACTTCTTTTACAAGTTTTGGATCAGTAGAGCCTTTTAGTAAACTAGATCTAAGACTTTCTCTTTGTTCTTTAAAAGCTCGATAACCTTTAAATAAAGTATCGTAAACCTCTGGTGTTTCTTGTTTCACAGTAGCTAAAGTTCTTGTGATTTCTCTAAATACTTTACTAGTTTTGGGATTTTCTATTAAACCTTGTAAAAGATTTCTTTCTTGAGCAGTAACTTCAACATCTTTTGCTAGGCTTGCTAAACCACCTTTACCTTTTATAATTTGATCTTTATCGCCTTTAGATATTCCTAATTGACCTTTTTCAATTATATCAAATACAGTATCTAACTGACCATCAAAGAAAAGTTTTGCTGTAGCTCTTGTACCTAATACAGAACCTATAACTGGCATCACGGCTCTTTTACCAATAAATGAACCAAGACCTATTCCTACTATTGGACCCAAGATACTTACAGCACCTAAAATACCGGTAGAGTTAAGAGGGTCCATGTTAGCAAAGGAGTCTTTAAACATTTCTTGTGTTGCACTTGAAGCCACAACACTACCTAATGTTAGAGCCTGTTCAAATGCTATAGTTTGTTTGAGATCACGAGAACTAGTAATTGCTCCTTTTCTTAAACCTGTCCATGTCTTACCAAGCAACCCTTGTCCTGATTGTTTATTTCGTAAAGCAACTAATGCTGCATTAGGATCAAAAACACCATTTTTAGTATATTTAGAATTTCTTCTTACTATTTTTTTTGTGCCTTCAAGTCCAAGCCTTGCTAGACCTGTTATACTCATAGCATTAGCAGCTATTTCTAGTCCACTTAACACAGTTGATTCTGTTGCTCCTAGAGGAACACCACCGGGAGTAGCCATTTCTCTGTCAGGAGAAATTATAGTTTCATCTATTGGTGTTAAATTAAAATAAAATTGGGCTGCTCTTGCAACTATGCCATCTCCTCTGGAAAGCTCTGCAATAAATTTGTCACTTGCTGTTACACCCATCTCTCCATCTGGTATTGCTGCATAAACCATATCAAAGGTTATATTTTTCTTTTCTTCTTCTGTAAATTTATCTTCAACACCAAATCTTCTTGCCATCCATAAAGGATTTTTAACAAAAGGTTGAACATATTTTTGAGCAAAATCTACTGCTTTTGGTTTACGACTTAAAGCAAGATCAACAATATTACTAGGAATACCAGTTACTATAGAATATGCTTGCCTTTGAAAAAGCGTTCTTATACCTAGTGCTTCTTTTGCTCTGATCAAACTTTCTTCATCAAAAGGAGAAGCAGTAATATCTAGAAATTTATTATCTAGTAATCTTTGTGCTTGACCAAACATACCTTCTTTAGATTTTTCACCAGCCTTAATTTCTAGATTGTTAAAACCATACTGTTCAAGATTTCCCAAAACAACTTTATTTTTTATTACATTTTCTTCTATTTCATTAAGTTTTTCTGGGTAGTATTTTTTAAAATGATTAAAAACATTTGGATTATTTTTTACAAGATCATACTCATGTTGCCAATAAAACTTTTTATATTCTTGTGGATTTGCTTGTAGAGTTTTAAGATTATCCTTACCATACAATCTAGCCATCATTTTAGCTAGTGTTCTTTCCATTTGTTTTGGTGTATAGGCATTTTTTTCTACTACTTCTTCTACTATTGGAGTTTTTTCAATAGAACCTATTGCTTGTTGTAACATAGGTTGCTGTTGCTGTTCTTCTTGGGGTATCATTCTAGGATTAAAATTTTCTGTTCCAATATGACGTAGCTTTCCACTTTTTGTTCTTACAGTAAGACGTTCAGCCATATCTTTTGCAGAAATTGGCACAGATTCAGCAGCTAATGTGTAATCAACATCAGCCATTAGTTCTTTACCTTCAATAGTTGTTGGTACTCTCTTTTTTTCCATCTAGTCTGTTTCCTTTAAGATTACAATTTATTTGGGTTTAACGTCATCGGCGTCTTCATCAGATATTAAATTATCCTCCTCTTCATTGCCTATCAAAAACTCTTCTTCTTGTTTTATTTTGTTACCAAATAGATCCACATTGCTATCATTAAGCTCAATCATGTTCTTTGGTCTATATTGATTATAGTATTCAACTATATTTGATGTTGCTCTTGTTCTTCTTGTAGAGTCATCAAGTAGTTTATTGTAAACACCAGTAGCAATATTAGACTGATATTGAGGTTTATTAGGATCTAAAACTCTTGCAATTCCCAACTGTTTTTTATTTTCAACAACTTGATCTTCCATTTTTGAATGAAGATCTCTCATAACTTGTGCAATTAATTTTCTATTTTCTGCTGGATTTGTAGCAAAAGTACCAAATAAAGCATTTTGTGTTGCCATAAAATCAGCGTTAGATACAGCATTACCACCAGCACCCCCTTGAATATATTTTGCAAAAGAAAAGGTAAGAGTTAGTTTTTCCATTGCAAACTTATAAGAGGCAAGAGCTTCAGCATTATTTGGATCGTTTTGTAATTGTAACTCAGCATTTCTTACTTCTTTTGATATAGATTGTAAAACATCTTTTCGTTGAGCTTCACTTAAATCAGTTTTTTCAATTTCAGCAGCAAGTCTAGATTGTATTTGTCCTAAACGATTTTCTTGTACAGCCGTTGTAATTTTTGCTCCGTCAAAAAAATCAAACAATTCTTTTACACCAACAAGTTTATCTAATCCACTTTTTACAAGACTAGAACTCATATTGGTAGTTATAGGTTTTTCTTCAATCATAAGTTGCATAATATTCATAGCACCATCTTGAATATTTCTTGCTCTTTGTATATTCTCTCTTATAGTTTTTCCACCTTCTGGAATAGGATTAAAAGTTAATGGGTTTCCTTGAAAATCTCTTCTAGAATTTTTAATAGCATCTGCCTTTGTTACTATGTTAAAAATATCATTATCAGTCAAATTTTTGTTATTTTTTAGTAGTGCTCTTGTTCCTGCAAAATATTCTTGATCATCTATCTCATCAGTATTATATTCTTTTGTAAGTTTTATAAAATCAGGATTTACATACAAGGATTTAATTTGTGAAGAAAATTGACCTAATGATGCGTCAGTTTCTGTTTGTGCAAAAGAATTAGCATATTTTCTATCTGTAAAAATTTTGTTATATTTATTTTTAGCCTCAACAAAACCTGAACCATATTTAGCTATTTCTTGTTCTTTAAAAAATGGTGTGGCAAATATATGAGTAGAACCAAATAAAACTCTAGGAGTATAAGATGGATTTTTTGTTCCATCCTTATTATCTTTCATATTTACACTATAAGAAGTAGTCCATAAATCATTAAGTTCTCTATCCCATCCATTTTTTTTAATTATATCTTGGGCTGCCTCTAACGATATTTTTTTATTATTAACAGCATCTACCAATGGTTTCATTGCTCTGTCTATTTGTGTTCTTTTTGAAAACAATCTACTTTTTGCATCAGTACCTGCAATCTCACCAGTAAAACCATCAGGTAAATATGTTGAATCAGCACCAAAACGAACAGCAACTTTTTTCTTAGACGCTGTATTTTTAGCATCAACTTTATATTTTTCTATTGCTTCTTTACTAAGAATATCCATCCCTTTTAAAATTTTTTCATAACCAAACCTAGTATCTAGAAGATCTTTTTCATCTTCTAGTTTAGCTATTCTGTCTCTTTCTTTAACTCTTTCGTTAAGTAAATGTTGTGCTCCTCCTCCAACAAAAGATGCTATTGCTTGTCCAAAATCAATTGCCATTGGTGTTCTCCACTTCACTCATAAAACTATTTTTATCAAATTCTGGTTTACTTTTTTCTTCTTCTTCTGAAGGCATCTCTTCATCAAAATTGTTAGAAAGAACTTCAGCATATCGAGTAGGATTTAGATCTCTCATAAGATCCATAATGTCATCTTGCGGAATAATATCTAATTCTACTGAATTATTAAACTTAGGTGAGATCCCTGCTTTTCTAGCGTTTGTTAATAACTTCAAAGAAATAGGAACATTTAATAACTCAGCCACATCAGGATTAACTTTTCCATTTGTAAAAGCACCAAAAGATATTGTTCTTGCTATAGTTTCAATCGGTACACCAGCATCCATTAATCGTAACAAATCTAATTTTCTTTCAGGAACTTCCATTCTTTGTTCTATATCCTTATAGGCTTCTTTTATATCAACGTGTTCTGGAGGAGAATCCCACGGCCACTTACCTTCTGGTTGTGTTAAACTATATCCTGCTGGTGGTACAGAAAAAGGATCAACACCAAGTTTTTCATATCCTTTTTGTAATTCTTTTTGTGCCATTGTTTTTCCTTAACCTATAAAAAATTTATTAAGTTCTTTTTGTGCAATTTCTCTATCTTTTGCTGGAATATCCTCTAGATAATTACCTAAAATTTCTGATGCTAATTCACCCATGCTATTGTCTTGTGATCGTTGAGGAATTTGTTGTAATTCCATTCCTCTTTCTCTAGCTCCTTCTTCGGTAAGTCTGTAAGCCTCTACAAAACCATTTCCACCACTACCACTTGTAGTAGTACCAGCACCTTTTTTACCACCTCCAAGAATATTGCTAATTGCAGCACCTGCAACTGTGCCTAAAGTCTTTGTTACAAAACTACCTAAAACATATTTTTTTCTCATCTTTACCTCTACTTTAATTAAATAACTTGTCAAAAACTAAACCACCAACAGCACCTATAGCTTTACCAAAGTTTGCAGAATACTGTAAATCTTTATTTATATCTCCTCGTTGAGCAAGGAGAGCAGCTTGATGTGCTCTTTCAACAGCAGCTTCAGTTGTTTGAATTACAAATGCAGCCTCATCTCTGTATTGTTGCCACAAATTATTTTGTGCAGCTACAGATAATCCTAATAGGGCTTGAGCATTGGCTCTATTAACTTCATTTTGTGTTGCGGTATTTTGTGTATTAATTTGTCTACGCCATTGAGCATTAGATTGATCTATCTGTGCTCTCATGTTTGCATTAAATCTATCACGACTATCAGATAATTCAGCATTAAATGTAGAAATAGAATTTGTTTGTCCTGCATTAAATTGATCTACGGCAGCTACTCTGTTAGCATTTGCTTCTTCAACTTGTACACCAAGCTGTGCAAAAAACTCTTCAACTTGTATTTGGTTTTTAGCATTTAGTTGTCGTGTAGCATTTTCTTGAGAAGCATCAGTAAACATCTCTTGAAGTTTACCATTATAACTTATAGTGTTTGAGGCTTGTGTGTTAGATAGATTCTGTAAATCAACACTTAAAAAGTTTTTAGCATTATTTACAGCAGATGTCAACCTTGCATTAAGATTTGCTGTGTCCATTTGTGCAAAAGTTGCAGCTTTTTGTAATGCAGCAGATTGTTGATTACTAAGATTTTGTAATTGTATTCTTTGTTGTGCTTGAGCATCTCCAGCAGCTATTGGTAAAGCACTTTCTAAAACTGATTGAGCTATAGCAGCGGCAGCCATACTAGAAGCACCTAAACCTCTTTGTTGCATAACTTGTGATGCACCTCTAGCAGCACCAGAAGCCCACGGCGGTAATGGTTTACCTTCTTCTATAGTATTATACAATTCTCCTAGTTGATATTGTATAGTAGCTTTTTCATCTAGATCTTGTGTAGCAGCAACAGGTATAGCTTGTTCTGAAACAGTTCCCTGTGGTGAGATAATAGTTTGTGTAGGTGCTACTTGCGTTGCTGCTTGAGCAACACCAACATCTCCTATTTGTTTTGCTGTTATGGTTGGTGTTGTTAATGTAGTTGGTGTAGCTACTTGTGCTGGTGTTTGAGCCGTTGCTACAGTAGCAGGGGTTGCACCTGTAATTTCTGGTGTTTGTAGCAATTCTCCGGGTTGTGCTGTTTGTCCTGCTCCAACAAAAGTAGTACCAGTTGGTAATACTGGAGCTACAGCTTGACTTCCCATAATTTCTCTAATCGGTTGATTTCTTTCATCAACAGTTGTGGGGGCTTCAGATAAATCTGTCATATTATTTTCCTTATACCTACAAAGATTGTTCTAGTATGTTTATGTCTTTTAACCTATCCCAAGCATGACCATCAAAAACAGGATATACTTCTTTACTTTTGTAATCGACAATTATTAATGTCCAATTATTATCGTCATCAAAACCTATTGACATCAAACTATTGCCACCATCTAATAAACCTGTCGAGGCTGATGGGTCTTGTTTCCAGTTAGATCCGCTAATTACAATGCAATAAGAGTAAGGATTACTTTTAGGTACCATTAATAGTGACCACTTTTTTTGTGGATTTACTGTAATTCCTATTAGAACTCCGTTACTTCCTACTCCTTGCTCTGTTAATACTTCGCCAAAACTACTTTTAAGACCTTGTAAAAAACTTTGTCTTTCTCCGCACATTAATTGTTGTGCTTGTGTTGATGTTGCTAAAAAACTAGCAACTAAAATAAATATTACACCTATTATATTAAATATTTTCATGCTAATTCAAACCATTCTGTTTAAGGTTTTGGATATTTATCTTTAACTTTTTTAATTTCAGCTTTCCAAGAATCAATACCATTGTGATATATTTCATCCAACTGGTCGGCTAACTTTGGGTATTCTGCTTTACGATTTCTCTGGTATGCTTTAGCGGTATAATCAGATTTTTGTCGAGCAATTTCTGTGTCTATTGCTGAATCACTTGGTTGTGAAACATCACTATCGTTCCAAATAATAGTTGTATCGTTTACACTATATTTTGCCGTTGGAGTTAAAACTGTTAAAGCCTCGTTTATTTCTTGATTTGTTTTAGCCATGATTATGTTCCATCTATCTCTATCAAGTGCATATGACTTCCTTGTAGGGATGAGCCTTGATAATTTACATAACTATGTGAAGTTGTATAATTGCTTCCATCATTAAGTCTTCTGTGTTGCAATTTGTAAGTCAGTTCAGCAGTTGAACTTGGGCTATCGACAAACATTATGGGTATTTGAAAAACAAAATATTTAGTTTCTGAACTACCGCTATCAACTCTAAATTGAATTTGCTGGTCATAAACCTCTGTACCTGACCCTCCGTCTGGGGTCCTAACAACTGCCAAATTTCCCCCATGCCAATGATTTTCTGTGGAACCAACCAATGTGTAATCAATAACCATCATCACAAGAACCTTATTGGAACTTGAGGCACAGGTAATGGTATCTGAAAATCCAACATCCGTTAGCGAAGTATTCGTAGTTGATGCGGTGGTAACAAACCTTCCACTTGATTGAACTTGTAAAAGTTTTCCACCACCAGCAGCAGCAGCAGCTTCAGCAATAGTTTGTTGACTAATTCTTGCCATCTTATGTTATCTCCATAACTGATATTGTTATATCAACAGCAGCACTTCCTGTTACTGTTAAAGAATCCGTTGCTTCTAAAACTAATTTTGCACCACTTAAAACAGCTAGAGTATCATTAGCTGGTATTGCAGTTGCTGTTAATATTTCTACTGTTTGGTTAGCTTCATTATTTGCACCTGCTCTTGAACCAGTATCAGAAGTTAAAGTAACAGTTGTAGTAATGGCTGACCCTGTAGTATTGCCTATTTGAAATCCTAAAACTATTGCTGTGGTGCTACCTGCAACTGTGTAAATTACGTCTGCACTTGTAACTCCAGCCTTAGTAATAACTTTAAACGTATTCGCCATATTATATCTCCTATCCTAATGCAATGGCTAATGCTGTCGCTTCTAAGGCAGCATAAGTTGAAATGTCTGAAGCTGGTATTTGCTTCGTAGTTGTACCATCAATGATTATAATTCCATCTGCATCATCTATGGTAATTGATGATGTTGATTTAGCAGAACCATCAAGTAAATTTAATTCTGCTGCTGTTGACCCTACATTTGTTCCACCAATATCTAATGTAGTCATTTGAACTTCACCAGCTACTGTTAATATTGCAGAACCTAATGTTAATAAGTCTGTGTCTCCTGCACCACCTATTGTACCACCAGATTTAATTACTAAGTCATCTTTGACTGTTAATAAACCTGCTGAACTTAATGTTAAAGCATCATTGGTAGAAGCAACACCTATTGTTCCACCATCTTTAATCATAATATCATCTGCAACAGTAAGTAGTCCAGCAGAACTTAATGACATTTTTTCTGATGCAGCTTCTGATGCACCTGTTTTAAATACTAACTTAGTTGCATTGTTATCGGCTGCAAAATCACCTTCTGATACAGCTTCAATACCTGCTGCTACTAATATAGCATCTGTTCCTGTACCTTCGTCTGGTGCTTGGAAATCTATTTTACCAATTACATCATTAGCAGCAATGTCAGTCTCACCAGTTTGTAATGTTAAAGATACTGGTTTGTCGTCTGCTGTAGCACTATGTTTAAGTAGTAATCCTTTATCTGCACTATGAGTTAAAGTAATTTCTTGGTCATTACCAAACTTTATTATTCCACCATCTGCAAGAAATAAATCAGAAAACTCAGCAGCAGCAGTACCAAGTGTTGCACCATCTGCACTAGCAGGAACTATAGATGTTCCTACAGTAGCTGTATTTAATACAGGACTTGTTAATGTTTTATTTGTTAAAGTTTGTGTTGCAACGAGAGATACTAAAGTTGAGTCAGCACCATCTGGTAGTAACATTTCATTTGTTACTCCTTCTGAGTGAGGTTGAGCTTTTAATATTTGACCATGTGAATTAGATTCACAATTAAATTGTATTGCACCTGAGTTGGTGTTGCCTCTTACTGTAACATGACCTGTGCCATTTGGCGCAAGTTCTAAATCTGCGTTTGAAGTTGTAACAATGTCTTGTCCATTCATGTCCAAGTTACCACCTAATTGTGGACTTGTATCTTCTACAATATCCGCTATTCCAGAACCAGATGCAGCTAATCCTGCTACAAGTGTGCTTCTAGAAATTTTCTTTAATCCACCACCAGAGGTATCTACAGCCAATAAAACATCATCATTTGCAACTGAAGATATTTCAGATAAATCTCCTACAGCAGTAGGATTATAATTTGTGCCATCAGCTATTAATAAGTTACCAGAGGTGTTTGTTGCCATTACAAGGTCATCACCTGATATAGTTAAGTCACCAGATAATGTTACATTACCATTTGATGCTATGGTTATGGCATCCGTTGTAGACGATACTCCGATAGTTTTTCCATCACCTATAACAATATCATCTGTTACAGTTAAAATACCTGCACTAGATAAAGACATTTTTTCACTAGCAGCCTCAGAAGCAGCAGTTCTAAAACTTAATTTTGTTGCATTGTTTGAAGAACTAAAGTCTCCTTCAGATACAGCAGCTATTCCAGCAGCAACGAGTATTGCATCTGTACCTGTTGCCTCATCAGGAGCTTGAAAGTCTATACGACCAATAACATCATTAAGAGCTATATCTGTTTCACCTGATTGAAGAGTTAGTACAATAGGTTTATCATCTCCAGTTCCTATAGATTTAATATTTAATCCAGTATCAGCAACATGAGTGACTGTTATATCTTGATCATCACCAAATTTAAGAACAGCACTATCTGAGTCTAATAATAAATCATCAGCTATAGTTACATCTCCGCCAGAAGTAATATTACCTGCAACGGCTAAAGTTGAATTGGCTACTGTAGCATTTGGTGTTAATGTTAGATGTGTTACATAAGAACCTGCGGAGGCAATATCATTACCAAATGTTATTGTACCACCATCTGCTACATTAAGTTTCCATTCATCTCCAGCATCATCTCCTTCGTCTGCCATTAATGTAATAGCTAAACCTGCACCTTCTGTTGCAGCTATTTTTAAAGAGTCTGTTGTGGTTTCATCATAACTTATAGCAACATTTGAATCTGAACCAAAAATTAATTGTTCATCATC